>Ga0302253_1000957_pt1 | contig 19921 bp, 17 predicted proteins | sample AAG_RA_Trp_MG_FD_193537 | JGI IMG/M metagenome (GOLD analysis project Ga0302253, IMG submission 193537) | Enriched activated sludge microbial communities from anaerobic digester in WTTP, New Holstein, Wisconsin, United States - AAG_RA_Trp | ecosystem: Engineered > Bioreactor > Anaerobic >...
GATGTTCATTTTAGTTTTCCCATTTCAGATCAGGACTGTCCTATTTGGCGATTCGGTGTTCTTAACGGGAAATATGAACGTGTATGATACTTTCTTTATCTATTTTGCGGACCTGTTGCTGCTGCTAGCTTTGATCTTCTGGGGATTGGCTTACTTGAACAAGGAGATAGATTTGTCGCTAGATTACGGTGATCAAATCATATTTTTGCTGATAAATTCAATAATTTTGATTGCACTTTTAAATTGCCTTTTTTTTAGCGGGACGCGGTTTTCGATATTACAGATTTTCAGAATGCTGGAAATGCTTTTACTTTTTTTGATGGTTAGTAATGAAGTCCTGTCACGTGAGCAGATTTTAAAACTGCTTATTGGGAGCATGGTGTTTCAGTCTGTGCTGGCGGTCGCTCAATATTACCTGCAGCATTCGGTAGGGTTATATATGCTTGGAGAGCCTCACATAGGAGAAAATATACCCGGAGTTGCCAAGATAGACTTTAATGGAAACAAAATAGTCAGGTCTTACGGAACTTTTTTACATCCTAATATTCTGGCGTCAGGAATATTTATGGCTTTAATGACATCACTATATGTTTTTAGAAAAAAAATTATCTGGTTTGCCTTAAGCGTTTTTATTTTGGTTCCAGGCTTTTTGATGACTTTTTCAAGGACATCTTTTCTGGCTTTTGGGGTAGCTCTGATTATATTTATTGCTTTAAGCGAAGAAAAGAATTACTACAGGTATTTTTTGTATATATTATGTGTGCTGATTTTCTTTGTAGTCCTGTTTGATGTTAAGGATCTTTTGTGGCAGAGGGTTTTGTTTTTACATGACAGTGATTCGATATCGGAACGGGTGCAGTATCTGCAGATAAGTAAAAATATGCTGATGGATCAGCCGTGGGGAGTTGGAATGGGTAATTTTACCGTGATGATGCAGCATTATTCATCAGTTAAAATTTTCCCGTGGCTGATGCAACCGGTTCATAATGTTTTTATGCTGATTTTTAATGAGGCGGGCATAGTTGGAGGATCGCTGGTTGTGCTGCTATTTGCCTATATATTTTTTAGGATGGTTTATCTGTTGAAGCATATCAGGGGTAATTCGAATGATAAGTTTTTTACCTATCTGATGATTGCTCTTTTGTGTGGATTTGTTTTTGAAGGCCTGTTTGATCATTACTTTTTTACAAGTTATCAGGGATTTGTGCTTTTGTTCCTGCTGATTTCACTTTGTTCCGATGTGTTGAAGAAGTTTGCATGGCCTCTTAAGAAATCCTGAGAAAGCATCGTTGATTTCCCTTCGAGCTGAAGTTTATTGATTTTAATTAAGCCATTCGATGTTTTAAGGTACAGATTTCCATCCATGGTTAAAAATGGGTTGTCCAGATCTGTCAACGGACTTCCTCCCACTTTTGGTAATCGGGAAGGTTCAGTGTTTGGCGGAGGAGTTGTTTTTTCGGCGCCAAGGATTTTGATATTTTTGCCTTTAAAGCTTAGATAAGCACTTGGCCAAGGGGTAAACGCGCGAATCATGTTTAAGATCTGTTCTGATGTCTGCTGAAGGGGAGTGATGAGCCCGTCTTTTTTATCGATTTTGGAACAGTAAGTGGCCTTCTGGTGTTCCTGCGCTTTGGGTTGAAGTTCACCGTTTATTAATGCTGTTAAGACGCCGGCAATGGTTTTTGCGGCCAACAGGCTTAGTTTATCAGTAAGTTCGATGCTCGTGTCGGTATCAGAAATGGGTAGCGTATGGATGCTAATAATGTCGCCTTCATCCATTTTTTCATTCATCTGGATATAAGTGATGCCGGTTTTGCTGTCACCCTTTAACAGGGCCTCTTCAATAGGGGAGGCTCCTCTGTAAGCGGGAAGCAGGGAAGCGTGGATGTTAATAAAGCCGAATTTGGGGATATTTAGGAGTTCGGACGGCAAAATATGGCCATATGCTGCAGTGACGGCAATGTCGGGATTGAGGTTCCGGAAGGTTTCAAGAAATTCAGGGTTGTTTTTGACCTTTAATGGCTGTAAAACAGGTATTCCTGCCTCTTCGGCCGTGATTTTAACGGGAGGTTTGGTAAGGAGCATTTTACGTCCGGAGGGTTTATCAGGCTGGGTGACGACTGCCAGTATTTTAAATCCGGGATCGGATAGTAGTGATTTCAGCGGAGGAACTGCAAAATCGGGCGTTCCCATGAAGACAACAGTGATTGGTTTTAAAGTCATATTGGTTGTTAATTGGCTCTATTTTAAATGATCTATTTAAACTTGCAAAAACCTTTTTTATTGATTAAACTTCCCGTCTTAAAAGGCAACTAATAAACGATGGAAGACAGATACTTACAAGCAGGCAGGATGGTGGAAAAAGCCAATAAAGTCCTCTGCATATCCCACAAAAGGCCGGATGGAGATACTTTAGGGGCAGCCCTGGCAATGGTGCTGGCTTTAAAACATCTTGGAAAAGAGGCCGAAATGGCCTGTGTTGATGATATTCCGGAACGTTTTATGTTTTTACCCGGGATTAATAAAACGGTAAAGACTTTTGATTATAAGCAGTTCGATTTGATTTTTGTCCTTGATGCGGGCGCTTCTTATATGACCAAGTATCATGAAATCTATCCGGGGATTTTTAGCGGGGAAGTTCCTGTTATTAATATCGACCATCACGCTTCAAACGATAATTTTGGAACATGCAATATTGTTGATGAAGGAGCTGCTTCGGCCACAGTAATTCTTTACCGGATGTTCAGATCGTGGGGGATGCCTGTTTCTCCAGCTATTGCTACAGCTTTATTGACCGGAATTTACAATGATACAGGAAGCTTTATGCATTCCAATACTTCTATAGAAACCTTTGAAATTGCCGGTAAACTGTTGGAATGTGGTGGAAAATTTTCATCAGTATCCAAAAATCTGTTCAGGTCTTCACCGATTTCAACCCTGAAATTATGGGGAAGGGTACTGGAAAATGCCAGAATGAATGAAGAAGGTGTTACTGTTTCCGTTATTACCTGGAAAGATTTTGAGGAATGTGATGCACAGCCGGATGAGGTTTCGGGAATTGTGGATTTTCTAAATTCGGTGCCGGGGTCAAAATATACTTGTCTTTTAAATGAGGATAAAAATGGTTATATAAAAGGATCATTCAGGACGAGGCGTGATGATGTTGATTTGGCGGCTTTGGCTGCCCAGTTTGGCGGAGGAGGACATAAAAAAGCCGCGGGCTTTACTATGACGGGAAGACTTCAGAAAGAGGTACATTGGAAGATCGTGCCGGTTAAAGATGAGAAGGAAATAAATTTCGCCAATAACCTGGAGTCTGTAAAGCTTTTAAAGTAATTTAGGATTGTATATAATAAAGCGGCCCTAAATTATAATTATGGAGATTTTCAGAAGGAGTTTGGCTGCGTTTCTGGTTTTGGTTTTTGTATTGTTTTCGGTGGTTACGTTTACGTTTTTTGCCTTTAATAACACCTTTTTGAAGGCAGCTTTTTATACTGACAACCTGAGTGAGAGCGGATATGAATTCGTGATCGATCAGTCAGCTAAAATGATCTACCGGAGCGATGAGTTTATCAGCAAGAATTTTACGGAAAGTGATTTAAAAAGAGAGATTTCGAATGTCTTTTCAAAGGATATATTTAAAAAGATGTTGGGAGATTTGGGGAAAGAGGTTGAGAAAGTTAAGCAAAGTCCCGGAGAACCACTGGTGATTTCCCTTAAAATATTCAGGGAGAGCCTACTGACATTAGCGAATAATCTGGCTTTTAATATTTTCCAGAATATCAAGGAGTGTAAAGAAGGGGAGTCTCCGGCGCAGGATTTAAATGGCTTACCAACGTGCATTCTGTCCAATACTGATTATCAGATAATTTCAAAACCTTTTACTGAACAGTTTGAAAAGTCGATCTATTCTACTATTCCGGAACAGATGCAGTTTGACCTTAATTCTGCCAAAAGTGGTACAAATATTACACCCGGAGACATAATAAGGAGTGTTGGAATGCTGAAAAACTGGCTGTATGGTCTTTTGCTTGTAATTCTTGGTGTAATAGCTTTGCTTGTTTACAGGCCCTTTAGTTTGATTATGCTTTATGAAGGAATTGCATTTTTTGCAGCAGGGTTGATTGGATACATTTTAAGTTTTGGCCTGGAAGGTCTGCCTAAGTTAGTGCTGACGCAGCTTGAACTGAAAGAACAAAATGCAGATGCTTTAATCTTTATGAATACAATAGTCGGATTTTTTAGTACTGAAGCGCAGAAATTGGCACTGATATTCATTGGATTTGGAGCTTTGCTGATAATCGTTCAGTTGTTTTTGAAAAAGAATCAACGATATTATTAAAAGAGAATTTTAAAGGAATATGTCCCATAATAAATATTTGGCGGTTATAGCTTCGGCGGGGGTGGTTAGCTGGATGGCGTGGCTTGTGGTGCTGTTTAAGCTGGATCCCAAAGAATCAACGGGGTTAGCTTTAGGGCTTTTTTACATAAGCCTGTTCTTTGCGCTTACTTCCACTTTTACGCTGACCGGGTATTATTTGAGGCTTTGGTTTAATAGAAATGAGGTTTATTATGATCATATAAATGTTTCACTGCGTCAGGCAGTTCTTTTGAGCGTGATTGCCCTTGGCTGCCTAACTTTCCAATTGTTGGGAATCTTAACGTGGTGGCTGGGGTTACTTTTTATAGGATCGGTGACGCTGGTAGAGTTGTATTTTTTGGCTAGACAGGGTGTTTAATGTCTTTTTTTGAGATCAAAACATATTAAAAGCCCCGGGTTTACGGGGCTTTTAAGGTCTTATTTCAAGTTTTTCGCTTAAACTTTCTGATTATCTTGTGCCAGCATCCGGAATGGTGTTGGCATAGTTTCTCTGGATGGCTTTTTCAGCAGCTTCGCGGGCGTCATTGGCCAAAGCGGCGTTGCGTTTTGCTTCTTCGGCAAAGCGTGAAGCTTGCTTTTCAGCGGCTTCGGCTCTGTCGGCAGCTTTTTCAGCTCTGTCGGCGTTTTTGTCGGAGCCTGTGTTAAATGATCGTGGAGTTTTTCCAGGATTTTTATTGGCTTCAGGAGCGCTGTCTGGGCAGGGGGTTAAGCGACCATCAACCCAGTAGGCTTTATCACCATCAACACGTACTTCTCCGCCGTAAGTTGAGCGATAAGCCAATTTATCGGACTGGAAGTTTGAGTCGGCAATGGTTCTGTTCTTAATAGATGGATCTTGGGATTTGGTGCCATCTTTAAGGTCATAACACATGTTATCTCCGCCGTTTGGTGTAGAAATGTAAAGGTGGTTGAATCCATCCTTTTCTTTTGCAACTTTGGCTACTGGAACCTCAACGGCGCCGGAAGGGTTACACAGGTCTACGGCTGTATAGCGTGATCCTGTAACCAGTCCAAATGGGTAAATGCTTCCAACCTGATTATTTTTTCCAGGGATTGAACTACAATGCTCCATTTGCTCTTTATTGTATTCGCTCCATGGTTTTGGATTTTTTTCGCTACCCTGAGTTACAGGAGCTCCGCTGTCAGCTGCAGTTTCGGCTGAATTAGAGTCCGTAGCAGCGTCGGAACCGTTAGAAACAACTGTTCTTGGTCCGCAGGATGATAATGCTGTAACAATTGCAGCAAGTGTTGCCAATCTGCCTACAGAGAGGCTTGAATCGAATTTTCTTTCTGGGCTTTTTACCTTCTCAGAAAGGCTTAATTCTTGGTTTTCCATATGTTATGTGGTTTAAAGTGGTAATTTATTTATAAATTGGAGAGGATATTATAAAAGAAACGGCTCCTTGTCAAGGTTTAAATTAATGTTATTTATTAAAATAGTTACCTGTATTTCTAATCCTGCAGGTGTAGTTTAATTACACAAAATCAATTATGGATGGGGGTTAGTATTTAGCTCCAGCTAAAATAGCTATTTTCTGGAGTGGCCAGAGGACTATCCAGGCTTTTCCTTCGATGTTTTCACGTGGCAAGAAGGGGGCCAGGGGGTCTACGCCACACTGGTTGTCGCCAGCGCCTTCTTTGAAGCAGTGTCTGGAATCGGAACTGAAGAGGCGGTTATCTCCCATTACAAAATAGTGGCCGGAGGGGACTTCAAAGGTTGTAAGGCTGGAGGTGTAAGGATGGGTGTTCCCTGCGTTTTGGGCGTTCAGGTAGCCTTCCTGAAGTTTGAAACCCTCGGGGTAGTCGCTATTGTATATGTAGACTTCACCATTTTGAAGTTTAACTGTTTCACCTGGCAAACCAATAATCCTTTTTATGAAGAACTCGTTATCTTTTTTGGGCGGATGGAAAACAATAATATCTCCACGCTGGGGGGAGCCGATTTGCCAACCAAGAAGGTTCTGATAGCCGAATTTATTGATAATGATGTACTCTCCGTATCCTTTAATGCAGGTGTTATCAATGTTATTTAGAGTGTCGCACATTGAGGGGCCGTAAACCTGGAAAGGGGAGATAACAAAGGCCCTTATGAAGAGGACGAGGGCAACAATGATGACTATGTCTAAAATAATATCCAGCCAAAAAGTCGCCGGGATTTTATCATTTTCCGAAAGATTCAGATCATCTTTAGCAAAAAATTTTAAAAGTTTAAGGGCGATCCATTTTCCCCAGCGTCTTTTGTTAGGAGTGCCGATTTTAACGTTTTGGGAGTGTTGGCTTTCGCCCTGCTGATTTTGAGTTTCAATAATTTTCATTTTTCATGAAAAAAGCAGGAGAAATTTACCCTTTTTTACGTCTATTTACAAGGGAAACTCAATATAGTACCATCGTTCTGTGTAAACTATTTTGGGAATATGAAATTAGCAAGTTATGCATTTGCGCAATATCTTGAACCGGAAGAAGTAATTTTAAGGGTTTTCCATAAACATCCCATGGTGATGGTGCCGGGTCTGCTTTCTTTAGTGTTTTTTGGCTATGCGTTGCCGATTTTCCTGTATGTCCTTTTTCCGAATTTTATTTTATTTTTTGTGTTATGGCTGTTTATAAGTATGGTGCGGCTGTTTTATTATGTTTCAACCTGGTATCATGATGCCATTTTGCTCACTAATGTGAGTATTGTTGATGTGAGTTGGGCGGGCTTTTTTAAGCGGAGTTCGATGAGACTTGAATACAGCATGATTGAAGGTGTTTCCTGTGAAATAAACGGGTTTATGAGGACTGTATTTGATTTTGGAAATGTTGCGGTTAAAAGTAACAGTGGAGGGGCCCCGATAATCTTGAAAGATGCGATGTCTCCGTCAAAAATTGAAAGGGCTATTATGACTCATCAGGAAAAGGTTTTTACTAACCAGAATATGACTGATGCTAATGCGTTGAAAGAGATATTGGCGAATCTGATAAAGCACCATGTGGCGAATAGCGGGAATGATAATATTTCTAATAATTAATTAAAGGGATGTCAGATTTAATATGGGCTTTAGTGTTGGCTTTTGTGGTTTTTGATATAGTTATTTTGATATGGATAATTTTAAGAAAAAGAAAAGGGTTCAGTGAAGTTGAGAGAAAATATTTCATGAATAAATACGGGCAGATTGAGACCATGGCGGAGAAGGAGATGGTTTTAGAAATGGATAAATTATTACATGTTTATTTAAAAAAACGTTTTGGTAACGAAACAATGGGAGATATTTTAAAGAAGAGAAAAGGTGTATTTAGTAAAATTGATGAGGTCTGGTTTGCTCATAAATTGAGAAACAGGATTGCGCATGAACTTGATTTTAAGTGTGGAAGAGGTGATTTTGTCCGTGCCAGACAGGCTTTTAAAATGGCGTTCAAAGATCTTGGACTGTTAGGATGATGAAAAAACTTCTAGTAATCGGAATCGCTGGTTTTATTGGATCGGGGAAAAGCACCCTGGGGAAATTTATAGAGAAGAGTGGTGGCTATTTTATAAATGCTGATGACATTGTTGATTTTCTATATATGAGGGGAAATGCCGGTTATGAGAAAATAAAAAGTTTTTTCGGAGTTGAGTATCTTTTAAAAAATGGCGATTTAAACAGGAGAAAATTGGCTAGAGAAGTTTTTTCGGATAAAAACAAGCTGAGAATTTTAAATAACTTAATTCACCCGATGGTAGTACAGGAGATAAAGAGAAAAGTTTCGATGATCAAATCAGGTGTCGTGGCATTGGAGGCTGTTTATTTTGAAAAAGGTTTTTTGCGCGATGTTGTAGATAAGATTATATGGGTTGATTGTCCAAAAGAGGTATTGATGAAGCGAATTAATAAAGAAAGGAAATATGATGCCGGGGTCTTGGAAAAAGTTTTAGAATTGCAGAAGAAACCGGAAAAAGTTGATTTTGTAATCAGTAATGCCGGGAATAAAAGGGATCTTCTGGGAAAATTAAAGAAAATTTGGCCTTCACTGGAAAAATAGGCTAAAATAGCGAGGAGAATTTTCCTTTCTATCTTATGCCTACTTCTGATTTTGAAGCTGTAATAGGACTTGAAGTCCATGCACAGATATCAACAAAAACAAAAATGTTCTGCTCATGCAGCAGCGATTCTTTTGGTAAAGATCCCAATATAAATACCTGTCCGATCTGTATGGGTTTTCCGGGACAGTTGCCTGTGATTAATGTGGATGCCCTGAATAAAGGGCTAAAGGCTGCTTTGGCATTGCGTTGTAATGTGCCGGAAGTCAGCAAGTTTGATAGAAAAAATTACTTTTATCCGGATTTACCGAAAGGATACCAGATTTCCCAATATGACCAGCCCGTTGCGGAAAAAGGGTGGCTTGAAATAGGACCGGATGCCGATAAGAAAAAGATTAATATTACCCGTTTGCACCTGGAAGATGATGCGGGGAAATTAATGCATATTGAAGGAGGAACGCTTTGTGATTATAACCGTTCCGGTATTCCGTTAATGGAAATTGTAAGCGAGCCGGACCTGCGCTCGGCAAAGGATGCGGTTTTATATGCGAAAGAATTGCAGACTATTTTACGTTATAGCGGATCTTCGGAGGCGGATATGGAAAAGGGGATGATGCGTTTTGATGCCAGTGTTTCCATCCGTCCGAAAGGTGACGGCAAACTTTATCACAGGGCGGAAATAAAAAACCTGAATTCATTCCGTTCTTTGGAAGCTGCGATAGACTATGAAATTGAGAGGCAGGTTTATTTATGGGAAGGCGGAAATAAGCTTGAAAATGATGTTACGGTTGGTTGGAGTGATGATCACCAGAAGACGTATTTTTTGAGGGACAAGGAGGGCGCTGATGATTATCGTTATTTCCCGGAACCGGATTTGCCGCCGTTAAAAATAGGTAAGGATTTTATTGAAACTTTAAAGAAGGAAATACCCGAAATGCCAGCTGAAAAGTGTGCAAGGTATCAAAAAGATTATGCCGTTTCCCAGGCTGAAGCTGAGCTTATAAGCGCTGACTTCGAAATGGCCAAGTATTTTGAGATAGTTGTTGCCAGGTGTAATGATCCCAAGAAGGCAGCTACTTTTGTGACCACGATTTTGTTGAGCCATATGAAAAAAGATGGTTTGGGGATAAAGGATGTAAAAGTGTCTCCCGAAAGCATGGCTGATTTGATATCTATGGTGAATAAAGGAGATGTTTCCATGAATTTGGCTAAGGCAGAGGTCTTTGAAGAAATGTATAACAGCGGGAAATCCGCTGCCGATGTTGTTGCGCTTAAAGGTTTAACGGTGATGAATGATGATTCGGCTATAAGGGAAATTTGTAAGAAAACTGTTTCTGAAAATGAAAAATCTGTTATCGATTATAAGAGTGGCAAGAGTAATGCTTTGGGATTTTTAGTCGGACAGGTAATGAAGCAGACAAAAGGACAGGCAAATGCTAAAATGGTGAATGAAATATTAATGGAGCTTTTAAAATAAAATAATTAATCTTTAATAAAAATTAAAAATGGATGCATTAACTTTTCTTTATTGGTCTTTGGGAGTAGGTTTTGCGGTTTTGATTCTGTTTTTATGTATAGCTATTGCCTATCTCATCAAGATTTTGAGGGATGTTTCAAGGACCACCCATACAGTTACTGACATTGTGGAAAAGGTTAATGAAAATGTTGCAAAGATTACTGACAAAGTAACAGATGTAACCGAACAGATAGCCGAATACGTGGTAAAACCTGTTTCCGTAATACAGTTTCTGATGGAGAAAATCAGACCGGTAATCGATATGATTCAAAGAAAAGGTGAAGAACTGGGGAATATTGTTGAGCAGGAAGAAGAAACCAGGCCCAGGAAAAAAGGAGTCGGACGCAGGAAATAATTTAAGTTTATTGTTTCTGGATTGATGAAAGGAAGACGGTTAAAGGGAATTTAACCGTAGCGTTAAAAATCCTTACGAAGCGGGATGGTTGGATGATGAGCCTGAAGAACCATTCAAGGCCGGTTTTTCGGAGAATGGCGGGGGCCCGTTTTTTAGTGCCGGCAATGAAATCGAAAGCTCCTCCTATTCCCATGGCCAGTTTAATGTTATGGAGTTTTGGAAGGTTGCGTTTAATCCAGAATTCCTGGGCGGGCGAGCCGTAAGCCACAAAAAGGATGTCGGCGCCCGAGTGGTTGATTAGGTCGCGAAGGCGATTTTCCTGATCGGGGGCGGGCGAGCCGGCGTGGGATCCGGCAATATTTGTTCCATATCTTTGATTGATTTTGGCGCCCGCGGTTTTTGCTACTCCTTCAGCAGCTCCAAGCAGGAAAACACTATGTGTTGTTGGAATTCTGCTGCAAATGATTTGCATCATGTCTGTTCCCGTTACTCTTTTGGGAAGCATTTTTCGAATTTTCTTTGGTGCCAGCGGGATGTAGAACAGTGTCTTAAGAAAAATGAAAAATTTGATCAGATGTGATTTGGCATTGGCGCTGGCATTGAGATAGGTCGCAGCCCATAAAATCCCTATTCCATCCGGAATGTTGAAGCTGGTATTTTGAAGGAGCTTTTTAAAATCTTTATCCTTAATGGATTCAAGGATCATCTCTGGGTTAGGAGTCGCAATGAATAGTTGTTGATCTGGTAATTCAATTTTATCAAGAATAAGGTCCAAAACCTGCATTTCATCCATTGATGAAAAGGGGATGCCAAGGATAGGGTATGTGTTCATGGTTTCCTGGCTATGATTACAATGTCATGCCCTTTTAGTATAGGGGTTTTGGTGTCTTTGGCCAGTCCGAACATCTCTTCCAGAACAAGTCCGGATTTATGAATCAGCTTTTTAAGTTCGGACGGGGTGAAACCATGATAATACCTTTGAGTCTTTCGGCCCCATTTGATGAAGGTGTCATTGGGGGCATATTGTCCAAATGAGAGAATGAAGTTGAGGAAACTTTTAATAATGAGGTGTTTTGTGCGCCATTGCCATAAATTCCAGACGGTAATAATAATGCGACCACCATTTTTAAGGGTACGAATGGCTTCCGACAGGGCTTTTAATTGAAGTTTTTTTGAGGGGATATGATGAAAGGCCCTGATATTAAAAATGAGATCCAAAGATGAGTCGGGGAGGGGGATAGCCAGCATATCACCCTGGATGAACCTGGTGTTAGGCAAGTTCTGGTATTTTCCTCTGGCGATTTCGATAAGTTTTTTACTTGTATCTATCCCGATATATTGGTAATCGGGCTTCGGATTAAGGCTTGAGAGGTGCTTTAACAATCTGCCATTTCCGCATCCTATATCGGCAATGGTTAGCTTATGGTTAAGCTGTTTACCTGGTTTAAGGTATTTATCGAATACGGTAAATCCGTCTTTGATTTTATCGCGGGTACGGTCAAAATCTTCTGCTATGAGTTCATAGTCCGATTTGACCTTTAAAAGTAGTTTTTGGGCTGTCTTTTCTTTCATTCTCTAATATAATCTGGCCTGCAAAGTGTATAACTAGTAATTATAAATGGCAAACACACCGGCCGAAGAGTTTATCCTGGAGGCTTTAGATAAAAAAGTTTCCGATGTAGAGCAAATCCATACGCTTAAGAGCAAATATGCGCTTAAGTTTAAGCGGCCCCTGTTTTCCAATGTAGAGCTTTTAGAGGCATATAGGTTTTTAATGGAGAAGAAGGTATTGTCTTTAGATAAAAAATTCTGGAATTTACTGCGAAAACGCGGGGTTCGGTCAAAGTCAGGAATTGCTTCAATAACCGTAATAACAAAGGATTATGCCTGTCCCGGCGGATGTATCTACTGTCCGGGTGAACCAGGGATGCCAAAAAGCTATCTTTCCAATGAGCCCGCCGTGATGAGGGCTATTCTTAGCGATTTTAGCGGCTACAGGCAGGTGCGTAACAGACTGATGAGTTTGGAGAAAGCCGGCCACAATACGGACAAAATTGAAATTATTATTTCCGGGGGCACTTTTTCCTATTATCCCGCCAGATATCAGACAAGTTTTGTGAAAGGCCTTTTTAATGCCCTTAATGAGGATAAGATGGGGGATGGGACTTTGCCTGGGGCACAGAAAGAAAATGAAACAGCTAAACACAGGTGCATCGGCCTTTCGGTGGAAACTCGCCCGGATTATGTTACGGAAAAAGAGGTGAAGCGATTTAGGTTACTTGGGGCTACTAAAGTGGAGTTGGGTGTGCAGAGCCTTGATGATGAGATTCTTGCGTTAAATAACCGTGGACACGGGACGGCAGAAACCTCTACTGCAATAAGGCTGCTTAAGGATGCCGGTTTTAAAATAAATTGTCATGTAATGCCAAATCTTTATAGAAGTAATATTGAAAAAGATTTGAACGATTTTAAAAAACTTTTTGAGAATCCGGATTACCGGCCGGATTGGTTAAAAATATATCCATGCATGGTTGTCCCTTGGTCGCAACTGGAGAAGCTTTATAAAGAAGGGAAATACCGCCCTTACACTGATGAGGAGCTGATTGATCTGCTTATAAAAATAAAGTTAATGGTTCCGGAATATGTGAGGATTGCCCGTCTTTACAGGGATATTCCGGCAGGTTCAATACTGGCTGGAAGCAAGATTTCCAATATCCGCCAGGTAATTCATCAAAAAATGGAGCAGGATGGCTTGAAATGCCGATGTATACGTTGCCGTGAAATTCAGGATGAGAAGGTGGTGATTGGTGATTTAAGCCTTAAGATAAAGGAATATGATGCATCCAGGGGAAAAGAGTTTTTTATCAGTTATGATGACAGTAAGAGGGATAAGCTTTGTTCTCTTTTAAGATTGAGATTTAGTTCATATAGTCAGGAAGGGCGAAAACATTTTATAAAGGAGCTGGATGGAGCCGCTATTATCCGTGAAGTTCATACTTATGGTGAGCAGGTTAAGGTTGGAGAAAAGGGGAATAATGATTCACAGCATATAGGCTTGGGAAGAAGGATGATCCAAAAAGCTGAAGAAATAAGCAAAAAACATGGATTTAGCAGGATTGCGGTAATAAGCGGGATTGGAGTGAGGGAATATTATCGTAAGCTTGGTTACCAGCTGGAGGGGACCTATATGGTTAAGCCCCTGTAATTTACCTTGGGATGATACCGTGCCCTTTTTGAAAAATGGCTTTTTTGTGCTATAATGTAATGATTTAAGTAAATTATTATGGGGCTTGCACCTGGTGAGGGAGGAGGATCTCCTGAGTCGAATCTTCTAAGATTGGATACACGAATCGTATCTGAACGTTTAAGGTTGGATAGAAGGACTCAGGAAAAATACGAAAGCAGGAACAGAGATGCCGTTCAAAGGCATCTGGTGGAAAGAAAAAGTAGAGTAGGGGAGACAATAAGAAGAGAGACGATTATTAATTTCAGTTTAAACCTGGATTCAAATTCGGAAAATTTCTTTAGGGATTTGCTTAAGAAATCAATAAAAGATGAGATCAGAGAAAGAAACACCACTACCGAGGGGAGCAGGAATATTGAAAAAGAGTTTTATGAAGCATCACTTAATCAAATTTTTTCCAAGGATGTTTTTTCGGCATTGCTCGATTCCTGTTATGAGGAGTTTTTGAATAAGAATTATAAAGATATAGCTGTGCCAAAGCCGTCGCTTGAGCAGTTAAGGCAGAATAAGGAGTTTATAACGTATGTGAGGGATGAAAGCTTAAAACTAATGAGGCAGAATTATGAAGCTTCGGTTTCTGTTTCAAGTGAGAATACCCTGAACCAGATTTTTGAAATCGATGAAGATAACGGTAAAAATCTTGAAAAGCTGGCGGTGAGGGATGAAGTAGCTAAAAATATCCTGTCATTTACACAAAAGCATGAAAAAGCCCTGGTTGAATATAACTCTTTAACTGCCGATGATTTTGAAAAAAAATATGGCGGTAAGGAAAAGTTTAAAAAGGCTTTTTTGGCTTTGTTTTCAGAAAAAGGAGTCGATGTTACAAAAAATATAGATGCCATAAATTTATTATTTGAGGATTTATTGACGTTAAGCGAAGAGCTTTATGTAAATCAGATAAAGCTTGATCAAAGCGTTGGTAAAATGGTCGCATTTTCGGGTAAGAGCGATGCCGAGTGGCAGGAAATGATGAATCAGGCTAATAAAGAAACTGAAAACAGGATTAAAGAAAGCCAGACAAGGCAGGGGAGCCCTCAGCCTGGTAATCTGCCTCCTACTCAGTCATCTTCAGGAACTGGTTTGGGGAGCAGCTTTGACACTTATTCTTCTTATAGCGGATATAGCGTGAGAGGTGACGGGACGTTAGATGTTCCTGTTATGGATACTTTTACCCAGGATTTTCATCCTAAAGTAAGAATCATCAGAGATATTAATGGAGGTATTTCTTCGTATAGAGTTTTTGATGAATTTAATAAGAAATGGGTTTTATGTAAGCCTGATGACATGGTTGACTTAATAAGAAGATTGTCGCTGGACTACATTCTTAATAAAGGGCTTCTTAACGACCAGTTGGGGTCTTCGGGCATCAGGATTCCACCCAATATCAATGCTGCGATTACGGATAAAGTGATGGTGGAAATGGCGGATAATTTATTGAGGTTAAGGACGCAGGTTATGCAGGCAGAGGATTATCTGATGATGAGAAATCTGTTTATTGTGCTTATAAATGAGGATACAGCGCAAGGATATAATTTTATGGAGGAGCGTATTCAAAAAATGAGTGCGTATCTTGGTGATCCATCAAAGTCGGGTGCATTATTTGCGTTTTTGAAAAAGAATAAGGATAAGCAGGATGTTATTAGAGCAACAACAGTATCCAAAGTTATAGAAGGGAAGATGTAAAAGGTGGAGGCCGATGTCGTTTTATTGTTTTTTTGATTCAGATTTCATTTTGCACAATGTTTCTTATGCAAAATATGCTGTTAAATTGGCCTTGGCGAGCTTTGATTGCCTGTTTTCCTTTTATATATGCCCAATTCCCCCACCTTAAAATTTGCGTTTTTAGAGGCTTTTATCCTTTTAGCGGCTAAACTATCGTTTAAGTTAAATCCTATGAAAAGTTTTTACTTCTTTTTACTCTTTTTATTAATTTTATTTGTGGTTTTCCTATTGAATCTGTTTTTGCCGACTTCAATGATCTTTTCTATAAATTTTAACGGATCCATTGATTTTTTTTCAGATAATGCCTGGTGATAAATCACTGTTGATGGAGTTAGTCCGGGCAAGGTGTTGGCTTCAATGATGATCAAGTCCCCTGTCTTTCTATTTAAAAATGTATCAATGCGACTATACCCTTCTATGTCAAGAAGGTTGGCAACTTTCTTAATATTCCGCTTTGCCTTTGCGACTGCGTCGCTGTCCACATAGCATGACGGCGGCGGGGTAAGGTTGATTCCTGTGCCTCCCATGAACTTCTCTTCAAGACTAAGTATTTCCAGGCTTGCAATGGTCTGGCTGGGATTGAATATCTTTAAATTGTTCTTTGATCCAATCATGCCGACTGTGACTTCTATAATGTTGGTAACCTGTTTCCATTCAATGATAAGGTTATCGAGATTTACTTTGTCAGTTACTATGTATTCTTCAACCATGATTTCCTTAATTTTTTTATGGGGAAGTTCGATTTTTCCATGGAAATTATGGACTGCTTTTTCCGGGATGAAAGTGTGGTCGCTATTAAAGTATTCAAGTGTTTTTTGGAAGTGGTCAAAGTTGTTGATTCTTATTACCCCTGCTGAACAGCCATCACCGCGTGGCTTTAAAATAAGTGGTGATTTTAATCCGGAGTCCTGTATTTTTTGCCAGAGACTCTGGGAATCAGGGCTTATTTTTAAGAGCAGTTTCTTTGCGGTTGTTACGCCCGGGATTTTTGCCTGTTCGATAAGTTTGCCGGTAAGATACTTATCCATGCATATTTTTGAGCTGGCGGGGCCGGGGCCGTTATAGGGCAATTTAAGATGATCGAGTTTTTGCTGGATTGTGCCATCTTCGCCATGTCCACCATGTAAACCTAAAAATAAAAATTTATATTTCCTGGCTATCTGGCTTAAGGTTAATTTGAGCGGCTTGAATAATTTTTCCTGGCAATCAGCGGGATTAATGTCGAGTTTGCGGTATAGGTTCTTAAGGTCGTTTTTAAGGTTTTCCAGATAGCCCTGCTTTAATAGCTGGGTAATCTTTTCTTCTATTTCTTCAACGGTATGATGTAGACAAAGGAATTGTGGGATCTGATAGATTTTCCAGTTTCTGGTGAGGATAAGTGGGACGGGTTTGTATTTCTGGGAACTGCGGAGTTTGATCCAGATATTGGTTCCACTCATGACGGAAATCTGCCTTTCGGCTGTGTTGCCTCCAAAAATGACCGGGATGAGTTCCCTGCTTCTGGAATGGGGAGCCTCGGGATAAATCTTTTTATTGATAATATAATCGAGTAATTGGCCGTGGCTTAAGCCAAGAATTGATGCCTGCTGGAACAGAAAACTGTTCTGCTCCATGCCGCTGATGGCGTTAACATCGCTGAACCAGATTTTTCCATCAGGTAAAATCCACCCGTCGATACGGGCAAAGTCACGTAAACCAAGGCATTTAAAGGCTCTTTCTGCCTCAGACCGGATAAGGCTGATGGTTTCATTGTCATATCGTGCCGGAGTGTGGTAACGGGTGTCAGTACTGGCAAGATATTTTTTGCGATAATCAAAGAACCTGTCCTGACTGAATTCAATTTCGGTGGGAAACAGTCCAACAGGTTCGTGGCTGGCATTTTCAAGTACGATGATGGTGAACTCTTGGCCTATGCATAATGGTTCAATGATGGTTTCCGGTTCATGGACGAAGACGTGTTTGATTTTTTCTTTAAGTTCTTCGGTTGAGCTGAAGTAATGTACGCCAATGCTGGAGCCTCCATGCAGTGGTTTTATTACGTATTCGCCATGAGGAAGATCGGGGACGGGATCCCCTTTCCTGTAGATCCAGTTAGGGATTGTGTTAAAGCCGCATCTCTGCAGAATCTGTTGGCAAAGGGCTTTATCACTGGTATTCCGGCAGGCCTCCGGGCCGGACCCTACGTAATTAACCTTAAAGCTTTCCAGTAATTGCTGTAATTGTCCATCTTCTCCGTATAATCCGTGGACGGCCGGGAAAACCACGTCAACTTTGGACAAGGCTTGTTTAAGCTGGTTTTTGTTTAATTTAAGTCTGGAGTTTTTTAGTTTATAGTCAAAATCAAGTGGGGTGTTGGAATAAAGCTGTGATTTATCTAAAGCGAAGGGCTCAAGTTTTGGGTTAAAGTAGACAATGCTTATTTCATATTTATCTTTATCAAGATTGTCGTAGAGGGAACGGGCGGAGTTGAGGGAAATGCCCCTTTCTGCAGAAGGGCCGCCGCAGATTAGGGCAAGCTTTGTTTTCTTAAGGGGCATAATGTTTTAATTAATCTTTGATGTATATTTCAGATAGTTCGCCCAGTTTTGAGTTAAGTTCCGGATGGCTTTTTAGTTCGGGATCTTCATTGATAATTTGCTGGGCAGCTTCCCTGGCGACACTGATGGTTTCCGAATCTGTCAATGAAGCCATTTTTAGGTCAGGTATACCACTCTGCTTTACTCCAAATATCTCACCCGGGCCGCGAATACTCAAGTCAATTTCTGCCAATTTAAAACCGCTGCTATATTGGGCCATAGCCTGAAGCCTAAGCTTGGAATCATCATTAATATTTTTGGTAAACAGGAAGCAATAACTTTGGTGCTCTCCCCTGCCGACACGGCCACGAAACTGGTGAAGTTGAGATAGTCCGAATCTTTCGGCACCTTCAATTACCATAATGCTGGCATTAGGAACATCGATTCCAACTTCGATTACTGATGTCGATACTAAAATATTCAGTTTGTTATTTTTGAACAATTCCATTATTTCATCTTTTTCGGTAGCCTTCATTTTGCCGTGAAGAAGCCCTATTTTGAGATCCGGAAAGATATCCTGCTGTAAATGTTCATATTCGGAGATGGCTGATTTCAACTCTAAAAGATCAGATTCATCTATTAAGGGACAGATAATAAAGGCCTGTCTCCCCTGCATGATCTGTTCGTGAATCCAGTTATAGGCGTCTTGACGCTTATTTTCGGGGACTATGCGTGTGATGATTTGCTGACGTCCTTTGGGCAGTTCATCGATGATGGAAAGGTCCTGGTCGCCATAGATGGTCATCGCTAAAGTGCGTGGAATTGGTGTAGCTGAAAGGCTTAAAAGGTGCGGACTGTTGTTTGATTTAAGAATATCCCGTTGTTTTACGCCAAAACGGTGCTGTTCATCAATGACGGCAAGTCCAAGGTTTTTGAAAGACACATTTTCCTGGATGAGTGCATGTGTACCGATGATCAGATCAACATTACCGTTTTTAATTTGATTGATGATTTCTTTTTTCTGCTGATCCGGTGTGCTTCCTGAAAGAAACTGGATGTTGAAGCCATAATCTTTGAATAGCTTAAAAAGGCTGTGGTAGTGCTGGACTGCCAATATCTCGGTGGGAGCCATTAAGACGGTTTGATAGTCTGCCAGTATTGTATTTAAGATGGCAGTCGCAGCGACAATAGTTTTGCCTGATCCAACGTCTCCCTGTAAAAGACGGGACATTGGAAATTTTTTATTCAGGTCATCCAGTATTTCCTTGAGAGATTTTTTTTGGGCAGTTGTAAGTTCGAATGGAAGAGATTTTATAAAACTGATTGTAGTAGGATGTAACGGAATGGACTTCTGCTCATGGAACCCGATGTTTTGCCAGTACCATTTCTTTTGAAGGGCTTTAAGCTGGAGGAGAAAAAGCTCATCGAAGCTTAGGCGTTTTTTAGCTTTTTTTAGTGATTCTTCACTGGTGGGGAAATGAGCTTCCCTGATTGCATCGGAATAACCAATAAGTTCGTATTTTTTTATTATAGTAGCGGGAAGGTATTCATGAAATTCTTTAACCCATTCATTAATAAGAGGTTTAATTTTATCCCTGATCCATTTGGAGGTGATACCTTCGGTCTGATGGTAGACGGGGACAATGCGTCCGATGTGCGTCTGTTCGGATTTCTTTTCTTCGTAAACGGGGCTCGGAAGGGATACTTTCCCCATGCTTATCTTGGCTTTCCCTGAAATGATGATGGGTTCCCCCTTTTGAAGAATGCGCTGAAGGAAGGGCTGGTTGAACCAGATAGCTTCAACTGATCCTGTGCTGTCAGAAATAATGGCTCTGGTAAGTAGTTTGCCGCTCCTTGATCTTTTATGGAAAATTGAACTTATCCTGCCTTTAATATTGTTTACTTCTCCGATTTTTAGATTGGAAATCGGTGTATATTCACTGCGGTCTTCATAAGACCGTGGAAAAAATAAAAGCAGGTCCTGAACAGTTTTAACACCAAGTTCATTTAGCCGGTTGAGGTGCTTTTTGGTTGTGCTGATCAGGCTTGATAATGGAACTTTTAGTGACATCTGATGTGGTTCTTTGTTTGATAATCCGGTGGGCCCTGGTGGTAATTTTGACTGGTTCGGATTCAGGAACGTGTGGCCGGTGGCTTATGTCCCTGAAGATTCCCTGAATCCCGACGATT
>Ga0302253_1000960_pt1 | contig 19850 bp, 19 predicted proteins | sample AAG_RA_Trp_MG_FD_193537 | JGI IMG/M metagenome (GOLD analysis project Ga0302253, IMG submission 193537) | Enriched activated sludge microbial communities from anaerobic digester in WTTP, New Holstein, Wisconsin, United States - AAG_RA_Trp | ecosystem: Engineered > Bioreactor > Anaerobic >...
TCCGCAGCACCGGCCACTGTGGCAAGAGCTCCTGCCAATGCAGTTATTCCAATGCCAAACGCAATACTTTCCATTTAGCCTCCTCCCTGCGTGCTTAGAAGAGTGCACGAGAGTGTTCGATACACATTGCCACTCACATCGAGTACAAACCCTTTGTGGTTCATCTAACAGTCGATGATGGACAAATTAAAGGTTTCGAAATTTTTCCTTATATACGCGGTTAACGTGCCCAAATCGGCAAAAAAACGGCTTTTTGAGATTTTTATGCACCTCAACTTTAGTTAAGGCAAATCAGGTTGTGCTAAACTCAGCTCCACTGGCGATAATCATAATGACTCGGGGAACGCGGGGTGGTCTTCTATTGTTGAGGTATAAAAAACCACATTGACCGTGTATGAAAAATTATGGGTGATTTTCTATATTGCTTGATATCCAGTTGGATTGTATTCTCTGATGACCTTGAAAAGGAGGGAACGTGTCAGGGATTTGGCATTGTTGAAAAGAAACATGGTTCCAGCTCTCCGTGGTTCATTCGTGGCTGCAGGAATCACCTTCGATGTGGTGACAGCTCGATACACCGGGCACGATTCGACCTGCAATGAACTCCTGGGCAATCATATCTACCGATCCGCTTACACCAAGAATTACGTCAATACCATGCTGCTGGAAGAGCTCCACTGCACGGGGCCCCATCCCACCAGCAATTACGTGGGTCACCTGGTGAGAAGCAAGGAATGGAGGCAGGATGCCAGGCTGGTGTCCGGGACTTTCCAGTTCTTCTCTCTGATAAATGACACCGTTTTTAATTGAATAAAGGTTATAGGTTCGGCAGTGACCGAAATGTTCCGAGACCTTCATTCCATCGCTTGCTATCGCTACCTTCACCCTGTCACCTCATCTGTTCCATTCGGTTGCGGGCATTCCCTGAACCGCCTCTGCAAAAACCTCTCCCGCAGCCACGGGGAATCCCGCCCCTTCCCAATCCAAAAACGGACGTTTGTCCTCCGCTAGATTGTTCTGTATTCTGGCTAGGGGGCTCGTTCTCAATATTCGCACCTGTCGTCGCAGGGATTGGCGCTCTACCGCAGTGCCCCCGTCCCCGCCCGGTCATTGGCCCTCGTCCTAACGGGCCACGTCCATCGAATCCAGTCATATGGGTTCACTCCTGGTACCAGTTAGGCACCATATTTACTCATATGAGTATAAATACTTAAAAGGTAGTGATCCGGTAACACTTATTCTGGCCCTGACCGATCAGCATCGCAATCAGAACATACCTGATCAGTCATTCTTGGACAGACCACCCCTCCGTGTCTCCTGCAAATTTTTTGGTTCGGTAGCGGGCAGAGTCCATGAATCCTTCGATCACAATTGCTTACCCGTATATTCTTTCCATGAAGAAGTGCATCGATAATCCTATGCCGCACTTCATGAATATCCTGCCAGACTGTCTTTCTCGAAACTCCAAGTGCTGAAGCAGCTTCTTCCTGTGAAAGACCCTGCAGGTCGATCAGGTTCAATACTGCCATCTGCTCGGGAGGGATAGAAATGATCTCCATCTCATCATCGGGATAGCACTGCGGTGTGTAGCACCTTGGAGGGGGGTTACCCTCAAGCACCTGGGTTCTTCGCGGGCGTCCCCTTCGCCGGCAATATGCGTCCTTTTCTGGTATCGATTTCACTTTACCCCCACACTGCGATAGAGTACATCTGCCATTTCCTGAATCGCCCGTGCCCCAGGAGCGGTATCAATACGGGTGACAGGTCTGCAGTTCCTCACCGAGTCGATGATCCATGGATCAAATGGGATTTTCCCTATTAATGGAAATCCTTTATCGCTGCACCATTCACTGATGAGTTCCGTCATGGACTCATCGATATCATACCGGTTTATTACGATAGAAATCTGTGTGGTATAATTCATTGCTACCTTTACGACCCTTTTCAGGTCATGGAGACCCGAGATGCTGGGCTCTGTCACTATAAGTACTGCATCCACACCCGTAAGGGTTGAGATGAGCGGGCATCCGATACCCGGAGGACCATCGACCAGGAAGATGTTCCATTTCCGGTCTTGTGCAAGTGCAATTTTTTTCACTTCATGCACAAGGAGCCCGGAATTTCCGGCTCCAGGCACGAGCATTGCATCAACGAGAGGCCCAGCAGTACTGTCCGAGAGAAAAATCTCGCCGGCAATCCGTGATGTGAATGAGATTGCGCCTTCGGGGCAGACAAAAGCACATACCCCGCAGCCCTCACACCGGATATTGCTAATCGAAAATCCCTCCTTATTATGATCGACAGCCCTGAACCTGCAGAACTCGGAACATTTCCCGCACAAGGTACAAAGGTCAGGGTCGATCACCGCGGTATTCATACCATGGAAAGGTTCCCTGTGGATGCGCTTTGGCGCGAGCAGAAGGCCAAGGTTTGCCGCATCCACATCGCAGTCCGCAAGGAGATAATAATTAGGAAGCATCTGAGAGAGCGCTGAAGTTATGACCGTCTTTCCGGTCCCACCTTTTCCACTTACTACTGCCAAGCGGATCATTCGTGCACCCCGACAAGGGTACGGCACCGTGCATAGAGTTCAGCGAACATCTCCTCCCATGCCCGGTCCTTCCTGCTGATTAGTTCTCCACGATTCTGAACAGCAGCAATCCCGCGATCAAATGGGATTGTCAGAAGTACCGATAAACCGTGGGATCTGCAGAATGCGAGAACCTCGGCATCTTCACCGTCGCTGCGATTGATCACAACACCGGAAGGGACATTGAGAAGTTTCATTACCTCATACGCAAGTGAAAGGTCGTGAAGGCCGAACGGTGTGGATTCTGTCACGAGTATACAGGCATCGCAGTCCGTCACAGTCTCGACCACCGAACAGGTGGTTCCCGGTGCTGCATCGAACACAATCAGATCTGAACTCCCGCCCATCTCCTTGGCAGCCCTTATTATCGGTGTAGCATGGGACTGCCCTTCGTCAAGAATCCCCGTGACCAGTGTAAGGCGGTTGGAGGGATGCGAAGTGGTTACTATTCCAATCCGAACCGGTTCCTCGCGGATTGCGCCGTTCGGGCAGACGAGCATGCAGCCTCCGCAGGAATGACACAGCTCGGGAAAAAAGAGGATACGGTTAGGGAGGACCGAAATGGCTCCATACCGGCAGAATTCAGCACATTTCCCGCAGTGATTGCATGCCTCCGGATCAAAGACCGGCATCGGAACGGTGACGTCGGCAGTGGTGACCGGTGATGGAAAAAAGAGGTGAAGATTGGGCTCCTCAACGTCACAATCCACAAGGGTTGTACTAACATCCTTTGAAAGAACGCTGGCAAGATTGGCAGCTACCAGGGTCTTCCCGGTACCACCTTTTCCGCTTGCAACTGCGATTTTCATGTTCGATCACGCGAATTGGAAAGGTTCTGGAATATTGAGATGAAATTTCCTGTTCTGCATCATTGTTGTTCGGAACGCTCCAGTATGTTGCCTTTCAACTGCTCAAGGGCAGCCTTCACCGTTCCCGCCGAACGGGAGGTGAACATCGCGATCCCTGCTGCCTCGAGCACTTCACGCGCATTTCCGCCAACCATCCCGCTGATCAAAATACCCACATTGTGATTTATGATGAACTGGGCGGCTTTCGGTCCGACACCCCCTGCTCCGCGTGCAAATGGATTTTCAATCGCTTCAAAGGACCCTGTTTCACTCTCTACGAAGATGAAATACGGCGCCCTGCCAAACCGTTCTTCGACTGGTGCTTCAAGTGTCTCACCTTGTGAGGTAATGCAGATTCTCATGGTTGTTTTATTATTACTCATATGAGCATAATTAAGGTTGGGATAGGGATCATATGCTACAGAATCCCTCACATACAGGGCAGGATGAGACCTGAGTCTTCCTGTCCCCCTTTTGACTGATAGAGGGGACAAACCAATCAAATGAGCAATACAACAAGGTCGAATTTTCGAAAATGTTCAGGATTATATTACTTGTGCATTCTCTTTTTCAGATCGGTTGCAGGCCCATTCCCTGGAAAAAAACCGCATTGCAGGTCGGATAACCAGGTATCACGAGTGTGAGGACTCGTCCAGGGAAGATGCGAAAGCAGTATAAAAAAAGAAAAAAGGGGTTCCTGATCTTACCTTGCGGGGATGATCAGTGAGCGCTCTCCGGCGGGCATGAACTCGCGGATTGCACCACGTGCGAACTCGCGCCTGGGCTCGGCGAAGTCGAACTTGAGCGAGGGGTCGGAGAAGGTGATCTTGATCAGCGGGTTGAGCGACCAGGCATCTCCGCGGGTGAAGTGTGCTGCACCGCAGATGGCGGCGTACTCTCCCTGGTGTCCCACGTTCATGGCGTAGTTCGGGTAGTTGGCGCCACGGAGCTCTCCGACACAGCCCTCGTCCGCACGGTAGGACTCGGTGTTGGCGGAACCGCACTGGTCCTGCAGGTCGTAGCCGTAGAACCCGAGACGTGACCAGCCTTCCTTGTGCAGGAGCATGGACAGGTACCAGCCGTTCAGGCCGGCGTTCGAGTTCCCGGTTGCGATTGAGGTGGAGAGACCGGATGCTGCTGCGAGCACGGATGCACGCTGGGAGCCTCCGAAGTGGTCCTCGAGCGCAGTGGGGTACTGCTCGTACTGCTCCATACCGTAGAGGGTGACCTCGGTCGCAATGTCGTTGACAACGTCCTGGGTTGCCTTGACCTTGTCCTTCTCGTTCGGGTTCTTCCAGTTGACTTTGTACTTGTCCTTGATGTAGTCCATACCGTAGTAGGTGTAGTCATCGAGGATGTTGTCGGTGTATGCAGCGGTTGCATACTGGGTGAACCCGACACCACCGGACATGTAGGATCCGAGCCAGATCTGGTCGAAGAGCATGGTCCCGGCGCCCACGACCTCAAGGGATGCCTTGGCAGGGTCGTGCGGGTACTTCCTGTCGGTCTGTACCATGTCGGCGAAGTGTCCGAACTTGATGCCACCGGGCTCGTTCGGGCCTCGGGCGCGGCGGGCGGGCAGGATCTCTGCCATCTGGATCACACCGGCGTGCTTTGCGGCGAACGCGAGGTCGGCAGTTGCGGCTTCTCCGGCGCACATGTGGTAGGCACCGATGAAGGACATACCGAGCTGCATCGCAGACCACCTGGAGGTGGTGCCTCCGTCACAGGTCCTTGAGACGATGGTCGGGATGTGGATTGCCTGCCAGAGGGACTTCCCAACAGCAGCCTTGAGCTGGGCGGCCTGCTTTGCGGGGAAGAGCTTCTCGATCGGGAGTACGAACTGGGGCTCCAGGTCGTCGGCCATCTCGTCGTCGCCGGTGAAGACCTTGACGTAACAGTCGTCCACGAGGCTCGGGTGGGTCTCGACCATGTGTTCCTGGACGACGGCTGCACCGGGCATTGCGTGGTTCAGCACGTGCAGGAACTCGTTGATGGTCTCGGGGGTAACTTCTTTGCCCAGACGCTTCTGCAGGGTCTGGTGGGCGAGGTCCATGTTGACGATGATCGTCCTGCGGATGTCGTCCCACATCTGCTGCATGGCAGCGTTGTTGACGAAGTGCAGGTCATCGCCCTCGACAAAGACGCCGGTGCCGGAGACCTCGTAGGTCATCAGCTGGCGCTGCCCGAGCGGGATACCGCCGATGTGGCAGCGGACGGGGTCGTACATGGAGATGCCGCGGGCCATTGCAGCGGCGTTCCCTGCCTTGACGAACTCCATCTTCCTCGGGGACTGCTTGAGACCCTCGCGGGCGAAGACGGTGTTGGTGCTCTGGGGGTCCTCGGCGAATTTGCCACGGAGGGCTTTCAGGAAGAGCTTCTGGGTTCTTTCAATCTTCTTTGCCATGTCAATCACTCCTCCGGACGGTAGCCATATTTGGTCCTGTTCGAGTGGACCTTCTGGACATATTCAACATACTCCGCGTCTGAGCGGAACGGAACGCCTACAAGCGAGTGGAACATGGTGGTGTGCGCCTTGAGCCACTTCTCGTCCATGGGCTTGCCGACCTTGACTTCCTTGTCCAGGGGCTCGGAGTTCTGGTTCTTCACGTACTTGACTACTCCGGACTTCTTATCGAGGATGCGCCTCTGCATCATGTCGAACATCATCCCGTCTTCGTCAAGCCTGAGTGAGTGCCCGTGCACGGTCGAGCCGCGGACCCCTGTGCGGGCCGGGTCGAAGAGCTCGGTTCCCACGAGTTCCTTGGCGAGTTTCTCCAGGTCACGCTCGCGGCACTCCACGATCTGACGTCCGGACAGGGTTCCCGGGTCAACGCCACGGTACCTGTACGATGCGACGTAGGACCGCTGGTAGGGCTGGCACGGGGCGTTATACATGGAGTCTGCGAACTGGATGAACCTGATACGGTCTCCATGCTTTGCGCCGTCGATGGGGACTACCATCTTCCTGATTGGGCAGTCGGGCTCCTGCTGTTCGTTGAGCGGGGGGTGCATGGTCGGGTATGCTGCACCGGGGGCCTTGTGTCCCATAATCAGTACGATGTCCTCATCGGAGATGTCGCGGACCTTCTCCAGCTTCGTGCTGGGGTCCATCTGCTTCCGCCTGTTCTCGGCGATAGTAGAGGATCCGGGTCCATACTGTGGTTTATAAGCCATTGTTAAATCACTCCTTTGTTTTGATCAACCGCATTACTGCATGAATGACATCCGCCATCTTCTCCCGTGTGGGTGTCTGGCCGCGGGTTACTCCGCTGACAATGGCCATGACCGTTCCTTTTGTCTTTATTTTTTCGGGAGGGGGCATCACCAGGGCGGTCTTCACGCCCTCTTTTGCAAAATCCTCGAAGTCTACGGGAGACTGGGAAACCACGATCGCCCGGATATCACAGGCCTGGAGTATGAACCTGACCTTGTGCACCACGTGGGAACGGACATTTCCATGGTGGAGTATGGCGATCCTGTGTTTCTCAATCTGTTCGACCTCCTTCTCTGTCAGGCCGAAATACGCCCCGAGTACGCCGCCCGCGATATGCGGGGCGTCCGGAGGCACACCGGAGCCTGAGTTCAGGACCAGCGTGCTCACGCTGTACTCGATCCCCTGCTGCCGAAGCGCTGAGGTAATATCGCACACGGGCTTGGTCACGTGGCGTCTTCCTGGTGACATACCCACCACGATGACATCGGGGTAGCGGCACTCGGAGATGGTTCCCCTCTGTGCAATCCCGCCGCCCTTTCCCATTCCCATGGCTTCCCGGCAGTCGACAACCTGGGTGACTCTTCCCATCGGCATGTTATTTCGTTCCCTGGAGGATGACAGGTCCGGACTTGCCCGGTTCCGCGAGCCCGATGATATCTTTATCCGCATCGGGTCCGTACTTGGCATAGTCCACGAGTGACGGCTCGGTCTTCATATACCGCCCTTCCTGGAGGTAGAACGAGAAGGTGGTAAACCCTTTCTCGCAGGCCTCCCGAATCGCGGGGATGAAATCCCTGTTTTCCAGCTCGAGCACGATAGTTCCCACGTGCACTTCAAGTTGCACGTCCTGTTCACCGATCTTGATGATCTTTCGCATGTCATGGATATTCCGCGATCCTTTTGCGGGGCCAACAGAGACAACGGCAGGGATGCGGGGGCCGTTTAATATGACTCTCCGCACGCCGCCCGTGGCAACTATCAGGTTTATGATCCGCTCGACCGTATCTGGATTGAGCAGCCGTTCTGTCACTACCCTTACCTGAGGATATTTGGCGTCAGTCATTCTATCTGTCTTATTCAGACACCCTTTGCAATCGCCTGCATCGGCTTCTTGAACACGTCAATCTGGCCGAAGGTGTCCTGGTAGACCTTGGCGGTCTGCTCGGGGCCGAACATCTGGGTTCCGGCATCAAGCGCACAGGCAACGCACACGCACGGGATTGCCATGCCGGCAGCATGCCGGGTCACGACGTGGTTTCCGTTGAACACACCGGGGCCGCCGCCACCGTAGATCGAGTGGCTGAAGAAGGAGAACCCGACGGCTGTTCCCATTACACGGCCGTAGTCAGCGCTGACGAGTCCGGTCTCGTGCTCAAGCAGGTCGTTGAAGTACAGCAGCACAGAGGAAACCGCCTGGGCGAACCGTCCGGCACCACAGTTAACCATGGTGGCTGCCATGGTTCCCGCGGATGCATAGGCGTTCCACATCATGGGGTCTTTCGTCTCGTAGAAGACGTATCCGCTCTTGCCCTTCTTTCCGGCCTTGATGACCTTGTCTTCAATTGCCCTCTCTACGAGGCTCTGGACAACGGTTCCGATGGTTCCGGTCTTGCCGTTTGCCTTTACGAGGTCATAGACCATGTTGTTGGCATTCAGTCCCTGGAACGCGTAAACCAGCAGCTGGGCACGCTCGAAGGGTCCGATCGCGGCTCCCATCTCGAACTCTCCGGCCTGTTCGAAGGTGTTGGAGAGGGCGCAGGTCTGCATGGCGTTCCGGTGGGTCATCATGGCCACAGTGTTGGCCGGGATGTTGCGGAGTGCATAGCCGAGACCTTCGTTGTTCTGGGGGATGGACAGGACCGAGATGATGTTTCCACCCTGCATGTCCATGGTCACAGGGTAGGAACCCCAGACTGCGGACTTGACATAGGGGGCATCCCACATTCCAACCTTGTACTGGTCTATGAGTGCCTGGGTCGTTGCTGCGGCAACTGCGGTTGCTGTTGCGTCGTAGGTTGCGGCTGCCCGCAGGCGGGCGCTCGGGACCTCGACGAGGAGCATCTTTCCGCCACCGACCTTGGTGATCTTGGTGTCGTCGCCCTTCGCTACCGAAACTAAATCCGCAATCTTTGCGGAGAGTGCATCGGCATCCTTGACGCAGTCAACCTTGACAGCTCTTCCAAGGATCTGGTTTTGCTTTCCTCCCATGGCTCCGGTCTTGATCGAGTTGTCAAGTCCGGCCAGGTTCACGGCGACAGTCCTCTTGGTGAGGTCGATCAGCTTCAGCACTCCCTCATTGGTCAGGGGGCTGATCTTGTCAAGGGCTACACCGCTCTTGAGCAGCTTGCCGTTGTCGTCGTATAAATCGCAGGTGTCTTTATATTTCGCCATAATTATCCTCTTTTTTCTTGAGAAATTCGGCCACGATACAATACAATAACTGAACGAAAGCGTACGCTACTAGGTACACTGATGGTGGATGATGGTGACTACTGCACGTCCCCTCACGGGACATTCTACTATACCTATTGTCTTCATAAAAGGTTTCCGATTTTAATCCGCGATTCAGTTTTATAATAAAATATAAATAATTTACTATTTTAGGGAAAAAGTTCAAATATTACAGGGATTATTAATTTCTCTTTTTTAACCCATATTAAAAACTTTAAAAAAAGTGTTATTTTATTTGTTATTTTTTTAAAATTTTTATGAAAATCTGGTGCGCTCTCTGGTTAAAAAAAAAATTAGTTCCTGAGATGTAACTTCCCGTACACAATCTGGCCCTTTCTCTTGGGGTGCCTCTCGCCGGTATCGCCGTAAAAGAGTGAAAACTTTGCGTTCTCTCCGTCCACCTCAAGATCCTCATCCTGAACATACTTGAATCCGGGCATCATCACGTCAATGCCGCCATAGACAAAGATCTCTCCCCCGACCATCTGGCCCCCAACCTTGCTCGGGGCATTGCCCTTGATGATGATCTTTCCGCCTTCCATGTGGGTGCCCACATGGACATCGGTGTTTCCGTGCACGATGATGGTTCCGCCGTTCATGAAGTAGCCGATATCGCTCCCCGCGTTACCCTTGACGCGGATCACGCCACCCTGCATGCCTCTCCAGTCACCCCGGTAGGCCGCACCCAGGTAGTTTCCGGCATTCCCTTCAATGACGAATTCCCCGCCTTTCATACCGATGCCCGCAAATGCGTCAACATTTCCCTTCACGAGGAGTTTTCCGCCCTGCATCCAGGCACCGGTATACATGTCGGGATTATCTTCGATGACAATCTCGCCGGCGGTCATCTTCATGCCGATGTACTTCACCCTGCTCACATTGCCCTTGACCACGATACGTGTGTCAGCGGCAGTCGCCCCGCCTTCCCCGGAGACCTCGAAGTACTTCCCGAGTGTGAACTGGTCGCGGCCCTCGAAGGCATGGAGGGCAGCGATCTCGCTTGCTTTCTTCCCGGAAAAATTGTCAGGGGTGATGGTGTCCGCCTCAAGGTAGAGAGTGGGCTGGTTTTTAATGGTTAATGTTACCGTCTCCATTGCTTCACCTCATCATCATGTGGCATCCACTTCAATCACGTAAGGGTTCGGCACAAAGTGCTTTGAGACATCATAATTGGCCTGCGTGACACTGTAGTAGCGAAGGAACTTGTCCTTGATGTCCCGCATCACCTGCGGATTCTCGTTCACCTTGGCATGGACCCATAGTGTCCGCTTGTTCCCGTTGTTGACGACCTCGCCGTCGATTACAACCGGGACACCGGTCTTCATAACATAGGCAGCCCGCGAGAATGCCTTCTCGATATCGTCAGGCTTGTGCGGTTTCTGGGGGTTGAAATCGTACACGACTACGTCCGCATCCATGCCGGGCTTAAGCCCGCCGTATATGCTGGACATTCCCAGTGCCTTGGCGGGCCCGGCCCTGGTCATCATGGCAATCTCGTAGAGGTCGAGCTCACGCTCGATGCCAGCGAGATGGGTGGCTTCGACCATCTTGGCACTGTGCTTGAATGTGTCGATCCGCTCCTTTCTGGCCTCGGCACTCATCAGCCACTTGATGATACGGGGATACCTGATGAATGGCCCTGCATTCGGGTGGTCGGTGGTGATGAAACAACGCATGAGATCCTTGGCAAAGAGCGCCAGTTCGAGCCCGATTGCCCACTGTATCTCGCAGACCTTGATGTCGGGGCTGTAGACATAGGGGACGATACCTGCGGCGGTCTCGAGTTCCACGTCTACATTGGCCCATTTCAGGTGGTTGAGCTCGGTGAGGTGGTGCTCGAACGGGCCGTCGGCGGTCATCGTCGTGGTCTCGTCGAGCGTCACACAACCGGTGTCCACGGTGACGTTCTTCTGCGTGTTAACATAGTCCATCACTTCTTTGCTCTTCGACTCAAAGTTGCCCCAGTTGTCTCCTCCGTAGGAGTGGAACTGGAGGTGCGTTGAGTGGAGCACCTGCTCGCGGCCGAACTTGTTCTTTGGCTTGAACTTCTCGGCAAGTTTGAGGGTATCGAGCGTCACGGTGTAGTTGCCCGGGTTCCCGAGGCTGTTCTGGTGGATGTGGACGGAGTGCGGGAGACCGAGGTACTCATTCGCCTCAATCAGCCCGGTCACGATCTCCGAGGGAGTAATGTCAAAGTAGGGGACCGGGTCGTCGATAGTAAGGCAGTTCAAGCCCCATCCCCATGCCTCTGTCCCGCCCGGGTTCACGACCTTGACCCCGAATCCCTTCGTCACATCAAGGAGCCAGGAGATGTATGCCGCGGTGTTCTCGATCTCCTTGTTCTTCAAGTATTCCAGCACGAACCAGTTGTTCCCGAAGACGGGGAGTGCACCCTCATCGATGATGGGGGTATCCTTGATCTCTTCGTGAACATGGCGTGCAAAGAGCGGGGGCATCGCTGCTTCGATGGCAGTGGTATATCCCATGCGGGCATACTCGTACCCCGTCTTGAACGTGGTGGGGATAGAGAATCCGCCTGCCATGCGCTTCCCGGCACTCTTTGGGGTGTACGTAAAGAGCTTGTCTTCAGGGCGGTAGTTCCTTCCCTCGTTGACCTTGGGGCCTGCAATGTGCGCATGGATTTCCACGGCACCGGCCATAACGGCCTTTCCGCTGGCATCGATGGTCTTGGCTTTGGAGGAGATGTCACTGCTCTTGACGATCTTGCCGTCTTTCACGGCAATGTCGGCCTTGTCGCCCTTGATCCCCTGCGTGGGATCGAAGACAAAGCCATTCTTGATCAGGAACTCTGTCATTTACTTTCCTCCTATGAGCTGGTCAAGGCGCGTGTTCACCCGCGTCAGGAACTCCACATCAGTGAGCACACCTTCTGGCGGGTCCACTACTTTCCGTGCATCGATAGGAACGTTGTCCATGCGATAGCAGTTCCCGCCAACCTCGACGCCGACGAATGCAACCGGGACGTGGAGTTTCGAGATCTCGCTGGTGGGTGTGATGTGAGGGTCTACACAGACTGAGGGGAGTTTCGCGATCTTTCTTACAGAGCTGATCGGGAAATGTGCACCGGGGTCGCTCCCAAGCACAAACACTGCATCGACCTCATCCCTGCGGAGGAGGTCATTTGAGGTAGTTTCTCCGGGATTGTACCGGGCGAAGCCGCGGGAGAGGTCCACAGCGTAAGGGAACCCAAACTGCCATCCCAGGACCTGGCCTGAGCCGGTGACATTGTAGTGGCCACGCATGGGCATGATGCTGAACTTCGTGAACTCATTTAAATCCTTTGTCAGCATGATGGCGGCGTCGATGTTGTGGTTCTTCGAGAGCGACTGGGTGACACCCATGCCGAAGAAGATGATCCCGAACCGTCCGCTCTTCAGGACTTCGGCGACTTCGATAATTTTCTCCCTTGGAATACCTGCAACAGTCTCGGGGAGCGGCTCATTCCGGAGTGCAACCCTGAGTGCCGAGAGGAGTTCGTAATCCCGGCCCTGCTCCACCTTGAAGTGGTAATCTGCCATCTTCGCGGTGTCGCTGTCCCTGGGATCGACTACGATCATCTTGCGGTTCTTGTGACCCTTGTTGGTAAAGTATCCACGGGGGAATATGGAGTACCTGGACTGGTGCCTCGGGTGAGCGTGACACGGATTGCATCCCCAGAAGATGATGCGATCGGCACGATTCTTGATCTCACCAAGCGTGCAACTTGGAATGCCAACATCCTGCACTGCAATAAGGGTAGTACCATGGCATACTGTTGCAGTGTTGTCAACAATCGCCCCCGACTTCTCTGCAATTTCATGCCCTATGCTCTGGGCTTCACAGCTGGTGGAACTCCAACCGTACATCAGGGGCTTTCTTGCCTTGTAGAACATCCTGGCGGTGAAATCCACAGCTTCGTCGTAAGAGACTTCCTTGTAACTACCGTCAGGCTGCTGCATGCGGGGCTTGGTCACCCTGCCTGCAGCCTGGGCATGCATGAACTTCTCTGCCCCTATGGCACAGGCGTTATAAATATCTTCTATCTTCTTCCCATCGTCTGACACGACGACCTCCAGGTCGTCGCACAGGGTTCCGCAGAATGGACAGATAACATCAGTCACTGATTTGGACATCAGGCTTCACCCCTGCATTTCTTCTGAACGAGCTGAACGGAACTGAACACAGGCTCGTTCATCGCAATCTCTACTTCAACAGGGGTACCTTTGAAAGTAGGCATCCCGGTAGAGTAGGTGTTCGGGTTGACCACCGAATTAGCCCAGGGTCCCATGGGGATGTAGGCAAGGCCGGGGTGGGGGCCTTGTGTTGCTTCCACAGCCTTCACAACAACATCACCATATTTGCTGGTGACCCGGACGTTCGTCCCTCTCCAGGCGCCGAGCTTCTTCAGGTCTGACGGGTCCATCTCAATGATCCCGCAGGCTTTGGTGTAGGCGTCTTTCTCCTTTCCGCCTTCCATGGCCACTCCCTGCTGGATGGAGCGGCCGGAAATCAGGTTAAGTGCAATTTTGGCCAATGACTATCCCTCTCTTGATGCCCGAGCTCTTATCACGGGCGTGTGGCCAGGAGGGGTGACGGTCTCAATAATCACCGCCCTGGCAAATGTTGGTCTCTTGCTTGATGCCCGAGCTCTTATCACGGGCGTGTGGCCAGGAGGGGTGACGGTCTCAATAATCACCGCCCTGGCCAATGCTGGTCCTTTACTTAATGCCCGAACTCTTTTAACGGGCTTGGGCCAAGACTGGTCACAGTGTCAACCACGTCTTTTACAACCACTGCCCACTTGGCCCCCTCGGATGCAGACACAAAGGTCATTCGCAGCCGCTTGTCTTCGAGCCCCATGTTCTTTAAGAGACTCTTCATTATAAACATCCGTTTCGCGGCTTTGTAATTACCCTCAAGGTAGTGACAGTCGCCGAAGTGGCAGCCAGAGACTAGCACCCCGTCAGCCCCGTCAACGAAGGCCTTCATGATGAAGAGGGGGTCCACCCTCCCAGTGCACATGAGCCTGACAATACGGATGTCAGGGGGATACTGGGTACGGGCGCTCCCTGCCAGGTCTGCACCTGCATACGAGCACCAGTTGCACACAATACCGAGGATCTGGGGTTTCCAATCCTTCTCTGCCATTTACTGCTCACCTCCAAGGAGGAATGCATCTATCTGTGCGACAACTTGCGGGGTTGCAAAGTGCTGCATCCATATCGCACCACCAGGACAGAATCCTCCGCAGGTACCGCAACCCTTGCACTTGGCCTCGGTGACCTGCATGACTTTCCGTCCGTCCTTCTCTACGAGAGCGAGAGCCGAGTAGGGGCAGAGGTTGACACACATGCCGCATCCGGCACATTTCTCCTCGATACACTGGGCGAAATACGGCTCAAGTTCCACCTCTCCAATGTGGATGGGGATACTCGCAGCTGACGCAGCACCCTCTGCGGATGCCACAGTGTCAGGGATATCCTTCGGACCCTGGCAGACACCAGCGAGGAAAACCCCCGCAGTGGTCGTCCCGCACGGGTTGAGTTTCGGGTGAGCTTCAAGGAGCCATCCGTCCATCGACTTGGATACGCCGAAGAGTTTTCTCGTCCTGTCGGTATCCTCTGATGGCTGAACTGCTGCTGCAAGGACCACCATGTCCACTTCGAGACTTATCGGGCGGTTGAGGAGGGTATCCTCAGCGTTGATGACGAGGTTCTTGGTATCGGGATTCTCAAGGATGTTGGCGACCCGTCCACGCATGAACTTTGCACCCTCATCCTGGATGCGGTAGTAGAATTCCTCGTACATCTTCCCGAACGAACGTATGTCCATGTAGAAGATATAGGGCTGGACACCAGGGATCTTCTCGATGATCTGGTGAGCGTGCTTCAGCGAGTACATACAGCAGAACCGGGAGCAGTATGGCATCCCGACACCAGTATTGTCTCGGGACCCGGCGCAGAGCAGGAACGCCACCTTTTTCGGCGTCTTCCCGTCGCTCGGGCGGACCAGGTGGCCTCCGGTGGGTCCGGACGCACAGATGAGCCGCTCGAATTCCAGGCTGTTGACAACGTTCTCGTACTTGTTGTATCCCCATTCCTCCTTCTTCTCGATGGGGAACATGTCGTACCCAAGCGCCAGTACGGCGGTACCAACCTTGACCTTGACAAGTTCATCCTTCATCTCGAGATCGATGGCCTTCTTATCGCCGCAGGCATCAACGCACAGGCCGCACTTGACGCAGCTGTCGAAGTCCACGGTGTAGATAAGCGGTACCACCTGGGGGTGGTAGATATAGATGGCTTTCCGGGGTTTCATCCCCATCTCGAAGGGGTTCGGCTTGATGACAGGGCAGACAACGTCACAGTCGCCGCACCCGTTGCAGCCGCCTCCCACGATGCCTTTTGCCTCTGCCTCTGCAGGCGTGAGCACTCCCCGGGCCTTCCGCCGGATGGTCACGTCGAAGTTGCCGATGTAACCCTCAACAGCATCGACTTCAGCATAGGTCATCAGCTCGATGTTTGCAGCCCTCCCTACGTCCACCATCTTCGGGGTGAGAATGCACTGCGAGCAGTCGAGGGTCGGGAACGTCTTGTCGAGTTGTGACATGCGCCCGCCGATGGTCGGGTTCTTCTCGATAAGGTAGGTCTTGATTCCTGCATTTGCAAGGTCGAGTGCGGCCTGCATCCCGGCGATTCCGGCGCCGACCACCATGGCGGCCTTCTCCACCGGCACGCTCTTCGGTATCAGATCCTGAAGGAGCGAAGCCTTTGCAACTGCAATGCGGATAGCATCCTGCGCTTTTGCGGTTGCACCCTCGCGGTCATGCATGTGCACCCAGGACCCCTGTTCACGGATATTAGCCATCTCAAAGCGGAATGGGTTCAGTCCGCCCATTTTGGTTGCCATCCTGAAGGTGGGTTCGTGAAGACGGGGGGAGCAGGCGGCCACGACTATGCCGGTGAGTTTGTGCTCTTTGATATCGGTCTCGATCTTCTTCTGGCCCGGTGTGGAGCACATGTACTGGTAATTGTCCACGTGGGCGACGTTCTTGAGAGTCTTGGCGTACTCCTGTACTGCGGGAATATCTATAGAACCCGCAATGTTAGTACCACAGTGGCATATATATACGCCAACCCGGGCTTCTTTTGCCAGGGACTTCTCAGGGGATACTGCAGGGGCTGCTGCATGTGCAGGTGCCTTTGCAGTTGACTTTGCAGCCGCAGGTTTTTTGGTCTCTTTCTTTGCAGCAGGCTCTTTCTTGGTTCTCTTTTCAGCCATTATTCAGACCTCCATCAAAGCACCTTTGCAAGGAACGGTTCGCAGCTGATACCATGGAGGTCCAGTGCGAGTTCCTGGGGAGTCATTCCCTGGGCAAGGCCCAGCAGTTCACAGTAGTGGAGAACCGGAAGGTTGTAACTCACGCCGAATTTCTCCTGGATCTCTATCTGGCCGCGGTCGAACTGGAGCTGGCAGAACGGACAGACCTCGGTAAGAGCGTCGACCTTTGCCTCCTTCAGGTTGATCAGTTTCTCGTTTGTGATATCGAGTGAATGGACCAGGTCGTAGCCACGGACACCGCCACCGGCACCGCAGCAGAGCATCTTGTTCCTGTATTCAACAGGTTCTGCTCCAAGGGCAGCCACCATCTCTTCCATCCAGACGGGGTGTTCGGTGGTGCCGAAGTGACGTTCCTTCCTTGGTTTCATCAGGTGGCAGCCATAGTGAACCGCAATCCGGGTTCCGGTGAGGGGAACTTTCACGCTGTCGCGTATCTTCTGAACGCCGACAATCTCGGGATCATAGAAGAGTTCCGCCAGGTGCCACACATCGATGGTTCCCTTGAACTCCATATCGATGCCTTTCAGCACCTCGTTTACACCATCGCGAAGCTCCTTGTTATGCTTGAGCTTGTGGTTCACTTCCCAGATCGACTTGTAGCAGCCATTGCAAATAAGTGCAATATCCTTTTTCATCTGTTCTGCAAGTACAAGGTTCCGGGCAGCCATTGCATACCATACATTCAGATCAATCGACCCGAAGGCACCGGGAGCAGGGCAGCAGCTTCCCCCTTCAAGGTCGAGGAGCTTGATGCCCAATTTCTCAGCAGTTTTGTATGATGCCGACTCAGCCCCGGGATATCTGTTCGGGGCGATACAGCCCAGGAAGAATGCATATTCACGCATGGTTTCATCCCTCCCTTTCTTTTACTATACGGTCGGCGTTCTTTTTCAACTCAAAATAATCCAGGATATACTGGATTCCCTTGATGTATTGGGGATGCCGGTGCGTGGTCGGCGGATCAGGGTGCATACCGAGTTTCTTCCGGGCAGCCCTGTTCACGTCATTATTGGGGACACCATGGCCGGTGGTGTAAATGGCCTGCACGGTCTTTAAGAAATTGACCGGGATGATGTCCCTCTTGAACGCGAGGTTCCGCATCGCCATGATGACGTCAGTCGGAGCAATGTCCCTCGGGCAGCGATCGGTGCAGCTGTAGCAGGTGGTGCACAGCCAAAGGTCCGGGTCGGTCAGAGCCTCATCCTCGAGACCGAGGAGAGACCTCCTGACAAACTTCCGGATGCGGTAGGAACTGCGTGGTGCGGAGGGGCAGGACGCAGTGCAGGTCCCGCACTGGAAGCACATGTGCGGGATGGTCATTGAGATCTTCTCTACGGTCTTGGTAAACTCTGGATGGCGCTCATCTTCGTAGAGACGGGTGTCAGCGAGTTTTTTCTCGAGTGCTTCAGGGTATCCTTTCGTTCTGGCCATGTATGTCCCTCACGCCTTCTCCATCATCTTGAGCTGTACGCTCCCGGCGGTATCCTCTTTTACTTTGGAGGTTCTTGGGGTGCACAATTTTTCCTTGATCTTATTGAAGAGGTCGGTCTCCTTGCCCTTCATACGGATGCCGGTCCGGTGCAGCCGGATGATGTCCTCACCGGGGCAGGCATTCACGCAGGCACCGCAGAGGATGCAGTAATCCTTGTTGACGGCAATGGTCGCCTCGATCTTCCCTTTCATATCACTTGCCTTCTGGGGGGTTGGCAGGTAGATGGCATTTGCCGGGCACACCTCGACACAGGTGGAGCATCCACCGGGGCACTTCTCGGGGAAGAATTCGATGTCTCCCTCAAAGAGTTTCTCGACGGTGATAGCCTCGTCCGGACAGTTCCGGGAGCACCAGGTACAGGTGCAGCACATCTTCTGGTCGATATCGACCGCGCCGGGGAGTTTCTTGCCTTCGATGACCTCTCTCTCGACGGTGATACATTCTTCAGGACAGAGTTCTACGCACACCTTGCAGGCATCGCAGCGTGTCTCGTCCCAGACGACCTCTCCTTCGACCTTCCCCGCTTCAGCAGAAAATGCCTTGTGCTTGACGGTGATGGCCGGGCAGACCGCCCCGCAGATACCGCAGAGCGAGCACTTCTCATCGTCAACCTTAAATGTGGTCTTGCTCCTCAGAGCTTCCTGACGCTCCTTTGCGCCTTCCTTCGCACCCTCATACTCAGGGACGTCCCTGACGATGGCCTCGCGGGGGCATACCTCTTCACAGATCGTGCAACGGGTACACTTCTCATCGTCGATGTCGGCTACCATATCGTATTGCGGGAATCCTTCCTTTTCGATAATGGGAAGTCGTTCTTCTCCGTCAATCTTCAGGGTCAGGGCATTGAACGGGCACATAATCACGCAGACGCCGCAATATGAGCACTTGGTCTCATCAATATCGATGGGCGCTGCATAGCCGACTGCTCCACGCCGTGTTGCACCAACAAGGCCGATCACGATTGCCTCCTCGGGGCAGGCTTCGACGCAGATGCCACACCCGGTGCATACTTCTGAGTTGAGCACCAGGTTGTTTACCTGCTGGAGAAGTCTTTGCTCGCAGATGACGTTCATGCCATCCCGTGTCTTCTTAAATTTTGGAAACAGTGTCATGGGTATCCTCACTATTCTCCTGTAGTCACACGTTCATACCTTTGCCTCTGAGGGTACTGCTCCACGACCTGCCAGCCGAATCACATCGTACGGGCAGGCTTCGACGCACACTCCACATCCGGCGCACAATTCTGACTTAAAATCGAGAATCATGGCTTTTCCGTGCTTCACCTTGTAGATCTTCTCGTTCGTTGCGGGATCTATGGTGAAGAGTTCGAGCGCATCGACAGGGCATGCCACCACACAGTTGTTGCAACCGGTACAACGGTCCATGTTCACGTGTAATGCAAATGCCATTGGTTTTCACGCACCAGTTTTCAATCGATTCAAAAATCGACTAAAAAACAATAGTTAATGTGTATACATAAACCTGTCTGATTTTCATCGAGAACAGGCTGAAATCGGCTCAATTTTGTTAATATAAAATAATTAATAATTCTTTTTTTTAACGCCTTCCAATCAAAAAAGCCCGTAAAATGCTGCGTTTTGGCATCGAAAAACATCGAAAAAGTCAAATAAAAATGTTTATATCTGTAGTTACTATGAGTAACGGAAATCTTTATCTATTCCCGATTCAGCGCCTGCACACCTTCATACCCGATTCTGGAAGGAGTGGCGGAAATTTTTTCCTGGTAACAATTCCGGAGCAACACTCTGATCCTGCAGGCAAATTTTGTAGTATCCCGAAATCATTTGACACCATGTTTATATTTTGATGTGAGCAAATTATCCAACCGGGATATAAGAGGGATCATAAACCAGTGGAAGCGGCGAAGACCGGTCCAGGAAATTGCAGATT
>Ga0302253_1000962_pt1 | contig 19838 bp, 15 predicted proteins | sample AAG_RA_Trp_MG_FD_193537 | JGI IMG/M metagenome (GOLD analysis project Ga0302253, IMG submission 193537) | Enriched activated sludge microbial communities from anaerobic digester in WTTP, New Holstein, Wisconsin, United States - AAG_RA_Trp | ecosystem: Engineered > Bioreactor > Anaerobic >...
TGAAAAATTTCGATACATTGAAGTCACTCCCGTTGATTATTACCTACAAGGAAGGAGCAGGAAGGATGTACTGTCCCAAATGCGGGAGGGAGACCGAGAGTGGGGGGAGGTTCTGCCAGTGGTGCGGGGCGGATACCCGTGTTGCACCCCCGAAAGCCGTGTTGCGGAAGAAGGTCGGAGATATTACGACCGAAAAGTTTGCAGGCCTCGGGAGGCGGATCGCGTCCGGGATCATCGACATCCTCTTTCTCATCATCTTCGACATCCTGGTCACAGGGTTCGTCAGCGTCCTTGCCTGGTTTCTCCAGCGGCCGAGCCCCATATCAGAAGCAATACTCCAGATCTACCAGTTCTACCGGCATCTCCCCCGCACCGATGCATACGGAAACGCGGTCAATGCCGCCATACCATCCCAGATACTCCTCTCGTCCGGGTTACTCCTTCTCATCGTACCCTGGCTCTATTTTGCCTACCTTGAGAGTTCAAAGAACCAGGCAACGCTCGGGAAGATGGCACTCAGGATTGCCGTGACCGACATGCAGGGCAACCGGATCACCTTTGCCCGTGCAACGCTCAGGTTCTTTGCGATGTCGCTCTCTTTTTTAACCCTATTTGTCGGATTCATCATCCCGGCATTCACCAAATACAGGCAGGGGCTTCACGACATGGTAGCCGGAACCCTGATATTCCGCCAGGAATCCTGACGTTTTCTTCCCAATTCTCCCCCATCTTTTCAATGCCGGGGAAACTGAGATCCGGTTCGGTTACCTGTGGAATTTATCGACGATTGTCACACCGGGAACGCTTATGCCTGTTCCGCCGCAGGTCCTGTCATACCAAAAAGTCCATACCGGAGGTTGAATGATCCTCTATGGTGAAGAAGATCTCACTCTCCCGCTTCACGCTCCGTTCAACCCTCATCCTCTGCATCACGGCGATCATCCTTATCGTCATCATGTTCCTGCTTGCTGCGGCATACAGCCAAGCATCTTCGGAACTGGTCAGGCAGAACGAAGAACAGGCGAGATTCAGCGAGATGTATCTCCGGGAATCCCTGGTCATTGCAGACCATGGTCTGAAACTCTATGACAGTTCCCTCGATCCCCTGATGGAAGAGGGATTTTCCGGATACCTCGCAGCCTACAATGAATCGGGGGGGGACATCAGCCGGATTGATCTCGAGTCGCTGAAGGCCTCGCTCAACCCCAGTTTTTCCGGAGTCCTCGATCTGTACATCATTAATGAGAGCGGGGTCATCGTCGCATCCACAGTCCCCTCGGTGATGTACCTTGATTTCAGAAATTATCCGGAATTTTTCAGCTCGGTGACCCGGATCAGGGAGGACGATGCATTCGTTGCGGACAGGATCGTACGGTCAGTCGCAAATACCACAGAAGGGACCGTGATCGGGCAGCTGAGAAAATTTGCATTCATGCCCGTCCCTGATCATCGCTACCTGCTGGAGATGGGCCTTCTTATGGAGGGGTTCGAGAGCCAGCGATCAGAGCTCTCCTATGTCGAGATAGCCGACCGCATCCAGGAGATGAATCCGTCTATCGAGCGGATCAGGATCTTCGATATCAACCAGAACCTCATCCTTGAACAGGGGGTCACTCCTGACACAGGATTACACACCACACAGCTCTCGGATATTTTTACTACCGGCAGGGATTCTACGATAAAGGACACTACCACGCACCAGGTGATCCGCTATCTCTATATCGACCTCAAAGAGTCATCCACTGTCTCAGACATGAGCCTTGTCGCAGAGATCACCTACACCCTTGTCCCATTTGAGAGCGCACTCTCCCAGATTCTCCTCTACTATGTGCTGATTGGCATCATCGCCGTGGTCATGGGAATCGCCATGGCATTTTCCATTGCCCGTTTTCTCTCAAAGCCGATCGGCGATATCATTGAAGATGTCGAGCAGATAGCCCGGGGCGATCTTGCGCATACCATCCGCAGCATGCCGAACCCCGAGTTCCGGAAACTCGAAGAGAGCATCAACCTCATGATCGGCAGGATAGAGACCTACTCCCGGCAACTCGAACGTGATAAAGCGGAGATACAGATTGCAGCCGAGATCCAGAGGACGTTTTTACCCCGCCGGGAACCCGTGCTTGATAACTTTGAGATCTCCGCAAGGAACATTCCTGCACAGGAAGTCGGGGGCGATTATTATGATTTCATCCAGCTCGATGACAGAAACCTGGGTATTGTGATAGCCGATGTAGCTGGAAAGGGCATCCCCGCTGCACTCTTCATGGCGCTCTCGCGTTCCATCATAAGGGCGGTAGCAACAAGGGATAAATCCCTTGATGAGATCATCCGGGAATCGAACGATCTCATCACTGCAGATGCCTCGGCAGGAATGTTTGTGACCCTCTTTTATTGCGTGCTTGACAGCAGGAGCGGACACCTGGTATACGTCAATGCAGGGCATAACCCCCCCCTTCACTACAGGAATGGCACAGGCACACTCCATACGCTCCTCCCCTCGGGCATGGCAATGGGAGTCATGCCGGGGAACACCTATTCAGTCGGAGAACTCGACCTGGCCCCGGGGGACGTACTGGTACTCTACACTGACGGTGTCACCGAGGCATTCAACATGCCAGGCGAGGAATTCGGGGAAGGGAGGCTCATGGATACCGTGATTGCATCCCATGATCTTCGGGCTGGAGAGATACTCGGGACAATTTTTTCCAGGGTTCATGACTTTATCGGAGAGGCCGCTCAGTCAGATGATATCACTGTCGTTGTCATCAGGCACATGCTGCGTTCGCTCAATGAAAAAGATGAAAAGAGTGGCATGGTGCCCCTTTCGTAAGGAAAGAGCGGTTTTTTCCTGTCAGAACAGCATTACTCGTCGTATTTGCCTTTTAACCCTGCCCACCCCGTGAAGCCGCAGTAAATACAGCATTCGCCTTCGCAGTGCCGACAGATCGTTGCAGGGGATCTCACAAGCACGTATCCGGTCTTGTCGCAGTAGAGACAGCCTGCTCCTTCGCAATGCGAACAGCGGACTCTATCATACACGGGGCGTTCCTTGTCAGGCATTCGAATTCCTTTAAGAATATCACCATGCTGAAGTTTAATGATTCTCTCTTGAATCCACGGGAGAATTCCATGAAATTGACCTCACTTTGTAATCCAACGGGAATCATGCACCCGGATTTCCGCCAGGGGTTTTCCACGATTCCAAATCAGGGATGGATTATTCCTGATCCCTGATTCGAGCCTGGATTGCACCGACAATTGACTGGAGGGTCTGTACTCTAGAATAGTACTTGTCGTTTGCGGGAATAATTGTCCATGGAGCATACGGTGTGCTTGTGTGGAACACCATGTCCTGCACGGCCTTCTCGTATTCATTCCATTTTGACCTGTTTCTCCAGTCTTCACCAGTAATCTTCCACTGTTTCTCCGGGTCGTGCTCCCTTTCCTCAAATCTTCGCAGCTGCTCGTCTGCATCGATTTGCAGCCAGAACTTGAGAAAGAGAGCCCCTTCATTGCAGAGTGAATGTTCAAAGGAACTGATCTCCCAATATGCTCGCTCCCATTCCTCCCGGCTGCACAGTGATTCCACCCGTTCGACGAGCACCCGCCCGTACCAGCTTCTGTCAAAGATGGTGATGTGCCCTCTTACGGGGAGTGCCGGGACGAACCTCCAGAGGTAATGGTGGGCTGCCTCTCCCGGCCCTGGCGGACCGACAGGCACTACGGCATACCCGCGTGGATTGAGGTATCGTGTCACACGCATGATAGTTCCCCCCTTCCCCGCCGCATCCCATCCTTCGAAGAGCATAATGAGCGGGATCTTCTCCTGGTACAGCCGCACCTGGCACTCACCAAGCGTTTTTCCAAGGGCTGCCATCTGCACGTCGTATTCATGCCTCACCAGGGAGAGGGAAAGATCTGCTTCCCCGAGGGGATTGGCATACCCAGGGGCAGCATGATGGATTTTTTTTCCGGACGCTTTTTGAGCAGGGGGCTTGATGTGCCGGCCGGGATTTTCAAGCGCCTCCTCAATCTGCCGGATCAGGATTTCGAATACATGCACGACCGCATACTGCCTGTCATCTGCATCAACAACATACCACGGCGAGAACACTTCGCTGGTCCTCGAAAGCATATCATCGATGAGCGGCAGGAATTCCCGGTATTTGAGGTACCTTTCAAGGTCATGGTCAATATGGTCCATCGTGAGCGGATCTTTCTTGATCTTCCTGAGCCGCTGCTTCTGTTCCTTCTTGCTGATATGGAGGAACAACTTCACAATAAGGGCCCCGCTCATGGCAAGGGTCCGCTCGAAGTCCTGGATCTGGAGAATGAGATCCTCGTCAACCCTTCCTCCCCGCCGGATATCCATCCTGTCCAGCAGGGTGCGTGAGTACCAGCCCCTGTCGAAAATTGCGATCCGGCCTTTTTCAGGGGTGCGTATCCAGAAACGCCAGAAAAAGTGGTGCTGCTGTGCAAGGGGCCCGGGTGAAAAGATGGGATAATAGGAGAACCCGCGTGGATCGAGCGAGCGGTTCAGTTCTTTTACAAGAGTTGCAATCCCTGCTCCGTATCCGCCCTCAAATAGGAAGATGACGGGTAGGCCGGAGTCGCGTGCCCTTCTCTGGAGGGAGCCGAGCGTTACCCGCTGGGATTCATGAATCGCATGGTATTCTTTATCGTCAAGGTGATGCGATGGGTCATGGTCAGGGAGGATCAGGGGCTGGAATTCCTCATCCTGGACCATGCAATCCTCACCTCTTCTCCAGGACCGCCCCCCTGTCGGCCTGGCCCACCATGGATGCGTACCGGGCAAGCACACCTTGTACCTGGCGCACCCGGGGTTTCCACTCCTTCCGGCGCGTTTCCAGCTCGCCGGCACCGACCTCGAGGTCCAGTGTCCGTGCATGGAGATCGATGGTGATCCTATCCCCTTCGCGGACCAGCCCGATGGGACCGCCAACCGCGGCTTCGGGGGTGACATGGCCGATACAGGGGCCCCGTGTGCCTCCGGAGAACCTGCCATCCGTCACGAGTGCCACCCTGGAGTATCCAAGCCCCACGATGGCGGAGGTCGGCGAGAGCATCTCTGGCATCCCCGGTGAACCCTGGGGTCCTTCGTACCTGATGATCACAACATCCCCCTCATTTATGTTCCGGGAGAGGATTGCAGCCATCGCCTCCTGTTCCCCATCGAATACACGGGCAGGACCTGATAGTTTCCATGCTCCGGAGGGGACGGCCGCAGATTTTATGACGGCACCCTTCGGCGCCAGGCTCCCGAAGAGGATGCGAAGGCCGCCCGCTGCATTGACAGGGTCGGCAATGGTCCTGATGATACCTTTCGGTGAGACCCTGGCTTTCTGGGCGATTTCACCGATTCGCATTCCGGATACGGTGGCAGAGTTATGCAGAAGTCCGGAGAGGGCATTCAGCACCGCGGGGATTCCTCCCGATCGGTGGAGCGCGAGCATGGAGTGAGGCCCGGACGGCTGCATGTGGCAGATGTGGGGAACCTGATCCGCAATGCGGATGAAAGAATCGAGTGAGAGGTCAACATCCGCTTCAGATGCGATTGCCATCAGGTGAAGGACGGTATTGGTGGATCCCCCAAGCGCCATATCAACCCGGATAGCGTTCTCCAGGCTCTCCTTCGTGATGATATCGCGGGGGCAGACTCCATCGTGTACCAGAGCCAGTATCCGTTCTCCGGACTCACGTGCAATCCGCAATTTCGCTGCATCCACGGCGGGAATGGCAGCACATCCGGGGAGCGACATTCCCATCGCCTCGGTCATGCAGGCCATGGTATTTGCAGTATAGAGTCCCTGGCAGCTCCCGCAACCCGGCATTGCTGCGCATTCAAGGGTACCGAGATCCGCCTCGCTCATGGATCCGGCAGCAACCTTCCCGACTCCTTCAAAAATATCGATCAGGGAGAGGTCGCGACCCTCAAGGTACCCGGGGAGCATCGCTCCCCCGGTCACAACGATCGAGGGGATATTGCACCGTACCGCTGCCATCAGCATGCCCGGGACAATCTTGTCACAGGTCCCGAGGAGCACCATCCCGTCGAACCTGTGTGCATCAGCCATGAGTTCGACCGAATCCGCGATGTTCTCGCGTGATGGGAGGGAATAGCGCATTCCCTCATGACCCATTGCAACTCCGTCGCAGATCCCGATCACGCCGAATTCGAATGGAACTCCGCCCGCTGCTGTGATCCCCTCCCTGATTTTCCCTGCAAGCGTGCGCAGGTGTGTATGGCCGGGGACTATATCGTTCCAGGCATTCGCGATACCGATAAAGGGCATCCCGATCTCCCTGTCAGTGACTCCAAGGGACCGCAGGAGCGCCCTGTTCGGTGCTCTCTGGTATCCCTTCTTTACCTCATCACTTCGCATCATGGACAATCCCGCATATATCTCTGCAATCCTCTTTTTCCTGAACTATAATCAAACCGGCTGCTGAATGAACCCGGCTACAAAATTTTTAAGAACAGGAAAAGGTTCACTCATCATGGCGATCCCGGATCAGGTTCTTTGGTAACCCAGCGCAGCATCCACAAGGGAGCGTGCAAATTCCGGGGAAAAATATGCATGGGTATACGTCGCGATAGCCTCGCCCGAACAGAGCCCGTCCTTCCCATCCAGGATACCCTTTCCTCGCCGGAGCGTGATGGCGAACTGCGCATCGGAATCGCACTCGACGCCTGAATAATGAAACTCGTGGCCGAGGATTGCATTGCCGACGGGTGACCATGCCGGTCCTGCGTCCCAGGTTCCCTCAGCATAGCCGAGTGCCCGGACCTTTCCGGACATAAAAGAATCGGCCGGGATGATCCCGGCCATCCGGTACGCACGCTCACCTCTGAATTCCTGGCAGAGGTAGATCAGCCCCCCGCACTCTGCATAGACGGGCATCCCGTCGTCAGCTGCCTTTTTGATCCGCCCCCTGCAGGGGGATGCTTCCAGTCCCGCAGCATGGAGTTCGGGATATCCGCCTCCAAGGTAGAGTGCATCGACTTCAGGAAGGTTGCCCGAGAGCGGAGAGAAGGGTATAATCCGGGCTCCGGAGCGAACGAGGAGGTCGAGGTTGTCCTGGTAATAAAAGCAGAATGCCTCGTCCCGGGCAACCCCGATCCTCACGCGGCTCTCCGTGTTCTCCTCTTCATGTGAAATACCGGGAAGGGGTTCGGCTGCTCTCGCAATCTCCAGCACGCGATCAATGTCGCAGTGCTCGTCAATGAGTTCGCCGAGGCCTTCTGTGCGCCTGATCTCGTATGCCATCTCAAGCCCGAGATGGCGGCTCTTTATCTCGAGCCCTTTTGACCTTGGGATATACCCGAGCGCGGGATACGTGCGGCCTTCGTTGATCATTTCCCTGTGCCGCGGGCTTCCCATCCGGTTGAAGATCACCCCCGATATCCGGATGCCTGGCTCGAAGTCCATGAATCCCTTCACCAGTGCATGCACGCTCCGCGACATCCCCCTCGCGTCAGTGACAAGGACCGCAGGTGACGAGAGGATGCGCATGACATGGGCAGTGCTGGCACGGTCACCCCCGTCAATGCCGTCATACATTCCCATCACCCCTTCGATGATGGCAATATCGGCTCCTGCGGAGTTCCTGGCAAACGTTGCCTTCAGTCCATCCTCTCCCATCATGAAGGGGTCGAGGTTCCGGGAGATACGGCCGCAGATGGCGGAATGGTGGGTCGGATCGATGAAGTCAGGGCCGACCTTGTAGGGCTGGACGGTGTACCCTCTCCTGACCAGCGATTCCATGATCCCCCGGGCAACCGTGGTCTTCCCGCATCCGCTGTGCGTTCCTGCGATGACAATTCTCGGGATTGTAATCACGGTCGTTGCCCCCTGTTCTCACAGTGGGTGTTTGCTCCTCCCCACTCTTTGATGTATCCTTTCTGCAGGCTCTCTCCCGACCCTCGTGCCGGGTGCGAATCCTACCCGATTCCCCACTGTGCAAGCGTGGTGCGCGAGGGATCGATATCGGCCCATTCCCATCCGAGCGCCTCGATAATCCGTGAGATGGGCTGCCTTACGGTCTTCTCCATCATCATCTCCCAGTCAACCTGGAACTCAGGGGGCACCTGGTCGCCATACTCGAAACAGAGCACATCGGTCTTCTGGTATTTCGAGGTCACGTTCCTGATATACACCCTCTTTGGCTTGCTCCCCTTGGCAAACTCCATCCCGAGATGCGTGTTTGAGTACTTCGCACCCCTCACATGGGCGTCGTCCGTCTGGTAATCGGCAAGGTCCTTCCCTATGCCTCCGGGGATGCCGATCTCGTCCAGCGTGTACCTGCCAGCCCGGAAATCACGGATGACACCGCCGAGGTACTGTTTCGCCGCTTCGTATCCCTGCCCGGTAAGGATCAACTCAATCACCTTCCCCTGGACGACCTTGGTGATCTGAGGGTAGTCGCTTCTCCGGATCTCGAACCCCACGATATCGATCTCATCCACATCAGATCCCTCTTTCCAGACGAGATGCCCCGCATAGCGTTTCTTCTTGCCTGCCTGGAAGAAGCGGCGGTACACCTTCTCGAACTTTATCGAGAAGTAATGGGTATCCGCGTTCAGTTCCCTCTGTGAGAAGTCCGAATAACTCGCGTTCAATGCTGATTCGATCTCCCGTGCCTTCTTAATGGTTGCATCCAGATCAAGGCCAGGGAGTGCCACCATGCAGGAGTCCGTATCGCCGTAGATCACGCGGAATCCACGTGACTCGATGACTGATCTCGTGTGTTCGATGATCGCCCTGCCCACCGACGTGACGGCTGATCCTATCTCCCTGTCGTAGAGGCGGAACCGCGTATACCCGCTGACCCCGTAGTACGTGTTCATGATCACCTTGAGCACGTTCTGCTGCATGTCATAGAGGATATATTCATCCGAGCCGAAGGGGAAGGTATTCCGGAGCTGCTTCTTCTCATCCCTCTCCTTTAAAAGATCGCTGATAATGCTCCGCGTGAGGCCGTCAGGATGTTTCCGGAACCGAATCCCGTTCGGTGCCCGGAGTTCCCCGTGAGGATCCTTCGTCTCGGGGGATGCATTGACCGTCATCATGGCCATGGGGTACAGCGACTTGAGATCGAGCACCACCACATTCTCCTTGACCCCCCTGCTCGGATCGAAGACGGTCGCACCTTCGAATTCTTCTGCCGGGGCGTATCCCTTGGACGGGAGCACGTAGCGGTCATGGGCTTTTCTGAGCACGAAGATGTCGATGACATTGGAGGAGTTGAGCGTCCTGTCCAGAGGACAGCCCACGTACCGTGCGATCTCCCGGTAGAACTCGATGATCCGGTTCTTTTCGTTGATGGCAACGCAGAGTTCCACATCCTTGTAGTTGTATTCCACGAGGAGGCAGGGGTCGCTCTTCCAGAGGTCCGATATGGTCCCCTTGTACCGCACCTTCGTCTCCCCCACCTCGGCTTCTGCAACCGCGTCGAGCCTGTAGGACTCCTTCTGGGTGGCATGCATCTTCCGGTATGCAAGCAGGAGATCAAAGGTTGCCCTCCCCCTGAGAGCCAGCCTTTCGATCTGGCCCTCCAGCCTCGAGAGGAGCGTGGGAGAGAGGGACAGGGTTTCCATCCGGTGGACGATGTACGGGAGATCGAACTCCATGAAGTTCCATCCGGAAAGGATGTCAGGATCAGTGTTCCTGATGTACGCTGCAAAGCCCTTCAGCATCTCCGGTTCGGAAAAATAGGTGTGCAGGGTATGCCTTCCGGGATCAAAGCACCCGGATGCCTTGGGGCTTTCCTCCTGCAGACGCGAGATATCCGGTTCCTGCTGTTCCGGGAGAAAGAGAAACGTCTCGTAGCGGTCGAGATAGGAGTCCCAGCATGTGATACAGATGATCGCGTCGCGTCCGGGTTCGGGAAACCCGCGCTGGTCCTCGCATTCGATATCGAGCATGCATACCCGTGCCGGCGCATAGACTTCACCCGGGCGGATTTCACGATAATCTGCCGAAAGACCAGGGGAGATGACACCCCCAGTGATGCGGGTATCGATCATGAACCTCGTTGCGAACGGGATGTCCGCTTCGAAGTGGTGGTACCGGTCCCTTGCCTCGCGGACATCGGTGGGCTTTTCCGTGTACAGACGAACGACCGGGTCTCCCTTTATCGAGGTCCGGACCACGCTCGTGTCGGGCGTTATCTGGGGCGGGGGTGGATTCTTCTCGACCTGGTCCGCAGGTGCATAGAAATACGGGCGGAACCCGGTGACCTGGAGGTGTCGGGCGGTTCCATCAGGTTCCCTCCCGAATATGTGGATAAGAGGGCCACCCGGGGTGTTGGAATATTCCACCTGGGTGATCGAGACCGGGATATCATTGGCAGGAGGGTTACCGGTGACTCCGGATGAGCGCGCATTTCTTCCATATCCCGGGGATTGATCCATCCTGGTTCAGACTCCGAGTTGTGTGCAGAGGCCCGTGACAAACTCCCCGGCATTCTCAAAGTGGGTGCGTTCCCATGCATCCAGTTTCCATTCAAGGATCTCTGATATGCCATCCCTCCCGACTTTTACGGGAACACCGAGCGAGCAGCTGGAAAGCCCGTATTCACCGTCGAGGATGCAGGAGCATACCTTCGTTGCTTTCTTATCCTCAACAATCGACCTGATAAGATCTGCGATATGGTAAGCTGGACCAAAGACCGTTCCCCCCTTTCCCCTGATGATTTCCATGCTCGCACCCCGGAGCTGAGTCAGGATATCCTCCCGGAGAGGTGTTGGGACTGATTTTTTAAGCCGACTGAAAAGCGGGACCTGGAACTCCCCGTGGTCCCCGAGGACGTATGCCTTGCCGGGAATCAGCCGCTTTTTCAGCTCCTGGCCGAACCTCGCAGAGTCCAGCTGGCCTCCGAACCCGATACACCGGGAAGGCTCAAGACCGTTCTTCCGGCACAAATAATAGTTGTTTGCGTCCATCGGGTTGGTCACCGTGATCAGTATCCCTGAATAATTCTTGAGGACCTGGCTGCATTCGAATGCCACGGGGAGGTTTGCCTGGAGGAGATCCGCCCTTGTTTTTACGTCAGGGTTACGGGGGAGCCCCGCAGAAAACACGCAGATATCACTTTTTTTCGCGGATCTCCAATCGGTGCTCACCGGGATATCCAGTCCGGTATGCTTGAGATCAAGCACCTGGGATTGGAGGAAGGCGGGGACGGCATCATACATGATAAGCTCGTCCGCAAGTCCGAGAATCGCCGAGAGGTATGCGACCTGGCCCCCAACCCTGCCCACTCCCAGGACCGATATCGATGTCATACTCTTCTATCATTCCCGCCCGGAGAATAAATAATTACAATCACGATGATCTCTACTCTACATGCTAAAACTGTGTCCCGGTAAGGTCGAAGTCGGAGGTGTTGCGCTTGACAACCACCTCGTGCTCGCGGCCGGCATACTAGGCACCACCGGGGCATCACTCTCGCGCATCCTCTCTGCGGGAGCCGGGGGAGTGGTCACAAAATCAATCGGACCTGTCCCGCTCGATGGGCATCCCGGCCCCTGCCTTGTTCCGGTTGACGGGGGCCTCCTGAATGCCATGGGACTCCCCAATCCTTCGATGGAGTTCCTGGACGAACTTGTTCCCCTTGATGGAAAACCGGTCATCGCCAGCATCTTCGGCGGCAGCCCCGGTGAGTTCGCAGCAGTTGCAGGATGGTTCAGGGGGAAGGTAAAAGCGGTTGAGCTGAACCTCTCGTGTCCCCATGCGAGCGGCTATGGGGCAGCGCTCGGAACAGACCCCGTGCTTGTCGAGGAGTGCACACGCGCAGTTGCATCGACAGGAATCCCGACATGGGTGAAACTCACACCCAACGTCACAGACATCGCTGAAATTGGGCGGGCTGCCGAGAAAGGGGGCGCATGCGCACTCGTTGCCATCAACACCTTAAAAGCGATGCGCATCTCGGTGGCACTACAGAAGCCGGTACTCGGCAACAGGTTCGGGGGCCTTTCCGGCAGGGCAGTGTTTCCCGTTGCCGTCCGGTGTGTCTACGAACTGTATGATGCCTGTTCAATCCCAATCATTGGATGCGGTGGCGTTTCCAGTGCAGGAGACGTCCTCGAGATGATGATGGCGGGTGCATCGGCGGTTGAACTGGGAACTGCCATCATGAAGGATATCTCGGTCTTCTCAACCATTGCAGAAGACCTCTATGAGAAGAACGGCATCCCAGCCGAACAAATTGTGGGGTGTGCCCATGACTGACGGGCTCCCGCTTCCAGTCACCATCACACATGTAACAAAAGAGACTCCTCATGTCAGGTCATTCTTCTTTGATACGGAATTTTCCTTCAATCCCGGCCAGTTCGTGATGGTCTGGATTCCCGGAGTGGATGAAATACCTATGGCACTCTCATCCGCCTCGTCAATCACGGTCCAGCGTGTGGGGGACGCAACGACCGCACTTTTTTCTCTTATTCCGGGAGATCAAGTGGGGATCAGGGGGCCATTTGGCAACGGATTTCCACCTTCACGCAATATCCTTGCAGTCGCAGGAGGTGTCGGGGCAGCCCCGCTTCTGCCGGTAATACGGGCAGGAGGCGTCAAAAAATGCCTTCTTGGTGCGCGTTCGTCTGCAGATCTCCTGTTCCCGGCGCTCATCCGAACATATACCGAACTCGCTGTCTCAACCGATGATGGATCGGAAGGGCACCACGGGTATGTTGCAGATCTTTTCAGGAATGAGGATCTCCCACAGTATGACGCAGTATTCTGCTGCGGACCGGAACGGATGACGGCTGCGGTGCATGGGATTCTCCTGCAATCAGGACACCCGGAGATGGGATATTTCAGCCTGCACCGGTATATGAAATGCGGCGTTGGAGTCTGCGGTTCGTGCTCACTTGATCCCGGTGGCCTGAGAGTATGCAGGGATGGCCCTGTCTTCCGGGGGGATATCATCACACGAAGTGAATTCGGGCATTATTCCCGGGATGCCAGCGGAAGGCGGCGCTCTATATAAAATGCCCTGAAGAAGAGGCTATTAAAGAATGAATAGTGCTCATTTTTTTCACTATTTTAATTTAAATTATTGCAAAACGCCAATGCAGTGCAAAAATCATTTAGAAAGGTATTAATAACACCAGAAAGGATTTTAATTTTGAACCTATACGCGAAGTGAATTACTGGAATGGTACAGTATAGGTAGGACAATCGAGAGGTGTGTAAAAAATGGTGTTTCATCCCCCAGTAGCAATCGTCGCGAAAGCCGCCGACGCTGGGAAGTACAAAGTAGGGCTGCCCGCCTGGAACATGCTCCTTCGTGGATTCATGGCCGGCGCATACATCGCTATGGGTGGCGCTCTTGCAACCATGTGCAGCACTGGAATCCAGGCAACTGATGCAGCACTGCGTTATGGCACTGCCAGTGCCGGTTTTAGCCAGTTGATTACGGGAGCTGTGTTCCCTGTTGGGCTTATTATCATCGTCCTTACCGGTGCAGAACTCTTCACTGGCGACGCGATGCTTGCCCCGATGGCTGCGTTTATCCACAAAGTCAGCTGGGCACAGGTGCTCAACCTCTGGGTCTGGGTCTACATCGGAAACCTGATTGGTTCTATCTGGTATGCCTACCTCATGGCCTATGGACCATTAAGTTCATGGGACGCCGCCGGAGCAGCAACTGTGACGGCATTCGGCACCCGGGCAATCGGCATCGCATCGGCGAAAGTGAGCTATATAAGCCTGGCAGGCCACTGGTCAGCATTCCTGAAAGCAATTGGTTGTAACTGGCTTGTCAACCTGGCCGTGCTCCTCGGTATCTGTGCCGATGATCTTATTGGTAAGTTCTTCGGGATCTGGTTCCCGATCATGGCCTTCGTTTCCAGCGGGTTCGAGCACTGCGTTGCCAACATGTACTTCATCCCGGCAGGGGTCCTCACTCAGGGTTTCATAACCGATCCTACGAAGATTAATGCAGGGCTGAATTGGGTTTCCATGTGGACAAACAACCTGATTGTTGTCACTATAGGCAACATTGTGGGTGGATTACTCTTCGTGGGTGTTATTTACTGGGTTGCGTTCCGGAAAGAGATCGCAGCGCTCAAGTAGATTAACCGCCTATATTTTTTCCGATGAAAATCGGAAATGTTGATGTGAAGGTTTCAATCGTCTCAATTGTGGTGGTTGCAATCTTCGCTGTCTTTTTGGGATTTGCGTATTTTATCAGCAGGGACACAACACTCCTTCTATGGGGATCGTTTACTCTTGTCCTCCTCTTCCTGTTCCCACTCGGACTTAATTACCTGAGCCAGAGAGAATATTCAGAAATGGCCCCCCGATATGAGACAGAAGCAAAAGCCGTCCGGATTAAACTTATCAATAAAGGCATGGTGGGAAAACCGGTGCGAATTGAAGGCGTTGTTGAAAAGGTCCGTTTCAAGATTCTGAATCGCCCGCAATACCAGGTTGCAGACCGATCAGGTTCAATTTCAGTCAAGATGTTCACCAATCCTGGAGAGGATGTGAATGTAAACGATATCGTTGAGGTACTCGGGCAGGTTATTCAGAGGTATGTATTCACAGGGGACCCGATAATCAACTGTGTGTCGATCAAAAAGATAAAGAAAGAGAAGTCATCTGAAAAATCCTGAAAACACACACTCTGTTCCGTTCTTTATTGTATAAAAGCCACATGATTCCCTTGAACAACACGTGCATCTATCACCCGAGGCGTGGATTCGGTTTTCGTAGGTACCGCCAATTTATTCTGAACATTCGAATTTTTAAAATGAACACTTTACAAAAATTTTCCCTTGGGAAAGAATCCATTTCAGCAAGGCTACAATCCTTTGAGATACACCATGAACGAAACAAAATCGCTTGAAAAACACGGGGACCACATCACCCCATGGATGGAATTGGCAGTGCCCCTCTTCTCGTTCGGTGGAGCGGCGCTTGCCATCATTTTCTGGAAATTCAATCTCCTGCTTGATGTACGAATCAGCATTCTCGGATGCGTAGTTGCATCCTGCATACTCGCCTACCTTGCATGGAAACAGCCACGGAAAGATATTGTCGCACTCTCAACACCCATTTATTCCCTTGTTTTTTTGGCGTCTCCGCTAGACATACTGCCTGCAATCATCCTTGAATTGTTATATGCGGTCAGTCTTACGATGCTGCTGGTAAGGTTCAAGCATCGATTCAGCACGCGGGAATCACATGTTGGGAGGGATAATACTCTCGCCGGATCCCTTCAAACATATGTTGAAAGGACCCAGGGTATGCTGACCGGCACGCTCCCCGATACTGCAAATCAGGCAACAGATGTTTTTATCAAATTTGCAGAAGGGGAATACAAGGAAGCTGTCTTATCTGCAAAGGCCATAACCACGGATAATGCTGCGTTAACTCGTGCATTTTCCATCGTTGCGGAGCACGCGACTCTCTTGGATCAATCTCTTCCCCGGCCCAATACCTACAAGACTTTTCTTCCCGGCGATGCTGATTTCCTGGCTATTCCCCTCCCCCCTGACGCGGGAGACGAAACCAATTTCGATATAACTCTTGACAATGCCCTCCTGCTCTTATTCAGCGCAGCATGGAATGGTTCCGGGAAGGATCGTGTATATTTACAACCCGTCCTATCGTTCGCTCATAGACTGATCGAATCGGACTGATCCTAAGAATTCATCACTTTTCCGAAAACGCAGCTCATGAGTCATAACATACCTTTTATTCCTGTCTTATCGCGGAGAGGATTCATTTTGTGAATCCTGGTATCGATCTCTTCATCGATGAAACAGGCAAACACGAAAGATCCGGTAAGAGGCCGGGAATTACTGTTCGCACCTGTAAAAACACTGGACTCTAGACAGGGTGGGTGGACCGGATATAGGCCTGCATGACATCGGTCCTCGACAGAAAACCAACCAGTCGATCAGGTGATTCCCTTTCCACAACAGGGAGATGGTTGATTTCCTGGTTGACCATGATTTCAAGGGCTTCCTCAAGGGAGCTCCCGGGGTGAACCACGATGGGATTTCGGGTCATTGCTTCCCTGACTGAAGGGATAGCCCCTTCTGAAGCAGGATTATTGCGGGTATCCCTGTTCGTAATGATCCCAACAAGGCGATCTCCGTCAAGAACGGGAAAGCCATTGTGTGCTGTTGTTGCAATGAGGTCGGATACCTTCATTAATGGATCCGATGGGGAGAGTGTGACAACCTTCTGTCGGGGGATCATCGCATCCCGGACCAGGAGATGTTCGAGTACTTTCTTGTTATATTCTCCACGGTGGGCACCGGACTGTGCTTTTGTCTGGATTTGTGAGCGGAAGATGGTTTCCTCTCCCGTCAGCAGGTTGGAGACGCCGACCGCAGCCATCGCCGGGACCAGGATCGTGATGCTTCCGACCATCTCGACAACCATGATCAGCACGGCAATTGGTGCATTTGCGACCGCGCCAAACAGTGATATCATCCCGACAATCACAAAGACCGGGACCGTCTCTATCGGGACATACGACGGGTTGAGCAGGTGCAGGCCCATGCCAAGCGCTCCGCCGATTCCTGCACCGATGGTAAGCCCGGGTGCAAAAACCCCCCCGCTCCCGCCGGAGCCAAGTGTCAGAGAGGTTGCAAGGATCTTGAAAAACGGTAGCAAGATGAGAACCACAAGAGGGACCATCGAGTAGATCATGAGCTGGTCAAACCCGTAGCTTGATCCAAGGCATGCGAGACCGAGTACCTCTCCATCAGGGGATATGAAAGAGAGCGTGATTACGAGAATTCCAAGAAGAATCGCGCCCGAAACCGGTTTGAGGTATGCCGGGAGATTATAACGTTTGAAGGCTGCAGAGAACCGATCACGGCAGAAGTAAAAGGTAAAAATATAGAGAAGACCGAACACCGCGCAAAAGACACCTAACAGGAGAAACATCGGGATCTGCCAGATATTCCAGACAATTGTGCCGAGTGCAAAGATTGGTGTATACCCTTCAAAAAATCCAAAGATAGCGTAACCGATCACTGAAGCAAGAAAGGCCGGAACAATTGCGTCGGATTCGAAGTCCCTGGTATAGAGAATTTCAGCGGCAAGAACCGCTCCTCCCAGAGGTGCCTTGAATATCGTGCCAATCCCGGCACCAATTCCGGTTGTCATGGCGATTCTTCGTTCCCTCGGTGAAAGCCCGAGCATATCGGCAACCATGGATCCGAACCCCGCGGAAATCTGGGCAGACGGGCCTTCCCTTCCTGCACTTCCCCCGGTTGAAATGGTGAGAATTGCGGTGACTGCTTTGAGGAGGGGGATTCTTTTCCGGATCCTGCCATCGCCATGGAATGCCCTGATCGCAGCGTCGGTACCGTGACCTTCAGCCTCAGGCGCAAGCCTGGTGACCAGGATACCGGTAACAAGGCTCCCGAAAATAAGAATGGGTATGAGAAGCATCAGCGATGAAGGTGCTGTCCATTGGCTGATTTCTGCAACGGTCTGGCCCTCCTGGGGATATGTCCATTGCAGGAGATACCCCATGAAAAATGCCGTTCCCCACTTAATCCCTTCAAAAAACAGGAGTGCCCCGATACCGGCGATGATTCCAACGATTATGGAAATGAGAATAACTCTCTTTGTTGGTGCGATGCCGCAGGGGTAAGAGAACTGCATGAATCCCATGATTTTTTTTTAACAATTTTCTCATTCTGCTACTTTACTATTCCCTTTTACTTTTTCACTTATGTCAAGGTAAAGCGTTAACCAATGTCGGGATATACCTGTTGTAAAAAATTTCCAGGCAACCATGATCCCATTCATCATCATCAGTTCTCATATTGCATACACACATGCACCGGATATCCCGGATCACCAGGCACTCTGAAAACAAACAGCGAAAGTGTAAATTCTCGTTCGGACATCAGTGCCGACATTCATGTAAAAAAAATTAAGCACAGCCCACTGCACCTGCCGAAGGTAAAAGTCCCGGATATTGCGAATCTGCGGATTTTCCTGCAGGGATATCAGGACATGATAATTTTTCATTCTTTTTTTCGCCATAAAGGCATCAGGCACTGCAACGGTTTTGCCGCATTGTTACTACAAAAGACCGGATCCTTTCCAGCAGTATACGTGAAATCATCTCCACCGCTTTTTTAAAAAATCAGTCAGGTTAACCTGCCTTACACGAATACTTTCTGAAGGGTATATGATCAAGAGACTGGATGAGATGACCGATGAAGAACTCTGGCAGCTGTTTCCGATTGTGCTGAGTGAGTATCAGCCGATATGGAAGGATCGCTATTATGAGGAGAAGAAGGTCATCTTTGAGGCGATCGGAACTCACAATATTGTCAGAATCCACCACATAGGCAGCACTGCCGTTCCCGGCCTGTTGGCAAAACCAACGATCGATATCCTGGTTGAGATAGAGGATGCGACCGATACCAGTTCCCTCATCTCAGCTATGCAGGAATGCGGGTATAGATACCTGAAACAACCAGAGAATCCCCCTCCCAAAATGATGTTCATCAAGGGGTATACACCGGAAGGATTTGCCGGTCAGGTCTTCCATGTCCATGTGAGATATCAGGGAGACTGGGATGAGATCCGATTCAGGGATTATCTTATAGACCACCCGGATGTTGCGCGGGAATACGGGGAGTTGAAAAAGAGACTGAAAGACCTTCATGAGCACGACCGGGATGCATACACTTCTGGAAAAACCAAATTTATCCGGCGAGTCTGTGAACTATCCCGCAAAGGATTGAAGAATTCACAGGATTCCTGACGCAATCGTGATTGAAACCAAAGCCGGGACCTGTCGGTTTCTAAAGTCTGTTAAACAATGTTGAGGATTACCATCCTGTAAAATGGCTGAACCCTTTATTGTATGCACAATTTTTTAGGCAATATGCCAAAAAGTTTATACATAATGCCAAGATAACATTGCATTGTGAAAACAATGAAGTCCAAAAAGATACTTCTGGGAGGCCTCCTCATTGCGGGGATCCTCATCACAACAATCGGGATTGCCGCAGCATATGGCATATTCCCGCCATACATCACACTCGATCCGATTACAGATCCGGACGTCGGAGACCTGCTCATACTATCCGGAACAACCAACCTTCCGGAAGGATCAGAACTCCTGGTGAAGATCGCCGAAGAACCGGGCGAATCGGGGGATGAATTCGAAAAGACAAACACCGGCACATTGGCGAGGGTACTCAAAAAGGCTGAAGGCCCAAACCAATGGACCGCCGCGATAGATACCTCGACCCTGAGGCCGGATACGTACCGTGTGGAAGTCACCCAGATGACATATGATCATGTAAAGTGGAAGATTATCCTCGGGGATACTTCAGCAACCACATACTTCACTCTCACTGGCGAATACCTCGGAAATGATCCCTCCCTGCCGGAGCGTGCGACTGAAGATCCTTTCTTCCGGATTGATGCGGTAGGGAAAAAACACATAGGCGACCAGTTCCTTGTCACAGGCGTTACGAACCTTGCCATCGGTTCTGATGTGATCTGGGAGGTCGATCCGGCCGTCGCACCTGATTTCCCGGATAGCGGGACGTTCTCAGGGATGATGGCGAATTCAGAGGTGACAAGAGGGGATGGAGATGATAACTGCGTATCACTCGCGGTAGACACCACTCTCCTGGAGCCCGGAGAGTACACCATCACGGTATCAAACGTCGTAGGTGACATATATTCTTCCGACTTCCGTATGGGTGACATTTCAGCGTCTGCGGAGTTCGTCCTGACATGAACCTGTACCAGGGGGTCCGGAGGACCCTCTTGTCATTGAGAATCCCCGGTATGCCCCCGGCCAAATCC
>Ga0302253_1000968_pt1 | contig 19705 bp, 16 predicted proteins | sample AAG_RA_Trp_MG_FD_193537 | JGI IMG/M metagenome (GOLD analysis project Ga0302253, IMG submission 193537) | Enriched activated sludge microbial communities from anaerobic digester in WTTP, New Holstein, Wisconsin, United States - AAG_RA_Trp | ecosystem: Engineered > Bioreactor > Anaerobic >...
GAGATCTCCAGGTTCTCCGGGGGGAGCATCAGGGAGAGGATCCAGATCATGACGATGGCACCGGCCGGGATACAGATGTACATCAGCGGGAGGATCCAGGCCATGTCCTGGCTGTTGGTCATCCCCTGCGCAACAACCATGATGATGAGTGCTATCGGTCCGGCTACAAATGCCGTAACATAGACCTCGGCCATGATCTCAATGGTCTTCAGCACGAGCTCGACCTCCTGTTTTGCCTGGTCCCGGTAATACTCGGTCTTGGCTGCAAGGTATGTCGTGATGTTCCCCCCGCTGTCGAAGACAATGGCAAGGTCGTTGATGAAATCCCGAAGATTGGTTGAGGGTGTGATCCGCTGAAGGTCCTTGATGGCCGCATCGAGATCGTCACCGAAGAGTTCGACATCCCGGACAATGATGCCGAACTCCTTTGAGATCTCACCGAACATGTCCCGCTCCTCGTACACTTTCCGGATGATATCATAGGGAGGCATGGTCGTTGAGAGGGCCTGCATATAGGAGATGGCATAGGGCAGGTCGATATCGATCCGGCTTTTCCTTCCGTGGGCAATGATCTGCGGGTAGTACATCTGCATGGCGTACTGCCCGGGCACGATCAGCACGAAGAGGAGGATCCAGAGCAGGGTTCCCGTGGTCTTAAGGCCGAAGATCTCCAGCTCGAACCCGCTGATGACAAAAAAGAACCAGAGGGTGAAGAACATCACGAGCGTCCCGGCAAGGTTGACCCGTACTGTCCTGAGATACTCTTCGGCTGTCACTGGCATGTGGGCGGAGCGAAGCGAAGGGCGCAGGGTGGTGCCGTGGATCATCAACTCGAAGTCGGCAATCTTCTTCTCGGCACGCCGCAGGACAGGGGGCAGGTACATGGGTTCAGTCACCGAGGTCGTGGATGGCGTTTGCAAGGTCCCGCAGCGTGGGAGGATTGACCTCGAGAGCCCAGGCAAAAAACTCCTCGCGTTTCTTCAGCTGGTGTTCCAGTTCCTTTTCGTCCCACCCGCAGTGGAATGCGATCTCGTCGAGGACCTTGGATCTGGCAAAGTGCCGTTTGTAGGTATCGTGCTGGATATCCCAGTCGAACAGGAGGAGGGGAGTGATCTCCCCGTTTTTGTCAACCTCAATCTCGTGGATGGAAAGGCAGCGCCGGATCCGGGTCTTGCCGAGCGTGTAGATGGACTGGACGACCACGAGGTCCAGGGCCTGGAACATCACGGACGGGACGTTGATCGGGTCGTGGGTCAGCCGGTTGATTGCTTCGTACACGCTTCCGGCATGGATAGTGGAGAGGGTAGCGTGGCCGGAGTTCATGGCCTGGAAGAGGGTCTGGGCCTCTTTCCCCCTGACTTCGCCTACGATGATGTACTCGGGCCGCTGGCGCATACAGGCTTTCAGGAGGCTGAAGAGATCGATATCCCCCCTGATGCCCTCGGCGTTCAGTTCCCGGGTCTGGGTGGGGAGCCAGTTCCGGTGCGGCAGCTGGATCTCCCGCGTGTCTTCGAGCGAGACGATCTTGGCGTTTTGCGGGATGAAGAGCGAGACCGCGTTCATCATCGAAGTCTTGCCGCTTGCCGTGCCCCCGACAACGAGCAGGCTTTTCCGGTGCTCGATGGCAAGCCAGAGAAAGGCGAGGGTCTGAGCATCGTACGTGCCGTACCGGATCAGGTCGAGCGGAGTCATGGGCTCGGCACGGAATTTCCGGATCGTGAACGAGCTGCCCTTGGTCGAGACAACCTCGCTGTAGGTGATCTGGACGCGGGCGCCGTCGGGAAGTGTTGCGTCCACGAGCGGGTTCGAGAGCGAGATCTGCTTGTTGGCTTTCTGGGCGAGTTTTAAGACGAACTGGTTCAGTTCGGCTTCAGAGAAGATGACGCTCGTGGGAAGACTGCCATAGGAGCGATGGAAGATGAAGACCGGCAGGTCGTGGCCATTGCAGCTGAGATCTTCGAGAGCGGGGTCACGCATCAGGACTTCCAGCGGGCCGTAACCAGTGAGGTCACGGTTGATATAATAATTCAGGATTGCCACCCGGTCCTCCGTGATATCCGGGTCGAACTCGCGGATGATCCGCGCTACGGCGACCGGATCGATTCGCTCGTCCTTTCCCTTCACCGTTTCATCGTAGATGATGATGTCCCTGAGGTGGGTGTAGGTTTCGAGCAGGATCGTTTTCTCCTTCTTCGAGATCGGGGGTTCGTGGACAATGTAGGTGAACCCCTCGTTCCCTACCCGCTCGATCTTCACGTAGGAGTACGGTTCGACAACCCAGTAGCGTTCGAGCGTGGCAAGAGAGGGATCGTCAGGAAGCTCGGCGACAAAGAACGGGAGTTCGGAGGTATGCGTGTCCGTTATGGAGGAGTCCGGGAGTCCCTCCGGAAGTGCTGTGCCCGGTTGCGAAACGGAAGATCCGGCCGCCGGGGTTTTCCATACCCGCTGAGGTCCGGACTTCGCCATGGCAAGCGAGAGCCCATTCAGCGATATGCCCTCCGGCAGCCAGGACCCCGACGTATACCGTGCTTTCAGGGTTTTTATGGAGAGTGCGGCGGCAACCAGGGTTACCATGCCGAGCCCGGCCATGGCCGGAAGGGGAACCTCAACACACAGCAGGATAAATGCAGATACCAGGGTTATGGCAACAATCGCTGTAAACGATGCGAGACCTTCCCACGTTGGTTCAGTAAAAAGGGCAAGAGCATGCTCGTACACAGCACGGGCGGTCTTCAGGTCCATTGCCGGGAGTTCTTTGTGCGGCGCAGCAGATGACGGGGGAGATTCTCTTGCAGGGGAGACCGGGTTGTCACGGGAACCCGCCATGTTTTTTAAGGTCGTGAAGAGCCCGCTCAGTCCAACGAACAGAACCGCACACGGAAAGAGGATGAGAATCTCCTGAATCATGATGCCCCGCTATCCAGACACTATACCCCGCACGGGAGAATCGTGAGAAACGTATCCCTCATTCTCCCTGCAAATACCAGTATCAGGTAATGTTTGTCTGGCTGTAATAAAAACTATGGTTTTTCTTTTTCGTTCTAACAAAAATGCAAAAACAAAATAATTTATAACATTGAATGCTACGAAATTGATCGGATGTATGAAAAATTGGCGTGCATCTTATTTAACTGACAAAGGTGTTATGATGTGTTCTTACGGAAAGTCCAGAGACGATGGCGTCTCTCCGGTCGTCGGCGTTATGCTGATGCTGGTTGTTACGATTATTATTGCAGCGGTGGTGAGCGCGTATGCCGGGGGATTGAGTTCCGGCCAAAAGAAAGCTCCCACATTAGATGCTACAGCAAGAATCAGCAATGACGGATACTGGGGTGGCGGGAGCTTCTTCGAGTTTAAAACTAATTCGGTAAGTGAACCCATCCCCACAAAGGATATACGGATGACGTTTACTTGGAGAGCTGCTGCTGATCCAGCCACCACAACACAGGTCGTTGTAACCGGACCAAATACCACCGCTGGAAGTATTTCAAACACGCATTACTATTCAGGAGGTGCAGGATATCCTGCCGAAGGGATAAAGTTCCAGTCTCCTCTGGGGTATGGTGCGGGAGTAAATCAATCCACTACAGTTTCGTCCAAGGGCCCTAATTTGAACTACTACCCGGATCAGATGTTTGGTAACTACACCCTTGTTGCCGGAAATTTCATGCGAGTAACACCAGTCCAGTACGGTGCAACTGCAGAGACACGTTTCCAATATTCTACAAAAGCGGGATATTATACACCCGGTACCGATGTTGATCCAATTCAAGCTGTTCTAGGTAAAAACTGGTACCTGTTGCGAGCCGGTGATACTGTTCACTTGAGCATTATGCACATACCTTCAGGGAAACTGATCTTTGACAAGGACATCATCGTGGAGGGATAAAATGAGAACCATAAACGATTACGCAGTATCTCCTGTCGTGGGAGTGATGCTGATGCTGGTGGTTACTATCCTGATCGCTGCAGTAGTATCAGCTTTTGCCGGAGGAATGGGATCTGCAAATGAGAAATCGCCCCAGGCAACAATACGGGGAACATACAGTATAGCTGATGGAATAACACTCGAACATATCGGTGGAGATCCCATTTCCATCAAAGATGTAAGACTCACTATCCGTGGCAGCCCCAACATTGGAACATACTGGACAACTGAAGTAGTGAACCGCTCGGCGGTTACCAATGCGGCAGGAACTGAATGGATGAAGACAACTGGATCAACAGGTACCTCAGCTTTCGTTGCTGGAGATACTGCATATATTAAACCGCCGTATCATACCGGTCCCTTCCTCCAGCCAGATGTAACGTATAGTTCTTCGTACTGGAATCAGAGTTCCAACATTGGCAAAACTCTTATCGTTGAAATGACCGATCAACAGGGTAAGCGTACGTTCGCAAAATGTGAAATTCCGATTGTAAATTAGAGAAAACATTTTTTTTCAACGTGAGTTCATTTTGGAACCGAATCATGGTTTTTTTCCGAGATACGAAGTCTGTTATTTTTCTTTCAGCTTTCTGTATACTTTTGATGATAATTGCCGGGTGTCTGGGTTCTGGCGTCGCGGGGGTCCCGCAGATCGCAGAAACTCACCTTTCAGCACATTCTTCATTTACAATTACAGATTCAACAGGTCGTATCTATCAGTTTGATAAGCCAGCGACCAGGATCATCAGCCAAAACGACGATGCAACGGAACTTCTCATCGCTCTCGGTGCCTCGGATAAAATTGTCGGGATCACTGATACGGCGATGAAAAAGAGGTATCTGGTTGAAAAAGTTCCTCAAGCAACGAGTATCGGGGACTGGCTGTACCCGGATATTGAAACGATCCTGGCCCTGAAGCCGGATGTAATCATTGCGTATTCAACTTCGAAACCGAGAAACCTAGACAAGCTGCAGGATGCCAACATCACCATAATTTATTGTGATTCATATCGGCTGAATACGCTTATGGCAGATGCAGAGATGATCGGGAAATTGACCGGAAAGGAGGATACAGCACAGAAGTATATCGAATTCAATAAAAAATACCTCTTATTAGTTAAATCACGGCTTTCGGACAACGCTTCGGGAGAAACGAGAGTATATGCCGAAGCTTATACGGATTATTCAGTTATGACACAGAGAAGCGCCGGGGGAAATATCCTGGAAACATTGCACGTCCGGAATATTTACGGGAATCATACTTCAGACTGGGCAACGGTCAGTCCGGAATGGATGATTGCAGAAAACCCTGACGTGATAATTAAATTTTCAACCGATCCGGCAAAAGGGGAACATTTGAGTTCCGTCAGAGGACGAATCCTGAACAGGACCGGATACGCGATAGTATCCGCTGTAAAAAATGACCGAGTTTACGTGATGAACGGAGAGATTGGATCCAGTCCCAGAGCCGTGATTGGGCTGGTCTATGCTGCAAAAGCAATTTATCCGGAACAATTCAAAGACATCGATCCAATGGAGATCCTAATCGAATACGATCGCAAATTTGTTGCTTATAGTACAGATTTTAAGGATGCGTTCGAACCGGTGTTGAAAAAAGAGATTTGATCCTGTCAATCCCTTATGAATACAGGTGCGACCTGACAGTGCCCTCATGTTCCTGGTCAACGGCTCTGCCCATAATCAGGAGGGCAGTTTTATCGATACCAGCCTTCTTTGCCTGTTCTGCAATGGTCGCGACAGTCCCGCGGATACATACCTCATCCTTCCATGTTGCCCGATATACCAGGGCAGCCGGGGTATCCTGAGGGTACTCGACAGTCTTCGTAACCTTCTCAAGATGGCCTGCACCAAGGAAGATTGCCATGGTGCCACTGATTCGGGAAAATTCTCGGATGTGATCCTTATCCAGTGTCTTTCCTGCAGGACGGGTGATAATAACGGAATCTGATACACCTTTTGGGGTTAATTCAGATTTTAGTGCTGCCGCAGCCCCGAACAATGATGAGACCCCCGGTACTATCTCATATTCAATTCCTCTTTTCTTCAACTCAACCATCTGTTCTGTTATCGCACCATAGAGTGATGGATCACCGGAATGCAATCTCACAACCTTTCTGCCGGCTTTGATGTGTTTCTCCATCAGGGAGACTTGATCATCCAGTTTCATCCCCCAGCTGTTAACCTTGACTGGGGCAGGTGAGAGATTTACAAGTTCGGGATTCACCAGTGATCCAGCATACAGGAGTACATCCGCGGTCTGAATAAGGCGCTGGCCTTTGACCGTGATTAATTCAGGGTCACCTGACCCGGCACCAACAAAGTAAATCGAATTCATTTTTCCATCCCGCCATAACTGTTCCCGAGTTCGGGATCCGAATTTTCATCAACAATACCTCCCAGACTCTTCTGGTTTTTCAATGAATTACTTCTGAATCTCATGGTTTGACTCCTCATCCTAAAAAAGACTCATGGGTATACCATCCCGGTCCTATTCGTGCCTGAAACATACCGCCTGGCATACTCATCCAGCATTGCCCGTGGGTGTAAATCACGGAATTCATTCGGGTGGAGAAGCTGTGCCATATACACAAGCCCGATATACGCTCGCGGGCCGTACTGGACATCATTAGCAAAAAGATATACTTGGTCATTCTTCACGGCAGGGACTTCGTTCCAGCCGGACCTGTTTTTGAGAGAGGCTAAAATATCCGGAAACGGCATCATATTTGTGGAAGACACAACCTTGATGATGAACTCCGGCTGTCGGGCAATTACCCATTCAGTATTGATCTTCACAGATGATGTTGTCACATCAGAAGCAATGTTTTTCCCGCCGGCAAATGTCAGCTGCTCATTAGACCCGGAGTCCGGACCGGAGACCGTATAATCCGAGTACATTTCTGAGTATATTCGCGGATATTCAGTACTTGGAATTTTCTTTACTCTCATCATCACTCCTGCAATGGTGTCTTCCACCGTACGGGCATAATCTTCAGCCTCGTTCGACCGGCCGGTCAGGCTGCCAAGAGCCCGGGCGTCGCTGGCAAGTGTGGAGAGCCGGTAACAATCAAGATATACAACGGTGATATTGGCAGCAGCAAGCTGGTCGATATTCTTAGGTTTTGAACTTGCATACGCGATCACAAGATCTGGATGAAGTGAGAGTATCTTCTCAACATTGGGGATCTGCCAATCCCCGATATTCTCTGCATGCGGAATCTTGTCCATGATATAGGACACATTTGTCGTTGACTGAGTGACACCCACGATCCTGTCCCCAGCGCCGATGGCGATCATCATCTCGGCTGCATTAGCGTTTGCGACAATTATTCGCTCCGGGTGGCAGGACAGGGTAACCTGTGTCCCATCGGTCTGTGTGATGGTAACCGGACTACATTTATCCGTGGTAATCACCGGTTCCATCTGAGGACTGCCGGCATTAACTGGCGATGGGCGGTCTGATGACGCTGCCAGATCTGAGTCGAATAAATTCAGGCATCCTGCACCCAGAATCATCCAGATAACGAGGATGAGGGAAATACCCCTCAACACCATCCCCGCAGTCATACGGTTACCTTCCGGAAAACATACATGCATACCAGAAGTATAATCGTGGTCAGCACGATAAGAACCGCAATCGGAACCATTGGGAATCCTCCGGCAGTTACATCACGCACAGCATCGATTGCATAACTAAGCGGATTGAGATGCGCTATCGTTGCAAGCCATGCCGGCATTACACTATACGGCATCAGAGCGCTCGAAGTAAAGAAGAGCGGCATCGAAATCATGGTGTTGAAAGCCGAATAGGAATCATGGTCATCGAGATACAGGGCGATGGTCGTGGCAAAGGCAGATATCATGACACCGAAGAGGAAGAGGATGAAATAGGTGAGGCCGTACTGTACGGGATTGAGGAGTGTAGAACCTATCACGAGTGCGATGACCAGTATGATTGTTGTCTGGACGAGGCCACGACCGGTGATAAACAGGATCTTCCCAACAAGAATACTGCCCCTTGGGGTGGGAAGGGCGAGAAACTTATTGAGGAAGCCGAGGATCTTATCGAACATAAGCAGTGCCCCCCCGGATAAACCCGCCGAGAGCATGGTCATAACAAGGATTCCCGGGGTGATGAAGTCAAGATAATTACCGGTGAATTTAACCGGCAGAGCAAGCCCGACAAAGATCAGCCATGCAGCGGGCATGACCAGTGCCGAGATCACCGCAACCCGTCCACGGAACCACTTGGTAAAATCCCGTTTCATGTAGGTAACAACGCCGTTCATCTTCTCCTCCGCAGCATAGTCCTGAACTTCCCGTCCTCAAATCCGTGTGGTTCCTCCTGCTGCCCGACTGCCTGGAGAAATACATCATCCAGCGTTGGTTCACGCAGAGACAGTGCGCGAACAGTACATCCCGATTTCCCGAGCGCATCGGCAAGGAGTGGAAGCGCCTCCCTCCCATTTTCCGCCGTAAACGAGACCTCATCACCGCTCTGGCCGACAAAGACGATCCCCTCAACAAAAGGTGGAGAAAAAACCCCCTCTATCCTGGCTGTGATCACATCCTTCATCAATCGTGCCTTGAGTTCCATCGGGGTTCCCAGCGCAGCAATCCTGCCCTTGCTGATGATCCCGACACGGTCGCAGAACTGGTCAGCCTCGTCCATGTAGTGCGTGGTGACAAAGATCGTCATTCCTTTCTTTCGTAAGGCTCGGATATGTTCCCAGATCTTCTTTCGGGCCGCAACATCGAGCCCGATCGTCGGCTCATCAAGAAAAAGGACTGAGGGCTCATGGACCAGTGCCTGGGCCAGTTCAAGTCTCCTGCGCATCCCTCCTGAGTATGTTCTGATAAGATCATCGGCCCGGTCGGACAACTCCATAATTGCGAGTACTTCATCAACCCGGTCACTTGCAGGAGATACCCCATACAAATCCGCAAAGAACCGGACATTCTCCCTACCGGTTAGTTTAATATCAACCGCCATATCCTGTGGGACGTAGCTGAGTTTCTTCCTTACCGATTCTCCATCGCGGGAAATATCATACCCGCAAACTGTCGCACTTCCTTCAGTTGGCTTGAGCAGGGTGGTCAGCATGAGTACTGTGGTGGTCTTACCGGAGCCATTTGGGCCAAGAAGGGCAAAGATCTCGTTATTCACCGACAGGGTCAGATGGTCCACGGCACAGAGAGCCCCGTAATATTTCGTTAGGTTCGTTGTTTCAATTGCCTTCATTGCAGCCACTTCATGTTAGTCACGGTATCATTCCCTCTTGGGGCGGTGATGGACTTTCGCTAGTAATTCTTCCATTGGTGCACCCCATGCGGAGATCTCATCCGATGTAATGATATCCACATTCCCTCCCTGGAAATCACCTTCGGTTACCTGATCTTCCATCCAGGACTCGATCTCAAGATAGTTGTTCTTGAGTTCTTCGAGCACCTGCTCGTTGGCATCCCAGAGGCCGCGTTGTTCTGCTTCAATCAGCCTGCGGGCGATCTCTTCGAGAGCGAAGGGATTGTTCTTTTCAAAGAACTCTCGCATCTCGTCATCGTTGACAAATGTCTGTGCGATATCATCGAAGATCCAATCATCGACTTCCTGCGTGGAAGCTTCCCATCCATAAACCCGCTGGATGCGCTTCATCATGTCCGCCGCACCCTTGTACCCATGCTCCTTCATCCCTTCAATCCATTTTGGATTCAGGAGTTTTGTCCGTACTACCCGTCGTATCTCATCAGCAAGGCCCCTTACCTCCACATGTTCCGGCTCCCTCGTATCCCCATAATACGCTTTTACCTCTTTTCCGGAGTACTGGCGTGCAGCTACCGTGAGTCCGCCCTGGTTGCTGAAATAGCAGCAGCACCCAAGCAGATCTTTTTCATCCGTGACAACCTTGTTAAACGTGACTGAAACGGTTGCGAGGCTGCTCGCGAGCTGTGGGTGGGCGTTTTTCCCGGCAATATCACGGCCATAACCGTATCCGTTGAATGATACGAATATATCCGCCAGATCTTTCTCGTCTTTCCATGAGCTGGCAAGAACGGCAAGGTTCACGCCGCTTGAGTATGTTCCTGGCTGGGCAGAAAAAATCCGGATCGTCGCGTCCCGCCATGTGCCTCCGTTCTCTTCCTGGCTCATTTGGCTGTGTTTCCGGATAAAATTCATTTCAGGGGGTTCGTCCAGTGCCGCGACGGAACAGATTGCATCATCGAGAATATCGATCCTTGTGCTGAAGTTGTCGCGCAGGATCCCCGAAGTCTTCACCGTCAGGTCAATCCGCGGACGGACGAGTTTATCTAAGGGGATGATGGTGAATCCCTCTACCTTGCCGTTCCTGCCCCAGACCGGTTCAACACCGAGCAGTGCAAACATCTCGGCCATCATCTCACCGTCAGCATACATGAGATCGCCGGCCATCCAGTAAAATGCAACATTCTCCGGTAAAGTACCCTGTTCTTTTTGGTATTTTGCCACCATTGCTTCAGCAAGGCGCTGGCCGACACGCCATGCAGACCGTGTCGGGACACGATTAGGATCAAGCGAATAAAAATTCCGGCCGGTCGGGAGGATATCCTCCTGACCGCGGGTGATGATCCCGCTCGGTCCTGCTGGAATATATCCACCGGAGAAACCATTCAACAGCGAGCCGATCTCATCAGTCATCTCAATGCGGCGGTTGATATTGCGGATCCGTTCAGCGATTATTGCAAGCGATTCCTGTTCAGCAGTATTGGGCACCCTGCCGAAGATCTCCGCAAACGCAATCTCTCTTCCATCGAGAACAGCAGAAACAAATTTTTTAATGATTTCATTGACTCGTTCCAGAAGTGCACCATAGGCCACACCATATCGTTCCGATACCACCTCAGGATGGGAGAGCAGATCCGACAAGTCAAGATCAAGCATCCCGGCAACACAATGGCGGACAGATCCCTTGCCTGAGTCGAAACGGATGATAGACCGGATCATATCAATCCGCTTCTCTCCTTCCGGGCGTTGACCGAAAATATGCAGGCCGCTCTGGATCTGAGTATTCCGGATACGCGACAGGGCTTCGTGAGCTTTGCTGACCAGTTCTTCAAGCGGTGTGTCATGGGTTATATGCATATCATTGTCAAGTTTAGCCGCAGTAACTGCATCCTTGATCAGGTGCTGGAGTGCATGGGCTCGCGAAGGATCGGTTCGGGCAGTCTCGTATTCTCCGAGCAGGCGGTCAAGTTCAAGGAGGCTATCATACAGTTCACCCTGCGTCATGACCGTCTGCATATGGTCAACGAGCACCGCGTAACTCCTGCGTTTGGCAATCGTGCCTTCAGACGGATTGTCCGCATTATAGATGTAGAGATGAGGTGTGTCGGCAATCCCGATATCCGGGAAACAGTCCTTCGACAGCCCTGCACCCTTGCCTGGCAGGAATTCAAGATTGCCGTGGGTACCTACGTGAACGATGACATCCGCACCAAAAATGTCGGTCAGGTAACGGTATGTGGCAATATACTGGTAGGGGGGCGGACACGTCGGATCATGAAGGATCTTGCAGACTTCCCCGTCGCACCGGGCGCCATAACATCCCCGTTTAGGCTGGACGCAGACAACCGCGTTGCCCCAAATGACGCCGGTTATCACAATCTTCCCTTCATGCACCATGCTGAGACCAGGTGGGTCTCCCCACGTCGCGCGTATCCGTTCCTTTACCGCAGGGCTAAGATCGGAAAGGAGCGGTTCGTATTCTTCTGCATCCAGGAGTGCAAGGGCGCCTCCCTTGGCAATGATATCCGGAACCGTGGTCCAGCGGAACTCCGACATGGCTTTCCTTTCTATAATTGTGGTGATGAGTTCTTTTCCATCGGCCGGAGGGGTAATCGTATACCCTTCTGCGGCCATGCACTGGAGGATCCGGGCAACACTTTCAAGCGTATCGAGCTGAGCAGCACCGCCCACGCTGGCGTCAGCATTGGCGCAGGGGTTATTGTTGAGGATAAAGGCAACCTTCCGGTCTTTTACCGGTTTTGTTTTCAGGGAGATCCAGTTTTTTACCCTCCGTGCCAGCCGGTTGCAACGATCCGGCACTGCTTCCCGGTCCTGGTCATCGCGGTCACCGACAGCACTGGAACCAATGAAGATCGGCTCGATGACGCCTTCAAATTCGGGGAGTGCAACAGCCCAGCCGATATCGCTTCCAAGCCCGGACGATTCCCTCCATTCCTCTATGGTCATGCGGTTGGAGATTACCGGCTGGAATACCGGAATATTGAGCCTGGTGAGTAGTTCGACACCGGCCTGTGCAGGGCCGCCGCTATATGTGTTGTCCCGTACTGACCCCAGAAGGAAGGGAGTAAGCTTGATTATTGCACCAACGCGGGGGATGTCATTCTCGATGAGGTATTCCTTCACTACATCTGCCATACCCCATGCACCAAGAGTATCATCACGTATTGAGTAGGTAAATATCGGGATAACATTCAGGCCTTCTGCCTCGAGCTCGTGGATAAGGCAGGTCTCAATATTAACGGCACCGGATGCCCAAGCCATCCGGGGGAAAAGGAGGGCAACATAGGCATTAGATGATTTCCTATAGCCTACGTGCCATTCGAGATATTCCTGTATAGTGAGAAAGAATTGAGGTGCAGCGGGATGCCAGAGGCCCTGCCAGGGTAAATCCTGTGGAGGGTCAGCCATCACATCATGACCCAGTACCTCATGGTCAAGGTAACGCAGGAGGTTGAGCATATTAGTTTCACCATTGTTAGTGAGGTATGCATAGGCTGTTACCGCAATTTTTCCAGGAACATTGGTGAGTCCCCAGAGCGTTGTATCATGACCAATACAGATGACAGGTTTGCTCTCACGGATTTTCCTTATCTCTGGTTCCAGTTCATCCCAGAAGGCATACGCGGTCCGGTGGAGGAGGATAACATCTGCATCTCTGCATACGGAGACGAAATCTCCGATCCGTTCAGGGTGTTGATCAAGGACACTGTTCGGGAACAACTGGAGTTCATGCCCGGTCTCATTCGCCGCCTTTTTCATGAGACGAGCATATGAATTCCACATTACACAAGCGATTTTCATTAATTGCACCTTTTCATGTTCATTCTCACTCGCGGGGCCCTGTCTTCTTCAAATGAGTGCACGTTAAACAAGTGCAGTAAGTTCTCTCTCAGGAGTGACACTGAAAGACGAGGTCATCTCAGTGTTGGACCGGGAAACATACCTCATTCAGGATTCCAGAGTGTAGTTTTCTTCACATGTTGTTAAATATTTTACTAAATTTCATACTAGTTGCAACAAAAACTAAAAAATAAAATATTTTATAAGATCAAAGTACACCTTCTGCTGAAAGAAAACTACGAATTTTAAAATTAATAGCAGGAGCCCCCTAATGCACCACTTCAACGACATCTACCCAGTCTCCGCCATCGTAGGCCAGGAACAGATGAAGAAAGCCCTCATCCTGAATGCAATCAATCCCCGCATCGGCGGAGTACTCATCAAAGGCGAGAAGGGCACGGCAAAATCCACAGCGGCCCGGGCACTCGCACGGCTCCTGCCAGACCGGGAGGTTGTTGAGGGATGCATCTTCGGTTGCGATCCCCAGGATAAGAAAGGTCTCTGCCTCGACTGTCAGAAGAAAGCTCCGGACCTGAAGACAAAAATGGCGCCAATGCGAGTAGTTGAACTTCCCATCAGCGCAACAGAGGATAAGGTGGTCGGCAGCCTCGATATCGAGCATGCGCTCAAGAAAGGCGAGAAGAAGTTCGAGCCCGGTATCCTTGCCCAGGCGCACCGGAATATCCTGTACGTGGACGAGGTCAACCTGCTCAACGACCACATCGTCGATGTCCTGCTTGATGCCGCTGCAATGGGGATGAACTTCATCGAACGCGAAGGAGTTTCCTATGTCCACCCGGCCGCGTTCATCCTGATCGGCACGATGAACCCGGAGGAGGGCGAGCTCCGGCCCCAGCTCCTGGACCGTTTCGGACTCTGCGTGGATATCGAGGGTATTCACGATGCAGAAACCCGCGTCGACGTGATCCGCAGAAGGCAGAAGTACGAGGACACACCGGAAGAGTTCATCCGGTCGTACGAACCGCAGGAGCAGGAGCTGCGCGACAGGATTGTCCGGGCGCAGGCGCTACTCCCGCAGGTAGCGGTTTCCGATGACATGCTGAAGATGATCGCCCAGATCTGTATCGACATGGCAGTCGACGGTCACCGTGCCGACATCACGATGATGAAGACCGCTGCAACCATTGCCGCATACCATGGCAGGAACGCCGTGATTGATGAAGATATCCGGGAAGCGGCTGCGCTGGTGCTCTCCCACCGCATGCGCCGCAGGCCGTTCTCCGAACAGAAGATGGATACGGGGAAAATGGAGCAGTCCATCCTCAAGACCCAGGGACAGAAAGCCGGTATTGCGGCCGCACAGCAGCATACCCATACGCACACCCACCGGCACTGAGCGCTGATCGCGCAATTCAACCAGAAAGGTATTCGAATGCACCACTTCGACGACATCTACCCGTTCTCCGCAATTGTCGGCCAGGATCTGATGAAAAAGGCCCTGCTCCTCAATGCCATCAATCCCCGCATCGGCGGAGTGCTCATCAAAGGCGAGAAAGGCACGGCAAAATCCACGGCAGCCCGAGCCCTTGCCCACCTCCTTCCGGATAAAGAAGTTGTTGATGGGTGCACATTCGGGTGTGATCCTGCAGATCCGAAGGGACTCTGCCCCGAATGCCGGGACCGGAACCTCCCGTTTCCAATCAAAATCACCTCTATGCGTGTTGTCGAGCTCCCCATCAGTGCTACTGAAGACAAAGTCGTGGGAAGTCTCGACATCGAACACGCACTGAAAATGGGTGAACGGAAATTCGAGCCAGGAGTCCTTGCAAAAGCGCACCGGAATATCCTCTATGTCGATGAGGTGAACCTGCTCAACGACCATATCGTCGATGTTTTGCTCGACGCCGCGGCCATGGGAGTGAACATCATCGAGCGGGAGGGGGTATCCTATGCCCATCCCTCCGCCTTCATCTTGATCGGCACAATGAACCCCGAAGAGGGGGATCTCCGCCCCCAGCTTCTGGACCGTTTCGGCCTTTGCGTAGATATTGTCGGAATCGATGATGCCGACACCCGTGTGGAGGTTGTACGGAGGAGAAAGTCGTACGAGGACGCCCCGGAGGCATTCATCCATTCCTGGCAGTCGGAGGAAGAGGATCTGCGGGAGCGCATCAGGAGGGCAAAAGAACTGCTCCCCCGGGTCGTGGTATCCTATGACATGCTCACGATGATTGCGCAGATCTGTCTCGACATGGCAGTCGACGGCCACCGTGCCGATATCGTGATGCTCAGGACAGCATCCACTATCGCGGCCTTCCATGGCAGGACTGATGTAACGGAAGAGGATGTCCGTGAAGCAGCCGAACTCGTCCTCTCCCACCGGATGCATCGCCAGCCTTTCTCGGAACAGCAGATGGACAAGGAGAAGATGGAACAGTCTATCCAGAAATCGCAGCAGGAGAAGAAACAGCCGGAGCAGGAGCAACAGAACCCGGAGAACCAACAGCCGAAGGAGAACACGATGCCGGATGGTTCCACGACAACCATGTTTGCCGAAGGGGATCCCTTCAAAGTGAACCAGAAACCCCTCGCAATACCCCGCCGCATCGATTCGTTCCGGCGGGACGGAAGCGGGAGAAGGAGCGTGACCGAGTCGCGGGACGGTAAGTATGTCCGCAGCCGTATACCGGAAACCATCGGTCCGGACATTGCCCTTGATGCCACGATCCGCGCAGCAGCTCCCCACCAGAAAGACCGCGATGGGACACTCGCCGTGAAGATTGAGTCATCGGACCTTCGGGAGAAAGTCCGTGAGCGGAAGATGGGGAACACCGTCCTCTTCGTTGTCGATGCCAGCGGGAGCATGGGCGCCCAGCAGCGGATGACCGCGGTAAAGGGAGCAATCCTTTCGCTCCTTATAGACGCCTACCAGAAACGGGACCGGGTCGGCCTTGTTGTCTTCCGCGGGAAAAACGCCGAGATTCTCCTCCCCCCGACCTCGAGCGTGGAACTGGCCCGGAAATGCATGCAGCAGCTTCCCGTTGGGGGCAAGACACCGCTGGCCCACGGGCTTTCGAAAGCACTGGAGGTCATCAAACGCGAGAAGATGATCAACCGCCACACCATCCCCCGGCTCATCCTCATCTCGGATGGGAAAGCGAATGTCAGCCTGGGATCGGGATCTCCGTTCGACGATGCAAAAGAGATCGCCGCTGCAATCCATGATGCCGGTATCTCATCCTTTGTGATCGATTCCGAGAAAGGATTCATCGCCTTCGGCCTTGCCCAGACTCTCTCGCTTGAGATGGGAGCAAAATATCTCAAGCTCGAAGATCTGCAGGCCGACCAGATTGCAGAGGTTGTGAAAGGGATCAGTGCGTAGCGGGGAGAAAACCCGAAGGAACCATGAAAACCACCGTGAGAGGCATTCAATGACAGAGGTCAGAGAACCACCGGAAATCAACAAACCCGAGACGGTCCACGATCTGTATCACAAGGGCAGCTCCCGCCGCATCGCTCTCATCGCAGGACTCACGATCCTCCTGATTGCCACCGCAATATTTTCCGCAGGGATCGGCACTGTCTCCATTACCCCTCAGGACACCATCCTTGCGATAGGCCATTCCTGTGCGGTATCAATCCAGAACTTCCTCCACACGTACCTCCCTTCGGTTGCAGCATGGTATGACACAATTCCGGTCACGATCCCGGCACCCTCAAACCCACAGGCCGAACTGATCGTTGTCGGTTTCAGGCTTCCACGGATCTTCCTTGCGATCCTTACGGGGATCAGCCTCGCGGTGGCCGGCGCTGTGATGCAGGGTCTGCTCCGGAACCCGCTCGTGAGCCCGTTCACCCTGGGGCTCTCTTCCGCAGCATCGTTCGGCGCTGCGCTGGCAATCGTTATCGGCCCGGGAGTCCTTGTCTCCTACTTCCTGATGAGCTACGACATGTGGATCGTGGTCTTTGCCTTTCTCTTTGGCTGGCTTTCGATGCTCCTTGTGTACTGGATCTCCCGTTCGCGAGGGACAACACAGTCCACACTCATCCTTGCCGGTGTCGTGATCGGCTACCTGTTCACTGCAGGTGTGATGGCACTTAAGTATATCACCAACAACGAGAAGCTTCGCGAACTCATGGTCTGGCTGATGGGAGGGATGTGGGGGGCGAGCTGGAGCGCAGTCCTCCTCCTCATCCCGCTGGTCATCGTCTGCTTCTTCCTGCTCGAACGAAAGGCATGGGACTTAAACGCCCTGTCAGCCGGAGACGATGTTGCAAAGAACCTCGGCATCAATGTCGAGCGACTCCGCCTCTCCGGTCTGATGATCTCGACCTTTGCTGCGTCCTGCTGCCTTGCCTTTACCGGCATCATCGGGTTCATCGGTCTCATGGGCCCGCACATCTGCCGGATGATCATCGGCAACGACCACCGGTACCTCATCCCCTGCGCCGGCCTGATGGGTGCAGCAATCCTGCTTCTCTCCGATACCGTTGCACGGACAATCATGAGCCCGGTCGAGATCCCGGTCGGGATCATCATGTACGCAATCGGGGGCGTGTTCTTCCTGTTCCTGATCATGCGGGCGAAAGGCAGGGGACTGTATTAAGGGGTGCGGGATGGAAATCGTCATTGAAAGCGTCAGTAAGGAATATAGCGGGAAACGGGTACTTGACGCGATCTCATTCTCTCTTGGGAAATCCGAGATTGTCGCCCTTGTCGGCCCGAACGGTTCTGGAAAATCAACACTTATCAAAACCATAGCTGGCGTCCACAGCCAGACCTCAGGGAGCATTGGCCTCGATGGGACCGACATCCGGCAGATCGACCCCATTGAGCTCGCCAAGTGCATCGGGTACGTCCCCCAGCATTTCACCTATACCCTGTACTCCACGGTCTTCGAGACCGTCCTTCTTGGCCGGCGCCAGCACATCAAGTGGTCGGTCTCTGACGAGGAACTCTCCCGGGTCCAGCACTCGCTTGAAGCACTGGAGATGGAGCACATGGCAGGGAATTATATGGACCAGCTCTCAGGTGGAGAGAGACAGAAGGTCTTCATTGCCAGGGCTCTCGCCCAGGACCCGAAGCTCTTCCTCTTCGATGAACCAACCAGCGCACTCGACATCCGATACCAAATCGAAGTGATGGAGACCATGCGGGAGATCACGTGGGAACGCGGTGCCGGCATGATCATCGCTGTCCACGACCTCAACCTCGCATATCGTTACGCGGATACCGTTGTCGTATTGCACGGGGGAAAGATGGCAGGCTACGGGAAACCGCAGGAGATCCTGACCCCGGAGTGCATCAACAGGGTCTATGGCGTAGACTCATTCGTTGTCGAGAACGAGCAGGGGAAATTTTTAGTACCGTTTCGGGCGCGGGCGTCCAATTAACCATAAGGCAGACTTGGGATCGGGAAGAGGCGGCACCCGTTTTTCCCATGACCGTTAAAAATGGCCATGCATCAATGCCTGATCCGGCATTTCAAACAGGAACTCTTCCCGTCTGGAAAAACTGAATGACTAGTTCGCTTGTATCGTATGTCACCCCGTTAATCTGGACTGTGGTGCTGGTGTTGTTGGAGACACGGCCAGGCAGAAACGCCGCATTATCACCAAGAATGGATTGCATCAGGGATTCCAGGATTCCTGGTGTGATAAATGCCAGGTATATCATCCCTGCCAAAATCAGGATACCAAGGATAAACGCAACCGTACTGGCTGAAATACGTTGATTTTTCGGACGATCCAACCAATCCCGTTGATCCGGAGGTAACCTGCTCTGAGGTCGCATGACACTCCCCAAACTAACCATATGAAAATAAGCGTAATAATAATTTCTATTAAAGCATTATTTTTTATGAGATCTTTCCATATTTATATGTCCATTATTCGGATGTCCGTCCGATAGAACATAACACTATGCGATCTGACAACTTCCAGCAAAATAAGAGAAAATAAAGAAATCCGGCTCCAGAACCAGTGAAGGATCACAGGTAAAACGATCCGGTCGAGATAGTCTTACCCGTAGCCTTGTCGACAAGGAGCCAGGAGATCTTTTGATCCGGTGACAGATCCAGGTTCCCGAATTTCATCCTCTGGTCGCCTGCTTCCCAATCCACACTTTCAATATAGAAGGTCTCGCCGGCCTGAATGGTGGTATCGCTGTTCAGATCCTCAATACCCACTTCCGTGAAATTCTGGACACGGCTGCTCTTTGCATCGATAAGGGAGAGCGCGGTTTTGTTGTCGTGCTCGCGCAGCACGACCTGGACAGAGCTGAGCATGAACGGGTCGCCGCCATTATGCTCGAAATAAATCCGGTGCTGGAGAAGGTTCGGGCTTGCCTTGATTGAACTCTGGGGACTCTTCTCCGCGCCACCGGTAAAACCCCCGGCATACGTGCTCACGATCGCCGCAATCAGAACGGTAACCGATAACATCAGCATGACGCCGACAACCGGTGACACAGCCGTGTCATGATCGGTCCTGTACTTCAAACGACCACCACGTCTTTGTCAAAGATCACCTGCCCGCTCGGGATATGGACGATCTTGACGGTGATGACATCCCCGGCACTGAACCCGTCATCCGAGATCTTCTCACCAAGATTCAGGAGTGCGTTCAGGCCGGGGTTCTCGTGGCCGTCAACCGATCCGCAGAACTGGGCCGGG
>Ga0302253_1000969_pt1 | contig 19694 bp, 16 predicted proteins | sample AAG_RA_Trp_MG_FD_193537 | JGI IMG/M metagenome (GOLD analysis project Ga0302253, IMG submission 193537) | Enriched activated sludge microbial communities from anaerobic digester in WTTP, New Holstein, Wisconsin, United States - AAG_RA_Trp | ecosystem: Engineered > Bioreactor > Anaerobic >...
CCGCCGCAGACTGGATATGCACGGGGCATCATCTCGGTGACCTTGCCGAAGATGTGCTTATGCGTCTGGTACGCGGCTGCGGCTGGCCCGCGCTGGGGGGGATGCGCCTGTGCGACCCCGCACGCCGGATTCTTCGCCCATTGCTGCTCACCGAGAAGGACAGGCTTGAGGCTTTTCTCGCCACACTCGGAGTAAGCTGGACAGAAGACCCCTCCAATGCCAGCGACACGTACTTGCGCAACCGGATGCGGCACGGGGTCATCCCCCTTCTCACGGCAGAGAATCCCGGCTTTCTCGACCAGGTGCGCGACCTGTGGCAACTGGCGCACATCGACGCCGACTTCTGGGAAACCCGCACCGCAGCGACCTTGAGCGCAGCCCCCGCCTCACCCTCTCACGTGGAGGGGGAAGCCTCCGCCCCGCACGACGCCGCACATGGTGCCGAATCCATACGATTGCCCAAGACCACCCTGACCGGACTGCATCAGGCAGAACGACTTCGCCTCTTCAAGGAAGTCCTGCGCCGAATGGGCGAAGGACAGGCACGCGCGGAGACACTGCTGGCACTCGATGCAGCATGGGTCGCCGGGCGAGGCGGCACGCGCTTCATGTTCGCAGGGTGCAAGACCGCCACCGTCAGAAGGGGCGACATCATCTTCTCTGGCGGCCCGCCAGCAGAGGATACTCCCTAGCCAAGCCCCGGCCGCATCGCCACGTCCGCATCATCACGTCCGCCCCCGCCACCGGCGGCCCCTTCATGCCGCCTGCCCCCCGTTCAGGCAAGGACGCTCCTTTGCGTGGATAATCGCCCCTGCCCTGCGGTCTGTACCGGCAGAGGGACTCCCCTTCTGTCTTTTCTGTGCACCGCCTGCGCTTTTACCCTTTCCGCAACCCGCCTGTTCTGCTAAAGATATGGAGTATGCCAGACTAGGAATGAGCACCGCAGGAGGAGAACATGGTCAGTCAGGAAGAGTTGATGCGGAAAGTGATGGACAATGTTTCGACCACACTGGTTGAGAACCTGCGCACCGTCATAGCCGAAACCGTAGAGCGTGAAATCACCAAGAGTCTCACCTCCGCCCTTGTCGAAAGCGAATTCCACAAACGCCTCAGCCGCGACATGCGTAAGGGGCTGCAGAAGATATACAAAGAGATAGCCCAGGCGGCCCAGACCAGCCATGCGCCAGCCGAAGCCCCCGCCCTCACACCGTCGCAAGCCGACGCCGACAGGCTCTTCAGCGAAGCCTCGCAGCAACTGGGCGAAATCCTCGCCACGACCGAACAGGCTACCGTCGACATCATGGACATCGTCGAACGCCATTTCGAGCTTCAGCCTGAAGCGGCAGTCATCCTCGACAACCTCAAGGCAGGCACCGCCACCCCCGACGACATCGAACGGTTGAGCGCCATGCATGGGCAACTGGGTGACGACCTCGTCACCATCATGACGACCTTGAGCTTTCAGGACCTCACGGGACAGCGCATCAAGAAGATCGTCGCGGCCCTGCAGGCCATCGAATCCACCGTGGTCGAGCTGTTCCTCTCCTCCGGGCTTCTCATGAAGGCCCACGCAGAGACACCCGACCGGGACCTTGATGAGCTCGAAGCCGAAACCCGCAAGGCGGTGTCGGAACTCAAGGGACCCACCCGGGACGCATCACAGGCCAACATCGACGACATGCTGGCCCAGCTTGGCCTCTAGGACGCATGGGTACATGCAGAAGCCCGGAACACGCCAAGACATCGCAGTGCAGCATGCCCCCTCGTCAGGTCGGGCCTTTTGCCTGTTGCGCGGTTCCGGGCCCGACGTTCCCAGGCGTGATCAGGCGTGACCTGACCAGATTTGACACAATCCTACACGCCCTGACTCCGCCGACAGCCGTCACTCTGCCTGTGTGCAAAGACACCTCGTCCCTTGCCAAGCGACGAAGAGAGGCTACCATGTCTGAAGTGTGTGGCCACATTCGACAACAGGAGCTACCATGGAAACACGCCCCCTCGTCATCATAGGTGCCGGGCCCGCAGGGCTTTCGGCAGCCGTCTACACCGCCCGCGCGGGAATACCCACCCTTGTGTTCGGTTCCGCCCCCAAGGTGGCGGGCGATTACGATATCGACAACTACTTCGGGTTCGACGAGACCATCACGGGCCGCGAACTCATTGAAAGAGGCCGCAGGCAGGCGGAACGTTTCGGTGCCGTCTTGCGCGACGACCGCATTCTCGGGCTTCACCACGGCGACGACGGTGGATTCAGGATAACCACCGAAGCGGGCGAGACAGCCGCCTGTGCCATCATCCTCGCCACGGGAGTATCTCGAGTGCGCCCCGGCATCTCCAACATCGCAGACTACGAAGGCAAGGGCGTATCCTACTGCGTGAGTTGCGACGGGTTCTTCTACCGCGGCCTCAGGGTGAAGGTGCTCGGAGAGGGTGTATTTGCCGCCAATCAGGCTCTTGAGCTCTTGCACTACACCCCGCATGTCTCAATCTGCACGCAAGGCAAGGCCGCGAGCATCACCCCGGAGTTCATGACCCGCCTCGACGAGGCAGGCATCGCCGTGGACGACCGCAAGATAGCCTCACTCGAAGGCACCCCCGCCCTGTCAGTGTTGCGCTACGAAGACGGCAGCACCGAAGAGGCACAGGGGCTCTTCATCGCCATGGGCGAAGCCTCGTCGCTCGATTTCGCCTACACGCTTGGCGTTGAACGCAACGGCGTGTTCCTCGGCGCTGATTCCGACCAGCGCACCAACATCCCCGGAGTCTTTGCCGCAGGCGACTGCACAGGCGGTTTTCTCCAGATTGCCGTCGCCGTCGGTGAAGGTGCCAAGGCCGCCCGCGCAGCCATCAGCTACATCAAGGAAGAATGCCCCTTCGCAACCTCCCGTAGGAACACGACGACAGAGTCTTGACAGCATGGGTCTATGACGGTATCTGAATCGGCTCAACCGTAACGGCGTGGGCCCATAGCTCAATTGGCAGAGCCCTCGGCTCATAACCGATTTGTTGCAGGTTCGAGTCCTGCTGGGCCCACCACGAACGCACGGGGCAGCTACGTTGGAGCATATACTCCTCAACGGGAACACCTCTGGCCATTCAGGGTGCTTTCGCCGCCACACCGCGGAGAGAGCACCCTCTTTTCTTGGTCTCGAAGCATGAAAATACGCAGAATCATTGAGACTATCGAAAAAACGGCCCTCCCGGCCGCTGCAGCACCGTGGGACCACTGCGGCGTTCAAGTCGCTGCGGCCCGTGATGATGTGCATGCGCTTGCCGTCTGCCTCGACCCCACGCCCGACAACGTGGTCAAGGCGGCTGCGCTGGGTGCGGACTTCGTGCTTGCCCACCATCCTCTGCTTCTGCAGCCCCGCTACCTCGACCGCGTCGACGCACACCATGAGGTCGTGCGCACACTTCTCACCCGCGACATCTGGCTGTACGGGGCGCACACCTCTCTGGATGCCAATCCTGCCGGACCGGTGGCATGGTTCGCAGATGAACTCGCCCTTGAAGGGAGACGCGTCCTCGAACCCACCTTCACACGGCAGCGCATCACGCACCGCATCGTCGGCATGGGTGCACACCTTGCAGCCGTGGCCGCCCTCCCGGCTGTCCTCAAGGCCCGGGCTGGCGATGACGACCTCGTCGTGAGTTGCAACGCGGAAGACTGGCCACAGCTTGAAGTCGCCCTCAGGGCCTTGCCGGACGGAGACCGGCCCATGCTGCCCATGGCGCCCGAATACCCTGCCGAGGTATGGGGTATCGGCATCATCGGCGACCTGCCCGCGCCTCTGGCGTGGGACGACTTCATCCGCCGGGTCGGGCAGCTTGTTCCCCTCGACGGGGCTACCTTCTGCGGCAGTCCGCCGCCTGTCATCAGCCGGGTGGGATACTGCACCGGTTCCGGAAGTTCGCTGGCATCGGACGCGTTTGCCATGAATGCCGATATTTTCATCACGGGCGATGTGAAGTATCACACCGCTCTCGACACCACAGGCCCCATCATCGACGTCGGGCATTTCAGCCTCGAAGAAGAGATGATGCGCCGCTTCGCACTGCGGTTGCAGGAAGACCTGCCCGACGTGCGCGTCACGTTCATACCCGCTGCCGATCCGCTCCGTCCGCTGGCTAACGCCCGCCCGGTCACGGACGGGGGGCGGGGTTAACCAGCAAGGTCGCAACACGTTCCACGAGGAGGATACGACCGTGAGCCTCTACCTCAAGCAGATAGAACAGCTCGTCGCCCTGCAGAGGGTCGATGACGAAATCCACGCCATCAGATCCGAGTTGAAGAACGCCCCGCAAGAGGTGGACAGCCTTCAGCAGCGCTTCAACATCATCGAGGAACAGCGCAGCCGCATCCTCGAAAAGCTTGAACACCTGCACGATCAGGAAAAGCGTATCGCCAACGAGATCGAAGACGACACGTTGCGCATCAAGAAGAGCAAGAACAAGCTCATGCAGGTTGGCAACACCAAGGAATATCACGCGATGATGCGCGAGATGGACACCATGGAGAAGCTCAACCGCTCTCGTGAAGAAGAAAAGCTCGCCCTTGCCGAAGAACTGCAGAGGCAGAACGACGCCCTCGCCGACATCGAAGGGCGCTACACCGCCCTCAAGGAAGAACTCGACGAGAAGCGCGCCAACCTCGAAGCCCGACTCGCCGAAGCGCAGCAGGTGCTCGACGCCCTCGAACACAAGCGTAACGCTGCCGGAAGCGAAGTGCCCGGTCCCGTTCTCTCGCGCTACGAGTTCATCCGCAAGCGCCTCGACCATCCGGTCATTGTCTCCGTCGAAAACGGCATCTGCTCGGGTTGTCACATCTCCATCCCGCCGCAGTCGTTCATCGAATTGCAGAAGGGCCAGCAGATTCTGAGCTGCCCCAACTGCCAGCGCCTCATCTTCTGGTGCGAACACTTCTGCGTCGAGGCGCCCGCCGCCGAATAGACGCGCAAATCGGGAGTCGGACAGGTCGTCGTCGCGGGTCGCAAGACCCGGGGAGGAAAGTCCGGGCTTCACAGGGCAGGACGCTGGGTAACGCCCAGGGGGAGCGATCTCCGGAGAGTGCCACAGAGAGCAGACCGCCCGCGTTCGCGCGGGTAAGGGTGAAACGGTGGGGTAAGAGCCCACCAGTTGCGGTGGTGACATCGCAAGCTAGGAAAACCCCGTCCGAAGCAAGACCAAATAGGGGAGCGCCAAGGTCGGCCCGACCGATGCTCCCGGGTAGGTTGCTTGAGGGTGCAGGTAACTGCACTCCTAGAGGAATGACGACCCCCCGCGAGGGGACAGAACCCGGCTTATCGTCCGACTCCCACTTTTTCAGGGGGCGCAAATGCGCCCCCTGCCTTTCATGGAGGCCCGATGCGTACTTGGGTACTACTGCTCGCAGCAGGAAGCGGCACACGACTCGCCACGGCGGGACTGCCCGATGCCAAACAGTTCCTTCCCCTGCATGGAGCGCCCCTGTACTGGGCCTCGGCCCGCACCATGGCGCATGTCGCCGGTATAGAGGGCATCGTCTTCGTATTCCCCCCCCACCGGGTCGAGGAAGAGCGTGCGCGTATCTCGGCACTCGATGATGGCAGCGTGCTTGGACTCGACTGGCATGTGGTGGGCGGCGGCGCAGCCCGACAGGACTCCGTGGCCTGCGGCCTTGCAGCGCTTCCGCGTTCCTGCGAGGCCGTCCTCGTCCACGATGCCGCACGCCCCTTCGCTTCACCCGCCCTTGTCGCCCGTGTACTCTCCGCGTTGCATGACGGACACGCCGGTGTCGTTCCGGGCATCCCCCTCACCGACACGGTGAAGGAGACCACCGACGGCTTCGTAGCGAACACGCCCGACAGGTCGAGACTCGTTGCCGTGCAGACCCCACAGGGTTTCACGCTGAAAGCACTTTCCACCGCGCACGAGACGGCCCGCACGGCAGGCTGGAACGTCACCGATGACGCGGCCCTGCTTGAACGGTGCGGCATTCCCGTGCGCATCGTCGCAGGCGAAGTCGTCAACGCCAAGATTACCACCCCGGAGGACCTCGCCATGCTCGATGCAAATGAGCCTCAAGTCACCGTGCCGTGCGTAGGGTGGGGCTACGATGTCCATCGCTACGGCGAGGGGCGCCCCATGAAGCTTGGCGGCGTCCTTATCCCGGAAGGGCCCGAGGTCGTGGCCCACTCCGACGGTGATGTCCTGCTGCATGCGCTTGCCGACGCCCTTCTCGGCTGCATCGGCGCAGGTGACATAGGGCTGCACTTTCCCGACAGCGACGCCGCGTTCGACAACGCCAACTCCGCCATGCTTCTCGACAGGGTGTTGCACATGACCCACGAGGCACGGTTGCGTCTCACCCACATAGACCTCACCATCGTGGCCCAGGTTCCGAAGCTGTCCCCGTGGCGCGACAAGATTCGCGCCAATGTCGCAAGGCTGCTCGATTTGCCTGTCACCAGTGTCAACTTCAAGGCTACCACGGAAGAGGGTCTCGGCTTCACAGGTGAGAAGAGGGGCATCAAGGCCATCGCCGCCGTCACCGGTCTGAGACCGATGCCGTAGAGGACAAGGCCCGTGCTAGGGCCCGCCGCCACTTGCCCTTGCCAGTGTCGTCATAGTACACCCGTCGAATCGTTTTCCACATCCCGAGAACACTAGCCTTCCGCCGTAGCAACGGATCACGGAACCACGCATGATGCACGATACCGCCACCCGCGAAATGCCCTGGCTGCAAAGCTACGACAAGGATGTTCCGGCCCGCATCGACTACGAGGTCGCCCCCCTCTTCGCCTTCCTCGACGAAGCGGCGGAAAGGCACCCGAAGCAGACCGCCATCATCTTCCGCAACTACAAGGTCTCCTACGCGAAACTGCGCCTGCTCGCAGAGCGCTTCGCCGCCAACCTGAGGGCACAGGGCGTATTGCCGGGGGACAGGGTCTCGGTCATGCTTCCCAACGTCCCGCAGGCCATCATCGCCTTCTGGGGACTGCTCAAGGCCGGTTGCACCGTGGTGATGACCAACCCGCTCTATATGGAAAAGGAGCTGGTGCACCAGATTCACGACTCCGGCGCGGAATACATGATCGCCCTCGACCTCGTCTGGCCCAAGATAGAGCCCCTGCGCGACAGGCTGGGCATCCGCAAGTTCTTCATCACCCGCATCAGCGACGCCCTCGGGTTCCCGCTGAACCTGCTCTACCGTTTCAAGGCCAAACGGGAGGGGACATGGCGTGACGTACCCTTCGACGGGGAGACCGTCATCCCGTGGAAGACCCTGTTCAAGAAGAAGGAAGGCTACTCCGCCAAGGTGGAGAACCCGCGTGAAGCCCTCGCCCTGCTCCAGTACACCGGGGGCACCACGGGCATATCGAAAGGTGTCATGCTCACGCACTACAACCTTTCGGTGAACGTACAGCAGATCAAGGCCATCCTTGGTGAAAGCACCCGGATGCGCCACACCTTCCTTGGCCTCATGCCCTACTTCCATGTCTACGGGCTGACCACCTGCCTGACGCTGCCAACCGCACTCGGCGCGACCATCATCCCCTTCCCGCGCTATGTGCCGCGCGACGTGCTGGTTGGTATCGACAAGCACAAGCCCACGATCTTTCCGGGTGCGCCCTCCATCTACATCTCGCTCATGCAGCAGAAGGACGTCGGAGAATTCGACCTCAAATCCATCAAGTACTGCATCTCCGGTTCCGCCCCCATGCCGCTGGAGCACATCCGCCGCTTCCATGAACTGACGGGCGCACAGGTCATCGAAGGCTTCGGCCTCACAGAGGCTTCTCCGGTCACGCACCTCAACCCCATCCACGGCGCCCAGAAACCCGGTTCCATCGGCGTGCCCTTTCCGGACACGGAGGCACGGGTCGTCGACATGGAGGTGGGTCTCGTGCCCCTGCCCCCCGGCAAGATAGGCGAACTCATCATTCGCGGCCCGCAGGTCATGCAGGGCTACCTCAACCGCCCTGACGAGACGGCCAACACCCTGCGCAACGGCTGGTTGTACACCGGCGACATCGCCACCATGGATGAAGACGGCTACTTCTTCATCGTCGACCGCAAGAAGGACATGATCATCGTGGGTGGCTACAACGTCTACCCGCGTGAAATCGATGAAGTCCTTCACGAGCACCCAAAGGTGAAGGAAGCGGTCACGGTGGGCGTTCCGCACGCCACCCGGGGCGAGATCATCAAGGCCTACATCGTGCCGCGCGAGGGTGTGAAGCTCACCAAGGCCGAGATAGTGGCCCACTGCCGAGAACAACTGGCCAATTACAAGGTGCCCAAGCAGGTCGAATTCCGTAACGAGTTGCCCAAGACCATCGTGGGCAAGGTGTTGCGTCGCATCCTGCGTGCCGAAGAAGAAGAGCGTCTCAAGAACGCTCCTGCCGGAAACGGGGAGGACTAGCCCCGTGAGGCTTGTCGTCCAGCGCGTTCTGGAGGCCGGGGTGCGGGTGGACGACACCCCGGTAGCCACCATCGGAACAGGGCTGCTGGTCCTCGCCGGGTTCGGCAAGGACGACGACGAGACCCTGCCAGACAGCCGCCGCTGGAACGCCATGTGCGACAAGCTCATCGACCTGCGCATCTTCCCCGATGCAGAGGGGCGCATGAACCGCAGCCTGCGCGAACACGGCGGAGAGGTGCTGCTTGTCTCGCAGTTCACGCTCTATGCCGACCTGCGCCGGGGCCGCCGCCCATCATTCCAGACAGCGGCCCCTCCGGACACGGCCCGGAATCTCTACGAACGACTCGTCCACGACATTGACGCGAGGCTGCCCGGACGGGTATCTTCAGGCATCTTCGGGGCCTTGATGCATGTGAGCCTCATCAACTGGGGCCCTGTGACCCTTTGCCTTGACGATGCCGAACTCTTCCCGGAGGCCAGCGTTGCAGGATGAAAGCCCGCTCCTGATCATCACCGACTCGGCACTGGTGCGTGATGCGCTGGTGACGCACATCTCCGAAACGCGTCGCCTGCTCATCGCCGACAGTCACGACGTCGGTATGGAGTTGGCCCTCTCCTTCCGCCCCGCTCTCATCCTGCTCGATGCCTCGTCCACCGACGGCGAAGCCCTTGCCCTGCTTCGGGCCTTCCGTTCCGAACCGCATCTTGACGATACGTTCATCCTCGTGCTGAGCGACGAAGCCGCTGTGCTGGAACGTCTGGAGGCAAGCCGTGCCGGCGCAGACGACTTTCTCCGGCTTCCTGTGGACCAGGCGGAACTGACCGCCCGTGTCGCCGTCGCCTTGCGGCAGGCGCGTCTTTCACGACGCCTTCGGGCCTACACACGCCGCATCGAAGAGGAGATGCGGCTCGTGGCAGACCTGCAGATGAGGCTGCTGCCAGCCTACACACCCTACCTTGCGTCGCTGCGCATCGACAGTTTCTACCAGCCCTCCACAGAAGCCAGCGGCGACTACTTCGACCATTTCCTGTTGCCCGGAGAAGACAGACTACGGGTCGTCATCGCCGACGCCTCCGGGCATGGCGCCCGTTCCGCCGTTCTCATGACCATGGTGCGCACGCTGTTCCACGCCAGCCATGCCGCGAATACGCCGCTCACGGACATGCTGCTCGAGATCAACACCAACCTGCTGGATGTGGTCGGCAACGAGCCGGACTTCGTCACGCTCTTCGCAGCTGACCTCGACCTCAGGGGCAACACACTCCGGTACGTCAACGCCGGACACTGCCCCGCCCTTCTTCGCCACCCTGACGGGACGACCATGCGGCTTTCCGGAACGACTCCGCTGCTCGGTTTCTTCGGCGTGCGGGAAACGGAACGGCTTGTGCCCTTCACACCGGGTACACGCCTGTTGCTGTATACCGACGGTTTTCACGATTGCGCCACCGCGAGTGGACGCCGACTTGGCATCGACCGCTTCCTGTCGCTGGCAGAAGCCACGATGCGGCGTGGCGGTGATGTGCTTTCATCGTTACGCGAGGACATCTCCACCACCTTTGGCGAACCCCCGACATGGCCCGATGACGTCACCGCCCTCTATATCGAACGCAAGGAGGAGGCATGAGGGTCTGCGCGTTCAAAGCCCCCGCCACGCTGGAAAGCTATCGCCCCCTCGTATGTCAGGTGCTCGATGTACTTTCGCCATGGTTGTGCGATTGCGACACGCTCAAGACTCTGGAGATCATTCTTGGAGAGGCCTGTGCGAACGTCATCCGCCACGCCTATCCCGGCGGGGCCGAAGGTGATATGCTCGTTGAAGTAGATGTTCAACCTCGTACATCCGTGACCATTCATGTCACGGACTGGGGCGTCGGCCCTGTGGGCGGCAAGCAGCCTCCGCATTTCGGCGAATCGGGCCACGGGCTCAGGATCATCGGGAAACTTTCAGAAGACTGCGTACTTGAACGTCGTGACGGCAAGACAGTACTGCGCGCAACGATACATATCCCGGAGGCAGCATGGCAGCCATCGACCTGCAACACCACGGCAACGTCATCGTAGCCGTCCTTTCCGGCGAGTTGACACTCGCCAATGCGCAGCACCTGCGCGGTGAGCTTGAAGAGGCACTGTCGACGCAAGGGGTCACCGATGTGGCCCTCGACCTTGCAGGCGTCACCTATCTCGACAGTTCCGGGCTTGGAAGCCTTATCGCCGTAAGTACCCGCGCCCGCGCTTCCGGCTGTCGCATTCTGCTGTACCGTCCCTCGAAGGAGGTTCACAAACTTCTCGACGCCGCCCAGCTTTCCGGCCTTTTCCCCCTGCTCGAAGACGAGGATGACCTGCTCACACTGCTGCCCGACTAGCCACACGAGGAGTTCGAGGGATGCCCTATCTGCTGTACCACCACTTCGACCCCACGTTCGACCATCAGAACCTGAAACCCGGTCTGGCTGTCGGCAAGGGCAAGGTCGACCATTACAACCTCGGCTACGTGCAGAACGTCGTCAAAGGGCAGGTTCTCGCCGAATTCATCCCCATCGATGACACCGACGACCCGGTCATCGACAGAAACCATATCTTCGAAGAACCCTTGCTGCCAGTGGGCCCCAACTGCAAGGTCGACCCCGACTCGCCCCTGCGGGTCGTTGCCGATGCCAACGGTTACGTCTTCTACAACGATGGACTCATCACCGTGAAACGGATGCTCAACGTCCGGCGCGATGTCGACTTCCACACGGGGAACATCTTCTTCGTCAGTGATATCGCCGTACATGGCGATGTGAGGGCCGGATTCGAGGTGCAGGGCAACAACATCCTCGTCAAGGGCATCATCGAGGGCGCCACCGTCCGTGCACGAGGTTCGTTGGCGGTAGAGGGCGGCGCGAGAGGGTCCGGAGGCAGCGGGCTTCTCGACGCGGGCGACACCCTGCGTGTGCCTTTCGCCGAAAGCATGGAACTGCGTGCGCACGGCAACATCCTCATCGAGAAGTTCTGCCTGCACAGCCTCGTCTACGCCGCCACCAACCTCGTGGTGAAGAACAGGTTGCAGGGTGGCACCGTTCATTGCAACGGCCTCGTCTATGTCGAGACGCATCTGGGAAATCCCAAGGGCACGCCCACCGCGACACGCATCAACATGGGGTATGACCCGTTCACGATGCGTAAACTCGACAGGCTGGAGCAACACATCCGGGAATTGCAGGACAGTCTGACGCACATCGCAGGCATCGCAGGCAATCTCGGCTCTGACAGTGCCCCGGGCAAACGTCTCGACAACGCCCGGAAAAAACTGAACCGCCTCATCAGGCAACGAGAAGCACTCTGGGCCGCCCTCACGGAAGATGAGGCCCGCGCCGCGCTCTGCCGGGTCGTGGTTCCCGGCACGGTCTATCCCGGCGTTGAAATCTCCATCGGCAAGGCGTTTTTCGAAGTCGAGCACGAGATGAACAACGTCTCGTTCTCGCTGGCCGACGGCAGCATCGTCGTGACGAGTCCTGCCATCATCAAGAAGAAAGCATGACCGGTACACCCGACAGCCCACAGCGCATCCTCGATGCCTCGGGGCGACTCATCGACCTGACCATCACATGCCGGGGACGCACACTGCCGCTTCTCGGTTCCGGCGGTCCTTCACGGGAACTGACGACGCTCGCCCCCTACGACAGGGCCGACAATCCTCACGCCTCGCTGCCGGTGCTGCTCGGGGCAGGACTCGGCCACGCCCTTGAAGCCCTGCTCCAGCGCCACTCCGGCCCGATTGCAGTGGTGGACGCGGGGCATGGCATCCTTGAGGCCTCTGGACTACGCGACCGCCACCGCGACAACCGCATCCTGTGGGTGGAGGAACACGACCTCGAAGCTGCCCTGCGAACCCTCACCACATGGCAGATTGCACACGGCGGCGCGCCCTTCATGCCTCTGCCGAACCCGGTCTACCTGCGGTTCGACCGCGACTTCTACGCCTCACTGCGTGACAGGCTGGCGGCAAGCGAACGCTTCGATTTCTGGGGAAAGGCGACCTACGCCAAATTCTCCCAGACGAAGCCGCGCGTGCTGCTGCTCACCAGTCACTATTTCCTCATTGGCGAACTCGTTTCCGCCTGCGAACGTCTGGATTTTCCCCACCGGCTGCTCAAGATGCCGGAAGGCGAATACGGCCAGACGGCCTTCGTCGAAGACCTTCTGCGTGAAGTGCTCGATTTCAAGCCTGATTTCGTGCTCACCCTGAACCATCTCGGTGTCGACCGCGAGGGTGTGCTCATCGACCTGCTCGAGAAACTTCGCCTTCCCATCGCCTCATGGTTCGTCGACAACCCCCACCTCATCCTGCACATGTACCGCAGGCTAGTCAGCCCGTGGACATCCATCTTCACATGGGACGCCGACAACGTGGGGTCTTTGCGCTCACTCGGCTTCGAGCATGTGGTCTACCTGCCTCTGGCAACCGACCCGCTTCGTTTCACCCCCTCTGCGGTTCGACTCCCGGACGACCACCCGTGGCGCAGCCGCGTTTCGTTCGTGGGCAACAGCATGGTCTACAAGGTCGCCCACCGCATGAAGGCGGGCAGGCTGCCCGCGATGCTTCTGCGAGGATACCGTGACGTGGCGCGGGCCTTCGGGGCGAGTGATGAACGGTCGGTCCCCCTCTTCCTGACGCGCTTCGCCCCTTCGCTACGTGCCGCCTATGATGCGCTCGATTCAGATGAACGCCGACTGTGCTACGAAACCATGGTCACATGGGAAGCCACGCGACAGTATCGCACGGAATGCGTCGCTGCGATGCTCCCCTTTTCTCCGCTCATCGTGGGAGACAAGGGCTGGCGACAACAATTCCGCAATGTCACGGAACCATGGCGGCTTCACAAGGAAATCAACTACTACGAGGACCTTCCGCGGTTCTATCCTCTCTCGGACATCAACTTCAACTGCACCAGCAAGCAGATGAAGGGGGCCGTCAACCAGCGCGTCTTCGACGTCCCCGCCGCAGGCGCCTTCGTGCTGACGGACTGGCGAGAACAGATGGAGCACCTTTTCGACCCCGGTCGGGAAATCATCTGCTACCACTCGCCGGAAGAAGCGACGGCACTGGCCCGACGCTATCTGGAAGACCCCGCAGCACGCGCCACCGTTGTTCGCATGGCGCGCAAGCGCATTCTTGCCGAACACACCTATGAACACCGTCTGAATGTGCTGGCGCACCATATGCGGGAGCGTTACGGGGCATGACGACGGAACCGACCCTCATCATCCAGATGCAGCGGATGGGCGACCTCATCATGACCTTTCCGCTCATCGGCTGGCTACGGGCACTCGAACCGCAACGTCCCGTATGGGTCGTGGCCGAGCGTCATTTCTTCGAAGGCGTGGTCGCCCTCTGCCCCGAAGCCACACTCTTCCCGGCCGAAGCCGCCCACGTTCTCGGCAAAAGGCAGTTCCACCGCGTCGTCAACCTTAGCCATCGGCCCGAGGCTGCCGCCCTCGCGTCCGGCATACAGGCGGCGCAGCATCTCGGGCCTGTCACCCGTCCTGACGGGGCGGCGCGCATCGAAGGCTACTGGCACCTGTACCGCGCCTCGCTGGTGCACAACAACCGCCACAACCGGTTCCACTGGGCCGACCTGAACGCCCTCGACCTTGTTCCTTCGAACCTCTTGCAGAACACGTCATGGCCCACCGCCGAACCCCGCCGCGACACGGGCCGCATCGGGCTCTTCGTAGGCGCCAGCGAAGCCGCCAAGCGCCCTGCCCCTGCATTCTGGGCTTCGCTGGCACGGCAACTCGTGCGACGGGGGTTGCGTCCGGTATTTCTCGGGGGGAACGCAGAGCGTGATACCGGACGAGAGGCAGCAGCCCTTGCCGGTTTGAGCGGCAGCGACCTGTGCGGGCGCTTTTCACTCATCGAACTCGCCGCCTTCTTTCAGACACTCGATCTTGTCGTGACCCCCGACACTGGCCCCATGCACCTTGCCGCATGGGCGGGCACACCTACGCTCAACCTGTCTCTCGGCCCCGTGAACGGATGGGAGACGGCCCCCGCCCCTCCGGGGCACCTTGTGCTGCGCAGCACCACCAGTTGCCGGGGCTGCTGGCAATGCACCAGAGACGAGCATCTCTGCCATGCACGATTCGACCCGCCCCGCATCGCCGCGCTCGTCCGCGCACTATGCGGGGGCAGCGAATCCCAAAGCGCACTTCCCCGGCTTCCCGGACTGCATCTTTCCCGCACCAGCCGTGACGATTCCGGGCTTTTCGACCTGACGCCCCTGCACGAGTACCCCCTCACATCCCGAGACCTTGTCTCGACCTTCTGGCACCACTGGTTCCACTCAAGGCCACGACGCATCGACCCGGCACACGCCACCCTCGCATGGCAGGAACTCGTCCTGCACAGCCCGCAACTGGCTACGGCGTTCGCCTCCGCAGTGGCGCGGCTGGGCAGCACATTCTCCCGTCGCCTGCGCACGGGTGGTGCGCTGGAGGCGACATTCTGGGAAAGCGCCCCACCCATGTTGCGACCGTTGACCGGCTTTCTGCATCTCTACCTTCAGAACAACGACTTCAGCCCCGAGGCATGGGCCATAGCGCTCGACATGCTGGCTGACCTCGCATCGCATCTGCGCAGCTAGCCCACCTCTCCCCCCTCCTCGTTGCCTCCTGCCGGGCAACACTTGCCCCCCGCCATCCATAACGGCCACATGGTATCAATCAATTCAGCATGATACCACATTGGAACACTCCTTGTATTCAACCCGGCCAAGGAGTTGCTCCATGAAAATTCTTCCATTCGAGTCCCGCCCTGATGCCGACGCGCTTCTCGGCTCAAGCCCGCAGAACGAGCGTGCCCGTGAAGACATGTTCTCCGGGGTGATGAGGGACATGGTGAACACCGTCCAGACCGACAGCGTTCGCCCCGCATCAAGCCGCAACTCCTCGACGCAAGACGCGCACGACAGTATGTCGGTCGGCAACGTCACCGCTTCAGCCGAGATGACCATCGAAGACGTCGCTGCCCTGCGGGAAGAACTTGCCCGCCGCGGCGTGAGACAGGAACGACTGGACGAACTCACCCGCCTTGCGTCTTCCGGTGAGCGCATGACCCTCGGCAAGGTGCTCAATGCCCTTCGTGGAACTTCAGATGGAGGAGCCATCGGCAATGCCGACAAGCTGCAGCTTCAGTCTCTGTTCCAGAAGCTGGGCCTTGACGACAAGCAATCCGAAACGCTCATCAGCGAACTCGAAGCAGGGAACAGCGTCAACGTCTGGAACGCACTGCGCCGCAAGATGCGTGCAGCCGGTGGCGACGGCATCACGCTCGAAGCGAGCGAAGCTGACGCCCTCGCCCGCGCGCTGGGCGTTTCCGGCAATACCCTGGACGCCCTGCGCAAGAGCTTTGGCGGCGCGACGGGAGCCAGTCTCGATGCCAACGGCTTGCAACAACTGTTCGCTGGCGTCGAACAGGAACTGACGCGGCGCGAGCAGCAGGACAAGAAGCTCGAAGCCGCTCTCGGCGAGTCGCTCAACCCCATCCTGCAACGCCTTCGCGCAAGACAGGAGAGTGCCGACAGTGCCAACCGCCTGGGGTCGCGCAATGCCGATCACAGCGAAGCCCTCATGCACGACACCTTCCAGCGCAAGACCGGCGGAGTCCCCGGCCCGCAGGACAACCCCGAGGAACCGCAGGACGGACTCTCCGGCAAGAAGGACAAGGGAGCACACGGCAAGACCTACCTCGAAGAGCTCCTTTCCCGTAGCAGCAACCGTGATGCGGACAAGACGTCACGCTCGTCACAGGGCGACGCGTGGGACACCATGCTGCGCCGTATCCACGTGGTCGATGGCAACATGCAGCAGAACACCGCGACCCAGGCGGCAAAGAGCGAAGCCGCAGGACTTCCCGCCGCACCGCAGCAGGTGCTTTCGCAAATCGAAAAGGGCTTTCTTTCCAGCCTGCAGGACGGCACGCGCCGCATGGAACTCCGCCTCGACCCGGCGGAGCTCGGTGCCCTCAGCGTTGTGCTCACCGTCCGCAATGGCGAGGTGAGCGCCGTCATCCGCCCCGAACGCACCGAGACCGCCCAACTCGTCAACGACCATCTGCACCAGCTGCGGCAGCAGCTTGAACAGCAGGGGGTCAAGGTCGAACGGCTGGAAGTGCAGACCCAGCTTTCCAACAACCAGAACGGAAGCACATGGCAGGGTCTTGATCAGCACAACCAGAACCGTGAGCAGCAGGAACGCTCAGAGACCATCGAACGCATGCGCCGCATGGCAAAACTTGGCGGCGGCGAGGGGGTTATGGCGCGGGAAATGCAATTTACGGGACGTACGGCAGATTCTGCCGCAGGACTCCACATCATCGCGTAAAGGAACGGCACCATGGGTACCAGCGTCAACAACATACTCGGTCAGGCGGAGAACGAATTCCAGTCCGCCGTGAAGAAGAGCGGCAACGCCGACCTCGGCAAGGACGCCTTTCTTCAACTGCTCGTGACGCAGCTCAAGCATCAGGACCCCCTGAACCCCATGGACGACAAGGAGTTCGTGGCGCAGTTGGCCCAGTTCACCAGCCTTGAGCAACTCATGGGCATCAACACTGGCGTCACCTCGATGAACGAAGCCTTCAAGCAGCAGCAGATGATGAACGCCGTGAGCTACATCGGCAAGGATGTCCTCGCCTCCGGCGACCAGATCAGCAAGATCAAGGACGGAGTGAGCAAGCTCTACTTCTCCATCGACGAGCCGATCACGCAGGGGGTCATCAACATCTTCAACGCGAGCAACGAGCTTGTGCGCTCGGAATTCATCAGTGCGAAGCAGGCCGGAGACTACGAGTACGTCTGGGACGGCAAGGACTATCAGGGCAACGCCATGGCCGATGGCCTCTACAAGGTGGCCATGGCTGCGGAAAACGACAAGGGCAAGGCCGTCCTTGTGAGCACCGAAGTCAGCGGCCACGTCATCGGCGTGGAGACCATCAACGGAACCCAGTACCTGCGGATGCAGGACGGACGCTCCGTCCAGTTCATGAACGTCTCGGTGGTGGTCGCCCCCTCGACAGGGAGCGGGTCCGGTTCGGACTCTGGCTCCGGAGGCGGCTCGGATTCCGGTTCCGGTTCGGACTCTGGCTCCGGAAGCGACTCCGGCAGCGGCTCGGATTCCGGCAGCGGAACGTAGGCAGATCGATATCAAAGAAAACGCCCATGCGGGCGAACCCCTCGAAGGAGGTAAGACATGAGCCTTACCGCAAGCATGTGGACGGGCGTTTCAGGACTGCTCGCCCACGGCGAGAGGATGAACGTCCTCGGCAACAACATCGCCAACGTCAACACCGTCGGCTTCAAAGGCAGCCGTATGGACTTCGAAGACTTCCTCAATCAGGACACCTACAGCGCAGCGGGCGTGACGCAGGTCGGTCGCGGCGTGAGCATCGGTGCCATCTTCGGGGACTACAGCCAGGGGGCCTTCCAGACCACCAACGAATCCACCGACCTTGCCATTCAGGGGCGGGGCTTCTTCTCGGTGAAGCCCAAGGGAACGGAAGACACCTACTACACCCGCGCGGGCAACTTCAGGTTCGATGCCGACGGCTACCTCGTAGACCCGCATGGCTACGTCCTGCAGGGGTGGGCCATCGAGCGCAGCCAGAATTCGCTCACCTCGTCCGCTGTCACCGCCACCAGCACCACGTCCAAAATCAAGGGTTCCGGTGTGCCTGTGGACATCAAGCTCGACGGTTTCACCGCCGAACCGCAGCACACCCAGAACATCACGCTCAATGTCAACCTCGACTCCAATCCGGGTAACGACAAGAGCAGCAGCACCACGAACCCGTATTTCTCGCTCTTCGAGACATGGAACGGCCAGAACCCCCTCACGGGCACACAGCCTGCCCTCGCCCAGTCGGCGTTCGCCTATCAGTCCACCATCAAGGTCTATGACGAAGCCGGTACCGCCCACACCCTCACCGTCTACTTCGACCAGGTCGACCCCGATAGCGTGACCAACGAACCCAATGGTCGCAACCAATGGGAATACATCGTCACCATGGACCCGGCCGAGGACAAGCGCGTCATCGCCGGTACGGCCATGAACACCACTCGGGCGGCGGGCCTGCTGATGACGGGTACACTCACGTTCGACACAACGGGGCAGCTTGTCGACCAGACCGCCTTCACCCCCTTCGGTCAGTACACGGACACCACCCCCCCGTGGAACGAACCTACGCCCAACCCCGGCCCGCCTGTCACCACGCCTGCCGACCTCGTCAACTGGCAGCCTACGCAGATGTCCTCCAACGGACTTCCCATGATGGTGGCGAACTTCTCGGGCCTTACCGACTCGAGCGTGGTAGGTTCTCCCACGGCACAGAACTTCCTCATGGAACTCGACCTCGGCTTGCGCTCGACCAACGCGACCACGCCGTGGACATCCACCCCCAACGCCGCCGCCATCGGTACGGACGCCTCGCTGCTGCCGGGTCTGACCTCTTCGCAGCGCCAGCCCAGTGCAACGACAAGCTACGCCGGTTCGTCATCGACACAGTTCCAGAAGCAGGACGGCTACACGTTCGGCTTCTTGCAGAACATCACTGTCGACCGTGACGGCATCATGCAGGGGAAGTACTCCAACGGTGTGACTCTCGACCTCTATCAGGTCACCCTCGTGGACTTCACCAGCAAGCAGAACCTGCGCCGAGAGGGCGGCAACCTCTTCAGCGGCACACGAGATTCCGGCGACCCTCTGCCCGGCCCTGCCAACAGCAACGGCCTCGGGGCCATCAGCTCGAATTCACTCGAGCAGTCCAACGTCGACCTCGCCCGCGAATTCGTGGAGATGATCACCACGCAACGAGGTTTCCAGTCCAACAGCAAGGTCATCACAACCACTGACACCATGCTTGAAGTGGTCGTGAACATGAAGCGTTAAGCAGGCAGACCTTGCGCCCCGCATATGGCAGGACGCACCGAACAAAGCCGCCGGTCTTCAGGGACACGGCGGCTTTTCGTTGCAAAGGACACGACAGGGACGTCGGCAAACCGCAATGATGGGCACGGCCCCCGAAAGGGCACCATGCGCATCACCGTGAGACCTCGGCATACAGACGGAACGATGGAAAAGCCGCCGTCCGGCACGGACAGCGGCGAGCATCAGCACAGAGAATCGGTTCCTCGCCGCGAGACGTGGAAATCAGCTTTCTTGACTCTCCTTCCTGACGCATCGTAGCCTTTCCTTTTGCCCAGGAGGGAAGGAGCCGTGGAAGCTAACGATTTACTGACGTTGGGCCTTGGC
>Ga0302253_1000970_pt1 | contig 19675 bp, 15 predicted proteins | sample AAG_RA_Trp_MG_FD_193537 | JGI IMG/M metagenome (GOLD analysis project Ga0302253, IMG submission 193537) | Enriched activated sludge microbial communities from anaerobic digester in WTTP, New Holstein, Wisconsin, United States - AAG_RA_Trp | ecosystem: Engineered > Bioreactor > Anaerobic >...
AAACTGTCTTAAGATCACCAGACTCCCCAACATGACTGCCACTCTGCAATCATTGGGTATCGACACCAACCTGATGACACAATGTAACACCACTTACTGGAGCGTTTGGAATAAATGCTCCACCCTCTGGACCTGGAAAAAAGACTACGGAACATCCGGATTAAGCTCAAGGATGAGCAGCAACTATCCTCCATTCACCAGCGAAGATTCAGTGAAATGCGCCAAGAATTACGGCATGATGTGGCACTATGAAGTAAACAACGAAATCACATTAAACAACTGCACCAAAATACGCAGACTATCCAATATGACCGCTATTCTGCAAAGCATCGGTATAGATCCTGACAGCACTCTTGGCAACTGCGCCGACAACTTCCGCTCCATGTGGGATAGCCCAAATCCATAATGAAGAATTCATAAACCATTATCAAAAATGCCCTCTTACTATAAAATAAGAGGGCATTTTATTTTCCGTTTATTTTCCGAATGAAGAAAAACAAAGCCCCCCGTCACGTCCCAAACGCCATCCTCAAGTCAATTCTGCACCCGTTCAATTTAATCTTTCTATTACCATTTATCTACAATCCCTTTTATGGAGCCAATCCCAGCGAAACTCCAAAACTCTCTTTTTTCCTTATAGTTCTGGCCCTACTGACAGCCTGGCACCTCTATCGCACCTTTGGACAAAAACCCCTTGAATTCAAAATCGATAAAAAGCTGGCGATATTGATCGCGCTATTTCTTTTATCGGCAATCATCTCCACTATCTTTTCTTTCGCTCCCATCGAAAGTATTTTTGGATTTTACATGGACGCCAAAGGCCTTATTCCGCTCCTCTGCTGGACACTCTTCTTCCTTTACGCCTATACCCATTTCAAAGAAAATGAATACACGTCACAATCATTGATCCTGATAGAAATCATCGGTCTGCTTTGTTCGGCATACGCTGTTTATCAAAAACTCACCATGGACTATAGCAGCATTTTTGGAGCCGGGCAGCTTTTTGCCGGAAGGATCTATTCCTTTTTTTCCAACCCTAACGATTTTGGGCAGTACCTGATTTTTCCCTTTTTTGCCGCGCTTATAAATCTTATCACCAACAGGCAACGCCAAATCAGATACCTTCACATCGCCTCCTTGCTTCTAATTTCAGCAGCACTTCTGCTCTCGGTTAACCGCGCGTCTATTCTGGCCGTTATTATTGGCATGATCGCCTACTTTTTCATTAAGATCAAAAACCGCAAAGCTAAAATCATCGGCATTATCATAACCGCTGGCAGTATTATTTTTGGCCTGGTCATCTTACTTACCAGTGCCCGGTCCATCTTTTCCCGTCTGCTTTTATGGACGGACTCTCTGCAATTGGTTTTCCAAAAACCCCTTATTGGATTTGGCCCTTCAACTTTCCCGTCAATAATACAACCTGTACTTTCACCCGGAATCTACAGCTATGAACAAATGATGGCACTACCCAACCATCCTCATAATGAAACTTTGTCCCTCTTATTAAGTCAGGGCTTTTTGGGACTGGTCATTGCCACCATCTTTCTGTCCACAATTTTATATTACGGATTCAAAAAAGCGACGGCGGATAATCACAGTCTCCTTCATTTCGCCTTAATTACAACCATTTCAACCATTGTCACCGCACAGTTTACGTATCTCCAGATTACTCAAATCGCCTATCTGGCAATCAGCCTCGCCATCATCTGTATTACAATCGGCAGTGAAAAAACCTCGTTCAACATTAAACTAAACGGAACCAGGTATTTTATTGCCCCGGTCATTATTTTCCTCACTCTCTTCGCGGCCTTTAAGCTCACCCTGACAGACAACATGCTGGGTAAAGCCATGGGAAAAACTTTCACTGATCCGCCTGAAGCAACCGCCATTTTTGAACAGCTGCTCAACGGTTACCAGCCCTACAGCTACCCCTATGATGCCTACTTCACTCTCCTGGAAAACCAGTTTTTCACAGACTGGGAACTACGGACCCGTGCCCGCGAACACCTCAAACAATATGGAGCCATTACCAACTATAACTACCAGTATTACTCCTACGCAGGCATGATTGCCTATGCCGACGGCAACAAATCACTTGCTACACAGGAATTTGAAACAGCCGAACATTATGCACCAGCCTCCGCCCGCGTCTGCGCTGACAATATGTCCGCGGCACAGGAAGCCGGAGATATTGCCTCCGCCCAAAAAGCCGCGAAACGCTGTTACGGTTTCCTCCCCGACTTTATTAAATCCGCTTCTCCTGCCCAATTACAACAATCTCCGTCCGAAGAGATCCGCATTTTCCTGAAATCAAATCCAGTCTACTACCAGATTATGGCAACAATGGGGTCACCAAAATCAAAATAAATCCCGCCAACAAGCCCCAAACACCACACCCCACCTCAACAGCCTGACAGAATTCATTTATCTAAAGGTTGCAAGAAAGCATAATGCGATATACCATACATGCGCCATTTATAGGGCCTTCGTATAGTGGCAGTACAGAGGTCTCCAAAACCTTTAGCGCGGGTTCGATTCCTGCAGGCCCTGCCAAAAACTTCAACGCAAACACTTCAACCATATGGAGCTAATTGCAACCTGCGCCTTCGGCCTGGAAAAACTTGTCTATGATGAACTGAAAAAGCTCGGGTTTTGGGTAATCAAAACCGAAGACGGACGCGTAACTTTTAAAGGTGATGATCTGGAGCTTATAAAAGCCAATCTTTGGCTGCGCTGCGCCGACCGCGTTGAAATTAAAATGGGAGAATTTAAAGCCACCACTTTTGACCAGCTGTTTGACGCCGTAAACGCCATGGAATGGGAAAAATTCGTTAGCAAAAATGATGTCTTTCCTGTTGCCGCTACCAGCGTAAAATCCATGCTGCATTCCGAACCGGCCATCCAAAGCATCGTCAAAAAAGCCGTCGTCAAAAGGCTCCAGCAAAAATACAAAATAGAAACTCTTCCCGAAAACTCGGAAGCTGTTTACCAGATTGTCGTCAAAGCAAACAAAGACCAGTTCATCGTTGCCATCGATTCCTCCGGCGACAGCCTGCATAAGCGCGGCTACCGCTTCCGCGTAAACGGGGCCCCCATCAAAGAAACTTTGGCCGCCGCCATGGTTAAACTCTCCGACTGGGCACCCGAACGCAGTCTGGTTGACCCTTTCTGCGGCACTGGCACCATCGCCATCGAAGCCGCCTTAATCGCCAACAACATCGCCCCCGGCCTAAAACGCCGCTTCGCCTTCCAAAAATGGGGCTGGCTCAACCAGCAAAACATTGAACAGGCCTATACCGAAGCCCGCCAGGCCATAACACCCAAAGGACGGCTCCCCATTTACTGTTTTGATCTGGAACAGTCCGTCCTGCAGCTGGCCGAAGCCAACGCCGAACAAGCCGGCTTCCGCAACCTCAATTTTAAACGCGCCGACTTTAATGATCTGGACTTCAGCAAATTTGAAAACTGCACCTTCATCACCAACCCGCCCTATGGCGAACGCCTTGAAGATAAAACCGCTGTTGATGAAATGTACCAAAAACTCGGCGAAAAATTTGCGCAAACCAAAAACTGCTCCCTGTTCATTATTGTTGCCGACGAAAACTTCCCCAAACTTTTTGGCAGACCCGCCGATAAAAATCGTAAGCTTTTCAACGGCAAAATCCGCTGCTACCTGTTTTCCTTTTACAGCAAATAAATTTTAACCGGCGCTCCATGACCATAAACGCTGCCAATAAATATCTGATCAAACTGGATAGTGGTTCACTTATGCCGCAGATAGGCCTTGGAACCTGGCATTCCGACCCCGGAGATGTTGGTTCCGCTGTTGAATACGCCCTAACTAAATACAACTACAGGCACCTGGATTGCGCCGCCCGCTATGGTAATGAACCCGAAATCGGTCAGTCCCTTAAAAAAATCTTTTCCTCCCAAAAATTAAAACGTGAAGAAATATTCATCACCAGCAAACTCTGGAACAGCGAACATGCCCCGGACAAAGTCGAAAAAGCCTGCCGCCAGACACTAAAAGATTTAAACCTGGATTATCTTGATCTATACCTGGTCCATTGGGGGCTCGCCTTCACCAAAACAGACGCCGAACTGGATAAAAACGGGACCTTTATCTCCGCCAACATTCCACTCCACCAGACCTGGGAAAAAATGGAGCAACTGGTCAAAAAAGGCCTAGTCAAAAACATCGGCGTTGCCAACTTCACCGCCCCCATGCTTCTGGATCTGATTGCTTACGCCAAAATCAAACCGGCCGTAAACCAGATCGAAATCCATCCCTACAACCCTCAAACCCGCCTGGTCAAATTCTGCCATGACTATGGCATCGCCGTTACCTGCTACAGTCCGCTGGGATCGCCAGGCCATTTCCACGGCGCCAACATTCCGGTCGTCCTCAAAGATCAGGCCATCGTAAAAATCGCCGACACCCACCATAAATCGCCCGCCCAGGTCATCCTGCGCTGGGATCTGCAGCGTAACACTATCGCCATCCCCAAAAGCGTCCACCCCGAACACATTAAGGCAAACATCGACCTCTTCGACTTTGAACTCACCAGGGAAGAGATGCAGACTATCGGCAACCTGCCTTTCCACCACCGTTATCTTGATCCGGCCGACTGGTGGGGTGTCCCCTACTTTGACTGAATCTCATTTCACCTAAATTCCTTCAATCGGCCATTTGCCCCGGTCATAGCGTAACTGATCCCCAAGCAGCACCTGAAAATGATACTGACGGATAGCCGCAATGTCACGCGCCTTCAAAAACGGTGAACAGTTTCTTTCCATACAAAGCCCGTCATAATTCATCGTCTTATAGATAAGATAATTAGGCACCATCTTGCAGAACTGCTCACGCTCTTTTTCTGAAAGCTTGGATAACTGGTTATCGCAAAACATCACGTTAAGCTTCATCTTCTTCACCTTCAAATATTCCTTGTAAATCTCATCATCAAGGAAAGTAAAAGCTTCATCAATCAAAAACCATAAATCTTTTGGAGCAATTTTTTCCGCCACCACTTTAAAAAACTTCTTCAAAAATTTGATCCCATTCTCACGGGCCTTACGCTCACCATCCTTCATCATACGCCCGTAAACAATCACCATCTTACCAGCCTTCAGATGTTTTTTAAGATCACTCTGCGACAATTCAAAACTTCCATAAACCACACGGTCAGCAACCTGCTGTGACTTGATATGGTCCTTGATGCTTTTGGCCAAATCTCCATAGGGATCCAGAATCAAACCGGCCCCGCCATTTTTAATAACATCAATCGCTACCTTCAAAAAAGTTGTAGACTTTCCCTGTCCAACACGCCCCGTCAAAAAGACGATGTCTTTAAAAATAGTGGATGGAAGCGTTATTTTATCCCCGATTTGAATCTCAAACATATAGTTATGGTTACGGGATATCGTCTGGAAGTATAACAAAAATGGGCAAGATGTCAATTGCGGCTCTTGCCCATTAAAATTTCAAATTGGTTTTCTCTTTAGATTTTGCCAGCAGCCATAAGCTTATTAAGAATAACGGCCGCATCACCGCGGGTCAAATAAGCATTGGGGAAGAAATACCCATTGGATCCGCTTACCAGGCCCATATCTTTGGCCGCAGCCACATATGGAGCATACCAGGCCGAAGAAGGGACGTCGGTAAATGAACTTACATTTTTATATTTACTAAGATCAACATTGGTTAAAGCTACGGCAATCTTGATAAATTCAGCGCGGGTAACGGAATTGGCTGGTTTGTAAGTGCCATCATTGTAGCCTTTAATGCTGCCCACCTGATTCAAAACCAGCACATAGGAATAAAACCAGTCATTGGCTGCTACATCACTAAAACCTTTGGCCATATAAGTTGAAGCAGTTGGCATTTTATCAAAAGCCAAAGCTAAAATCTTGGCGGTTTCAGCACGGTTTATATTTAAGTCCGGCCTAAATGTGCCATCCGGATACCCCTTCATCAAACCGGCGTCATACACTGATTTCACAGCTGCACTATAACTTATAGTTTTGACATCCGGAAAACCGGAAGCAACCGACGTGGTTGTTGTTTTTGGCACAGTCGTTGTTGTTTGGGTAACAACAGGCGTTTTTACAGTTGAAACAGCGCCGTAAGAAATTCCAAAAGCATTATTTATAGTGTAACTATCCGACCCCGCTGTATTGGATACATTGATTTTAACTGTATAAGTACCTTCCGGAGCAATTTTATTATCATCACCTATACCATCCCAGTAAGCATCCAGCTTATATCCACCTCCAACCGAGGTTAACGGCACAATTGAGGCGACTTTAACCAATCCCTTTAATGAATCAACGCGATAGGCATCCACTGTCAGGTTGGCATCCGTATTCAAAGTAAAGTAGATATGTACCTCTTCTTTTTTATTGGGATCAAAACTCTTGGAATTAGAATTTGGTAAACTTATATTTGAGAAACTTATCTTGGGTGCGTACTTATATTCAACTGGAGGTGTATAGGATTTTACCGTTACAGAATTGGAACAAGCGGCTGTCACCTGATTAACACCGGCAAGAGCGACCCCGTTGGCATCCACAGCTGTCAAAACAACATAAGCGGTCTTTGGCGACGGTGTAGTGCTTAAGTAAGAAACGCTCTTAAAATCTGACCCGCTGGCCCCAGGATTAAGAGAAAAATTGCTAACCTTCCCGCCCACACCTTCCCCATACCATACGCCGTAAAGTTTGGCCGCGCTGGTTTTATTGTTATTGGAAATGTTCAACTTCCAGTTAACACTATTCCCCACTACTACCGACGTTGAATCTGCAGAGCACGAAGTAATCAAATTTAACTGGGACACCGCAGGCTGCTGCTGATTTGAAATTTCCAACCAGGTAGAAGAAGATGGTTTAAATGTGCACGGAATATCATTGGAAAACTGTGAACCATTCTGCAGTTTTACAGACATAGATGTTAGAACCGTCGGATAATCGGGAGTAGCCCTCACCAAATCATTATAAGTCACCCCCCCTTCAGTGTCCGTCACTGGATCGCCCTGAATCGTTTCAGGATAACCGGTAACAAAACTCACATTATCACCACTTTTAACACTCTTATTCCACAAAGGAATATACTGCTTGCCCATATTGCCACCAGTCCATCTCAAATCATATTTCAAAGTAGCAGGACTGACCGTCTTATTAGAAGAAGGTGTCTTGCCATCGCCACCAACTACCTCCGCCGTACAGGAAGTGAGCTTAGGTATAGTGTTCACTTGAGCCGGCGGTGCGACAGCCTCTACGGCCAACCCCCCACAAGTAAATGGAGCACTAGTTTTACCACCTGAAGTTACAGTAACAATTGGAGTAAATGTTTTACCTGCCAAACTGGAATCATACGTTGACGTGGTCTTAACTACATAGAGTGGAGGATCAAAACCATCTTCAATCAAGGCTGAACCTGAAGACACCCCAGTCCCTCCCAGGTTATGAAAACCAACCTTCATGTCTGGGCCGACATTGGTCGCCTTAACAATCCAGTTAATAGTCACAGGATTTGATGAAGGAGATATCGTAAATGGATCAGAATAATCAGCATCTGGATCCGTTATTGATCCGGGTCTGCAAGTGACAACAACTGGCGCTGGAACCGCGGCCGGAACAATAATTGTTCCACAAGGCTTAGTGACTTCGCTCTTACCATCAAAGTAAGTAACAGACGGATTATAGGTCCCGGAACCGGCATAAGACACTTTTTTGGTTATTGTCCCCACATTATTGATTGATACTCTTTCTGTGTTGGTTAAATCGGTCTGCGCGACATCCGGATTTGTGCCGGTCCACCCGACCTTAAGTCCAGGAGCCGACATTGCGCCTCCGCTATAGGCAAAGTTGGCACTCAAAGTAACTTCCTGATTAACCGCAGGAGTCAAAGAAGAAACATTACAACTCATCAGGGCCGGAGGCGTAACCGCTGGGGCCGCGACATTCACTGAAAAAGCACTTAAAGTCTGGCTCATTTGTGTACAATCGTAATATGGCATAGTCGACTTATAGGCACATACTTTTACCGTAATATTTTTATTTCCCGTTGTACTAAAGCTCGCACTCACTTTGGGAATGGCAACTGCGGCCTCACCGGACTGTGAATAAAGCTTATTAGCTACCTCTTTCTCCAAACCCTCATAAACCGCCATAACCTGAAAAGGAGTTCCCTCTAAAGAGTTACTAAGATTTCCACAATCAATATCAAACTGGGTTCCCTGTGCCGGATTATTAGCAGATGGCACGCATTGGGCGGAAAAACTGGCCACCGCCGGAGATACTGGAGGAACAATAATTTCATTTCCGACTACCTGAGGGACAGCACCTACAATTTCACCTGGCTGCCGTGGGGTGGGTTCATTTTCGCCCAACCCCACTGGAATCTGCGGAGTTTCGCCTGGCACCACCAGAGGCTCCGAAACATTGCCGAAATTCGAGGGGAGATTCGGAATTCCGCTCAAATTACCCTTAAAAACAGTTCCCTGTGAAAACATAATTGCGCCACCAACGACTAACAAAATCCCCAAAGCGGCAGCTCCAAAAATTACATACCGCTTATTATTTCCTTTTAAAAGAAATTCCTTTAATATTTTCATATTTATTTTAGTTAATATTTATTTATGTTATTGCAAAATTATACCACATAATGACCATTGGCGCAATAAACCATTGCACCCCCATCCCATTCATAGAATAATGTCCATCATGAAACTCTACTACATACGCCACGGCCAAACCGAACAAAACATAAGACATATCATCCAGGGGCAGACCCACGGAAAGCTTAGCAAAGAAGGCAAAAAACAGGCCGATCTGCTTGGCCGCAGGCTTAAAGATGAAAAATTTGACATTATTTATGCCAGCGATCTGGAAAGAGCCTCTGATACAGCTCGAAGCATCCACCATTACCAACCCCATACCCCTATTTCCTTTACCAGCGAACTGCGTGAACGTAACTTTGGAGAGTATAATGGTAAACCATCTGACGACGCCCAGATTGGATGGGGAAAACACACCAATATTCTGGAGCACCAAAACTACCTCTTCCCTCCCGGTGGCGAAACTCTACCCGCGATGCAAAAACGCGCCCAGAAATTTCTCAAAAAGATATTATCCGGACACCCCAATCAAACCGTTGCCATTGTATCACACGGCACCTTTGGTCGAGCCTTCTTGGCAGCTATCCGCAGGACAAAAGTCGAAAAGCTATACCATCTGCGACTCCATAATGCCAGCATTAGCATTTTTGAAATAACCATACCTTCGACAAAAAATTCACCAGGGAAATTCCATTATAAAACAATCGCCTTCAACGACATTTCCCACCTTTAAAAGGCATTAATTAAGGCTCCAGACTCGGATAAAAACACCCCCCAACCAAATATTGACAAAACTGGCACTTTTAAATAAAATAACACCCCTTATGCTATAACCAGGGCATAAACCACAGATGAAATCCCAACCGCCACAATCAGCGCAAGAGCCCAAAAATGGCTTTGATGTCCACCAATACGACGACAACCCCCTCCTGAATTACGACGGACTAGTCGAAGCCTGCAACCAGATTTTTCCCGGAGGACAAACCATTTCCCGCAAAAAATACCAGGAACTGGTCGCCAAATCCTACAGAATTGATATGGAAAGCTATGCCAGGCTCCATAATTTTACCGATGCCGTAGACCTTACCAACTTTTTTTCAAAAATAGTAGCCGCCATGCCGGCCGAAGCAAGGACCAACCGTATTTTAGTTGTTGGCTGCGGGCAAGGACGTCTAGCCGAGGTCTATATTGCTCTGGCCAAAAAACACGGCATCCGGGAAATTATCCAGAATGACCTTATTCCAGACCACGTTGCCGCCACCAGAGAAAAAATCCAGAAAATTTACGGCAATGATGGCAGCGATGCCAACGGAGTAAAAATCACTTATGCCCCAGGCAACATCCTTGATGCCGATATTCAGGGAGGCCCCGTTGATGCCGCTTACCTTCTCTGGTTTGTAGGCGCTGAATTCTGTGATCCAAGCTCGGACAAAAAGCTGGCCAGGACAAGGCACCGGATCTATCGCCGTATCCGCGACCTTCTGGTCCCGGGAGGAGGTATGATTGAGGACTCCCCCGATCCAAACATGAAACCGGGTTTCTTCTACACTCTTGCCCAAAAAACAGCACACATTCTTAGGGGAAGAAATATCATGCCAAGGCAGCATAGTAACATGATCCTCAACAACTGGTCATCTGAACAGGTTGAGGGATTCCCCTATCAAATCCGCTGCGTTCCTAAAAATGGCGCGGACGCCCACGAAAAAGAAAAAGCCGGTTTTACCTATGTCACCAGCCTTTCCACATCCATTCCGGAAAAATCCGATTACCGTTCCGCCGACACCGTAGTCCATACCATCGAAGAAACTGACAACATCGGTGATGCCATAGACACTTTAAACCTGTTGAAACAGAAAACCGTCCAGTTCCCGGATATAACCGACCCTTTCCAAAAAAGGCGCGTCATTAAATGGTGGGAAAGATAAAAACTGTACCTGTTTCTCTACAAACTATCTTAACGGTCAGCTCATTCGCTTTACCCCCCGTCTAGCTCTAAATTCCCCAGAGCTTATTAAAAATGGACTTAAAAGTCCTTGCCTCAGCCTTATCGCGCCGCAAGGTCCCCTGCAAAGGATTCAATGAAAAAGTCATCACCAGATCACCAACCACATTAAGATTGGAATCTATTTTAAAATTGGGAAGAAGTTTAATCGCCGTCAGCCTGCTTTCATTCTCCTCCATAAATTGCCTGTCCGTAGCGGTATTTGGCGTAATAATCAAAGCTTTAACATTATAGTTTAAGCGGCGCTTAATATAATTGGCAATAAAAGTGCTACCCAATACCTCAATATCAATCCCGCTTTCAATTGCCAGAATATCTTCACCTGTCCTCTTAGCCTCTTCCAGGATCTCCAGATAAACCTTTCTGATACCTTCAATCCCCTCATACTTCATGATCCCAAGTCGCTGCGACTGCTGCAAAGCCGGGACAATCACCTTTTTAAGATTCTGCAGAATAAGCTTATCCCTTTCCAGTTTCTCTTCCAATTGCAGAAAACTGACTCCCTGATAAATATTCCTGTTCTTGCCAACTTTAAGCTCATTGACCAGATTGGCTTTAATAAGACGGCGCACTTCACGCAAAACCACCGTCTTGTTCAAACCGGTCAGTTTTTGCAATTCTGCCAGACTCAATTCATGGTGAATTAAAAGATCCAGATAAACCTTCGCACTTTGCAGGCTAATTCCAAGCAGTTCCGCAATATCCTGGTATTGAATCTTCATACAGCTTTGGTTTGGGATAAACGCTCATCAATCAGCTGGATCTCTTTTCGTAACCTTTGGAGCAGATTATATATCACCTTCTTTAATCTTCCCAAGTTATTTTGCTCATAAATCCGTTCAAAAATCGGGAACAACATCTCCTCCGTCTCCTGAATGTATTCTCTCTGCTTTTCCGGTTTGAATCCATCGATTGTATAAAGATTATGCAGCCTGTCGGCCATTTTTATAGTCACCGCTTCAGGATAATCAATCCAGGAAAGTTCAATTTCATCCATGCTGCTTTTCATGCGGCAATAAGATGTATTCCAGGAAGGATCCTTGGAAAGCAGATCAACAAGTTTAGCTGTCTTATCACCAAATTTCAACGCCAGATAATCAAGGGTCAAGTCCGTATCCTCCAGGATATCATGCAAAAGAGCCGTATTCAGCATACTTTCCTCGTGTATTCCTTCCTCAACTAAAATATTCCTCACCCCATACAGGTGTGCAGTCACGGGCTCACCGTTTTTGCGTTTTCTGCCGGCATAAACATATTCTATTAAGCTTTTTACATGCATGGCAGCCTCCTTAAGGACTAGGGAGGATTATAATAATAAAAACCCGATTTTGTCAAATAAATTATTCCTAACACGCTAACGAAACTGTTATTTATCTGCTTAAAATTAAAAATGTCAACCACCTGCTTGTCTTATTAAAATAGGATTTCCCCATCACACTAGATACAGAAAAATCTATAAGGAGAAAGCCAAAACAATTCCCCCCAGAATTGCACTTTAAGCGTCAAATAAGACCTTTTTCTTCGAATAACGTCAATACTATCTTCTTGAAAAAGCTGCTGCTGTCCCGGTAGCCTAAAACCATAGAAGCTTCTATGCTCGCGGCATCGCACCTCAACGCGCCCGCCTGCTCTTTATCCATAAACCATACTTTATGTTTTTTCACAAAATACAAAATCTGAAAAAAAACATCACCATCCTTTCAGTGCTTGTATTAGTGGGATCTTTAATTCCAATGCAGGCATCTGCACTCCCTATCACCAGGCTATTGTCCCCGCCCTCCGACGGATACATATCAAAGACATACCAGCAGGGATCACATTATGCCATTGATCTTAAAGCTGCGGAAAACAGCGATGTCAAAGCGGCCGCTGACGGGATTGTCACCAAAGTAATTGATACATGTGCCAGAGTTTCACTCCGCTGCGGTGGAGGATATGGAAACCTCGTCATTATCGATCACGGCAATGGACTGCAGACCGCATATGCGCACCTGAACCGGGTAAAAACCTCTGTCGGCACCACCGTAAAACAGGGCCAGACAATAGGATCAATGGGGCGCAGTGGAAAAGTAAAAAGGGCTGATGGTATTCATCTGCACTTTGAAGTAAGGGAAAACGGGCTGAAACAAAACCCTCTTAACTTCATGTAACCTGCATCAGGTATAATTTCATAAACCTGTCCCGGGTTAGGGCACAACCGGCCTTAACCCGGGAATATAAAACAATTCTTAATCCAAAGATCTCAGAAAATCTATAACCGAGCTTTGGAATTCCGTACCTCCAAAATGCCAAAAAAGCCATCCTGTAACAACCAATAATCCCAGAATAAAAAGAAAATTTCTTGCGGTATTGGACTGCACAGTCTTAATGCCATGGGCAGTAAAATAAGCATTCATACTTGCCGTCGTGCGCGAAGGAATCATCCCCTGCGGAGCACTGGACTGTGATAAAGTCCCCCGAAAACCTACACCCGCCGTGCTGCCTCCCTGCAACTTTTCAGCAACCGGCGCTGCCGCACTGCCAGTCAGGCTTTCAGCAGAAGTAGCCGTCATCTTTAAAGACGTACTCGGATTCAAAGAAACGCCCGCTCCATTTTCCGCAACCTTCCCCGTTTGCAGATTAATGCCATATTTATCCAGCCGGCTCTGAATGAATTTTTTAAGCATGGGATTCATTTTCTCCGAAACCGCCATCAGTTCACTAAGTTTTTCCAAAGAACCGGCGGGCAGACCCTGAAAATCCGGTAACCCCTGAAAAACCTGTTTCAAATCGTCATTCCCCACCTTATTGTTTGCATCTTGTTGTGCCATAATAACAAATTTATAATTTTGTTAGCTCCAATTATTCGCCGCCCAAAGTCATTTTATGAACCTCCTCATAATATGTCGGTTTACTGCCATCAAGCATCAGATTATAAAATCCCCACGTTTCTCCATCCGGATTGTCATTGGCATCCATGTGTAAGCCCATAAAACATTTCCACAAAACTCCATTCATAATTGCCTCTCCCGTACAAATTGGCGGTTCCGCACCAGTAGCGGTATTCCCAATTGTTCTCACTTCATTTTCCGCGTACAAAAATGCTTTATCCCCGTGTACCAGGGCCAGCGCGCGATCATCATAATTCAGGTTTCCAAAGCCATAATTTTCTGTAACACCAGCCGTGGCAGACTGCCCTTGCGGAAAAATAAAACCAGCAACAACATCGACGTTCTCCATCAGGTGACAAACATAAAAAGCATAAAAATCCTTGCTCCACTTGGCATGAGTCTGCGCCACAATCTTCCCTTCCAGACTTTTAACATAGGCTTGTGTATAAACATTCAGATTCATCAGCGCCCGGGCATCAGCGGAAGCAATCATCGTACTTAAAAGATCGCCGCCGTACGTATAGCCCGAATCGACCGACACGCAATCTTCACCCTCCACAGTAAGCACATTTTTAAGCTTATCGGCAGGGACAACCCACTGCGCATAAGTTGAATAGTCGGCTGCGACGCCGGACAATTGAGCGTAAGTCTGATAACCCTTATCAGTAATTCCGGCCTTAAGGCGATAAATCATCTCCGCCATTTCACCGCGGGTGATTTTTTGTTCAAAACTTTTTATCGATGTAGGAATAGCTTTTTTCTCCTCCAGCAGACGTATATACTGCTCATACCACACTGTGCCCGGCGTAGTGGTATAGCCAAACCCATTCACAATAATTTTGGCTGCCTCGGCAAAATTAATCTGGGCAGATGGCTTAAAAGTACCATCACGATACCCCTCAATAACCCCCTTATTATAAGCAAGGCACACGTATTTTGCATACCATTCACTACTCAAAAAGTCTGTAAAATAGGGCATCTCTTCAGGATTGGCAACCCCGCAATTATCAACATCGGCAGCGTTATAGGCCGCCCCAACAATAATCTTGGTAAATTCGGCGCGGTTAATCAGCTGGGCAGGCCTATAAGTACCATCATCATAACCATTCACTATTCCCTGATTGTAAACATAGGTAATCGCATCATAATTAATATTCCCCACCTCCACATCATCAAAATGCAGCAAAGGCACTAAGGCAAAAGACTGTTGTGGAAACACAGCGCAGAGCAGTGCACAAACCGCCAGTTCATATAATGATATTTTTTTCATATTGGTCAAAAAAATAATAATTTTACCTTGTTGGGCATAAATTAAAATTAACAAACACCCCAACAATAGAATTATCAGCCAACATTTTTAAAACCGCAACTAATAAAAGCTAACACTGCCAAGACGGCAAGACTTCTAAAATCATCCCCCAAAAGCACCACGCTCTATTGTTGAGGACGCTAAAATGTGGTATAATTTTTAGATAATTTTGAAATCAAAATAAAAACAAAAATCCTAATGACTAAAACTCAAATCAAAACCGATATCTCAAACGAGTTCCTTGAACTCCAAAACAAAGTAAAAATGATTCTGGCTCGGGGCTACCAGCTAAAGACCATCAATCCCGAGAACCTGCTGGCCTCCCTGTACATTCTTGGACAGGCAAAAAACAGATTTGAACTGGAGAACTTTATTGAACTTTTCTCCGCCGCGTTCCCGTTCCTTAAAGAAATCCGCGAAGAAAAAGTTGCAGAAGCACGCGAAAATCTGGAAGAAAAAGTGAAACTGGTCCTTTCCAGTCTGGTTAAAAAAGATCCCCTGCTTGCTACCAAAATTGCTAAAGCCGCTCTTGAACCTGGAATGACCTGGGAAAAACTCTGCAGGGCCTTTCCCGAAATTAAAAATTAAAAAATGGCCATGGCGCTGAACCAACCAAAACCAGATAGAATTGCAAAGATCAGGGCAGCGGTAAAAAAAGCCCGCAAAGAATTGCCAGCCGATCTCAAAAAAAGAGTAGCTGCGGAAGCTGGAGTAAAACCTGAAAAACTGGATCAGCAATATTTGCACGAACTGCCGGCAGAAATTGCTTTCGAACGGGCCATGATCCGCAAGGCGGTTTCCGAAGCGCTTTTTGAACAGGACATTCTGGAACTCAGCGAAGAAGAGCGCGCTGATATCCAAAACATGCAAATCAACAGATATTATCGTTATCAAATCCAGCAAGCAGGCATCAGAGGACACATTGAATCTATCCACGGTACGGCCCCAGACAAAAAAATCATCGATTATTGCAACGAACACAAACTAAGCAGCCATGAAGAAGGCACTAATGAGATTACCGAACGCACCCAAAACCATTTGATTGCCACCAAACCAAGGGTTTTTACCGACATCAACCATCTTCCCAATAATGTTCCCACATCCCTGCGCTCCGAAGGAGTTCTTTTCAGCCGTGAATATAATATCAACGCTGTCAAAGCCCAGCGCGACCTGACCAAACAGGTACTCAAACAGCACCACAACCTTGATGAAAAAGGTAAAGCCATCAATCCATATCTAGCCATTTACATTCACGGCAAAAGCGACGCCCGGGGCAGCGATTTCGAAATCGGGGCCAAACAACGCGACGGCAAAGGACCGATTGATCCCCTGCTGGCTTTCTGGATCGCCGATAAACTCCATGAAAAAACAGCACAAAAAAATATTAAAAATAAAAACGGGGACTTACCTTCCGTCAATGTGGTCGCCTACGGAGGATCATACTCGGGCAGCCCGGCCCTTACACGTATGCGCTATGGCGACAACGTGCTTGGCTTCAAGGGACTCGGTGAAAATTTCCACGCCCTTCAACTTGAATGCGGCAGATTCATCCGTGACCATCACGCTTCCGCCTTAAGCGAAATCCTCGATGAAATCCTGGAAGATTTTAACAATGAATTTAAACAACCCTCCGACTTATCCAAACTGCAGCCTTACGAGGAAACTTTTAAACAAAAAAAGGAAAAAGAAAAAGCCGAACTTTTTGGAATGAAAAAAATTCTCTTTACTGGAAGCCAGCCCAAAGACCGCATCGGCCTGGCATCAACACAACGCGATGAACTTGATGTTAATGTTGATGATTATGTCATGGTTGAAGGAAAGCTGATGAGCGTAGGCCAATTAGCCGTTGCCGAAATCCGCTCCGGTAAAGAAATCAAACTTCATAGCGAACACAAAAACCTCAGCGATCCGCTAAAAATCAGAAAAGCAACAGCGCAGGAAATCGCAAAATGAAGATTGCCACAAAATTAAAATTTAAAAACAAACAACAATAAACCCAACTACTATGTCACAAACACCAAACAATCCGGGCGAACCAAAATCACTTCAGGACGAACTCAGGGAAGCCGTTGTAGGCGGCGAAGAACTCGAGAAACTGAACCAGCCTGAAAACGTCGAAAAAATCATTGATGCCCTTAAAGACAACCAGGCCTCACTGGGTGAAGTTTACGATAAAGTCCGTAACCACATCGAAACCGAAGTGACCGACGAAGCCGACGTTATTAAAAGAGCACATGCCTTATTGGCCGTAGTAATCGAAAAAGAGCTCCCAAAAATCAACGAAAGAATAAAACTCCTGCAGGAGAAAATTATTGAAGAAACAGAAAGGCTTGAAAAAGCCCGTGCTGAATTAAAAAAACAACTGGACGATAAAAAAATAACCAAAGAAGATTACGAACAGAAAAACAAAGAACTTCAGGAAAGAGGCGAAAAACGGATCGGTGCGCTTAAAAACCTGATGAGAAACCTGATCAGTTTAAGCACCACCGAAATCCATCCGGACGTTTATGAAGAATGGAACAAGGTCGCCCCTCCGGAAGACTCTGCCCCAAAAACCGTCCAGGAGCGCGAACTGGCCGATCTCACCACTTCTCAATCCATCACTGAAGCAAAGGAATACTACGATAAATTCACCAATGAAGACGGCGATGCCATCGAAAACGCCGAACACGAAACACTCTACTTCAACGGCAAAGAAGTTAAAAATCCAAACGCGATCAGGCGCTACCGTGAATTCATGGCGCTTTTTAACAGCAAAGATAAGCTTACTGACGCCATCCTGAGTAAAGCGGAAAAAACTGCCAAAGCGGAAGATCAGGGCAAGCAGTTAAAACAACTGTTAAAAACCCATCTGGCCAAACTTTCCGCCCCGGAAAAAGCTTTGTTAATGTACAGCCATAATGCCAAAGACCAGAAAGAGTTAATCACAGCATTAATCAAAACTATCAAAGAAGCCCCAGGCAGGCTTGCTCCGGAAAGACTGGCCGTTCCGGAAATCAACGACATAACTTCACCGGAAGACATCCGTAACCATGAATATAAATGGAAGAACGTCGTTAACCGCTTTGGCGAAAAACCACGCGCCGGCGACACCGACCTCTACTGGAAAGCGGAAAAAAGATACAAGCGCAAACAGCCGTTAAGCGCCGAAGACCTTAAAAAATACCAGGACTTCCTTTCCTTCATGCAAAAAATACCTGCCGCAGTGAACGACATTAATGCCAAAGTAAACGAAAAAGCCATCAGCATTACCGGAAAGACATCTGAACAGATCGAAGAATCAGCCCGCACTAACGCCGAAACCGCTCTCTCCGAACTGGAAGCAAAATATGCCGATCCCCAGGCCCGCGCCATCCTCTATTATTGTATGGGAGTTGAACAAGCCGAAGAAGCCTATGACAAACTTAAGAACATGCTTAAGGTCATGATCGCAACCACGGCCCGCAAACGCAGCAAGAGTAAAGAGACCTACAGTGAACTCAAAGACGATGAAGGCAATGCTGTAACTATGTCCCTGCCAGAATATTCCAGGGAAAAAGACAGCCATCCCGAAGTCATCATCGAAAAAACCAACGAGGTACTCTATAAATTGTATAAGACCTTAAAGGCTGACGAAAAAAACATCGACATTGAGGAATTCCGCAACGCTCTTATTGAAATCATCAAAACCAAAGGCGAAAAACAGCTTAAAGTCAAAAACCGCGACGGCAAAGAAGGTACAATCAGTCCGGAACAGGCCAAAGCTGTCTACACCCAACTACTCCTTATCAAAGACAAAGACATTCAGGATAAAGAAATCTTGATGTTCCTGATCGCCCTGCGTAAAAAACCGCCATTCGTCTATGAACTGGTAAACGACGGCCGCGGTTGGTTAATCAAAGGTGAAAAGAAGACCGGCCCAAGTGTTTTTGAAGATTTCCACCTGGATGGATCAATGTATTCCGAGCTGAAAGAAAAATTAAACATGGATCGCCGCAGCTTCAACGTCTTCATCCAGAAAATCGCCCCCATCTACGAAAACGTAAAAGACCATGCCCAAAAACCCAATCTGACAGTTGAGGAATTGAACCAGGCCATCCCCGATGCAAATTTCACCCAAGCCAATCTGGAAAAATTCCGTGAGCTTATGAACATCCCGCTTTGGCCCGAAAAAATCGCCGGAGCATTTAAACATTCAAAATATATTGATGACAGCCTTGATATACGAATTCCCAAAATCCAGGAAACCCAAGGCGGAGACATCGTTAAAAAAATTGATGTCGTCATCGTCAATGTCGAAGAAAAAGTCAGAAGAATCGCTGAAAGAATCGCTGATGAAAGGCTTGATCAGGAAATGAAGGAACTCGGACCTCAGGGCTGGACCCAACTCTGGCGTGTGGATAAAGTCGCCGCCAAGTGGTGGAAACGCAACGCCCTGGAAGGCTACCGTGACAGGTACCGCGATGAAATCATGGCCCGCCTAAAAACAGATCCACGTTTCCGCGCAGAACTGATGAGGCTTGACCGTAACGAAGTCCGTCCCGGAGGCCTTTGGGCAAAACTTCAGGGAGCATGGAACATGAGCGCTCCCGCTGCCGGCGCCCAAGGAGACCTGAACAACGAAATGGATATGATCGCCGAACGCTTTGGCATCTCTTTCGCCACCGGCGACCGCGAATCATACCTCACCTCCAATGAAACCATCGAAGCGGCAGCTCCAGCCTATGATGCCGTACAAACAGCCATCCGTAACCTGGCTATCAGCTACGCTAACAACACCATTAACGAAGCGCAATTCCGAAACGAAATCAGAAACAACATTATTCCACAAATCCGCGCCCTCCAGACTCCGCCCAACGAAGAGGTAATCGCCTTCCTTGAACAGAAATCTGATGCC
>Ga0302253_1000971_pt1 | contig 19654 bp, 18 predicted proteins | sample AAG_RA_Trp_MG_FD_193537 | JGI IMG/M metagenome (GOLD analysis project Ga0302253, IMG submission 193537) | Enriched activated sludge microbial communities from anaerobic digester in WTTP, New Holstein, Wisconsin, United States - AAG_RA_Trp | ecosystem: Engineered > Bioreactor > Anaerobic >...
TGCCATTCTTCGCTACAGGACAGGATACTAAATGCCAGACGACATGTTCGCACTAATTGATACCGCTATCCGAAAGACCGCAGGAGTAACGGACGCGCTCCTTGCTGAAGGAGGAGAGCACGCCGATCTTGCATCTACCGTTGCCTTTTCTTTAGCCAAGCAGAGAAAACAGGCGCCAGTCAAGATTGCCCAGGATCTTGTTGCAGACCTGAAGAAGAGACCGGAACTTGCCAGCATCACCATTGAGGCGAAGGGGCCGTACATCAACTTCATCTTCGGGAATGCATATGTCAGCGATGTAATTCGTGCTGCGGTGAAACCGGGGTACGGAAATCTCGGGAAGAAGACAGAGCGGGTCGTGCTCGAACACACGAGCGCCAACCCGAACGGGCCGCTGCACGTGGGGCATATACGGAACTCGATCATCGGCGACACGCTCGCCCGGGCGTTCCGGAAGGCCGGCTACCCGCTGGAAGTCGAGTACTATGTCAACGATATGGGCCGGCAGATCGCCATCGTTGTCTGGGGATTCAACAACCTGGACAGTACGCAGTTGCCGGGAGAGAAAGAGGACGCCCACATCGCCCGGATCTACATTGCGGCAAACCGCGAGATCGAGAAGGACGAGGGGATCACCCAGCAGGTCAATGTCCTGATGCAGCGCGTGGAGAGCGGCGACCCGGCAACCGTAGAGAAGTTCAAATCAGAAGTCGCCCGCTGTCTCGACGGGTTCCGGGTCACGATGAAGGACCTCAACGTTGCCCACGACAAGTTTGTCTGGGAGAGCGACTTTATCCGGAACGGGAGCACGGTAGAGATCATCGGCAGGCTCAAAGAGAAGCCGCAGGCCCGGCAGGACGAGACGCTCTACCTCGACCTTTCGGAGTTCGGGTTCGAGAACAAGTACGTCATCCGCCGGAGTGACGGCACCTCGGTGTACGCAGCCCGCGACCTCGCCTTCCATGCATGGAAAGGGAAGAACTTCGACCGGGTGATCGACGTCCTTGGGGCAGACCACAAGCTCATCGGCGCCCAGCTCCAGTGTACCATGAAGGTTCTGGGCGAGAAGGTACCCGAGATCGTCTTCTTCGAGTTCGTCTCTCTTCCCGAGGGCTCCATGAGCACGCGGGCCGGCAAGTTCGTATCGGCCGACGACCTCATCACCGAAGTACGCAAGCGGGCCTTTGACGAAGTCACAGTACGGAGACCGGAACTTCCGGAAGATGAGCGCAGGAAGATTGCAGCCGCTGTCGGTCTTGCCGCCATCCGCTACGACATTGTAAAAGTCTCGCCCGAAAAGAGCACGGTCTTTGACTGGAAGGAGGCCCTCGACTTCGAACGCCAGAGCGGCCCCTACATCCAGTATGCCCATGCCCGCGCCTGTAGCATCCTCGAAAAGGCCGGGGACTTCACGGAGTGCTTCGAGCTTGAGACCGAGCAGGAGATAGCGCTCGCCAAGCAGATCGCCCGCTTCCCGGGCATTATCGAGAGAGTCGTTGCCGAGCTCCGCCCGAACCTCCTTGCCATCTATGCCCGTGAACTTGCCGATACCTTCAACTCGTTCTACCACTTCGAGCAGGTGTTGAAGAGCGAGGGGAAGATCCGGGACCGGAGGCTGACACTTGTCCTGGCGGTGCAGAACACCTTAAAAGAAGCGCTCGAAACGCTCGGGATCGATGCCATCCGATCCATGTGAGCCCCTGAGAAAACAGGGGTACCAGTTTTTTTCAAAGACTTCGACAGCAGCGCTCAAGCCCTGCATGTGGTGCAAGCGGGCGCTTGCCGGGGGCGACATGTGCTACAAGCACCAGTTCTACGGGATCGACAGCCACCGTTGCGTCCAGCTGACGCCAACCCTCCGGTGCAACCAGCGCTGCCTCTTCTGCTGGCGCTCGTTCGAGCACGAGCCGGTGGAAGCGGAAGAGTGCCCGCCCGAGACCATCCTTGCCGGCATCCACAAGTACCAGAAGAAGGCGCTCGCGGGGTACAACGCGGTGCTCGACAACACGGTCACGGAGGAACGGTGGAAAGAGGCGCTCGACCCGAAGCACGTTGCGATATCGCTCTCGGGCGAGCCGACCCTTTACTCCCGGCTGCCGGAACTCATCGATCTCTTCAACAGCAAAGGGTACACCACGTTCGTTGTCAGCAACGGGACGAACCCGGAGATGCTGCAACACTGCAGCCCGTTCCAGATGTACGTCTCGCTGGATGCGCCGGATGAGGAGACCTACGAGCGGGTCTGCCGGCCGATGGGAGATTACTGGGAGCAGGTGCAGGAAAGCCTCCGTCTTCTCGGAATGCGGAGGTCGGCGGTCCGGATCACGCTCGTGAAGGGGCTCAACGACATTGCCCCGGAGCGGTATGCCGCGATCCTGCAGGATTCCGGAGCACGGTTTGTTGAGATAAAGGGATACATGTATCTGGGATACAGTAGAAACCGTTTGGTCAGAGAGAACATGCCGGACCACGCGTATGTTCGCGCCTTTGCGGAGAAGGTCGCGGCCGCGTGCGATTACCGGTTCAAAGACGAGAACGAACTGAGCAGAGTGGTTGTTCTGGAGCGGAAGAGATGAGATTCAATCCCGAGGACTGGAAGAAAAAAGCGCACGAGAACTTCGAAGGGGCATGGCACGAGGGCCCGTCGGTTTTGACCCCGGCATCGCACGCCGAGACCTACCCCTGCCGGGCCTACAAGCGGGCTCAGGCCCACCCGGTCTTTGCCACGATCAACCGGCTTCGCGAGACCTACCTTTCGATGGGCTTTGACGAGGCCGAAGTACCGGTTATCATTGATGAGAAGGACATCTACCGGCAGTTCGGCCCCGAGGCTATGGCCGTGCTCGACCGGGTCTTCTACCTTGGCGGCCTCCCGCGCCCGAACGTGGGGATCGCCCGGGACCGGCTCGATAAGATCAACGGAATTCTCGGCAAGACGATGGCTCCTGCGATCGAAGAGAAACTCCGCGAGACGCTCCACGCGTACAAGAAGTCCGAGATCGACGGCGACGAACTGACCTTCGAACTCTCCAAGGTGCTGGAGACCGACGATGGTGTCGTTGTCCACATCCTTGACGAAGTGTTCCCCGAATTCCGCGAGCTTGCTCCCGAGTCCTCGCGCTCCACGCTCCGGAGCCACATGACGAGCGGCTGGTTCTTAACGCTTGGATCGATCTGGGACAAGAGCCCGCTGCCCATCCGCATGTTTTCGGTCGACCGCTGTTTCCGGCGCGAGCAGGCCGAGGGGCCCACCCGGCTGATGACCTATCACTCGGCGTCCTGTATCATTGCCGGGGACGATGTGACGATCGAGGACGGAAAGGCAGTCAGTGAAGCGCTCCTCTCGGCGTTCGGGTATACTGACTTCCGGTTCCAGCCGGACGAGAAGCGCTCGAAATATTACATGCCGGATACCCAGACGGAAGTGTACGCCCGGCACCCGGTCCATGGCTGGGTCGAGGTGGCAACGTTCGGCATGTATTCCCCCTCGGCGCTCGCGGAATACGGCGTCGGTGTCCCGGTCATGAACCTGGGGCTTGGCGTCGAGAGGCTCGCGATGATCGCGTACGGGGCAAACGATGTCCGGCAGCTCGTGTACCCGCAGTTCTTCCCCCGCCCGCTCTCGGACCGGGAGATTGCCCGGGCAGTTCACCTCCGCGAGGAGCCGTCATCCCCTGAAGGGAAACTGCTCGCAAAAGCGATCGCGAAGGTTGCGGCAGCGAACGGTTCGGCACAGGGGCCCTGCTCGTTCGATGCCTGGGAAGGGACGCTGGGCGGGACTCGCGTGAAAGTCGTTGTCGAAGAGACTGAGTCCAACGCAAAACTCTGCGGGCCGGCCTGCGCAAACGAGATCTTTGTTCATGAAGGCTCGGTGCTGGGTGTGCCGGATGCGGAGAAGTGGAAGCAGGTGCGGACGGAGGGAGTCCCGACCGGCCTCTCGTACCTTTCCGCGGTATCCGCCCTTGCCGCGGCGCGGATCGAGGAGGCAGCTCGGTGCGGAAAGGAGACAACCGTCCAGGTCAAGATGGCAAAACTGCCCAGTGACATCAACCTGAAGGTCGATGAGTACGCGATGCGCTTTATCACCGACAGTAAAAAGAAAGTGGATGTGCGGGGACCGGTCTTCCTCTCGGTCCGTTCCGCGATCCTTCCCTGATCTTTTTTTACCCATCCTGTAACAGGACGTCCCCTTCTGTCCTGAACCCGTAATTCCCGTGCGGGACTTTCATCTCGAATCGGGCACCCTCTCCCTCAACCCCGCATTCCCGGATCCGGATGCCGGTGATTGAGAGGATCTCGCGGATCAGGTACAGGCCAAGGCCGGTGTTCTGGAAATATTCCCTCCGGAAGATCTTCTCTTTTACTCCTTCTGGAACACCCACGCCATTGTCCTCATACACAATCACGAGGCCATCGGGTTCTTCCCTCCAGGAGAGCCGGATCTTTGTCACAGTCTTCCCGTGGCGGAGCGAGTCCTCCATCAGGTTGTAGAAGACCTTCTCGATGAGCGGATCGGCAAAGACACCGAGGTTCTCCAGCGAGTACTCAACCGTTACACCGGCAAGGTTCAGCGAGGACTCAGCCTTTTTGACCAGCGCCTCTACGCTCTGCCACTGGGCGGCATTGCTCCCAATCTCCTGGTACTCCTTCGTAAAGGTGATCTGGCCCCGGATGGTCTCGGCTGCATGGTATGCCTTGTCGAGGCATTCGCTGACCTTTGTATCCGTGCTGGCCTGCTTTGCGATCTCGAGATAGCCGAATACCGCGGTGAGCTGGTTGAGGATGTCATGCCGGGTGATGGTGTTCATGACGCCAAGGTTCCGGTGGGCTTGAACGAGAGCGGCCTCGGCATTCTTCTGTGCCGTGATGTCCCGGCCGACAGCCTGGTATCCCGAAGGCTCCGGCAAATCGGAGAAGATCGCCCGGTAACTCCACTGCTGCCAGAGCGTGGACCCGTCAGCTGCAAGCATGCGGGAGTCCATGGAACGCACCGGGTTCTCGCGGGTGAGTTCCTCTAACTGGGAAAAGAAGGTCTCCCGGTAATCCGGTGAAATACTGTCACGGATGTTCCGGCCCAGGATTACATCGCGCGGTTTCTTGAAATAGGTGGAGTATGCCTCGTTGACAAAGACGATGGTGCCGTCCGGCAGGAACCGGAAGATGAACTCTGACTGGTCCTCGACGACATTCCGGTACTGCGTCTCCTGCTCCCGCAGGGCATCTGCAAGCCGGTTCTGCTGGATGGCCTGGCTGATGAAATGCTTTAAGACCATGAACTCTTTTCTCGGGTCGCGTCCCTTGAGCACGAAATGCGTTGCGCCGGTGTTCAGGGCATTGATGACCGCCTTGTTATCGGCCTTCTTTGCAAAGAAAATGAAAGGCGTGGAATTCTTCCGGCTGCGCCGCAGGGCTTCAAGAAATGCCTGCCCGTTCGTCACCGGGAGCTGGTATTCTGCGATGATAATATCGAACCGCTGCGAGCGGAGCAGGTAATGGGCTTCGCGCGCCGAAGCAACCGAAGTTACACAGATCTCGCCGGAACTCTCAAAGTAATCCTTGAGGCTTTTCTGGAGCGCGGCATCGGGATCGACATGCAGGAGCGAGATCATGGGCCGGTTTAAGAGAGGGTTGGGTGCGGGATCAGAACAACGTTTTGCTGGTTGCGGACCGCCCTCATGCAAAAAGCATAGGCCCTGCTCCGGCTTCAGGCCCGTTCACGGATGAAGATCCGCCTGTGGATGATCCGCCAGGAGAGGATAAGCTGGACGATATCGGTGGGCGTGACGGTTTTCCTGCCCTCGAACATGGCGATAGGATGGACGCCGGTCTGGTACTCGATGGTCTTTTCCAGTTTATGGATTGTCTCGTAATTCATCTCGCCGTCAAAGGTCAGGGCCCGCATCCGGGAGCAGTCGACAAACTGCGTGGTGAACTCGATTAAGAAGTCCCGCTCATGGAAGGAGAGGAGCGAGTACAGGTCGATGCTCAGGTCGATATCCGAGATGGTCTTTCGCATGCGGTTCTGCATGAGGGAGATATTGTACACGTTCCGCTCCGACCCGAGGTCTTTCCCGTACTTTGAGTGAGCGATGCGGATCACGGCATCGGCTTCGCAGCGCTGGGGCGCGATGAATTCCGCGTAATCCTTCTCGCGCCTGCGGATCTCTTCGGTTACCTGCTCATCAGTATAACCCCGGCGCTCCTTGTCACGAAGACGTTTCCAGGCATATTTCACCTCGTTCTCCGGGTCGACAAAGATCGAGAAGTCCATGAGTTCGCGGAGGCGCGGGGAATAGAGCGTGTGCAGGCCTTCGAGGATAAGGATCTTCCGGGGCGCAAACGGGACCGGGGGATCGAATTTTCCGGTCTGGTGGTTGTACACCGGTTTTTGGATGGTATGCTCCTGCCTGAGCTCGGCAATATGATCCTCCAGCAGGCCGATGTTGTTGGCATCGGGATGAAGTGGCGTTATGTCCCGTTGCTTGCGCTCTTCCCGGTCATATTTGTGGTAGTCATCCAGCGTGATGGTGGAGACCAGCGCAGGGCCGAATATCTGCCGGATCGCGTTCGTGAACGTGGTCTTTCCCGATCCGCTGTCACCGGCAACACCGATCGTGAAGACAACGGGGGAATGGGCGATTGTTTCCTTGAAGTTGAGCTCGTGATCCATAGGCCTGAGTACCCTTGATGTGCGGTACGGTATAAAGGGTTGGAACCCGGCCCGTGCTTATCTGTTCGAAAAATATAACATTGTGTTGTGCAACATTCATTGAATGTTAGATATAAATAACATTAATAACCATTATTGTTAGAAATAAATAACATAGCAACGTGATACCATGAAACCGAGAAACATGTACCGGATTATTATCGGGGCGTTGATGACCGTGAGCGGCCTTGTCCTTGCACTGGCAAGCCAGGGTGAAGCAATTGCCGGCACCATCCTGCTCTGTGCCGGGCTGGCATTCCTTATCACCGGGATAATGCGCCACCGGAAATATGGCGATGACCCGGAATCGGACGAACGGTCGAAGAGGATCGGGGCGTACGGACTATCCTATGCCTGGCTGACCGGCCTCTTTTTCATGACCGCGCTCTTCTGGCTGGACTATACCGGGCTTCTTATGCTTACAACCCAGAACGCCCTGGCCCTATCCGTTGTAGTCCTTGCCCTCTCGGCAGCAGTGTACCAGGCATGGCTGTTCCGGAAAGGAGATGTTGATTAAGGTATTTGACAGAATGTGGAAGCGAGCATGAGGACAAGGATCAAAGAGTACCGGTCTCAGCGTTCCCTGACACAGGATGATCTTGCAAAAAAGGTCGGCGTGCGGAGGGAGACAATTGTCTTTCTGGAACAGGGGAAATACAACCCCTCCTTAAGGCTTGCCCATGAGGTTGCAAAGGCCCTGAATGCAACGATCGATGAGCTCTTCATCTTCGATGATGACCCCGAGACTCCGGAGAGCCGGGTTGTGCTGGTGGACTAAACACTACCAGTATTAAGCAACCTGAACCTCGCTTTTTCCAGCCGCGATGGGAGCATGATCTGCTTCCGCCGGCCCGTGGCTGAGCTCGCGGAGGATGAGCACCGTGGCATCCTTGTCCAGTGGCTGGTTGTCGTTCCCGCACTTGGGCGAATAGATGCACGACGGGCACCCGCTCTCGCACCGGCAGTCGCGGACCAATTCGTAAGCTGCGGTAAAAAGTTCGGGAAGGAGCCCGAAGGCTTTCTCGGCAAGCCCGATTCCCCCCTCGTACCCGTCATAGACAAAGACCACGGGCTCTCCCTTCTCCCCGAACGATGGTGATGAGAGCCCCCCGATATCCCACCTGTCGCACATGACATAGAGGGGCATGAGTGCGATGACCGCGTGCTCAACACCATGCAGACCCCCTCCAAGATCACTATCGGATTTTGTAACAGCCTGTTCAACGGACTCGTGAGGGATGAACCAGAAGGCTTTTGTCCGGAAGGTCAGGGGCGGGAGCGCGAGCGGCTCAAGGCCGATGATCGTGTCGCCGCGTTTGATCTTGTAACCGGTATACTGCTCTGTCACTTCCACTTCGCCAAAGAAGAAGGGGGTGTTGTTGACCGTCCGGGTCTCCAGTGTTTCAATGATTGAGATGTCGATCTCTTTTTGCGGCTGCGTGTAATAGTCGACGTCCATTTCCGTCACACGGATTGTGTGGGTGTCGAGGTCCATCTCGCTGACCACGAACGTCTCGCCCTGGTGAAGCATGATCGCGCCCTTGTGCGCTTCGCGGTAGGCCTGCCCGCGGTCCATGGTTTCAAGGAGCCTGCCATGGCACATGACCCGGAAGGACTCCCCGGGAACCCCGTCAAGCCGGACGGCATCGGCAGCCCTCCCGCGGCCGGCATAGACCCAACCGCGGATCGTTTTCCGGAGGAGCCCCGCTGCCCCGAGGTCCGGCAGGAGGCATGACAGGTTTTCACCAAAGAACGCGCGGTCGCGATCCTCGCGCAGGGGGAGCTCGGCAGCAGCGCAGAGCAGGTGCCCGGAGACGATATAGGCATTGGTGGTGTCGATGATCGCCAGTTCGTGCGGGCGGGAGAAGAACTGGTCCGGGTGGTGCATGAAGTACTGGTCGAGCGGGTTTGCCTGCGCAACGAGGACAGCAAGGGATTCGCCACCTTTCCTGCCGGCACGTCCTGCCTGCTGGCGGGTGGACATCATGGTGCCGGGATAGCCGGAGATGATGACGGCATCAAGAGATCCGACATCGATCCCGAGCTCGAGGGCATTGGTCGAGACCACACCGCGGATTCTTCCTTCCTTCAGCTGCTGCTCGATCGCCCGCCGCTCTTCCGGCAGGTAGCCTGCGCGATACACAGAGATTGCATCGGCAAGTTTCTGGGATAAGCGACGGGCATCGTCCCGCGACCAGACTGTCACCAGCTCCGCCATCTTGCGCGATCCGGTGAAACAGAGGGTCTGGAGGTTCTCTTTGACGCAGGAGACCAGGAGGTCTTTGGTTTCCTGGTGGACGGAGCGTTCGCTGATCCCGTTGTAAAACGGGTTGAAGAGGATAAAATTCCGCCGGCCGTGGGGTGCCCCGTCAGTATCGACCAGCACAAAATCCTGCCCGGTAAGGGCCTTTGCAAACTCCATGGGGTTTGCCAGCGTCGCTGTCGACAGGATAAACTGCGGGCTTGCACCATAGTGCCGGCAGAGGCGGAGAATACGGCGTATCACGAATGCAATGTGCGACCCGAAGACACCCCGGTACCGGTGCGCTTCGTCAATGACGATATAATCCAGGTTCGACAGGAACGGCTGCCACTTGGCATGCCATGAGAGAACGTGGTGTATCTCGTGTGGATTGGAGATGATCACCCGGGAGTGTTCGCGGATCGCAGCCCGCTTTGACTGGGGTGTGTCACCATCATAGACAGCGGGTCTTGCCGCAATTCCCGTGAATTGCGCCATCTCTTCCAGTGACAGGAGCTGGTCGTTTGCGAGCGCCTTTGTCGGGTACAGGTACAGGGCACGGGCATCCGGATCCTGTTCAAGATGGCAGAATGCCGGAAGATTGAATGCAAGGGTCTTGCCGCTGGCTGTTGCGGTGGTAAGGATGACATTTTGTCCAGCCCGGGCATGGTTTATCGTCTCGCACTGGTGCGAGTAGAGCCTGATCCCGCACTGGTCAAGATAGGATTCAAGGGCCGGAGAAAGCAGGGCGTCAAGCGAGCCATAGTGCGGGGGTTCCGGTTCGGAAACCTGACGGTGGACGCAGCGTGCCCGGAAGACCGGATTGGTATTAAGGAGCCGGAGAAGATCAGCAACCGCCATGTGCCTCCTCCAGCAGGAACGAGAAGAGGCGGGCCAGCGATACAATGTCCTGGCGGTTGTGTTCCACGATAGGGACAAGGGGGCCGGGGTTGCCGGACCGGAGATAACTCTCGTAGAATTCCGGGACCATCTGGCCGGGGACATCGTCTTCCCGGGAGATATTCAGGATCTCGCGTTCGAGAGCTGCCAGGCGCAGGGAGGGGAACTGGCCATTCCACCGGTGCCGGCTGAAATGGAGGACGTCGAAATGGGGGATGGGAGCCGGACACCCAAGACCATAGTACGCGAGGCGGTCCATAAGATAGGGGAAATCGAAGGATTTGCCATTGAACGTGACAAGGGCCGGCCGGTCTCCGGACACGTGATCCATCGTCGCGAGTAGCGCTGCCTGCTCTTCGGCAATGTCGCGCAGGAGATACTGGTAGACGATGAGGTGCCCGCGTTCGATAACACCAATACCGAAGAGGATGATGGGACGGGAGAAAAGACCGAGCGTCTCGATATCCAGGAAAACAAAATCTTCCGGCTCGTGGAGCGTGGCTGCACCCAGGACCGAGGAGTGGGATCGTGAGTGACGGCTGCCGGCAAGGTCCATGATGGCTGAACTGTCACCTCCCGAGATGCAGGACAGGACGGTTTTTGCCTGTTGCCGGAAACAGGGATGCTCCAGGAGGTCGGGGATGGAATGATATCCCCGTGCATTAAGCCGTTTCCGGATCGCGGGCCCGATGCCATGAACAAGAGTCAGGTCTCCAAGAAGGCGGGCTTTCAGCTGGTCGCTGTCCAGCGAAGGGAATGAATGCACCTGGCGGGATTCAAGGGCAAAACAGCTACCGCCTTCATTGACAATCTCCCTGCCGCGGAAGACTGTGTCGAATGCCACACCATCATACCGGTCCAGGAGCGTATCGAGAAAACCGCGGGCCCGGTCATATTCCGATGAGAAGATCACGGAGGCCGAGAAACCAGCTTCAAAGGCATTCCCGTCGCGGACAACGGAATATTCCCGCATTGACTGCATCCGCTGCTGCCAGAGTGTGCCGAATCGAGAGGAGGCCGGTATGACAGACATCTTCCGGATACTCCCTCGTGACATGACAGTTTAAAGATCCGGGCAGGCGGTGTGAAAGTGACAAGGGATCCCATGGGCCCTTAGGAGACGTTTAATCTGCCGGGCGATTCAACACACAACTACCAACGACAGGCCGGGTCTCTTCCGGCCATGATAGGATGAACATAGCTGGTCTGTTGATCGATCTCGATGGCGTGATTTACCAGGGAGGAAACGCAATCCCCTGGGCCCGTACGACACTGGAATACCTGGTCAGGCGCGATATCCCGTTTCGCTGTATCTCGAATACCACGCGGAAATGTCGGCAGACGATCTGCACACAGTTGTCCGGTATGGGCATCGATATACCCGTTGAACACATCTTTACCCCACCCCAAGCAGCGATAGCCTATATGAGACAGAACAACAAGACACGGTTTCATCTCCTCGTGACGGGTGATGTGGACCGGGATTTTGCCATAACGGGGGCGCATGCCTCACAATCCGCGGATTACGTAATTGTTGGCGATGCCGGGGATAACGCCACGTATAACTCACTCAATACCGCATTCCGGCTTCTCATGGACGGGGCAGAGCTCATCGCCCTTGAGAGAGACAGATACTGGATGGCGCAGGATGGCCTTGCACTCTCCGCTGGGCCGTTTGTCTCTGCACTTGAATACGCGACAGGAAAGACAGCGATCCTGATGGGAAAACCCTCGAAAACATTTTTCGATCTCGCGCTCCGGGATATGGGGCTTTCCCCAGACCGCGTTGCCATGATCGGCGATGATCTCATCACGGACGTGGGAGGCGCGAAGCAGGCTGGCATGAAGGGGATTCTTGTAAGGACGGGAAAATACCGGGAAGATCTTCTGCACAAATCCGCAGTTGTGCCGGATATGATTATCGGGTCAATTGCTGACGTACCGGATATCCTTGAGGGGTAAACGTGGCTTCCTTGGGTAAGATAACGAGATATCTCATCCCCCTTCTTTTCATTTTCCTGATTATTGCCATTGGTATTACCCTCATCGTCAACCGAGACGGTATTGTTCCCCCGCGTATCGATGCACAGCAGACTTCCCTGCCGCTTCCCTCATCAGATTACTCGTTTCCTTTCGGCAATGTCACCATATCCCTTTCGGGTTCCGTTGATACTGCGGTCTATTACGGGGCAAAAGCGGCGAAGAAGGAGACTGTTGTGAGAGGGAATATCTCGGATTCCTCCTGGATCCGGGAGACCTACCTGGCGATGATCAATGATCCCGAACAGGACTCCTTTTACTCCTCCCTCATTGCAACATTCCGCTCAATACGGAGCCAGCAGCACCTTGATGATGACGAGTACCTTGAACTCATGGCAGTCTTCGTCCAGTCAATGCCGTATGAATCCTTAAGCGAGAACCCGCCCAAATTCCCCATCGAGACCTATGTGGACAAATCCGGGGATTGCGACGATAAGAGCCTGCTCCTGGCCGGCCTCCTCTCACGGGAAGGTTACAACGTTTCACTGCTTTCGTTTACGCCGGAAGCGCATATGGCGGTTGGGGTGGCCTGTCCCGGGGGGGAGTACAAGAGAACTGGGTATGCATTCATCGAGACCACAAACATCTCCTTTGTAGGCGTGCCAACGGATACCTTTGGAGACAATACCCGGCTTCTCTCGGACCCGCTCGTTATCAGAATTGGTGAGGGGAATATACTCTACCAACGCTGCGGCGAGTCCCTGTATCTGAACTCAGTAGTAGATCTGTCTGAACAGAGAGTGACCGAACTTACCGGCTCGATAGATGCCCTGAAAGTCGAGATGGATCAGTATTACCAAAGCCGCGATGCGGGGAAGTACAACCAGCGGGTTCCGGTATACAACAATCTGCTGAGGACCCGCCAGAAGTACGCAGAAGTGCATAACTACATCCTTGAGCACCAGTATGACCGTAAGGGGACCTGGGTATATGTGAAGGAGAACTTGCCCGAAGGGTAATGCCGGGCGGTTATTCCGGCAAATCTTTCAGACGTAATAATCGGGGGGGAGGGGATTGTGTTTGTTCACTCCCCTTCACACCCGTCATGGCAAGGCGCTCCATTGCCGTCTTCGAATACTGCTCTGAAACATCGATCCCGATAAACCGGCGCCCCAGTTTCCAGGCTGCCAACGTGGTTGTTCCGGCACCGTTGAACGGGTCCAGGATAATATCGTTTTTGTAGGAGAACAGTTTCATGAGCCGGCGCGGGAGTTCTTCCGGGAACATAGCGGGGTGATCGTAATCCTTCATCCGTGTCTCCGGGGGAAATGTCCACCTGCCGATAACCCACTCCTTGAATTCATCAGCGGTTATGTCGATATCGGATTTCCGACCGGTTTTTTTATGGGATTCCTTATCAAAGACCTCGATGTATTCCCAGGTATACTTGAGATAGGGCATTGAGGGGGACTTCCAGCTTCCCCAGGCCGTGTATTTTGCATTGTAATTGTTCTTCTCCCAGAGGAGTTCCGCCCGCCAGAGCAGGCCGAGGCCGGCAAGCTGGTGCGAGATGATGTGGTGGGTGGGGACGTAATCCGAAAACAGGGGCTGGACATTCACCGCTATCCTTCCGCCGGGTTTGAGGATCCGGGCACATTCGCGCCAGATCCCAAGAAGCCGCCCGAAGAACTCATTCCATTCATGGGTATCATCATGCGGGTCCTGCGCATACGAATGCCCGAAATTGTAGGGGGGCGAGGTGATGACAAGGTCGATGCTCCTGTCGGGAATTCGCGGGAGAACGGCCAGTGCATCATCGCAGATGATGCTGTTGATAAACGGCTGAATGCCCTGAGGTTCATCAGGGTGAAGGGCTCCTTGCGCATCCTGTGATCCTCTCCGGATCTTCGCCTTTGTGGCTTTATCACTGACTTTCTCCCGACGCACCGGTGACATCTCCATGGGTAGTTTCACCATGCAATGAGTAAAACATACCGAATCCACCCACCGGGATGACAAGGTGAAAAGCGTTTAATGCAGCTATGGACATATTGTCTACGATTATCTTATGCTGGATATCGAAGACCTGCATGTGAAGGTCGGCGACAGGGAAGTGTTGCACGACATCAACCTCCACATCGGAGAGGGAGAGACCCATGTCCTTCTCGGCCCTAATGGATCGGGGAAGACAACACTCCTGATGACGATCATGGGGTATTCCCAATATGTTATCACCGAGGGCAAAATCCTCTTTAAAGGAGAGGATGTGACACAGATGAAAGCCCATGAGAGGGCAAAGCGCGGGATTGGGATGCTCTTCCAGCGCCCCCCGACCATCTCCGGCCTGAAACTGGGCAAACTTCTTACGGCTATCTCCCGCACCAAGACCGAAAATATCCCTGAGCTTGCGCAATCGCTGCACATGGACAGGTTCCTGGATCGCGACATCAACAAGGGATTCTCCGGTGGGGAGATCAAGCGCAGCGAGGTACTCCAGCTGACCATCCAGAACCCGGACTTTGTCATGCTCGATGAGCCGGAGAGCGGAGTGGATATTGAGAATATTTCCCTCATCGGCAATGCGATCGGTTCCCTTTTGGAGAAGGATAAGCGTATCATCAAGCGTCAGAAGTGCGGGCTCATTATTACCCATACCGGATATATTCTTGATTATCTGGAAACAGACCGTGGCCATGTTATGTGCGACGGCCAGATCAAGTGCCATGGAAACCCCCGCGAGATCATGAAAGATATCAAACAGAGAGGATACCGGGAGTGTCTCGAATGCCGCAACCCCTAAAACTGCCCGACATATCAAAAACCGACCAGGATCGGCTTGCCCAGACGGGGATCGATCTCTCTCTGCAGAACCGGTGCGGAAGTTATCTCCAGATGGACCAGAATATTGTCCATTCGGAATGCAGCGAACAGGGTATTGAAGTCCTCCCGTACAAGACGGCAATGGAAAAGTACGACTGGCTGAATGATTATGCATGGAAAATTGTATCTCCGGAACATGACGAGGTTACCAAGTACGTTGCAGCACAGAAAGAACCCAAAGGCTATGTTATCATCGCCCATAAAGGGACAAAAAACATTTTCCCCCTCCAGACCTGCCTCTTTTTAGGAAGGGAACAGATCCAGCATGTTCACAACATCATTATTGCCGAAGAGGACGCCGAACTTCACATTATTTCCGGTTGTGCAAGCGGGGAGCATGTGGGGAGCGGCGGTGCACACTATGGTATCTCCGAGTTCGTTGTGGGGAAGAACGCGAAGATCAGTTTCACGATGATCCATAACTGGAATGAAAAAATCGAGGTCTATCCCCGCAGTGCATCTGTTGTCGGAGAAAACGGAGTCTTCCTTTCGAATTATGTCTGTATGCAACCAGTGAAGAAAATCGAGCAATACCCCACAGCAACGCTCAAAGGAGAGAACGCAGTTGCCCGCTTCAGCAGCGTTGTTATTGCACCACCAGGCTCGTACATGGATCTTGGCTCACGTGCTGTTCTTGAGGGAAAAGGCTCCAGCGCCGAACTGGTCACCCGTGCAATAACGAAGGGGGGGACAATCATCTCCCGCGGCCACATTGCCGGGAAGACTGCAGGCTCCCGCGGCCACCTGGAGTGCAAAGGACTCATCCTCAGGGACGGGGTCATCTACGCGATACCTGAGATCGAAGGATCTGTTGTCGGGACAGAACTCTCGCACGAGGCAGCAGTCGGGAAACTTGCCCGTGAGGAGATCGAATACCTGATGTCCCGTGGTCTTGACGAAGACGAGGCAACGGCAACCATCATACGCGGGTTCCTTGATGTCAAGATCTCCGGACTTCCCGAAGCCCTGCAAAAACAGATCGATGCCTCGATCGATGAAGCGGAGAAATCAGGATTCTAAAACCATTCCCTATGGAGACCTTCCCCCGAGCTGACGAACGTACCAGGATGGTGGAGCAGCAGATCCGGGCCCGGGGGATCACGAATCCCCGGGTCCTGGATGCAATGCGGGAGATTCCCCGCCACATTTTCGTTCCCCCGCCATACACCTCGTCTGCATACTCTGACGCGCCGCTCCCAATCGGGAACGGGCAGACCATCTCCCAGCCCTATATCGTTGCCCTCATGACCGATCTTCTCGAACCACAACCTGAAGACAGGGTCCTGGAGATTGGAGCCGGCAGCGGGTACCAGGCGGCGATTCTCGCGCGTCTCGTAAGCCATGTTACCACGATCGAGCGTATTCACGCCGTCGCGGATCTCGCGAGGAAGAACCTTGCCAGCCTCGGGCTGAAAAACATCAGTATCATTGCAGGGGACGGAACAGAGGGATACCGGGAGAATGCTCCCTATGATGGGATTGTCATCACTGCGGCCACCCCGCAGATCCCCCCACCCCTCATCGATCAGCTGGATGAAGGTGGGACCCTGGTGGCGCCGGTTGGCGGGAGGGACCTCCAGGAACTCATAACCCTGAAAAAATACCATGGCAGAACCGTTCAGTCATCCCATGGAGGAGTGCGGTTTGTCCCCCTGATAGGGGAGCATGGATGGTCGGATACCTGATGACGATAATTGACATCACCCGATCACTCGCTGAAGATGCCCTCGTTTATCCGGGCGATACACCCCCCCGGTTTTCCCAAAGGGATGCCGGCCTGTACCTGATCTCCGAACTCCGGATGAGCAGCCATTCCGGTACGCATATCGATGCTCCCATCCATTACCTGAAAACGGGTGCGACCGTTGATGATCTGCCCCTGTCACACCTGATAGGACCCTGCCGGGTGCTGGATGTGTCAGGTGCAGGATCCCTCATCGATGCAGCAGATCTCAAGGGCAGGATTGACGGGTGCAAACGGGTCCTGCTCAGGACGGCTTTCTCGCAGTGTTCCGCATTCCGGGAGGATTATCCCTCCCTGACTCCGGGTGCAGCACACTACCTTACCACTCATAGAGTCCTTTGCGTTGGCATTGATTCCTTTTCCATCGAGCGGTTCGATTGCGATGGTTCTGTACACCGTGAGCTTCTGGGTTCGGGCTGCCTTATCATCGAACTGCTCGACCTCTCCCGCGTACCCGAAGGAGATTACACCCTTGTCGCACTGCCACTGAAACTTTCGGGTATCGATGGGGCTCCTGCCCGGGTTGTCCTCCTGGATGAGGACGGAGGTTCATAATGGACATTATTGTCGATGCGGTAAAAAAAATTCAGGAACTTGCGGAACACAGTGCCTGCTCCGACGCGGGCGTCATTCTGGATGTTAATCCCAAGGCAGAGATCTGCCAGTTCGAGCAGGGTGCCCCGATGTCGGCCACGTTCGGCGGGAGAAGCGCAGTTTTCACCACCTTCAACCCGATTCGGGCGCCAACGAAGATCGCATTTATGTTCGGCGCACCGCTGGATACCGTGGCTGTACGGGGTGCTGCCGTTGCCATTATCAACGTGATTCTTGGATTTCTCTGCATATCACGTGTCCTTCATCCCTGTCGTGAGTCGTCCCACGCTGCCTGCCATGACGAGATCCGTCGCGAACTTGCCGGTAAAAACCTGTATTGTATCGGGGCAATGGGAAAGAGTGGGCCTTCTGCGTTCGGGCATGTGACGCAGAACCTTTCCGATGCCAATGTGATTATCATCAACGGAGAAGGACTTGTCGCTCAGGATATCGGAGATCTAATTGAAGCAAACCGTCAGCGTTGCAGGGTCATCTGTATCGGCCCTTCGACAGCAGGCATCGCCCGTCTTTATGAGCTGGAACACTGGTGCCCGTACGGCCGCAGCTGCCAGGATTGACGGAGACCGGGTGTGCGGAAATAATTGAACAAGCAAATCCTTTTGGATAAAACCCCTATCTGGTACTATGCTCTTTGGGTCTTCCGGAATACGGAGACGGTTCGATCAGCCACTCATAGATACCGCACTCAGGGTTGGGAATGTTCTCGCGGCAGGATCCTCTGAGATTCTTCTGGGAATGGACACACGGACAACAAGTCCCTTACTCTCCCACCTTGTAATCTCCGGAATCGTGAGCAATGGGGGTACTGCCCGTGTTGCTGGAGTTGTCCCGACACCGACTGTCGCATTCAGTACCCGTTTTGTCACCTCTGGCTGTATGATTACTGCATCGCATAATCCCGAGGAATATAACGGGATAAAACTCTTCAACCCGGACGGCTCGTCATTCACCCAGGCGCAGCAGCAGGAGACAGAGGATGCACTTCCTTCCCTTACATATTCAGACTGGCAGCATCTCGGAATGGAGTCCGCAGTTGATGCCTGTACGCCACATAAAAACGCAATTCTTGACAAAGTATCCATTGGCAGGAAAATCTCAGTTATCATCGATTGCGGCAACGGAGCGGGTTCCACACTGACCCCATCCCTCTTGGCGGACGCAGACATCAATACTGTGTTAATCAACTGCAATCCTGTTGGGAAGTTTGCCAGACCCTCTGAACCCTTACCGGAGTATCTCGGTTATGTTGGTGAGATGGTCTTAAAGACTAAAGCAGACTGTGCTCTTGTCCATGACGGAGACGCCGACCGCATGATGGCATTCGACAACAAGGGGAGATATATCGGGGGAGACCATCTCCTTATGCTCTTTGCCAAATACCTTGATGCTAAACGGGTGGTTACAACAAGCGATGCTTCGATGATCATCGATGAGATCGCTGATGTTCACAGAACCCCGGTTGGGGATGCTTTTGTTTCCGAGGAATTGATCTCGTGGGGGGATTTCGGCGGCGAGCCTTCCGGTGCATGGATCTTCCCGCAGATCTCCTTATGCCCGGACGGCCCTTTTGCTGCTGCACTTCTCTGTGAGATTGCATCGGAATGGGATATTGCGGAAGAGATCGATGCAATGCCCCACTACCCGGTTTTGCGTGAATCGTTCAGGACCGACGCTGCAAGGGAGATCCTCACCTCCCTTGGGGCATCGAATCCGACGGATGGCATCCGACTCTCTGACGATGACGGGTGGTGCCTTGTCCGTGCAAGCGGTACCGAACCAAAAATCCGGATCACCGCTGAAGGCAGATCCCTGGATAAGGCAAAGGCCATGCTTGAAAAAGGCAGAGAACTCATCCAGCAGGGGAAAACTGCTTAAACATTGTAATAAGAGCTGTACCTATGGAATGCGTTATCCTCGCTGCAGGGGAAGGAAAACGGATGCGCCCCCTGACAGCGAAACGTCCAAAAGTTATGCTCCCCATCGCAAACCGTCCGATGATGGAGCACCTCGTCATCGCCGGAAGGGAGGCCGGGATAACTGACTTTGTCTTTGTTGTGGGATACGGCGAACGGGAGATACGCAGGCATTTTGGAGACGGGACATCGCTTGGAATCCATATTGAATATGCCACGCAACGGCAGCAGCGGGGAACCGCGGATGCTGTCGGTGCTGCCCGGAACCATATTTCAGGACCATTCCTTGTCCTGAACGGAGACATGATCCTGAAAAAAGAGGACATTGCAGCATTGTGCCGGAGGAATCCATCCTGCATGTGCACGACGACCACAGATCATGCTCAAGATTACGGGGTAGTCATGGTCGGGAACGGGTATATTACTTCTCTTGAAGAGAAGTCCAGGCACCCGAAATCGAACCTGATTAATGCAGGGGCGTATCTTTTTTCCCCGGAGATTTTCAATCTTATCGAGGCAGTCCAACCATCGCTACGCGGGGAACTAGAACTTACTGATGCACTTGCGATGCTGATTGCCCGTAAGCAGTTGTACTCCCACCCGCTCACCTACTGGATGGATGTCGGCCATCCATGGGACCTGCTCGAAGCAAATACCTCATTTTTGGATCA
>Ga0302253_1000972_pt1 | contig 19611 bp, 15 predicted proteins | sample AAG_RA_Trp_MG_FD_193537 | JGI IMG/M metagenome (GOLD analysis project Ga0302253, IMG submission 193537) | Enriched activated sludge microbial communities from anaerobic digester in WTTP, New Holstein, Wisconsin, United States - AAG_RA_Trp | ecosystem: Engineered > Bioreactor > Anaerobic >...
TGCCTCCTATTCCGCCTACCTGCGCAACAACCCCAGTGCGTACCGCTCAACCGGTGCGAAATCATCCCGCAGGGGCGGTGTGTCGTCCGGAGACAGGGCGCGCACACGCGAGGCGAGAAGTCGCACCATCTCCACGTCTGTGACGGGTAAATGCGTGACGGGATGCGGGCTGGATGCCGAGGTGCTGTCCAACATGACGCCGTCCGGCATCGCGGCATCCGGAATCGCAGCATCCGGCATCGCGGCATCCGGCATCGCGGCATCCGGCACCACGCCACCGGAAACGGTCGCCATGCCGTTCCCGCCCGTATGGGGAACCTCGTCGCGCGCCGCCGCAGTGGGCGTCCCGGCATGTCGGATTCGCTCACCTACGTCCGCAAGGTACGGGGCGAAATCCGGCCGCGGCACCGGCAGGGCAAGCAGCATGAGATTCTGCACGCCGTGCCGGTCTTCGCTGTCACGCACGGCGAAGACATGCACCTCGGCGAAATGGGCGGCGAGTGCCCCACGGATGGCGCGAAAGAGTCGTCCGTCGACCCCATCCATGGCGGCGATGACGTTCATGAGCAGCACACCGTCATCGCGTGTCACGGCCCGAAGGGTACGCGCAGCCTCTACGGTGCCCGCATGAAAGGGCACCGTGTAGTGTGAACCGAACACATCCACAAGGACAAGGTCGTACCTTTCCCGGTTGCGATTGCAGAAGACCCGCGCATCCTCATGGAAGACACGCAATCTCGGGTCGTCCGTCAGGCCGAACGAACGGCGGGCCTCCGCCGTCATGCCGGGGTCGAGTTCGACCACATCGACGGAAAGGCGCGACGCATCGAGCCCGCCACCACCGGCAAGAAGCCAGCGCGGCACCGAGAAGGCCCCGCCTCCGAGCATCAGCACCTTCGAAGCATCGGGCACCAGCAACGGCCCCAGCGCGAAGAAACGGGTATAGGGCAACGCCAGTTCATCGGGCCTGTCGGGATACATGGCCGACTGCATCCGCCCCGGGTCAGTGGCGAGGCATCGCAGCCGCAGCCCGTCGGGCATGAGCCCCTCGTAGACGCGAATGTGGTTGTACGGCGTCTCCACGACGCGTATCCCCGTGGCTTCTTCCGCATAGGCCGCATACGACGCCGTAGCCCACAACAAGGCGCCAACCCCGCAAAGCAGGAGCAGCCGTGCTGCGGGACGGCTGCGACACGCCATGAGCGACAGCGCGACCATCCCACCTCCCGTCCCCAGAAGGATGTGGGTGCTACCGAAGTACGAAACCAGTACGAAACCGCCAAGAAAGGTGCCGACGATGCTGCCCGCCGTCGAAAGGGCGGAAAGCCTGCCCACGGTCGCCCCGGCAGTGCGCATGTCGGCAAGCCTCAGCCGTGCCACATACGGGCCGACCATGCCGAAGAGGGTGGCGGGCCCTCCGAAAAGGATGATGGCGGCAACGACCGCTCCCGCCCTGAGGTCGGGAACCCTCTCTGATATGGCCTCGCCCACGATGCCGTGCAGCAGGGCCGTCAGAAGGGTGCCAGCACCCGCTGCTGCCAGAATGCGCGCAAGTGCGCGCTCTGACACGGCCCTGTCGGCAAGCCGTCCGCCTAGCCACGCCCCCGCAGCCAGACACGCCAGCACCACGCCGATGAGACTCGTCCAGACGATGACCGACGTGCCGAGATGCGGGGCCAGCACCCTTGCCCCGACCATTTCGAGAACCATCACAAGGGCACCGCTGACGAAGACGACCAGTTCCAGCATAGCCGCACCTCTCTCGCAGAAGGAAGGCGCAACGGGCGGATGCCGCACGCCTTTCTCCCCGCTATCAGCGCTCGTGCAAAAGCACAACAGTCACAGCTTATTATGGAGTAGAATCCCCCGCTGCCGAGAAATACATACGCATCTTGCAACGCAAGGCCTCTTTCGCGTATCTTCCCTTCCCATGAAAGTAACCGGAGGATACATGCAACGATTCCACGCCATCTGCGGCATGGCCGTACTGTTCACCTTGCTGGCCGTACCCGGCGTCTCGCACGCATTTCTGGGATTCTTCGAACATCCCTACAAGGTCGTCTTCGACGCCGTGCCCGCCCTCGCCGATGACAATGTCTATATGGCCGACGGCAGTATAGGCACCATCACGAACAAGGAACGCAGGGGAGAGGGCGTGGTGCTCACGCTCGACATCCGCAAGGAACATACGGGGGTCATGCGCGACACCACCGTCTTCGTGGTGCAGGATGGCAGGCTCGTTCACGCCGCATTGTCAGAAGGTGGTACGCCCCTGCCGGAAGGCTCGAATGTGCTGGGCTTCACCGACACGCTGCAACTCAACCTGTTCCGTGCCCGCCTCGTCATGCAGGACATCGGCGGCATTCTGCGCAAGAGCGCGGACGACATCGCCAAGAAGCTCGACACGTTCAAGCAGTAGCCAGACCGGGGACGCGGAGCATCACAAGGCCGCGTCCCCTTTTCCGTCCAAGCGCGTACGCGAGTATGCCCTGCGCCCGCCTTCAGCCTTGCGGAGGCAACCCCAGCAAGCTGTAGACATGTGTCATGTCCACAGCCCCGCGGACCGCGTCGGCAAGCCTGTCGAGTGCCGGGTCGAGGTCGTAGCGCGCCACGATGCGACCCACCGGTTCAAGCCCCCGCCTGACGCGCAACGCGTCCAGCCAGCCCCGCCTGAAACCATCGGCATCGAACACGCCATGCAGGTAGGTTCCCCACACCTGCCCGTCCGGAGTCGTCCACCCTGCCGGACTCCCGTCCGACTCGTGCAGGCAGACGAGGACGGCGCCCCCTCCCGCGTCAGGCGTCGTGACGCCGTGATGAATCTCGTAGCCATGGACGGCGTAGCCCTCGCCGGGGCATACCTCCGCACCACCGTGCCCGCCGCCCGTTCCGGGCATCAGCCCCGCCGCCACGCCAGCACCGCACCAGCCTGAGACGGTCTTGGCACTGGTACGGCGCAGCACCTTGGCACTGCCCATCTCCGTCGTCACGGGCAGAAGGCCCAGCCCTGCCTCCGTGCGGGCATGGTCCGATTCCACACCCTGCGGGTCGGCAAGAAGCCGTCCCATCATCTGGAACCCACCGCAGATGCCGACGATGACTGGCCCGAGATGCCCCTCATCAGCACTGCGCAACGCGCACAGGGCCTCGGCCATGCCTCGTGAGCGCAATGCCGCGAGGTCGCCCAGCGTGTTCTTGCTGCCCGGAAGGATGATGGCGTCGGGGCTACCCAGTTGTTCGGGCGAACGGACGACCCGCACCGCCACATCGGGTTCACGCCGTAGTGCGTCGAGGTCGGTGAAGTTGCTTATGTGCGGCAGGTCGACGAGAACGATGTCCAGCATCCCGCCTCCGGCTGGCACGTCAGGTGCCCTGCCAGCCAGCGTCTCGCGGAAGGAGACGGAGTCCTCATCCGGCAGCCCGAGGTCGTGCAGCCACGGCACGACACCGAGAAAGGGCTTGCCCGTGCGCCCGGTCACCACATCGTACGCCGGCGACAGCAGCGTGGCGTCCCCCCTGAACTTGTTGAGCACGAACCCCGCCACGAGGTCGCGTTCCCACGGGTCGAGCAGTTCCATCGTCCCCACCAGTGAAGCGAAGACACCCCCGCGGTCGATGTCGCCCACCAGCAGGACCTTGGCCTCTGCGTGGCGTGCCATGGCCATGTTCACGATATCGTGGGCCTTGAGATTCACTTCAGCCGGGCTTCCGGCCCCTTCGAGCACCATCACGTCCACGTCGGCGGCAAGGCTGTCGTAGGCCGCGCGCGCAGCGTCGAAGGCCACCGGCTTGTAGGCCATGTATTCGCGCACGCGCATGTTCCCCACGGGGCGCCCCATGACGACGACCTGCGAACCTGTGTCCGAATTGGGTTTGAGCAGTACGGGGTTCATGCGCACGTCCACATCGAGACGACATGCCGCGGCCTGCACGGCCTGCGCCCGACCCAGTTCAAGGCCGTCAGCCGTGACGTGCGAGTTGAGTGCCATGTTCTGGGCCTTGAACGGGGCGACGCGGTAGCCGTCCTGCAAGAGGATGCGGCAGAACGCCGCCGTGAGGATGCTCTTGCCGGCGTTGGAACTTGTGCCTTGCAGCATGAGGGCCGGAGTGGGGGATTTCATGGCAGCGGTGTACCCTGAAACCCGCCGCCACGCCAGAACCCAGGTCCGCCTCTGCCACCTTGCAAGAACCACGCTTGCATGCTGGCGCAGCCTCCCCTATCCTGCCATCATACCGCCAACCCCGTGCCTGCCGCGGGTCATACGGAGAATGTCATGCCCCGCCTCATGCGCTTCGCCCTCTTCACCTTCGCAGCCATCATCGCCATCATCCTCTTCGTGGTGATGGCCGCCCGGCTGGCATTCGACCCCGAAGCCCTGCGAAACCGCGCCGCAACAGCGCTTGCCGAGGTGACAGGACGCTCCGTCTCCATCTCGGGCCCCGTGACACTGGGCCTGTGGCCCAGACTCGCCGTGGATTTCGAAGGGCTCGCCGTGGCGCCGCCCGAAGGCTTCGCCGACGCCTCGCCCCTCCTGACCATCGGCAAGGCGGACGCAAGTCTGCGCATCATCCCGCTCTTCAGCCGCAGAATGGAGTTCGACCATATCCGCCTTGAAGGCTTGCACATCAACCTCGTGCGGGACGCTGACGGTAACGGCAACTGGACGCCTCCGGCAGGCCGCCCCATCACCCCCCCCGTCCCTTCAGAGAAGGATTCCGGCGCAACCCCCTCCGCCATGCCGGACGTGCCCCGGCCCGCCTTTTCTCTGCAACGCCTCGAACTGGCCGACGCCACACTATCCCTGCGCGACATCGCCACAGGCGAGAGCATACGGGCACGCGACATCGACTTCGTCGCCGACTTCGATGCAGAAGGGAAAGCCGCTGTAGGCCTTTCGCTGGTGCTTGCGGGGGAACGACCGACCTTCTCCACGGGGCTTGCCCTCGACGCTACGGTGACCCCCCGCGCCGACGGCAGCGTGAGCCTCGAACTGGCCCCCCTCGCCATCACCCCGCACTCGGGGGTCATTCCCGCAGCCGTCGGTCAGACGCAGCTTCGCGGACGGCTGAACATCATCCCGGCGAAGGAGGGGCAACCGGCGAGACTGACCATTGAGGGAATGAACCTGACAGCCCCCTTCATGACGGCGACCGTCGACGGCAGCCTCTCCGCAGCCCGCGAGGCGTCCTTGTCCTTCGCCCTAGAAGGTTCTCCCCGCAAAGGTCTGGCTGCATTCGGCATTCTTCTTGACACCCGTGCGTCAGACGCGCTGGATAAGGCCACAGCCAAAGGCGATGTCAACGTCGCAGGGCAAAAGCTGCAACTCTCCGGCATGGACGCCCGCATCGACAGCACCACGTTCAAAGGCGACGTCCTGATTCCGCTTTCGGGCGACACCCCTGTGAAAGGGACCGTGGCCCTTGGTGACATCGACATCGACCGTTACCTCCCCGGCAAGGATGCGCACAAGATGAAGTCGTCCGGCACGGCCTCGGGCCCTCCTTCAGACCAGCCCAAAGCAGATGCCCCGCCAGCATCCCCCACCTCGGACAAGGCCTCCGGCAAACCTGCCGCCACGAAGGATGACACCGTCCTCGCTACGTTGCGCAAGATGCATCTCGACATGGACATCTCCTGCACCCGCCTGTCCGTCTCCGGCTTCGTGATGCATGACATCGCCACCCGCCTGACGGCGAAGGCAGGCCTCTTCACCGCATCGCCTCTCCAGTGCCGTCTCTACGGCGGGCCGACCCGGGGCAAGGCATCGGTCGACATCCGCACCGACATGCCCTCCTATGCCCTCACGGTGGATGCCAGCGGCGTCGATGCGGGCGCCCTCGTCGCGGCGCTTACCGGAAAGCGCACGTTCGACGCCAAGGCCGATGTCAAAGGTGACACCCGTGCAGCAGGCACAGGCACGTCCGACATCATGCGCACCCTCTCCGGCAGGGCACGTCTGGTGGCGCGGGATATCGTCCTTCATGAGGGAGACGCCGTGCCCAAGGATGCATCTGCTGCGCAGGGCAAGACCGACGCCAAGCGTTTCGACCTTTTGACCGGCACCTTCGAAGCCGACAAGGGAGTCATCCGCAACGACGACCTCGTGGTGCGCGGACCTTCGGCCAATGCCGAAGCGAAAGGCATCATCGACCTTCCCGGCGACAACATCGGCTACATGGCAACACTGCATCTCAAAGGGTTGCCCGACATCCCCATACGCATCCACGGCCGACTCTCCGACCCGCAATATGGCGTCGACCCCGCGCGCATGGTGGTCAACACCCTCAAGGAAGCCGTGAAGGTCATCGAAAAACCGGCGGAAGCGGGCGGCAAGGCCGTACAGGGCTTGGGAGACGTATTACGCAACCTGCTTCCCTGACGGCAGGTGTCCGGCAACTGCCCGACCCGGCCTGTCTTCTGCCAGCTACGTCAGCCACCACAGACAGCCCATCGGCTTGCGAGGGCAGCCGACTTGACAGGCAGGGCACTGCGCGTGACAAGATGTGCATGCCCATCCCTTTGGACGGACACATCATATCCCCATCCCGCAACGAGGGTTCACCATGCAGATGCGCCCCATCGACCTGACGGACAGACCGGCCCCTCCCTTCTCGCTTGACGACGCGCAAGGGACGCAACGGACGCTTGCCTCGTGGCTTGGCACGTGGCTGGTGCTCTACTTCTACCCTCGCGCCAACACCCCCGGCTGCACGCGCGAGGGGGTCGAGTTCACGTCCGTCCTCCCAGACTTCACGGCATTGGGTGCCACAGTGGTGGGCATCAGTCCCGACACCCCCAAGACCCTGTGCAACTTCGCGGCGAAGCATTCCCTTGGCGTCACGCTGCTCAGCGACCGAGACCGGAGCGTTGCCGAACACTATGGAGTGCTTCAGATGAAGAGACTCTACGGCAAGGAATCGCTCGGTATCGTGCGCACCACGCTGCTCGTCGACCCCGAGGGGGTGGTGCGCCATGTCTGGTCGCCCGTCAAACTCGAAGGACACGCCGAGGATGTGCTCTCGACCCTCGCCGACCTTGTACAGCGTTGACGCCATTCGCCGGACGCGACGTAAAAGTGCTGCATGTCCAGCGTGTTGCACTCGGGTCACTTGACAGCACCCGACCCCGTTGTTACCCGTCATGACACTTCGGGGAATCTGCCATCTGCACGGAGAACGGCCATGAGCGCCCTCGGTTCACGCGAGACACACGTCCTGACCACCATCATCGAAAGCTACATCACCAGTGCTGCGCCCGTAGGCTCACGCACGGTGTCGCGGCGTTCGGGCCTTGCACTGTCTCCGGCGAGTATGCGCAACACCATGTCCGACCTCACCGACATGGGCTTCCTCGAACAGCCGCACACCTCCGCAGGGCGCATTCCCACCCCCAAGGCGTTCAGGCTGTATGTCGATGCCCTGCTGCGCCAGTCCGCCCGACGCGACGAAGCCCCCCTGCACATGGTCGAGGCTCTTCACGGGCACGAACCCGAGGTAGGGGCACTGTTACGGCGTGCCAGCAACCTCGTGTCGGAGCATGCACGTCAGGTGTCCATGGTATTGGCTCCCGGCCCGGCAGAGGCACGCCTGCGCAGCCTCGACTTCGTCCCCGCAGGGGAAGGGCTCGTCCTCGCCGTCCTCGTCCTCGAAGGGGGCATGGTGCGGACGCGCCTTGTACGCGATGACACGCACTTCGGGTCCGACGAACTTGTCCGCTTCGGCAACTACATCAACGCCCACTACCGGGGGCACACCCTTTCGGGCATACGCAACAGCATCCACCACGAACTTTCCGGCGGCGGGGCACAGCTCGAGGCCATGTGCGCACAGGCACTTGCGCTGGGCAGTCTCGCCCTCGACTCCATCGACGACGACCGTGAACTCTACGTCAACGGCACGCGCAACATCCTCGACCAGGCGGAATTCGCCGAACTGGGCAGGATGCGCGAACTCATGGACGCCCTCGAAGAACGCAGCCGCCTGCTGGAACTGCTGGACAGGACCATCCTCGAAGACGACGTGCATGTGACCTTCTACCCCGACGATGTCAGCGGTGCGGCACAGCGAAGGGCACCGGACGGACTTCGCGGCTGCAGCATGGTGAGCGCCCCTTACGGCGGCGCCTCGCCGCTCGGGGTCATCGGCGTCATCGGCCCGGTACGCATGGACTACCGGAAGGTACTGCCCCTTGTGGGGGCCGTCTCGCGAGTGCTGACGCAACTGCTGCGCGAACGGTTCGCGACTGGGTAGGCACGGGCAGGCTTGCTCGACCGTGCAGGAAGACACGGCAAACCGCCCGTCCTGCCAGAAGCATGGTTGCCGCGGCAGCACGTTGAAGGCATGAACGACGGCAGGCGTTCTTCCGCATCGGCCCCGGAGCATCGCGGAAGGCGCGCACGACAAGATTTCAAGACGGTACCCGCCTCGTAGCGGTGCACACCGGCTTCATTCGCCTCCGGCCCTGCGAAACCGCACGGCGGAGGCGCAAGCATCATAGCCAAGGAGAACGACGCGACATGTCCAGAGATACGACGACGCCTGACGATGCTGCGGCCTTCGAAGCCGCCGCCACCACCAGCGGGACGGCGACCAGCGCGGGCGAAACCATACCCGGCGACCTGCTCCCCCTCTGTCGCGAACACATATGCCCGGTCTGCCCCGAGAAGGCGCAGGCCGACGAACAGCGACTGAGGGCGCTGGCAGACCTTGAGAACACCAAGAAGCGGCTTCAGCGCGAAAAGGACGAGCAGGTGCGCTACGCCGCAGAGACCGTGCTTGCAGACCTGCTGCCCACGCTCGACAACCTCGACCTCGCACTCCAGTACGGTCAGGGTTCCGCCGAATGCCGCAACATGCTGGTGGGTGTCGAGATGACCCGCAAGCTTCTGCTTGAGGCCCTCGGCAGGCATGGTCTGGAAGCCGTGGGCGAAGCTGGTGAACCGTTCACCCCCGAACTGCACGAGGCCATGAGCCACGAAGACCGTGGTGACATGCCCGCCGACCACGTGGCGACCGTCATGATGAAGGGCTACCGCCTCAAGGAACGCCTGCTGCGTCCCGCCAAGGTCACCGTCAGCCGTACTCCGGGCTAGAACTCCCTATCTTTTTTAGCCTTTCCAGACTTCGGCCTTTCCTGCGCCGGAGGGATGCAGACCGCGTCCTTCCGGCGTTTCGCGTGTTCAGGCAGGGTGTTCGACGAAAAAAAACGCATTCCCCCACTGGACGACCGCCACAACGGACTTACCATTCTGCCCAGCACACAACGTGGATGCGCGACATGCAGCCATCCATTCATGAGGAGGACTTTCGCATGGGCAAGATCATCGGTATCGACCTCGGGACCACCAACTCCTGTGTATACGTGATGGAGGGCAAGGATCCCAAGTGCATCACCAACCCCGAGGGCGGTCGCACCACGCCTTCCGTCGTGGCTTTCACCGACAAGGAACGCCTCGTCGGCGACATCGCCAAGCGTCAGGCTGTCACCAACCCCGAGCGCACGGTCTTTGCCGTGAAGCGCCTGATGGGTCGCCGTGGCGACGCCCCCGAAGTGGGTCGCTGGAAGGAGCACAGCCCCTACCGCATCGTCGCCGGTGCCAATGGTGACGCAGCCGTCGAAGTACAGGGCCGTCCCTACAGCGCCCCCGAAATCTCGGCCATGATCCTCGGCAAGCTCAAGGCGGACGCAGAAGCCTACCTTGGCGAGACCGTCACCGAGGCCGTCATCACCGTGCCCGCCTACTTCAACGACGCACAGCGTCAGGCCACCAAGGATGCAGGCCGCATCGCCGGTCTCGACGTGAAGCGCATCATCAACGAGCCCACCGCAGCTTCGCTTGCCTACGGTTTCGACCGCAAGGCCAACGAAAAGATCGCGGTGTTCGACCTCGGCGGCGGCACGTTCGACATCTCCATCCTCGAAGTGGGTGACAACGTCGTCGAAGTACGCGCCACCAACGGCGACACCTTCCTCGGCGGTGAAGACTTCGACCAGCGCATCATCTCCTACCTCGTCGACGAGTTCCGTCGCGAGAACGGCGGCATCGACCTCGCGCGCGACCGCATGGCCCTGCAGCGCCTCAAGGAAGCCGCGGAGAAGGCCAAGAAGGACCTCTCCACCTCCATGGAGACCGAGGTCAACCTGCCCTTCATCACCGCCGACCAGACCGGCCCCAAGCACCTGATGATGAAGCTCTCGCGCGCCAAGCTCGAGAAGCTCGTCGAAGACCTCGTCGAGCGCACCGTCGAGCCCTGCCGCAAGGCCCTTGCCGACGCCGGCCTCACCGCCGCGCAGATCGACGAAGTGGTTCTCGTGGGTGGCATGACCCGTATGCCTCTGGTGCAGAAGCGCGTGTCCGAGTTCTTCGGCAAGGAGCCCAACCGCTCGGTCAACCCCGACGAAGTGGTCGCCATGGGTGCAGCCATCCAGGGCGGCATCCTCGCCGGTGACGTGAAGGACGTGCTGCTGCTCGACGTCACCCCGCTCTCTCTCGGCATCGAGACCCTGGGCGGCGTGTTCACCCGTCTCATCGAGCGCAACACCACCATCCCCACCCGCAAGAGCCAGACGTTCACCACTGCGGCCGACAACCAGCCTTCGGTGTCCATCCATGTCCTGCAGGGTGAACGCCCCATGGCCAGCGACAACATGACGCTGGGCCGCTTCGAACTCACCGGCATTCCCCCGGCGATGCGCGGCGTGCCGCAGATCGAGGTCTCCTTCGACATCGACGCCAACGGCATCGTCAACGTCGCCGCCAAGGACCTTGGCACCGGCAAGGAGCAGTCCATCCGCATCACCGCCTCCTCCGGCCTCTCCGAGGACGAGATTCAGAGACTGGTGAAGGAAGCCGAGGCCCATGCCGACGACGACAAGAAGAAGCAGGAACTCATCGAAGCCCGTAATCAGGCCGACGGCCTCATCTACGGCACCGAGAAGTCCATACGCGACCTCGGCGACAAGCTCGACGCCGCCCTCAAGGCCGACATCGAGACCAAGGTGACCGCCCTCCGCGGCCTGCTCGAAAGCGAAGACGTGGACGCCATCAAGAAGGCCTCCGACGAACTCGCCCAGGCATCGCACAAGCTCGCGGAACAGCTGTACAAGCAGCAGGCGCAAGCCGGTGGCCCCGAAGCGGGTGCCCAGCCCGAGGGCGATGCTGGCGCACGCAAGCAGGACGACGACGTGGTCGACGCCGACTACACCGAAGTGAAGAAGTAGACCGACTCATACTCTTGCAATAGCAAGACACAACGAGTACCTTGGCCTGATTCGCCCTTGTGGCGAGTCAGGCCTTTTTCCTGCAACGGTGCCCCATGAATACCATGCCACACGCCATGTCCACGGCAACCCGCCCGGCGGGTCGTCGCCCTGCGGTAGTCCTGATGCTCGCACTCGCCCTTTCCCTGACGGCGTGCGGGCAGCGCAAGTCCATCGTCTTTCCTCCCACCTCGCAGACGCGCCCTGTGCCTGCCACCCCGGCGACCCCCGTCTCGCCGGGTGTGCCCTTGCAGCAGCAGGCAGCCGAGGCATGGAAGAAGGGCGACATGCCCGCAGCGGAACGCGCCTACGGGCTGCTTGCCAACACGCCGGGACTGCCGGAAGAGCAGCAGCGCGAAGCGTGGCGTTACCATGCCGCCGCAGCCGCAGCCAATCGCCACCCCCATGTGGCCCTCGACAGCCTGCAACGCTGGCGTGCCTTGCAGCCCGGTGCCGACGGCACGGCCGAGTGGCAGGACACGTGGTACGCCGCCATAGGGCAACTCCCGCGCGAAGACGCCATACGCCGCGCAGGCGCCGTCTACGGTGACACCTCTCGCCCGTGGGCGCTTCGTGCGCAGGCGGGTCTGCTGCTTGCCACCCGCCAGTGGGAACACGATGCCCCGGCGGCATCGCTCAAGACCCTCTCCGACCTGTACGCACAGGCCACCCCCACATGGCGCGCAGCACTGGAGAACCGGCTTTACGACGAGATGGCCCGCACCGACCCTGCCACCATGCAGAAGCTGCGTGCCGCGGTCACCCCGGAGAACGAAGGGAACTACCCTTACAATGTCATATTGCTGGAACAGGCACGCCGCCTCGTCGCCGCACCCGGAGGGGGCGGCAGCGCAGCCGATGTGCTCGCCCGCCTGCAACGCAGTGCGAAGTTCGAAGACCCGCAGTTGCTCGGTTCGCTTCTCTCCTCGGGCGGCGACACGGCACCCGCGCGTTGCGTCGCCCTCGCCCTGCCCATGTCGGGCCCCTTCGGGGCCATCGGCTGGAAGGTGGCGCGCGGCGCATCCTCCGCCCAGTGGGAACTCGCCCGCAGCGGGCAGGACACGGAAGTGCGCGTCCTCAACACCGAATCGGCCGACTGGCTTTCACAGCTTGAAGCCCTGCCTGCCACCTGCGCCGTGGTCGGAGGCCCGTTGCGCACCACGTCCTTCACGCAGGTACGCGACCGTGGCATCACCCAGAAGCGCGCGTTCTTCGCCTTCGTACCGCAACTCGACGAAGGGGAGGAAGGCCGCATCGCATGGCGCTTCTTCACAAGCCCCGAAGACCAGGTGACTGCGCTGTTGCGCTTCACCGGAGATGACCTTGGCATCACCTCCTATGCCGCACTCTACCCTGACGAGGCATACGGGCGACGCATGGCCCAACTCTTTGCCGACAAGGTGGCCCAGCACGGCGGCAGCGTGCAGCGTTCCACCTCGTACCCACCGTCGCGCCCAGAGGAGTGGAACGCCGTGGCGGCCTCATTCGTGGGCGCACGCAAGGTCAACGACTATCCCGTACCCAGTGCCACCTTCCGTGCCGTCTTCCTGCCTGATGGGTGGAAGCACATGGAGGCCCTTGTCCCCAACCTCTTCTACCATGGCGAAGACCGGCAGGTGCTGCTGGGAACCGCCCTGTGGGAACAGGGACTCGCGGGGCAAAAGAAGGTCGATGTGCACAACTTCGGCCTTGCCGTCTTCCCCGGCGCATGGAACCCCACCACCCCAACCTCCGCCGGAATGGCGCTGGCCGATGCCTTGCGGCAGGCTGGCCTTGAAGAACCTGACGCATGGGTCGGCCTCGGCTACGACTTCGTCCGCCTTGCCTCGCGCCTCGGCGTTCAGGACGGCTGGACCCCCGCCTCCGTCAATGCGGCACTGACACGGGGGCAGGCCATGTCGTGGAGCATCGCCCCCATGCACTGGTCCACCGACGGCAGGGCCTCGCAGGACCTCTTTCTTTTCACGCCGACCGAAACCGGCTTCGAACCCGTCGCCCCCGGCACGTTCAAGGAACGCTACGAACGCGTCCGCGAACGCCACGACCAGCGCGCACGGGCGGCAGCAGCCCCCAGACAGTAGCAGGCATCACGGAGACGCCATGAAGATATCCAAGGAACAGGTCGCCACCATCGCACGCCTTGCGCGACTCGACCTCGACGAGGCACGACTCGAACGGTTCGCCGGACAATTCGGCGACATCCTCGACTACATGGACATGCTGGGTGCCGTCGACACCACGGATGTCGAGCCGCTCTACAGCCCGTCCGAGCATGGAACGGTATTGCGCGCCGACGAGGTGCATACCCATTGCACCCGTGAAGAACTCCTCGCCAACGCCCCGGAATCCGACGGACAGTTCTTCGTCGTGCCCCGCATCGTCTAGCCCTTTTCCGAGAAGCACCACATGTCCGCACTGCATACGCTTTCGCTCGCCGCCATCCGCGACGCCCTTGCCCGACGTGAAGTCCGCGCCGAAGACGCCGTTCTGGACTGCCTTGCCCGCATCGAGACGACAGAACCGAGAATCGACGCCCTGCTGCACCTCCGCGCCGAAGCAGCGATTGAAGAAGCCCGCGCCCTCGACGCCGCCGGGCCTGATGCCTCGCGTCCTCTCTGGGGCGTGCCCGTCACCGTCAAGGACGCCCTGACGACGGCAGGAACCCCCACCACAGCCGGGTCGCGGATACTCGAAGATTTCGTCCCGTTCTATGACGCCTTCGCCGTGCAGCGCCTGCGCGAAGCCGGTGCCATCATCCTCGGCAAGAACAACATGGACGAGTTCGCCATGGGCTCCTCCACCGAGAATTCGGCCTACAAGCCCACCCGCAACCCGTGGGACACCGCACGCGTCCCCGGCGGTTCCAGCGGCGGTTCGGCGGCGAGTGTCGCGGCGGGGCAATGCTTCGCCAGCCTCGGCACCGATACCGGCGGTTCCATCCGCCAGCCTGCCTCGCTGTGCGGCTGCGTGGGGCTCAAGCCCACCTACGGGCGCGTGTCGCGCTACGGCCTCATCGCCTACGGCTCGTCACTCGACCAGATAGGCCCCATGACCCGCACCGTCGAAGACGCCGCCATCGTCATGGGCGTCATCGCCGGGCATGACAAGCGCGACTCGACCTGCGCAGACCGTCCTGTAGAGGACTTCGCAGCCGCCCTCGCCTCCCGCCACGACCTTGCGGGCGTCCGTATCGGCGTACCCGCCGAATTCTGGGGCGAAGGCCTCTCCCCCGAAGTGGCGACCTCGTGCCGTGCCGCACTCGATGCAGCCCGCGACCTTGGCGCGACCATCGTCGACGTGGCACTTCCCCATACCCCGCAGAGCATCGCGGCCTACTACATCGTGGCCTCCGCCGAAGCCAGTTCGAACCTCGCCCGATACGACGGCGTACGGTACGGCAAGCGCGCCCACGCCCCCGAAGACCTCATGGACCTGTACGTCCGCTCCCGTTCGGAAGGACTGGGCGACGAAGTGCAGCGGCGTATCATGCTCGGCACGTACGTACTCTCTTCGGGCTACTACGATGCCTATTACCGCAAGGCAGCGCAGGTACGGCGGCGCATCCTCGAAGACTACCGCAACGCCTTCGCCACGTGTGATGTCATATGCGGCCCGGTCTCGCCCGTCACCGCATGGCCTCTTGGCGCCCTCACCGCAGACCCGTTGCAGATGTACCTCATGGACGTCTTCACCCTGTCGCTGAACCTCGCCGGGCTTCCCGGCCTGTCGCTTCCGGTGGGCCTTGGCACCGAAAGCGGTATGCCCGTGGGCATCCAGCTGCTGGGCCGGTCGTTCGACGAAGCGACCCTGCTATCAGTGGGCAATGTGCTCTCGCGTGCCCTGCCGCCCCTCGGGTCTCCCGCAGGACTGCGCTAGACGACAGGAGCCACATGACCATCGCCGTCGCCATGAGCGGAGGCACCGACAGCCTGTTCGCCCTCGTCCTCCTCAAGGAACAGGGCCAGCAGGTGTGCGGTCTTCATGCCCGCTTCATCCCCCCGACGGGGCACGACCCCGTGCCCGATATCCGGGCCATGTGCGACCGGCTCGGGGTCGACCTTCATGTCGTCGACCTCACGGAGGCGTTCGAGGAACATGTCGTGCGCCCCTTCATGGAAGACTACATGGTGGGACGCACTCCCAATCCCTGCGCACGGTGCAACGCCACCATGAAGTTCGGCCTTCTTGCCGATGCCGCCGCACACGTCGGTGCCGTGCACCTAGCCACCGGCCATTACGCCCGCCTGCTCAGGCATCCCCGATGGGGCACAGTGCTGCAACGCGGTGTCGACCCGGCGAAGGACCAGAGCTATTTTCTCTCACTCGTACCGCAGGCCCGCCTTGAAAAGGCAGTCTTCCCCCTCGGCAACTGGCGCAAGGAGGCGGTGCGGGGTGAGCTTGCCAGACGCAGCATCGTGCCGCCACTGCCTTCCGAGAGTCAGGAGATATGCTTCGTCCCCGACGATGACTACCGCGCCTTTCTCAAGGACCGACGTGTCCGGCTTCCCGGTCCCGGCCCCATCGTCACGACACGCGGCCGCAAGATAGGCAGCCACGCCGGACTCTGGCAGTACACCGAAGGCCAGCGAAAGGGGCTTGGCATCGCATGGCACGAACCGCTGTATGTCGTTGGCAAGGACATGGAGAACAACATGCTGCTGGTGGGAGGGCGCGAAGCACTGGCCTCACCAGGCTGCGTCGCCGAAGAGGTCAACCTGCTCGTACCTTACGAAGACTGGCCTGCCGAGGTCGCCGTGCGCATCCGCTACCGGCAGCAGCCCCTATCCGCGCGGGTGACCCTGCGCGACGGCAGACTGTACGCCCGCTTCCGTGAACCTCAGCCGCCTGCCGCGCGCGGTCAGGTACTGGCGGTCTACGACATGGAGCACCATGTGCTGGGTGGAGGCGTCATTCTCGGCCCGCTGCCCTGAAGGGCACGGCCCCATGCCGCACTGCCTCGGCAAAGTGCATGGCAGACGGCCGCGCAATGCTCGCACGATGCGCGCCATCGGTCGAGATTTGAAGACATAAGGGCCGTCCGCCGGAATGTGGCAGACGTTCGATGATGGGAACAGAATGCACTGCCCGCTATTTCAGGCTGCACATCCCTCTATGGCCACCATGCAGAATGCCCCATCGCGGGGCATTCTATCCAGCCCGTCCGCCGTGGGCGATGTCCCCCCCGGAACATCTGGCGGTCTCAGGCTATGCCGTGTGCCGGTGCAGCCATGTCATCGAAGGCGGCGAGGGCCTTTTCAAGGCTGACTGTGTTCAAGGGTTTGGGCAGGACGAAGTCCGCACCGATGACATGGGCCGTGCGAATGGCCGATTCCATGTCCAGTGCAGCCGCCCCCCCCGAAATGGCGATGACCTTCACATCCGGAAAGTCGCGGCGCAGAAGGGCGATGGTCGCGAAGCCATCCTGTTCGGGCATGATGATGTCGGTGATGACCACATCGGCCCCCACGCAACGCAACACGGCCATGCCTTCGCGACCGTTGCTGGCGGTGTGCACCTCATAGCCCCAACTGTCGAGAAGACCGGACAGAAGGCACTGGGTCACCATGTCATCTTCGACGACAAGGACACGGCGCGGCGTGGGCACGCTCAATCCCGCATTTCTGCGAACACGTTCTCACGCATCCGCGAAGCACGCATGGGTTTCGCGTCACGCTCAAGCCTGCATCCCATCTGCTCTGCCATGTATTCGAGAGGGCGGATGTTGCCTGTGCACTTCATTATCTGCAACAAGGTCTCCACTCCCAGTTTGGCCCCCGTGTCATACGGGTTGATTTCGCGCAGCAGGGTGGAATAGGGCTTGCCTATCTCCTTGGCCAGCGCCTTTGCCGGGACAGGATTGTCGAGCACGATGTTATGGACGATACGCGTCAGTTCAGACAGCATGGTAACTCCCCTCCATATGCTGATTCCAGATACCGACACTTATCAAATATCATACCATCTTCATGTATCACGCGGGACAAGGGATTAGAGCGATTAGAATCGACGCCACTGTCAACACGAGATGTCACTTTGTAAATAAAAAGTTTACAGAATAACCTTTTTCAACATCAAGCCCGCCACTGCCGTACCATGCCATGCTTGCGCAGCATGGCATAGAGACGTTGCCGTGAAACCCCGGCGATACTGCCCGCCACGGTGACCGAGCCTCCACTGGCCCGTAACAGTTCGACAAGGTACTCCCGCTCGACCCTGTCCAGTTCACGCTGCCGATGCTCCTTCCATGCTCCGACCGCTGTGCCGTTGCCGCCATCGTCTCTCGGCTTGCCCCCGGACAGCGCCCCACCGAATGGCGCGACATCCCGGTCACCGGAATCCTCGAACGCCGACGGGGCGTCATCAGCCCGTGTAACCCTGGCCCGTGCGAGCAACACCCTGAAAGGGGCCGGAAAGTGCTCCGGGCTGATCACGGAATCATGTCGAGCCGAAAGCACGAGCATCTCAACCACGTTGACGAGTTCTCGCACGTTTCCGGGCCACATATGCCCATCCAGCAATGCCAGCATCTCGGGTGAAAAACTCTTCACGGCAAGGCCTAGCCGTTCACAGATACGGCGGGCATGGTGGATGACGAGCAACCGCACGTCGCCTGCGCGCTCTCGAAGGGGAGGCAACGAGACCATGAAGCCTTGCAACCTGTACAGAAGATCCTGCCGGAACGCCCCACGTCCGGCCATATCCCACAGGTTGCGGTTCGTCGCAGCCACAAGCCGAAAATCGCTGGTCACCTCCTCCGAACCACCCACAGGCCGGAATCTGCGTTCCTGCAACACCCGCAGAAACGCCCGTTGCTGCTCAAGCGGCAACTCGCCCACTTCGTCGAGGAAGAGTGTTCCGCCGTCGGCCTGCCGGACAAGCCCCATTCTGGAGGTGACGGCCCCGGTGAACGCGCCGCGGTGATGCCCGAACAATTCGCTTTCGACCAGTGCCGGAGAGAGGGCAGCGCAATCGACAGCCACGAAGGGGCCCGACGCACGCGGGCTGTTGCGATGGATGGCCCGCGCAAAGAGTTCCTTGCCCGTACCCGTCTCACCGGTCAGCAGTACGGTCGCCTCCGATGCGGCAGCTTCCCCGAGCATGGCGAGGCAGTGTTTGAGACGCGGACTCTCGCCCACGATACCCGACATGTCGGGAACCCCGCCATGGGCGGCAGTGCGACGCCTGCGATGGCACAAGGCCCTGTCGAGGGCCACGCGCATGGTTTCGATGGAGGCTGGTTTCTGGATGTAATCCCACGCACCGCTGGTGATGGCCTGTTCTGCGGCTGCGGGGTCCCCGGCGGCGGTGATGACCACGACCTCCGGCCCGTCGGCCAACGCGACGATGTCCGTCACAAGGTCAAGCCCGTTACCGTCGGGGAGACGCACATCCAGAAAGACCACCTCGGGCTTCGCAACCGCGATGCGTTCACGCCCCTCATGCAGTGTGCATGCACTTCCGGCCTCGTGTCCGTGAAGCTGCATGGCATCGCAGAACATCTCGCAGAAGAGGGGGTCGTCATCGACAATCAGCACTCTGGCCATGCAACCTCCCCAACGGGACCCGTCCCTGGCGACAGCCAGTCGCCTCCCTCTGCGGGTGGCAGCAGAAGGTAGACCACCGTCCCCCTGCCGGGAAAGGTGGCGACCTCCAGGGCACCGCCAAGGGCTCGCATGATGCCACGCGCAAGGGCGACACCGTTTCCGCGTCCTTCGCGTGCGCCACCTGCATGGCGATACGGGTCACCGAAACGGAAGAAGTCGTCAGGCGAAAGCCCCGTCCCGCCGTCCGACACGGCAATACCGCACCACCCTGCATGACGTCGCGCCGTGGCACCATCGGTGAACAATCGCACATGCACGCCGCCAGCCGTTTCGCCAGTTTCGGTGGCGTCGCGGGCATTGTCGACAATCGCGACGAAGGCACGTTGCAGCAATGACGGGTCGCAACGAACGACCATGGGGGCAGGTCTCACGGGGCCACATGGAGGTTGCGCGTTCATGGGACCGCCACAACCAGTCCCTGCACGGACATTGTCCGACGACAGTCCGCAGGCCCCCTTGTTGCGCGCATGCCAGACGATGCCCGGTCCGAGGGTGCCGTTACCGGCCCTCAATTCACCGCACCATGCTTCCACAAGGGTTTCGAGGTCACACGCCTGAAACGAGGGGGATTGCCTCCCTGCCATGGCCCGTGCCCTGTCCATGAGCGACAGGGCCTGTGTGCATCCCTTCAGGACATTGTCCAGACTACGGGCCAGAAGGGGGTCATCCACAGGGCGGGTACGGGCTATCTCGGCAAACCCCATGATGGAGGCGAGTGCGTTGCCGAAGTCGTGTGAAAGCCCGCGC
>Ga0302253_1000973_pt1 | contig 19600 bp, 11 predicted proteins | sample AAG_RA_Trp_MG_FD_193537 | JGI IMG/M metagenome (GOLD analysis project Ga0302253, IMG submission 193537) | Enriched activated sludge microbial communities from anaerobic digester in WTTP, New Holstein, Wisconsin, United States - AAG_RA_Trp | ecosystem: Engineered > Bioreactor > Anaerobic >...
AGGGTATTTTATTTGAAAAACGCTGCACCGGCGATTGAAAACCACAACCTACATCCAACAATGATTTACAATTGCTCGCTTCTTTTTCTAACATGCGAGCATAATGTTCCTGAAATCGTCCAAAAAGAAAGTTATCTATTTTTTTTAAAATATTCATGAATGCCTTTACTTTGGTACAAAAGTACTTTCTTTTTTTTAATGATGAAAAAAATGATTTCTTTCTTAGTAACTATTCACCCCGTCATTGCGAGGTAGGAACGCACGAAGCAATCTTAAGAAAATAGTCAATGAAACGAGGAGGAGCCATATATATCAAATAAAAAAAACACTACTCTTTATACAGCAGTAACTTCCGATTTAAAGAAAAGGGTTTATGAACATAAAAATAAAATTCATCCCGGCTCATTTTCTGCAAAATATGAATTAACGAAATTAGTTTATTATGAAGGATTTCACCGCATAGAAGAGGCAAAAATACCGACTTGCTAACAAGTTCATTAAAACAATTCGCTTCGCTTTTGTTTTAAAACTGTTTGTCTGTCGGCATCCCGTCTCGTCATTATTGACGAGATAAGAGTTTGACGGGACAAAATTCATTTCATTCTTTTGTTAGCGGTTTGATATAAAACATTAGTTTATGCAATTTTTTAAAAAATTATATCGCATTCAATTGTATTTAAGTGTATTATATCAAATTATTAAGTATAATCTGAAAATAAAATACGCATGTTTTAAATTTCGTATTTAAAAATGTTATATCTTTGTTGAGTAAACAACACGACATGTTCCATCCTAAAATTAAATGAAGGAGAACATAGAATTATAATTAATGTCATATTTTGATAAGTAATAATATAAAAAAACAATAAGTTGAAATGAATTCAATTTTTCAATACATCTTTAATAAAACAATAAGACAAAATTACAATATAAGGAAAAATGAACCTACAAAAGAAGAATTCGATAAAATTTCTTATGATATAAAAATTGATTTTAAACATTTTTTTATTAATTCATTGTTTATTTTATCTGGTGCATTTATAGCAGGTTTTGGATTAAAAGGTTTTCTATTACCAAATTCCTTTATTGATGGAGGAGTTACTGGTATATCCCTAATTGTAAATGAATTGTCAGGTTTTTCAATTTCAATTTTAATAATTCTGATAAATATACCTTTTATAATACTTGGGTTTTCTACTATTAGCAAAGCATTTGCAATAAAAAGTATCATAGCAATTATCGTATTATCCATCTCTATTTATCTGATACCATACCCAGTAATTACGAAGGATAAACTTTTAATTGCTGCATTTGGTGGGTTCTTTTTGGGATTAGGCGTTGGTTTATCCATACGAGGCGGAGCTGTTTTAGATGGAACTGAAGTATTAGCAGTTTTTATAAGCAGAAAAACAAGTCTTACCGTAGGAAATGTAATATTAATTTTCAACTTATTTATTTTTCTTGCCGGTGCTTATTTTTTATCAATTGAAGTTGCACTATATGCAATACTGACATACTTTACAGCCTCCAAAACAGTTGACTTTATAATAGATGGGATTGAAGAATATATAGGAGTATCCATAATTTCAGAAAAAAGTAATGAGATAAGATTATCCATTATTGAGAAACTTGGAAGAGGATGTACTTTATATAACGGAAAAAAAGGATTCGCCAAACGTGGGGAAAAATTAAATGAAATAGATATAGTATATACAGTGATTACAAGATTAGAACTATCTAAATTAAAATCAGAAATTGAAAAAATTGATACAGACGCATTTATTATAATGAGTTCTATAAAAGACACAAAAGGAGGAATGATTAAAAAGAAACCGTTAAAAAAATAACAATATCTTCATCCCTACCCACTAAGTACAACATAGAGAGTAAAGGATATTTAAAAGAAATGTAGAAAAAAATGCTGAAATATAAAAATCATGATACATCATAACAAACAATAAAATCATTACAGGTTATCATGAAATACATCCTTCGAAAAAAATAGGATTATTGATATGTTGTTTTATACCGACTTGCTAACAAGTTCATTAAAACAATACGCTTCGCTTTTGTTTTAATACGGTTAGTCTTTCGGCATGAAACAAAACCAACTGACAAAAAATAGGGATTAGCATTTTGGTATAAGTTTTTTTAATTCAACAGAATCATGTAAATTTGAACGCTAACTGTAAAAAAAATCTACCATGAAACATTATTCGTTTATATTGAGTTTTTTTATTATTTCTATTCCTTTAATGCTACGGGCATATACAGGAGAAATTGTAAAATCGTATCCTACGCCGGGTTCCTTTACTATGGGATTGGCTTTTGATGGAAAAAATATTTGGTTGTCGGATAGAAAAACGGACTTAATATATTCTATTGACCCGACCAGTGGCAAAGTATTAAGTCAAATCAAATCGCCAGGATACTGGCCTACGGGTCTGGCATGGGATGGCAAATACTTATGGAATGCAGACATAAGAGGTGGTATTCCCTTGGCTGAAAATAATGAAGGTAAAATATACTGCCTTGACCCAAAAGATGGAACCGTAATCAATACCCTTTCAGCACCTTCCAATTCGCCTGTGGGTTTGGCATGGGATGGTAAATATCTTTGGTGTGCCGATAATGCTACACATGAAATTATTCAATTCAGTCCTGACGATGGTACAACGATTAAATCGTTTAAGTCGCCTGCCAGTGACCCAAACGGATTAACTTTTGATGGAAAGTATATATGGGTTTCGGACAGAATTAGAAATGAAATTTATATGATGGATACCACGTATGGTTATGTATTGATAATTGCCGATGCTCCTGGTCCCTATACTAACAGTTTGTGTTATGATGGAAAATACTTATGGGCTGCTGATTATCAAACCGATAAATTGTATCAGTTAAAAGTTCATGATGATGTTGCATACAAGTTGAGCAACGAACGAAAAGCAAAAGTTACTTACACCTATACATTCAGGAATTACGGACCGGGTTCTGTAAAAACAATGGATATTTATCTTGCCATTGCAACCAACAGAGTGAATCAGCAAATTAACGATAACATTTCTTATTCGCCCGAATACAGCAATATAGTTACAGACCAGTGGGGGCAAAAAGCAGCACATTATCATTATGAAAATATTAAACCGAGCGACCATAAGGAAATACAAATGGTTTCTTCCATTACCACCAACGATGTCCGATATTTTTTATATCCCGATAAAGTTGGTTTACTTTCGACTATTCCAGACAGTATAAAAAATAAATACCTTGAAAATAATGAGAAATTTCAGTATGACCATCCTGTTATTCAAAAAGCATTGAAAGAAGCCTTAGGCGATGAAAAAAATCCTTATTGGATTGCACGCAAAATATATCAATATTTAATAGACCATCTTTATTATGAAATGACTGGCGGATGGAATACAGCACCTACCGTACTTAAACGTGGCAATGGCTCCTGTTCGGAATATTCTTTTGTTTTTATTGCTATGTGCAGGGCAGCAGGATTGCCTTCAAGGTATGTAGGCTCTGTTGCTGTCAGAGGTGATGATGCTTCTATGGATGATGTTTTTCATCGTTGGGTAGAAGTATATTTACCCAATTATGGATGGATACCTATAGACCCAAGTGGTGGCGATAAAGCATCGTCCCGAGACCAATCTGATTGTTTTGGCTCGTTATCGAATCGATTTTACATTACAACACAAAGCGGAGGCGGCTCGCAAACCATGGGATGGACATATAATTCCAATGAATTTTATATTACAGACCCCCAAACAAACCTTGTTCACGAAAATTTTGCCGAATGGGAACCGGTTTTACAGCATTAATACCAAACCGCTATCAAATACCGACTTGCTAACAAGTTCATTAAAACAATTCGCTTCGCTTTTGTTTTAAAACTGTTAGTCTGTCGGCATCTCGTCATTGCTGACGAGACAAAATTCATTTCATTCTTTTGTTAGCGGTTTGGTATAACATTTTCATTTATTCGTTTCTGGCAATTCTTTATACATGCCCTGCTCTATTTCAACATGTCTTATCTTGCTTCCCGTCGAAGCAGTCATAGCAGCAAGAATCAATATTGCCAACGCCATTATCCATAAATAAATATTAAATTTTTTCAATAAATATTCTTTTGTATGTGATTTAAACAATCCAATCACAGCCATGCCACATGTCAACAACAATCCAACAGTAAAAAATAGGGCCGTATTTTCATGCGTTTCAATAACATCTTCCGAAACTCCCGGATACGTCTTCACTATTTCTTTGGCACCATCACCGGTTATTTGAGCAAGCAAAACAAAAGCACCAAGCATAATATACATCCACAATGTAAGTTTTTGTATGGAACTTTCTTTCTTGATTAAAGCATATAAATTAACTATAGCCGTAATGAAAAGCCCAATAACAGGAATATAAACAAAAATCAAATGAAAATGAGACGCATTCATATCAAATCCATTTATTATCCTTAAAATATTTAACTATTAAAAATTATAACGGTTATCTTCAATAAGTTTATGGGCAACTCTTCTTCGTGATTCCTTAACATTAATATTTTCTACCTGAGTAAAAATTTGCAACGCGTGCAACAGTTTGGAATACTCTTCTCCAGAAGCGAATGAAGTAATAGCATCTATACCGCTTCGATAGATTTCTAAAGCAGCATCCTGCATAAATGCATCCAGCATGTCAACGTAAATACCCGACTCGGTTTCCGATTTTATATTTTTCAATTTTTTTACACGAAGCATCAACGATTCGGCTGCATACAGTTGAATTATCATATCCGATATATTCATCTGCACTTCCTGCTCGTTGGAGTATGCTTTTCCGAGTGTTTCATAGGCACGATATTGAATTAAAAGTACCAGTTTTTTAAAATTTTCAATAACGGTGGCTTTTTTATCAAAATAATCGCCTTCAAAATCTATTGGCTTAATAGTATCTATAGAAGCATATATTTCTTTTGCTTTAGCAAAAATGGGAGAATCCGATTTTTTTGCCATTTTTAAAAACTGGTCAGCAATAACCATTCGGTTTATTTCATTAGTGCCTTCAAAAATTCTATTAATACGTGAATCGCGATAGCCACGTTCAACGGGCATTTCGGCAGAGAAACCCATACCTCCAAATATTTGCACTGCTTCGTCCACAATGTAATCCAGCGATTCGGAGCCAAAAACTTTTAAAATGGCTGCTTCCATAGCATATTCGCCCAATGCTTCCAGATTTGCCTGCTCTTTCTTTTTACCACTGGCAACGCCCTCATTTATTTTTTCATCTACATAAGCAGATGTTCTATATACAGCCGATTCTGTGGCAAAGGTCTTGATAACCTGTTGAGCCAATTTGTATTGAATAGCACCAAAACTGCTAATAAAGGAACCGAATTGCTTGCGTTCGTTGGCATAATTGACCGAGTGCATAATGGAACGCTTTAATGACCCAATAACATTGGCACCCAATTTAATGCGTCCGATATGTAAAATATTAAGTGCAATACGAAATCCTTCGCCACGTTTACCAATCATATTTTCAACCGGCACTTTGCAATCGTTAAAAAATATTTGAACCGTAGAAGACCCTTTGATACCCATTTTATGCTCTTCTGCACCAAAAGTTACCCCCGGAAAAGTACGTTCAACCAAAAAGGCACTTAATATTTTATCGTTATCAATTTTAGCAAATACGGTCAATACATCGGCAAAACCACCATTAGTAATCCACATTTTTTGCCCATTAAGAATGTAATATTTACCATCATCGGATAACACCGCACGCGTACGTCCGCTGTTAGCATCGGAACCTGCACCGGGTTCAGTAAGGCAATAAGCAACGGCATATTCACCCGTTGCCATTTTGGATAAATATTTTTGTTTTAACTCTTCGCTTCCATAATACAGCAAGGGTAAAGTTCCAATACCTGTATGTGCTGAATAAGCCACAGCATACGAATGACCAGCGCCTAAAACGTCGGCAGCCAGCATGGATGTTACAAACGACTGTCCATAACCACCGTATTCTTCGGGAATGGATAAACCCAATAAACCCAGTTCACCGGTTTTAGAGATAAGTGAACGCATCAATCCTTTTTCCTTTTCGTCAATACGGTCCAGGTTAGGAAAAATTTCCTTTTCCAAAAAATCCTGACACATACCAGCAATCATGCGTTGTTCTTCACTAAATTCTTCGGGTACAAATACATTGCTAAATTTTACATCGTGAATAAGAAATTCACCGCCTTTTAAACTGTTTTTTACTTCCATGGTTTAGTGTTTTAAATTCATCGCAAATTTACATTATCCTGATAAATAAAAAAAATACATGGAATGCTTTACTATACTAATAGAGACTTTCTAACCAGTTCATTAAAACAATTCGCTTTGTTTTTATTTTAATACGGTTAGCCCTGTCTCGTCCTCGTTACAAACGAGGATGTTCTCTTTTTTATTTGTTCCCTTCATCTCATAGCAAATTTAATTTTACCAATCCTTTTTTACCAATAAAATCACCGGCACTACTATAAATATAATCTTCTTCATTACAAACTATACCTTCCATAACCGGGTTTCGATAAATATATTCATACCGACTTGCTAACAAGTTCATTAAAACAATTCGCTTTGTTTTTATTTTAATACGGTTAGCCCTGTCTCGTCCTCGTTACAAACGAGGACGAGAGGGGGTGAATAGTTACTTTAATTTTTTGTTTTAACATTTAAAATTGTTTTGATATTTTCTATCTCCGCTTTTAGTAATTCATTATCCTTTTTCAACTCTCTATTTTCAAGAATAAGTTCCTGCACTGCCTTAATGGTATATATCTGGGCATTATACGTATCAATCTGTAAAATTTCCTTATCATCACCATCTAAAAATTCACCACTCCCTTTTACTGATTCAGGGAAGATTTCTTTGTACTCCTGCGCAATAAAATTGTAGTAATATTTATCTTCTATGGTAGGATGCTTTTTTATCCATTCACTTGTGTACCGGAATTTTATAGGGTGTAATTTTAGTATTATTTCATAGGCATTTTCTATATTCTGAATATCTGTTTTTATTCGTTTATCGGAATTAGCTAACCACGAACCTGCGGTTGTTTTTGATGCATTACCTTCGACTTCAAGATTATTTGTTGTAGGACTTCTGTTGATACCAACACGATTATAATAATCCCATTTGAGAGCAACGGCATCGGGTCCAACTGTTCCTAATGCTCCTGACCCCCAACAAAAAATAATGGGTCCATCAAGAGAATATCCGGCAAAGGAATTAGTATAACGAATTCCATGATTTTGGTCAGTTCCGTCTCGTAAATAGAACGTATTATTATTTACACGTATATCTCCTTCTACATCCAGTTTACTATCGGGCGAAACTGTGCCAATACCAACATTACCACTGGAATGGATATGAATATCGGGTGTATTATCATAACTGCTCAGATTCAATCCATCAAGGACAGTCCATACTCTACCTAACTGGGAAGCATCATTTTTCTGAAAAATAATATCGCCAGCATCATCGGCTTTAAAGAGTAAATTTCCTCCACCGTTGATTTCTAATGCTTCACTGGGGTTTGTTGTTCCCAAACCAATGCGTTTTGATGAAAAATCACCGTAAATCAAGGGAGGATTTGTCGGTTCATTAGCTATATATAGTTTATTTGAACCTGTCTCATAAGCGCCGGCATCATTCCCAATGAAGACATTTCCATTCCCATTAACATTAGAAAATCCTGCATGCCAACCAAGAAAAACATTCTGGCAACCACTTGTTGAATGTAAGCCTGCACTATTACCTAAAAAAACATTATATCCACCGGAACTGGAATAACCGGCATTCCTGCCAATAAAAACATTTTCCGAAATATTACCGCCCAAGTCATCTCCCATTGTACCTATCACAACATTCCCGCACCCTGTGTTATTCATTTTTCCAGCCCAGAAACCTAAGAAAATATTATCTGCACCGATAGTATTATTTGCACCAGCAGATGAACCGACAAAAACATTTCCCGTGGATGTTGTTGTGAATAATCCTGCATCTTTGCCAATCATGACATTCCAGAAACCGTCTGTAATACTATAACCCGCTTTATATCCAATACAAATATTATCGTCCCCATAAAAAGCATTAGGCCACCATGTATCGTCTGAGCCGATAATTGAAAAACCTGCGCTATCTCCAAGAAGTACGTTAAAATGCGCACATTTATTTTTATACCCTGCTCCCATGCCAATAAAAACATTGTTTCCACCTGATAAGTTGGAATATCCACACAAATTTCCTAAAAATATATTATTATGACCACTTGTGTTGGAATATCCTGCATTTAAGCCGATAAATAGATTATTTTGACCAATTGTATTTGATTTTCCCGCTTTATAACCTATAAAAGAATTATATTTTCCAGTAGTAATTGATTTTCCTGCTTCATGCCCTATAAAATAATTACTTGGAGTTAACTGCATATAACTTGTTGTTTCAGTAACACCAATATTTCTTACGCCAAAACCGGCTATGGTATCGCCGGTATAAATGCGTGTACTATCAGGAGTAATGCGTAAATAATGGGTATTACTTGCTTTTTGCTGGGCTTTGGGATTAACGGCAAAACAACCTTTATTCGCTTTTGCACCACTGGCATCCACAAATACTTGCACGCTGTCCTGATATACTACAAATACAGAATATCCGTTCTTATCTTTTACTTCAAACAATACATTGGACGTATCGCCCTGAACGCTGAGTTTTCCGGTAGGTGCATTCATGCCAATACCTACACGACCTGTATTATTATTGTAAATATTGTTCCCTGTTTGTGTCCAAACAGTGTTTAACGTATTTCCTGAATAATTTAGCCCGTTTCCGGCACTGATTAAATTCGAAGGTTGCGTAGGCGACCAGTTTGAACCATTATATTGTAAAACCTGATTGGTTGTGGGTGCAGTTGAATCTACTGCCATTCCTTGAATTCCTGTAACGGTAAGTGCTGTTGTTCCAGAAACATCCCCTGTGTGTGCATTGTGTGAAAAAGAAGTACCTGTGAGTGTAAGCCCTGTGCCTGCGGTATAGGTTGTATTATTATCTGTGGAACTTATAGTAAAATTAGGATATGTTCCAGTAATAGTAGTTGCACCGGTTCCGTTTAAAACAACCGGCTGGTCAGGTGCTGTATTTTCAATAGTTGTTCCTGTAATATTAATCCCTGTGCCTGCGGTATAGGTTGTATTGTTATCTGTTGAATTAATAGTAAAATTAGGATATGAGCCTGATACTGTTGTACTGCCTTGTCCTATCAATGAGACTGCTTGGTCTGGTGCTGTATTATTAATTATTGTTCCAGTGATATCAATCCCTGTGCCTGCGGTATAGGTTGTATTAGTATCTGTGGAACTTATGGTGAAATTAGGATATGTACCAGATACCGATGTTGCTCCTTGTCCTGTTAATGATACTGGTTGGTCTGGAGCTGTGTTTTCAACCACATTACCTGTAATGCTAATTCCGTTTCCAGCAGTGTAGGTTTGCACATTTCCGGCATTTTCAGAATACAGTGCATACGGAACACTTAGCAGTTGCGTTGTTCCCATTTCGACAAAATTGCTGCCACCATTTACATCCAACTCTACTTTGAAAAAATGCGGTGCATTGCCCCATTGTATTGTTGAAAAGGTACCCTGTAATACATTTCCATTGCCTATTGCCAATACAACCAATCCCAAATTGTTGGTGGTGGCAGATTGTGTTTCAGCATATACTACATTGCCCGAAGCACTGTTTTCGATGATGCTGAATTTAAAAGATACCGATTGATTTTGCAAAATGTTTCCCTGTGCATCACGCACTACTGCCTGATACGAAAAACTTTGCGGTGTCTGTGTTTGGGCAAAACAGAAAAAAGTTGAAAGTTGAAAGTTAAAAGTTAAAAGTAGTACTAACACTGCTTTGCCGAATGATAGAATAAATTGTTTCATAAACTGATTTTTTATTGGTTTATACTTGTACAAAAATAATATTTTTTATTCAAATAGCAAAATTTTTTGATTTTTTTATAACTTATTAATACAGACACCCCTGTCTCGTCCTCGTTTGTAACGAGGACGTTCTCTTTTTTATTTGTTCCCTTCATCTCATAGCAAATTTAATTTTACCGAACTTTTTTTACCAATAAAATCACCGGCACTACTATAAATATAATCTTCTTCATTACAAACTATACCTTCCATAACCGGGTTTCGATAAATATATTCAACTGCAACGAGAGTGGGTTTACATCCTCGTTACAAACGAGGACGAGAGTGGAGATTGCTTCGCTTCACTCGCAATGACGAGTGGGAGTGAATAGTTACAAATCGGGATTAGCGGTTTGGTATAAAATTTTACTTTCAAAAATATATCGGGTTAAATAAAAAAAATTTTGTACATTTGCTCATGACACAAAACGAATCGTTTGGACAGTTTCTAAAAAAATCTATCTTGCAGGATGTTAAGGATAATTCAAACGCAGGTGTATTGCTTTATTTATGTTTTTGTATTTTTTTAAATTATTATTTTAATATTGAAAATACCCTTTTCAGCACGTATTCATCCAAACCCATCGGCGTTGCGGTGTATTTTCTTTTCTATGCTGTTGCCTATTTTCCGGTGATGTTTTGGTTGCTTTATCGTTCTCAAAAATTGTTTCTTTTAAAAAACAAATATTTTTTTTGGCTCAGTGCTGGTGTTATTCTTTCCTTATCGCTTTCTGCCACTTATTTCTACTTAACTCCCCTATTAAAATCTATGCCCGATGACAAAACCGAATATTTAATACGTAAATTGCTGGTCAATGGTCGAAACATTGTATTCGTTGCCATACCTGCCCTGTTTATTTGGAAATATGTAAAAGAAAAAGACGATAACTTTTTCTGGTTTTCCTTTCGACGAATAAAATTAAAAACCTATTTTTCATGGTTATTTTTGATGATTATCGTTATTGCTTTTGTATCTCTTTCAACATCGTTTCAGCAAGTATATCCATCCTTTAAACCCAACATGACCAAAAATGTGCTTAACATTCATCACCATGTGTGGTTTGGCATTTATGAGTTGATTTATGGTTTCGATTTTATTTGGGTTGAATTTCTTTTTAGAGGGATTTTGGTATTGGGATTGTACAGAATAGTTGGAAAAGAAGTGCTTATGCCTATGGTCAGTTTATATTGCTTTATACATTTTGGTAAACCCATCGTTGAATCGATAAGCAGTATCGTTGGGGGTTATTTTTTAGGCATTCTCTCGCTTTATACCCGTTCTATTGCTGGTGGAAGTATTCTGCATATCGGTATAGCGTATGCTATGGATTTTTTTGCCCTTCTTTGGATACTCCTGCCTGTATTTAAATAAAGTACTTTGAGTTCATTGATTATATAGTCATTCCTTAAAAAATATTTAACTCATTCATTATGAATTATAAAATATGGTTTATACAAGAAAATATGGAAATCTTGTCATCCCGTCATTCTGACGGGATGCCGAGACAAGTTATGAAAATGCTTGTCTTTTCAGTAATGACGGGATAAATCTTGAAATCTTATAAATTACCAGTATTTAACAATACCTGCTTGTATATTAAAATTATAAGGATATTTCTTATAAAGAATCGATAGAAGAGCATTTGCCGTAAGTTTAATTGAAATATTCCTTGTCTTGGCATATTCAGCCATCACATAAGAATTGAAGACAGAAAATCCACCATACCTGCCCCCTACTCCAACCATAAAATTTTTATGTATGGAAAATGTTTGCAAAACATATATAACAGGCATGGTTTGCCCTGTGTGAAAAATAAAGGACGTACCCAGTTCGGTCATATTAAAAACCGTATGTTTCCATTTTTTTTGAACGGAGAAACGAATTGCTTCGGGCAACATCAGTGTTGTTTTCATAGTATCTATATGCTGCTCGTATAAATTCGTCAAACTGTCCTGTGAAAGAATGCCTGCCTGATAGGTAGGTGTATTAAGTATTTCGCTAACAGTAACACCATCGAAGTAAATAGATGTATCGGCATAAGCATAATAACTTTTCTTATTCAAAAATAGTGAACCAAGTTGATGGACCTGAAAACTGAATGTACAACCGGAAGGCAAATCGGTAATACGGATTAACGCATTCATTGAAAAACCTGGCACCTCCAATTTACTGCTCGATGGTGTACCGTAGTACTTTGCTTTGGCATACATCTCTACACTGGTTCCATCCTCTGCCGTATAAATATCGCCATCATTCACATACAAATATTGAACATCCTTAAACAGATGAAAATTAACATCAAAAAGAGCACTTACTTTAAGCCTTCTCTCAGTAAAATTTTTAAAAAAACCCAATGAAAATGTTCCATAATTATAATATTGATATTCGTTGTTTTTTAGAGATAGGTGTTTGCCAGCATAATTCTTATTGCCATACGCAACTAAATTATAAACATCATCGCTAACGCTTAATGAAAAAAACTGCTGATACGATACACCCACATGAATACCTGCGCTTTCCATACCAAATAAACTGTCAGGCTGCAGATAATAAGAAACATCGTTGTTCCATTCATAACCGGCAAAATTATTTTTCTTGATAGCATTGTCTTTTTTTATATCATTGCTAATGTACGAACTGTTTTTAATAGCATTGATAAATGAACCCGCAAAGGAATTGCACTGTGTATTGAACGATGTTTGCATAGACAGGCACGAAAAAGAACTGTCATAAAAATTTGGATAAAATGACTGGAATGCCAACAATTGGGCTTGCATGCGATAAACCGAAAAAATAATTATTATGCCTATAAAAACTATTCGTTTCATTTCTCTATGGTATAATTAAAATCGCCCACTATTTTTAACTTCAACGTATATGAATCATAAATTTTTATATGGGTAACATCAGGTTTGGTATTGAATACCGCTTTAAAAACAATATATTTTGCCTTTAAAAAATTATCAAGTTTGGCATGACTGACAGGAATAATATTTTTGTCTATTCGTGGTACAATCACTTTTTGAATAGAAGTATTCATGACACCAGCCTGAATTATTATTGGAACTGTATGAATGGAATCATATACATTTTTATTAATATCAAGCAAGTATATTCTTACATTCACATCAATAGGATAAAGATTGGAAGAATGTAAAATTAAATTGCCAGAAATAATCTTGTCTATATTAATATTGGAGAAATCGGGTTGTGCTGTATCGCACAAAACAAGGTTACTGGCATAAAACGAAAGTGGAATTTCTACATTCAGCGTAGTTGAAATTTTATCACCATAATAAACAAAATCGCTTGCCGTAGCAGGTGTTGGCATGGTAACGCCATCGTTTAAATGAATATGGAAGCCATAATCAATCTGATTGGGTAAAATACTGATTAAATCCTGAATGTTTGAATTTTGACTGTTTACAGAAAATTGACTGAGTGTAGGTATTACATCAGAATAAATGCTGTGTGGGTCTATGGGCTTGGTTAAGACAAAAGGTGTTTGAAGAACATTTCCCTGTAAAGATATTTGATGTGATTGCTGTGTATTTATTGCTTTTAAATGTTCAATATAAACTTTGGCAGTTGTTCCGATTTGGTTTTCTAATGAAATGGAAAAATTAGCCTGTTCAAAATGCAGCAAATCTACATTCAGGTTATTTAATAATGTATAATTGATGATTGAATCAAACGAAACAAGTTTATATCCAAAGAATCCTTTTATATAATCGGGCACAAAATTTTGAAACGTACAGTGTGCTGTAATACTATCATTTTTTGTAAGAGTGATAAACTGTCCCGATGAATCGATACTTGCTTCAAGTTTATAATATAACGAATTGAGGGTATCTATATCAATATGTCCATTCCCGTTTAAGTCTCCGCTGATGTTTTCAAACGCATGAATACCGCGAAAAAGAAAAGTATAGTCGCTAACATCTGCCTGTGTAACAATATGAGCAGGAGTGTATCCATCCGATGCAGGTATAGTAACCAATAGTTGAAAAGGCTGTCCGTTTTTGGTAACCGCAGGAAGTGAAAAGTTGAGATGAATATTTTGCTTAATCGTATTGTAAAAATCAAGCGACAAGAATCCACTTTTAAGCCACGCTTCGGAAATTTGTAAACTGTCGGGCAACGACATAATCAACGTATTGTTATAATTCAACAATTGTTGTGAAGGAAAACGTGCTATGGCAGAATCTATTTGCAAATTTCTTATCGTTATGGTAGCGGTAGCACTTTGGCTTGTATCGATGGTAACAGGTATTCCTGAACCCGGCGAAGATATGGTAACATCACCCATCAGTAAACTGTCTAACACAATATTGGATAACGGTGTTGAACTTGTTTGTGAAGTATGCGGTGCGATAGCAGGAAAACTGGTATTAATAATTTCTTGCTGATTGTTCGGTTTTATCAGTTTAAAATTAAGGTTAGTCAACGGAATGGGCAGTTGGTTGTTAATGGTAATGTCAACTATTGCTTGATGAATATATACATATTTAAAATATTCACCCATATTGATTTCAATGCTGTCAAAACTGTATGGTCCAAATGAAGTAATGGTAGTAGGCTGTCCTGTATTATGAGCCGTCATAATGCTGGTGTACAATGGACTTGAACTGCCATTTAATTCTTTATCCTTATTGGCAATATCACCCATAGAAACATGATATGAAAAATTATATGGATTTAATGAAATTTCATTCAGGCTAACAACATAATCATACGCAGTATCAGGTATTTTAGCAATAGTATCTAGTATAAGTGATGCCAGTTTTGTTTGATAAATAAGTGAAATACTGCTGTCAGCATTAATTTGATGAATGCTGTCCACAAGAATATCATGAATGCTTAATTGCGTTTGAGCCAGCGGTAAAAGCATATCAACATCCCACGACGGATGAAGTTCTTCTTTACGACAAGAAAAAATAAATAACACTAATATTGCTAAGAAGAGTATTCTTTTCATTAATGATGATGACGAAATATAAAGGTAAATAGTTGCTTATAATTTATATGTTCACGCTTTAAAAAGTACATATTATACTCTACGTTTTTATATGTTTTTAAAAAATTTATTTTACTATCAGTTTATTATTATCCACCAAGCCATTTATGTTTTTAATACATATAAAATAAACACCTTTGGTGAATTTTTTTACATCAAGTTTAAAATAATCCGCTTTTACATCTTTTAGATTATAGATTTTTTCTCCTAATATATTATAAATATCAATTTCATCAATGGTATGGTCTGAAATAATGTTTACTTCATCATTAGCGGGGTTAGGATAAATCACATTGTTAGTATTATTCATGCTTATCAAAGGAACTTGCAATGGTGTTCCCCATGTTTCACCATTTTTATTGAAATAGAGTAATTCTTCACAAGGATTACACACGCATACGGGACTTTGTTGATTTGTGATAAAAACTTTTATTTTTCTTAAAATACCTAATCCTTTAATATAGGTAATCCTGCTTCCAATTTCCCATGAAGTAAATTTAATGTCCTTTTCTGGTATCCAAAAATCATAACACGTCGTATCATTAAAGCCTTGTTGTACCTCCATTTCAGGAAAAGTAAGTGTAAGATTATGGTTATAATTATCATCGGTCATAGAATATTGCCCAACATTAATACTATTAATCCGAATTGATTGAAGGGGCATTTTGCCAGAAACACCTTCAACAAAATTCGGAAGCGAATCAATTGAATGAACAGTAACTGAAACCGTATCATGCAATTGAATGCTTTTCATAGAAAAATATCTTATCCTTTCATACGTATAAGTGAGTGAATCATTATACACAATTTTAGAAATGATATTTCTGATTTCCTTATAAGGCATTTCATTATTAATACTACCATTTCCAGTAATACTTCTATAATCATAATGAAAACTGTTTCCTGCATTAAAATCATATATTTCTGCTAATGTTGGTATATAATTTCCAGCATGGAGGTTTTGAATTCCAGTTATTTCAAATAAAGGAAAACTATCAGGAAAATTACGAACCGAGAAAAAGCGAATTAATCCATAATTTTTACTTAATTTTATAGTAGTTCCATTAATAATATCCGAAACAATAGTATTATTAATATCTTTATGCATTAACTCGATAGTTTTAATACTATCTGAAATAGTTAGAAATGATTCATAAGAAATAGATGTAACCTTTGCCTCTATATAACTATTATCAGCATATTTGTATAAAATCCATGAATCGTTCAAATTAGCATTTTTATTAAAAAAGATGCTATCGTTGGTATTATTGAATAAAACATAATTTCCATTGTTGTATTCTACAATTTTTTTACCTAACCAGTGTGATTTTGAAACGTCAAAACAAGAGACAGAATCTTTTTTCTCAATAGTATTGTATAAATAATATGAAGTTTGATTTAGAGTATTAATAACGCTGTCTGCCTTTACAGATATAATAAATTTACTTTGATGATTAATCCACATATAATTTTCAATTATAAAAGGATTTACTGCTTTATAATATATGCCATCATTAAAATTAATCAATTGGTAATTTTGACTAAAAAGAGGAAAAGTACTGATGACTCCGATAAAGACAAGTAATTTTTTCATTACTATTTTTATAATTATTTAGGTACAAAGGTACTTATTTATTTTTTAACCATTTTTTGATTTCATAAAAATATAAACTATATGTAACTATTCACCCCCTCTCGTCAGTAATGACGAGTCAAAAAATTCTCGTTTACCGAAGCGTAGAAGTATGAGAGGCTAAATTTATTTCATTCTTTGGTTGGACAATCGGTATTTTTTCCTGATTTTTGTTAACCATAACTTATACCAAACCGCTAACAAAAAAATGAAATGAATTTTGTCTCGTCAGCAATGACGAGATGCCGACAGACTAACAGTTTTAAAACAAAAGCGAAGCGTATTGTTTTAATGAACTTGTTAGCAAGTCGGTATTAATTTCTTTTTTTGTTTCATTTATTATCTGTAACTTTAAACCCGAATTATTCGTCCTAATATTTATTAACTTAAAAAATTATATTATGCGTCGTTTTATTATTCTATTATGGTTTTTAGTGCCCATGATATCGTGGGCTCAGAATGAAGCATTGCAAAATCCTGTTCCCATTGACCCCAATGTAAAAGTTGGAAAACTTGATAACGGAATGACTTATTACATTCGGAGAAATGCAAAGCCCGAAAAACGAGTCGAAATGCGTTTGGCAGTTAATGCAGGTTCCATACTTGAAAATGATGACCAGCAAGGGTTGGCTCATTTTTGCGAACACATGTCGTTTAATGGGACCAAAAATTTTCCTCACGAAGAACTGGTAAATACGATTGAAAAAATGGGTATTCGTTTTGGTGCCGACCTGAATGCCTATACCAGTTTTGATGAAACCGTTTATATGCTTAAAGTTCCTACCGACCAACCTGAACTTATAGACAAGGGTTTTCAAATTATGGAAGATTGGGCACATCAGGTAACCTTTGACGATAAGGAAATAGATAAAGAACGTGGTGTTATTTTGGAAGAATGGCGACTCGGACTGGGTGCCGACGACCGCATGCGAAAAAAAGCATTCCCTGTTATTTTTAAAGATTCAAAATATGCTGAACGCATTCCCATTGGGAAGCCCGAAATTATCAAAAATTTTAAACATGAAACTATCCGTCAATTTTATAAAGACTGGTATCGTCCCGATTTGCAAGCCATCATTATTGTAGGAGATATCGACGTTAATCAAATGGAACAAAAAATAAAACAACATTTTTCTACTATTAAAAATCCTGTTAGCGAACGTAAACGTGAAATTTTTGACCTTCCCGACAATAAAGAGCCTTTAATCAGTATTGAAACCGATGAAGAAGCCACTAACAATACCGTGATGTTTTTTTATAAACATCCTAAAAAAGATGTAGTTACTTTGGCAGATTTTCGCGAAAAACTCAAGCAGGAACTTTTTACAGGTATGATAAACAACCGGTTGGAAGAAATTTCTCAAAAACCCGACTGCCCATATATTTATGCTGGAACTGAATATGGCGAATTTCTTGCACGCACCAAAGATGCATACTTGGGTTACGGAATATCTAAAGAAAATCAAATTGATAAAACTTTTGAAACACTTCTTTCAGAAAACGAACGCGTCAGACGCTTTGGCTTTACAGCCTCTGAATTTGAACGTCAGAAAACAGAAATGCTTACTAATTACGAAAAAACTGCAAAAGAATACGATAAAATAGAATCGGAACGGTTGGCAATGGAATATATTTATCACTTTCTTTCTAAAAATCCTATTCCCGGTGCTCAAAAAGAATTTGAATTTGCCCAACAATTGTTGCCTCAAATTAAATTGGAAGATGTTAATGCGCTGTCAAAGCAATGGATAACAGACGACAATTTTGTACTCATGATTACAGCACCCAAAAAAGATGGTATTAAAGTTCCTTCCAAAGAAGATGTGCTCGCTATAATCGGTAAAACGAAAACTATGGATTTGAAACCTTATGAAGACAAGCAAATCAATGCCCCATTGCTTTCCAAACTGCCCGAAGGTTCTCCTATTATCAATAAAAATGAAAATAAAGAATTGGGCTATACAGAAATTACCTTCCAAAACGGAACACAGGTCATCATCAAAAAAACAGATTTTAAAAACAATGAAATTCAATTTTCGGGATATGCACTGGGCGGTACTTCATTAAGTTCTAACGAAGATATTTTAAATGCCATGTATGCTTCCAGTGTTATTGAAGAGTGCGGCTTGGGTGTATTCAGCAAATCGGACTTGAAAAAGAAACTGACTGGAACTGATGTAGAAATTTCACCATACATAAACGATTTAAAACAAGGCTTCAGCGGAAAAGTAGCCCCCAAAGATTTGGAAACCATGCTTCAATTGACGTATATGTATTTTACCGATATTCGTAAAGATGAGGAAGCCTTCAAAGCATTTATCTCCAAATTAAAAAGTCAGTTTATGTTTATTTCGAGCAATCCCCAATTTGCCTTTATTGATAAATTTACTAAAGTCATAACACAAAACGACCCACGCACTATTTTAATTCCAACCGAAGAGCAACTGCAAACTGTAACGCTGGATAAATCCGTTTCCTTTTTTAAAGAGCGTTTTGATAATGCCAACGGATTTAAGTTTTTCTTTGTAGGAAATATTGACGACACACAAATTCCACTTATTCAAAAATACATTGGCGGTTTACCTTCCAATGCTGCAACAAAACAATGGAAAGATGTATCACCAAAATTTCCTACAGGGATAGTAAGTGAAAATGTATATAAAGGTAAGGAAGAAAAAGGCTTTGTAGGACTGGCATTTCATTCTACTTATGAATGGTCCGAACAAAATAATATTAAAACCGAAGTGCTGTCGAAAATACTTGATATAAAACTACGTGAAAATATACGCGAAAAAGAAAGCGGTGCTTATGGCGTTCAGGCACAATTCGAATACAACAAGTATCCACAACAGGATATTAATGTTATCATTATCTTTGGTTGCGACCCAAAAAATCAGGACAAACTTACCAACGCT
>Ga0302253_1000974_pt1 | contig 19570 bp, 9 predicted proteins | sample AAG_RA_Trp_MG_FD_193537 | JGI IMG/M metagenome (GOLD analysis project Ga0302253, IMG submission 193537) | Enriched activated sludge microbial communities from anaerobic digester in WTTP, New Holstein, Wisconsin, United States - AAG_RA_Trp | ecosystem: Engineered > Bioreactor > Anaerobic >...
TCTTTCTGCCCGGCAGTTAATGCCTTTAGCGTCTCATAATAAATCTGTTCCGCATCAAAGGTCTTTTCCAGGTAAGGACTTAAATTGAATTTCCCCTTCGGCTTTTGCCCTTTCATCTCCCGCAAGACCTTTTCTATAATCATCAAGTTACCCGAAGTGATTTTTTGAAATATCTCGCTTTCACTGCTCCCCGCAAAATCCTTCTCCGGAAAGGTCAATTGTAAAAGAGTTTGACAATCATCCACCCCTAATGATGGAATAATATCTACTTCGGAAAAAGGAAATAAACGCGTTTGAGTAAAAACTACGATCTGGATTCCCATATCAGGTAAATATTGAACCAAGTATTGTAAATAATCCCGCGTATAATTATCCAAAACATCACTATCATCAATCACCAATAAAAATGGTTGAAACAGTTCCATCCCGTTCAACCGCTCCGTAATATAATAGAAGAAATCGTATTTATTAACCGAGTTTATATTATCCCGAAACTCCTGATAATAACCATACAGGTCTTCTTCCGACACTTCTGTAATTACCTGCATAAGCTCAGAAAAATGGTTTAAAACAAGAGGATGAGGAGAAAATAATATCTTCCTGGCATAGATTTCTGCTACACTTTCCATTAAGGGCTGAACAAAATGACTTTTACCAGAACCCGATTTGCCTACTATCTCAATTAAATGACTCTTTGCATTGTCACTTAAGTAACCCCTTGCCCTGGAAAGCGCTATTTTATTCATTATATAGTTATCCAGTTGCTGGGTTATGTTCTCTGCCATTTTTTTCATACCTCTTGGAGATTTTGTTTACAATGCACCTGTAAATAGAGTTGACAACCTGTCAAGCAAAAAATGTGTTTGAGATGCCCCCTTTTTAGCAGGAAAGTATAGTTTGCTTAGTAAAAAAGGTTGAGAGGATTGAGAATGTTTTTGAAGCCCCCAAGAGCGACACAATCATATCGATGGGGGCGTAAGCCCCTTATAAAGTGACACCGGAAATGTCAAATCGTGACACCCGCTTGACAAAACCACAGAAAAGCCCTCAGTTTGTGACACCAATTTGTCAAATCACCGGATTCCATAGCCAGTCATAAGTGACAGCAATATGTCAAATCATGACAGTGAAATGGCAAGTTGTGACACCGATTTGTCAACTCGGGTGATGGCTTTACCAACACCCGAGTCTGTCCCTTTTACTTCTCAGTTATTGTGAAATCGTCTAGCCTTAGCCTTCATCTGGTTGATGACAGGATTGGGTATTTCTTCTTCTGAATCCTTAATCCGTTCCATCGCCATTTCATCTCCGTTGTTAAAAGCAGCGTAATACCAAAACAAAGCCTCAGCCTGATCCTGCTCAATTCCTTCACCAAATTCATAACAATAACCCAAAGCGAACTGAGCTTTTGCATGACCTTGACTTGCAACCATCAAGTACCATTTCAGAGCTAAATCATAGCTTTGTTCACATCCCTCAGCTCCAGTAAAGTAGTGGTTTCCAAGATGGAACTGGGAATCTCATTCATCAAAAATTTGAACGTCTACAGCGTCCTCACTAATTCTAAACTCGTATTCATTCTCTGGCACCGTTGAGTATACATTTACAAGTTGATGGCTAGTGATAAAGGTATGATCTGATACATAGTCTTTATTATTCATTAAGAGCATTTCCATTTCCTCAGACGAATATACTCTAGGTTGTTTAATACCATCAATAAGCCTGAGGATTTTGTTTATGCCCGTCAAGTGTTGAATTCCTCTCGTGTTTTCATCTGGAACCAGAAGAATCAGATAATCCCTGGCTCTACTTATTGCTACATTTAGGAGGTTCTGATTGTTCACATATAGGTTGTGTGAGGTCGTTTGATACAGACCGGCAGGAGCATTGAACAAGCATATGACTATATCGCATTCGTCTCCCTGAAAACCATGCACTGTAGCGGTGGATATTTTTACTTTATCGTTCAAGGTAAACTTAGTCGCCAATATCTTTCCTACCAGATCAGCCTGGACTCTATATGGGCTTACAATCCCTATAGATATCTCTTGGTCTGAGTTCCCAAGCTTTTCCAGAAAACGCTCTATCAAAAGCACAGTAAGCAGGACCGAGTAAGGATGATACGGAGACTTTTTCAACCGACTAGCTTTAAACAGCAAATTATTACTGTTCACAGGGAATCGGATAATCGTAAAATCATCGATTTTAAAACCTAGGTCAGGAAGCGGTATTCTATTATCGTTTCGTTGGTGTGTGAGTTTAGCATCATAGCTGAACCTGCTAAATAGCTCTCCAATATAGGCAGTGCTCCTGTATTGGGTGTTAAGGTTTTTTACAGGATAGGCAACTCCGATTGTATTAATCATCTCTTCATCGCGTACATCCGGATTAAAAGACTTAAGCCCAAACATGCTATAGATATTCTCATAACTCCAGAGATCTACTAACTGGACTGGAGGAATCTGATAGGGGTCACCAGTAATGACAAGCTGGCAGTTGGGATTTGTGTATCTGACATGGCATAACGCATTGATTATCGAAGCAATTGGAATCATTGAGGCTTCATCAAATATGACGAGATCCCACTTCTTGTTTTTAAACATGTTTGCTTGATTGTGGCTCTTAAACCCATCGTATGGGAATCTATGAATTGTGGTTATTACAACATTACCATGTTTCTTGGAGTACTTATCGTTATCGGTTCGTTCCAGAATAATGGAAGCTGCTTCTCTTTCAATGTCTTCTGAATTTGTAGTCTCAAATCTGACAAGATAATCACGATAGTTTGTATTCCCGTTCTGCTCACAGATCTGCATTACCTTCTGGGCAACCACATCTGCAGCTTTGTTTGTGGGGGCAAGAACAAGAATGCTCAGACTTCCATCACTTTTGATATATTGTTTGTATGCATCACAGGTTAAGAACCCAGAGGGTCCACTCACTTCTTCCTGATATTTATAAGTTTTATCCAGTAAATCGCATATCAATCGATCTGCAATGTAGGTCGTTTTGCCAGTTCCAGGAGGGCCATAGATAAATGATATGTTCTTTAGGATCTTGCCAATAGCTGTTTGAAAGTTAAACTCATCATTAATAACGCTATCTGATGCTTCAGGTAGTTCCTCAAAACTACTTAGCAGCTCCTGTAATAAAAAGACCGGATCTTTAATATTCAAGGATATTGAAGTAACTTCACCCAGATTGATGTTGTGATATTTTTCTACGTCATCAGGCATGAACTTCAATAGCAGTTTGTGTACTGGATGGTTATCTTTGTTGTCGATCCTTTTACTAACTGCGTCAACCCTAAGTTCTTTTTTTGTGTTGTCCTTCATCGTGAGGTTCAACCTGAAATCTGCGAGGTTTTCCACTACTGAAGGAATGTAATTAGAGCTATTGGTGATAACAGCCATTTTAGGAGATCTGGCATATCGCTCTATCTTATCAAAATAGAGTGTGATATCCCTTTTCCTGGCATTTTCGTTGGAACTCAGTATTTCGAGATTAATCAAATCAATAAACCACGAAAAACTGTATTTTTCGTCCTCTAAAGCTCTTTCTCGCCATCCTTCGTAGGATGTGCCAAATTTGATATCCTCGAGTACGCTTCCAGCTGCTTGGTCTCCAAAAATGTCAGTTTCGTCATCTTCAGCCATAGAGGCATTCGAAGGACTTGGTTGCCTTTGTATGAGGCTTAAAGAACCTTTTAACTGGATGTAATCATCACGGGATAGGTCTATCACTTCTTCCAATATAGACGCAATATAATGCTCATCATGGCCATTCCTTACAGCTTTTTGAATTAGGCTTTTAAACAGTTCTTCAGCCCTTGCGTCAACTACGTGCTCCTTGAATTCCAATACTGCCAAAATATGGTCAAAATCTCTCGACTTGATCTGGTAATACTCGCGGTTAAGCTCATACTGAGAGACTTCACTTGGCCTCGTTTTTTTCCCTTGGTTATCAAACAACCACGATTCCTCATTCAGCAGATCAGCTATTGGAGTCTCATGGAGCGTATCAATAATTCTATCTTCAAGAAGTCTTATCAGTATTTGGAATACACGTACAGATTGTTCAACCTTGTTTACACGGGACAAATAATCTGAAAGCCCAACAACCATCTGTCTTTGAGGATCATATATTGGATTGAAGTTCACATTGGCATAACCAAGAAGAATTCGGAAGCAGTCCTGATCTGTAATATGATTATCGTAAAAGCTCTTATCCAACCATATTGTATCTGGTTCTTCGATAAAATCCAGTAAATCCTCTGATGGAAAGAATAAATCGCTTCCTACCTCGAGAGACTTACCTTGTGGACTTGTACCCACTAGAAAGGGGTATCTGGACAGTGATTCAAATAGAGGTTGCATTTCTTTATTGTTAACGGTTCCCACTAACTCCATTAGCGCATTCATGAATCCGCAATACTGTCTTTTAGCCTCTGCTGAATCTCGCACTAGTTTCCTGTATTCTTCAATGCCCCCTTTACTAAAGAGTTGCGTAAGAATGTTTCTGAATAACTCAGGATCCTTTGCCTCCGGGAGATGCAAGAACTCGATAAGGAATTTCTTGGCAATTTTGTTCGAGGTTAACTGGGGATCAATGTAATTGAAACCAATATCCTCGTAAAAACTCAATGACATGCTGTTATCACCCAGAAGATACACTAATGGATTGTCGTTTGCGTCAAATGGTGGTGTGTTTTTGACTTTGCCCTTAATCCTGACTACTGGTTTGAGTTTTATAGTCTCAAGTAACGTCACCCGATCGTTCATAATAAAACTGTAGAATCGTATCAACCACTCAATGCTTTGATTTTCCAGAAAGTTATCTTTGAGCGCATCGATAATCATGTGCATATCTGAGTCAGGGAGGTCTATCTCAAAATCACGCCGAAGAACATGTTTGGTGACGTTATTTCGAAGTAACTCATTTGTTATTAAGGAAACTCCCATGGATCTAAGGATATCATTTGCATTTTCATCATTTTCGTAAGGCAAATATATCCCTGATTGGTTTTCTTGTGCCGGAGCAACATTTGAAGTGCCTTTTTCAATCCTGACGATTGGTTTCCCTTTGAAACGGATTGCAGTGTTTGGAGCTTCTTTGATATATGCAAACAGCTTATGCAACCATTCGATGGGTTGATTCCGTAAGAACTCATCTCCAAGTATGTCATGCAGGTTCCTAGAAGCTATTATTCTTGCCTTAAGGTGAGTTTGCAGGAAAGAGAACAAAGGATCAGTTTCATTAAGTGAATCAAAAATCCAGTCTGCTCCAGGGATGGACAATGTCTTCTGAAGGTCATCAGGGGATAGAAGATCGAGCAACTCCTTCCCTCTGGCTATGCAGGCCTTATTCAGGGGGAGTAGATTTCCACTTCGTGACGGAAAGTAAGCCTTAGATTTATCTGTTAATACATTTAGCAATTGCTCCTGAAAGACACCAAAATTTAAAAGCTGTGACTCTTGCGTTGTACGAACATCATATGTGTCCCCTGGATATATCGGGAGCGCTCGGAAAAGGGATTCATTGATAAGAGCCTTATCTTTAAAAAACTCAAGACTATCAGTCATCAATTCAGCTAACTTTCTGAGCAAAAGGGCATTCCATTTATCATCTTTGATGGTTTCCCTGTTGTACGTAATCAGAAACGGGGCATGGATGAGGAACCTGAGATTGGGATTCACCTCAGTTTTGAAGTAACAATAGGCATTGAAAGATTCACTGTAGTCTATGGACCTATCTCTTAGAAAGAAAACTAGTGAGTACTTGTGAGAATTTTTCGCATCATCCTTTATGTATCTGGAGATCTTTATACCTTGTTTTAGAACATGGTTATCAGAAATCTGAGTCTCTGTAAAGAAGCGATATTCAGCATCACCAATTTGCTCTGAACTAGCTTGATCGTACTTTAGGGAGTAGGAACCACTCATCCCAGGGTATTGCCACTCTATCAATACAATGTTGTTAAGAAAAAGCAATGGATGCTTAAGAGATAGCAACTCACTCTTAATTTCTTCATATGCAATATGTTTGGGCTTGTCATCGTTGTTAAACGGGAAAACGAAAACTGTCTCGCTTGATTTCCTGCCTGTATGATCGGAACTTAAAAACTCAGGCACTATATAATCTACTATCTTGAAACAAAACTCATCGTCGTAAATTTCAGGTGTATTTGTGAAAGAAAAAACCGACTTGAATCCGATGCCGAATTTACCTATCTTCAAATCCTCATCACTAATCTTACCGCTTTTCGTAGATGCTCCGATTGAAGTGATGGAATTAATATGTCCTTTCTCTTTGCTAGTAGAGTCAACATCCGAAATGGAGAACTTTTCTGTGCCGTTATGTATAAAAATCAGTCTATCGCTATGTAATACAAATCTAACTCGAGTTGCTTTTGCATCATCAGCATTTTGTAGTAACTCATAAATGAAATGAGCCTTCTTCTTGTATAGGTCTTTTATGAAATCAAACACTCCCGAATAATCAGGATCTTTGAATATCTTAAAGGCCTCTAGCCTCTTGTTTCTGAGTTTCTGGAACAAATCATCTCTCATAGGATATCCTCTCTTTCTCATCTCTTAGAATGCATAAACAGCTTTCTGCTTCGAACCAGTAACTATCGGAAAAAGTTAAAATTATAGATGATGTATCAAACATTCTCATAAGCGCAAACATCAGTCGAGATCAAATATCTCTTGTTGTCTCAATCGATACTTGAATGATCGTCCGATTTTGACTTTCTCCAATTGATCCATCTGGCCAAGAACAACCGCCATACTTTTCGGAGATATATCAATCTCAAGTTTATCACAGATTTCTTTTGCTGTTAAGGTGGCATTTGTCAGCAAGTCTATGATTCTACCAGGAAGATCATCCTGTTTATTTGTTGGGGTCATAACCTTCTCTTCTGTAGTTCTTTGACTTTCTGGCTTTCCATATTCATCTACTGCAACCCCTCCCAGATCAATCAGAAGGTTGTTTGCACTAGACTCATCATCATTAGATCTTCTAACGTAAATGGTTCGACCTTTACGAAGCCCATCTTTAACTCCGGACCAGGTACCTCCAGAACTAGAGGAATCTGCTACGAATATCTCTTTGGCAAGACCATAGATTATTGGATTTCTTGCCATGGCTAGTTCGACTTTCCAGGGAGCTTTGGGGTGAAAAGTACTTAATACCAGCACATCACCTTCGATTATATGCTTATAGTAAGTTTTATAGCCAGACCCAAAGGTCATAACTCCCTGGGGGAGAACAATAATGCTATGCCCGTGGTATTTTATGGCATTGTCCAGAGCAGCTTTATCAATACCTTTAGCAAAACCGCTGACAATGACTTTATAGTCCGCACTAGCCTTTTTTGCTACGTTTTCGGTAAACTTGAGTCCTTTCGTACTGGCATTCCTAGATCCCACAATTGCTATTGAATCTTCAAGTAGTAGCTGTTTGTTCCCTTTGATGTAGAGCAAAGGAGGGGAGTAAGTTAGTTTTAAATTGTCTTTCATGGTTGGAGAATATTCTGAGGCATTGAGTGGAATGAGTTCAAAACCTTGGTTGTATAGATCCTCAGCTAAAAACGCATTGTTCGCTATCTGGCCTTTAGCTTCCAGCAATGAAGGTAACTGCTTATCATCAATGGAATAGATGTTCTTCCATTCCTCAATGTCAAGAGTGAAGAATTCCGGTAGATCTGACCCATGAACATGATAGATTTGTTTGATCAGTTCGTTTATCTGTGCATTTGTCCATCTTTTCAAGTGTGATATCGTGATCCAGTAGGCTGCGTGTTGCATAGTGTTAATACCTTGTATTTTTTAGGTGTTTCATAATTTATCCCCACCAACAGTTTTTGCCAAAACTAGTGGCGCTATAACCACAGCACCGAGCTGGGTTAAGTACTTGCCAATTTCTTTTATTGTGGCTCCACTATCAAAGATATCATCAATCAACAAGATCTTTTTACCCGATACTTGTTGCGAATCTGAAAGTGAAAACGCTCCAGCAACATTTTCTGACTTGAGGTAGTGATTTTCATAGATCTTTTGCTCCTGGATAAGCCGAGTTTTTACTAAATCGTGCAAGATAGGAATTTTCAATGCGTTTGATATTCTCTCCGCTAAATGTCGAACCAAGTCACCTGACACAGTGGGTGGAACATACAGAATTAGGTCGAATTTCTCGTTGCGGAATTTGGAGTAATAAGCTTTTAGCATGAGTGTGATTAGGAAATCCGGAAAATCACCACCATTTTCGTATTTACACCTATGTATGGCAGCTCCGACGTTCGATACACCATAATATGACCCTGCAACTCCATCGATGAGCTTGGATTTTTCTGTTTCTACTTGAAGTTCTGGGAAGTAGCTTAAGCGGAATTGGTTTAATTGCTCGATCCACTCAGGGCTCGAACTAACGTAGTGTTTTGCCAAGCCTGTGTTATCGCAATTATTGAAATCCCTATCGTTTATGTCTCCCAAGTATTCGCATAAGTATGACATGCGTGATTGGGATGTCTCTGCATATTCGATCATGGCATTCAGTTCCTTGGTCTTTGCCTCACGAACCTGATCGTAAAAGCTGGGATCAAATGGCTTTGAATTGGGGATGAACTCATATTTCTTTGACTTTCCTATATACACTTCTCTGATGATTCCCTGGTCGATCAAATCAGCTCGAATAACACGGATCTGAGTCTGGCCAAGGTTAGTTCTTTTCATCAGTTCTTTCTCACCAAGCATTTCATTTTGTATGGCGGCGATTACTCTCTGGTACTTGGCTGTCGATGGTTTGGCACCCTCGATGAATGCTTCCGGAAGATCTCTGTCTTCAGGATTGTAAAGAAGAACTATTACTGTTGATAATCCATCTCTGCCTGCTCGACCAATCTCCTGATAATATTGAACTGGAGATTGAGGAAATTGTGTGTGGATGATAAATCTAAGATCCGGTTTGTCTATTCCCATACCGAGAGCATTTGTTGAGATCACACATTTCCACTCATTGTTTAGCAAACCTGATTCCACTTCTTTTCTAGTATCTGCATCCAGCCTGCTATTATACGATCGGGCAGGTATTTTCAAGAATTCATACCATTTACTTATCAACTCGGTTTCAACTACCGTTCCGGTATAGATAATTCCCGTACCATCCAACTTGGTAATGTTCTGAGCCAGCCAAATCAGTTTATCGTCATCTGACTGCACATTAACTACATATAATCGAAAATTCTCACGTAGCAGGTTACCCCTGATAACCTTCAACTCACCCGTAATCTGAGATGCTACGTCATGCTCAACTCGTTTTGTTGCTGTCGCCGTAGTTGCTAATACCGGCAAGCCTTTGGGTAGCAAGTTTACAAGGTTAATTATGCGTCTGTAAGCTGGGCGAAAATCATGACCCCAGACTGAGATGCAGTGCGCTTCATCAACAACTACCATGGATAGTTTCATGTGACGTACTTCTTCAAGCCAGGTCATGTTTTCTTGCCGTTCCGGAGCAATGTACAGAATTTTTACTGATCCTTGCTTTGCATCTGAAATCACATTCATGTTTTCTTCATCGCTCTGATTGCTGTTTATGCACTTCGCCACAATACCAAGAGCTTGTAGCTTGTTTACTTGGTCTCGCATTAGCGCAATCAAGGGAGAGAATACTACGGTCAAACCATCAAAGAGCATGGCAGGAAACTGGAAACATAGTGATTTCCCAAAGCCTGTTCTTTCTATCAACAGAAGCCTTTCCCCTCTGAGAACCCGAGAGATTGTCTCCCATTGTTCATCATAAAACCTATCTAGCCCAAATCGCTGTTTGAGTAGCTGTTCAGCCTTATCCCTATTCAATCCGAATTGATCCATGAATGCTCCATTTTACCTACAGATTAACATATCTACTTGATTGGGTGTTGGGCTTAAGCACCCGGAAATCACTGCTGGCAAATATGCTTAACAATATTGAAACAATGCCCATAACAATATCCTATTTTATATAAGCCAAGCTTAGCACAATCTCTCCATCACCAAAATGATCACTCACAAGCCTAGGATTTGTAGCGATTGCCTGCTGAGCTACATCCATTGCCAGACACAAAGGGAATAGCGCTGGAGATGCTATTAATGATCGCAACGGCGCTTTATTCTCAGGCGTAGAGATCAGCATAGCTTCAAAGAGCATAGCTATTATCTGCGGATCAGATACTGCCATAGGATCGCTTTTCTTATAACGCCCTTTTATCTCGGTGTCCTCCAACACTCTCCAGGCCACAAAGGACCTCACTGCATATCTGGCATTCCTAAGGACAGTAGCACGTTCTCCATAACGCTCAACTAAGCGGTCAAAGATCTGCTTCTGAGTTACTTTCTCTTGCAGAGCCAGTACTCTGCCAGTTTGAATAGCCACATTGTACCAGAATGGATATGTAGCGATCATCAATGCCCAGTGCAGTGGTAACCAACTCTCCTGAGTATACTGCTTCGCCTTAAGAAGCAGTTGATCCCGCAAGTCTATCAGTTCCGGTGAGGGATCGAACCAAGCTGCCAGGATTCCTATTGCTATTGTATAGGTCTTATCTCCCCGCTCTCCGGTACCACCACTCTGTTTTTTATCTGCCAGATAGTCTATCAGATCCTTGCGAATCTCACTTGCAGACATACCCGATAACAACAGACTGAGGCATCTGTCCATCCATTCCAGCCGGATTACCTGTTTGATGCCGACCTTATCAAAACGGCTTTTATTCATTTATTCATCCTATCTATCTTCACTAATGGCACCATAACCTCTTCCAACGAAATCCCTCCATGCGCTACGATTCTTTTGCCTGCAGCATGAAAAGCAGCCTGATACGGAGCAAACAGGCAATACAGATCACCCGGAAGCCCCTTGGGAGTCCAGGCCAATGAAGTCTCAGACTTGCTTGCTGCTTGGTTCCTCAGGTTTTTCGATTGATATATCCTAACTCTGGATGTCTTTGTTTCTGATAATGCACCGTCAGGAATATTGCCAATTCCCTCGCATTCCAGGTTACCATGGTCTGAAGTGATCCAAACTTCAAAGCCATGATCGATCATTACCTTTAGAAAAGCACTGAAGTGTCCTTGTTTTACCCAGTGCCTGATCTGGCTGTGCATCCCTGCCGAACCCAGATTCATGCCATGCATGATGTCATCGATCATGTTTAACACTATTCCGATCACGAAGGCACTTTTCAGGTTAATCTGCTGTTCGATATCTGCCGCGATGTCACCAGTCCCATCCATTCGCAGATAATACACAGATTGAGAAGTAAGGCCATTGTCTTCCCAAAACCGTTTCCAATGACCGGCTTCTTTGGCTGTACTGTTCAGAGACTGCCCGAAATAGAACGGGATAGAAGCGCTGAGGATGGATTGTCTTGAAATAGGTGTGAGTGTGGGAGCCCAGGCAAACAGCGCATCTTCTTGAAGATTATATCCACCGAGCTCGAGCTCTGCTTTGATGCACAGCCATTGATCGTAGGACATGCCATCCATCACGATCAAGGCAGTTTTAGTTGAAGCATTCTCTGCTCTTTGAAAAGCCATGCTCTTGGCTATCTGATGCACCATTACAGGCTTTCTGGAAGGCAAACTGGCAAGGGAATCATAATGCCGCAGCATCCAGTCCCTGAACCTGGCATTAGCCTCGCCTATAAGCTTCAGAGCAGCGCTTTTCAGTTGTGAGCTATCTGCCGAAAACAGCTTGAATAAAAGCTCCGCATAGTCTTTGACATACTTCTGCCATGCTTTGTAGGAGCAGTTGCATTCGGGCAGATGGGCTCGCAAGCTGGATATCAAGCTATCGATCTGATCAGCTTCATCGGATACTTTCTGTGTGATCCCACAAGCCATCCAGCTCAAGGCTTGAGTCGTAGAATTATCCAATGATATCCGTTCAAGCAAGCCTTCAGCAAAGAAATTATCTGTGTAGACCTTCAGATCGGGATGATCAAATGGCAGTACCCTATGATACCTTTCTTGGCCTGTCCGCTCTTCAACGAAATGCTGCCATTCCTTTTGCAGAAAAGCATAGAAATACTCACTGCTTCTCAAAGCATGATCAAGGTCGAGATCATAGCCACCCAACAATCCTGTGCCAGCATTCCACAGCTTATTAACCACAAACTCAGGCAGTTCTGTATCAGTATAATGCAGTTTGAAAAGAACTGCCCAGTATTGCACTTCAGTGCTTATCCCCGCTATATCAATTCCAAACACCCGCCTGGATATGAAGTCAATACTCTCGTTGTATGAAGATAGATTCTGGGATTGCGCTCGGAGTAGATCAAACAGCTTGTCGTAATACTGGTTAGGCAGTTCCTTAACCGCTTTGGCAGATATCCCTGCGAAGTAGTCGTCCAGCCTCAAATGAATAACTTCAGAGTTCATCAGTACCGAATATGGCAACCGAGCAAGATCAGCTAGATCAGCAGAAATCCTGATCAATACCTTGGACTTCTCAGCACCCGGGCTTACCTGCCTCTTGCTCTCGAGGTAGAAATACAAGCTCAGGTTATCAGTGTAGTCATAGACATCGTATCCATTGTCCACTAATCGCTCAAAAAGATCCGTGGTGGCCGCCAAACCATCATAATCGAACAAGACCACCATCTGAGATGAAAACGCGCACAATCGTTCGATTATGGCGTTAACCAATAAATCATTCGTTGGGACTTGTTCGCTTTTCACCCCATGCCCTCTTTTACTGCGTCCTGGTAATGGCCTGATCGTAATACATTAGCAGTTTGGGGTCTTCTTCCAAGAGACTGCTGGGAATGCGCTTAGCTACCAGGATGATGGTCTCATAATCCCGATTCTGCCAGCAGTATTTGAAACCGGCTCGTACGGCTTCTGCCCGTATAACTTTATATCTCTTACCGGAAACAAGATCAGGACCGGTTTTAGGCAAGTCAGGTATCTCGGTTTGAAGGTCGTTTAGCTTCTTTGGTTTGTAGTCTTTTGGCAGATATGTCCAGAACTCTTTCAACAATGCCTTTTCCCGCATCTGTTCCAAATCTGCCAGTTTATTGGGATCTGGCACATACCAACGATCCTTAGCTTTGGCTTTAAGAGCCGGATCATCTTTGGGAAGATTACGCAGTTCTTTCCAGTTCGTGGATAGATAGGTATGAATCTGGCTGGGAACCTCACTTATATTATCGTATTTGAGGAAGTTTTGATCAAGTATGGTAGACAACTCTAGTAGTGTTTCTTGCTTACTCCATGTTGACATAGCACGTTGGAAAGGTGTGTTAATCTCTTGATAAGTTTGCGGCTTTTCTTTTAGCAAGCTACGCAACCATTCTATGGCGGAAACCTCATCCTCGATGAATATCTGAGACTGTTTTTCCAGACTGCTTTCCATAGTATATTTATCGTATATAAACACTTGTTCAGGAAGAAAATACAGTCCATCTCTGCACGAGTATCTTAGTTCTAGGCCCTCATGAAAATCATGGCTGTCCATAGGAACCCAGTAGCCATTTTGAACATAGTGTGCAACCATCCTATCAAAAAGAATCCTGGGATCTCTTTCTTTATTGGGTATTAACGATTTCCCTGATGAGCGCTTAACAACAGGTAGTTTCAAAAGATGTTTTCTTATAAACTCCCATACGCTATCATCATTATCATTTCCTAATATCTGAGTATTTTCGAAGCTGTCTTCAGGATTGTACGCTGAGATGATTAAATCTTTGATGACTGCTTTTCTACTCCTTATGGTTGCCATACCTCCTTGTTTCTTATCTAATGACGATACATCAGCAATAACAAAACCAGATTTCTCTATTGCTAATTGAAACGAGTTCCAAACAAATGCGCTTGTATTAGAAAACTCAATAGTAATCCATCTTCCTAGTTTTAAGTAATCATGTGTCACTGACAAACATCGTTCAATTAAATCCCGATACTCATCGTGGCCCTTTCTTTGAATTGGATTCTCAATTGCTTCTCTTTGGTTGTTGGTAAAAACCCGAAGCCAACCCTCCCATAAGAAACTAAGCTCCGAGTACATTATGTTGGCACCAAATGGAGGGTCAACGAATGTATAATCCACGCTACCAAGCTTCATTTTCGGGAATCTGTCGGTTAAGGACTGACAAGAGATAATGCAATTACCTGAGGATAAATTCTGTTGATATGCTCTCCACTGTGATTTCACTCGTTCCTTTAGTAATTGAGGTATGGATGTTTCTATTGAGATAGACGGGGCATAGAGCGTACCCTTTCTGTGCCCAGCATTACAGCCTCCACCCCCAAAAAAGTAATTCTTCAAGTGGAGTTGGTTAAGCTTAGTAGCTCTGTTAAGCAATCCTGTTAGCATGAATTTCATTTGGTGTGGGACAGCCAAGGAGTTTAACAAAGATAAGCTAATAAGATTTCTATTTGTATAGAAATGATGGATACGTGAGAAACCATGAGATCTTATAGGCTGATTCGTATTGTACCCTTCAGGTAGTTCATTTGCAGGATACCAGTAAAAGGGTTTTACACTGTTAATTTTTTCAATGATCTGAATGTCGAGATTATCAGGGCGTTTTTCAAAACTCTTACTTCCAACAGTGTAGCTTATCAAGACAGGAACTTGTTTTGCGATTTTTACTAAGCAATCGCTTTGTGTATCCAATGCACAATGATTATTATAGGCGGTTGATTCATTTGCCATATTATGATCTTTATAATCATCATCTTTCAAAAATAAGTAAACTCGCTCTATAGATCTTTTGGTTAGTAACGCCTCACAATAAGGACATTGGAACTCATCCAAGACCATTCCTTTTTCCCTATCAACTGCCGCCTCCCAGAAAACGAAGTCTTTCATACAGTGAGGACATACGAACACATCGCTCCATACAGTAAAATTTATTTTTCCCTTAGTTTTACCATCAGTGTGCAAGGTTTCGTACATCCAGCCGCATTCTTCTTCCACTTCCTCCAGGATGCGTTTTGCCTCCCTTTCGAACTCCACAAGATCAACCGGAGAATTGTAGTTGGCAGCGATAAAAGTAGCTGCAGGGGAGAGATCATTCAAAATTGCTTTTCTGGCTCCCAGTTTGGAGAATGCTTTGCCTTCTTCATCCAGAATAATGCCATCATCTTTTACCTGATAGCCAAGTGATTCAACCACTTTTCTGTCACCACATAGTTGGGCTGCTACTCCGGTCATCCCGGTCCCGCAGAAGCCATCAAAGACGATGTCTCCGGGTTCTGTGTAATGCAGGATATAGCGCATGATTGCCTTGTGGGGAACCTTGGTGTGGTAGGAATGGGCATTGTAGATGGGATCGTTCTTGCCCTCACTTACATCTGCAGCAAAGGGCTCCCGATGATATTCATCCGGTCTGGCTCCCTTTTCTTTTTCCCATTCTGCAATGAAGTCATTGATCCAAGGATTGGGGCAGGCAGTATAATAGGGAGGATCGCTCAGGGCGACAATATCATCATCCTCGCCGATTGGAAAGCCCTCGATCTTGCGGAACTCCGGGTCTTTCAGTTTTTCCCGTAAGAGGGTTCTGAAGTGCTCTCTGCGGGCATCTTCGCTGGTAAATACTTGCCCCAGGCAGGTGACGGGACCTTTGGCTTTGGTATCGAGATTAATGGAGGTTTGCTGTGGCATCAATGCTCTCCTTGAATAACTTGTAGCACTTCTTTTCCATAGTCGCTAAGATAATACTTTTGTTGGGGATGCTTGGGCGCTTCAGGAAAGCTCATCATCAGTATCCCACGTTCCAGTAAGGGGCGGATATGATTGGTTCGCAGATTATACCGGCTTCCCAAGTTAAGTTTTTTCCTGAGATTTTGCATACTCATTGGTTCAGTGCAGTTGAGTATGATTCCAACCTGAATATCTGATAGATGTTTGGATTCCTCTTGAGCTTGGCCACTAACTTGGCCTGTAGCTTGGCCACCAGCTTGGTCACTACCTGGCTTATTAATCTGTTGTTCAATGCTTTCGCACAGTGACCAAGCTTGATTGTGGTCGGTTGACTTGGCCAGTCCTTCTACCTCAAGCTTAGCCATGGTTGCCAGGGTCACATCGCTGGATTTGCCTGTGATTGCTTTGGCAATCGGCAGGCTCAGCTTCCGATAACAAACCAGGTAAGAAAAGATGGCAGCTTCTTCTGGATTTAGCTCAAGATCCAGCCTTGTAAGCAAATCTTTGAAAGGCTCGGATATTATCTGCTGCTTTTGTATAGAAAGAGAAAAACTGAAATCGGATTTATCGTTAGTTATATGAGCCGGGAAGAGGCCGAGCTTTCGGCAGTCTTCCATGATAGTCCTGATCCCGGTTCCGGCTTCTTCACAAAGCCCAATCTGCCGAAATATTCTAACGATCAAAGGATTGCGGATGGGGTGGTGCCGGGACTCGAGCAGGGCTTCAACACTGGAATAGGCAGAGCCGGGATTCCAGAATACGGTCTTGTCCTTGAAGATCTTGATTTCGGCTTTTCTGGAAACATCGCCGTAATCTTGATGGATCAGCAGATTAACTGCCGCTTCCCGAAAAGACCTGTAATCCAATGAATCATCTTTGCGTTGTAGGGTTGTCTCATCCAGAGAGAAGGGGACATCCGCAATCAGGGAGTACTTGTCATAGAGCACTCTCCAGGCTTCAAAGAGGTTAGTTTCTATCACCAACCGATCGTGCCACCTTTTATCCGCATCCCAGTTCTCCTCGGGGCTGTCTATTCTTTGATAGTCCACAACAGGCCGGGGCAGTATCTGCCTTACATAGCGTTCTTTTCCAAACAGCAGGATGGCGGCTTTGGTGGGGAACACCTTCCCATCATCTTCCAACAGCAGCCCCATTTCCAGTAGAAAGTCCTGATCATTCTGTTGGGCATATTTGCCCGCGAGCCTGTTATCCAGAAGCGTTCTATACCACTTTAAGGTATTGGTATTGATAAAACTAATATGGTCGATTCCCTTTTCAATGCTTCTATCGAATGGAGTATCACTGGCATCCCGTATTAAGGCTCTCAATTCAGATTCTCTACAGAGCTCATCACCTCCACCCCTTCTGATATAGGCTTGGTCGATTCTTCTTCCCAGATAGATGGGTTTATCCTTGCGATCTGCCTCCGGAATATAGAAAACCAATACATGCTTTCCCTCGACCTCGTGCAGTTCAGCATCAGATGGGATCACTCTGCTCAGCTTGCCTCCGTTACGCAGGCAGCTAAGAAAGTCGTTCTGAACCTTATCTACATCTTCTACCCCTATGATCTCCCGCTCAGCTTTCTTGGCGCTTTCTCTAATGCCGAAGACCAAGTACCCACCACAAGTGTTTGCAAAGGCAGAGACAGTCTTATAGGCCTCTTCTGAAACACCCTTGCGTGATTGCTTGAATTCAATATCTGTCCATTCTGGACTCTTGATAGCTTTTAGCAGCTCTTCTGTAGTCATTTTTTACCTATTCCAGCACTATCCTTACTCGCTGAGGATTCTTTCCCTGAATGAGTGAATCAATATATTGATCTAATACCCGTTTAAGCTCAGCTGGTGTGATAGATCCTCCTGCCTTGCTGATTACTCTACGGATCTCATCCATGTTAATGGTCACTTTTATGAGCCCAGCCAGTACTTCCTTGAGAATCTTCACAAAGTTATCATCAACCTTATCCGCTAGTTCTTTGTTTTTGATGAATTGATCTAGTACTGCCTTGTCCTGTTCACTTAGCAAAGCTATGGATTCCTGGGTGTGTTCATCCTGCAGGTTCTGGAGCAGCATTTCGGTCCAGTTGGTGATGGTATTATCCAGTATCTGGTCAATCTGACTCAGGATGTGGCTTGCGGACGAAGCTCCAGATTCCACCGCAGCATTGAATTTGCAATGGGGGCAGATGGGATCTGCCTGTAGGTTTTGCTCTGTGAGGTTGAAGCAGGTTTTTAAGCCTGAGAGTTTTTCCAATATCTCATTGACCTGCTGTTTGGGCATGATGTCGATTTCTCCGAGCTTGAGCAGGTTGCGTATCCTGAGATCATTGGAGAGGTCCGCTTTCTTTTTATCTTCCTGTCTATTCAGACGGTGCTTGCTATGCAGCTTCACATAGTGCTCAATATAGTCCTTCTTGAGCTTTTTCAGCTCATAGCTGATCTTTCCAGTTAGAGCCTTGATCTCATCGGCCTTCAGTTCTTTAACCTGAGTAAGCACGGCCTCTTTATCCTTTCCAAACTCAGTCTGCCAGGGATGCTCGCCGGGAAGTAGCTTCTCAGCTGTGGACAGCCAGTTTATGAGAGGATTTAGATAGATGATGAAGTCTCGGGCGGCATTAATTGTTTTAACCAGATCCAAAGAACTACGATGTAATTCTATATCTGCCACAGGAGTATTGAAGTTCTTTAGCTTAGCTGCAGAATTGAAGGCAGTCAGGGACTCAAAGAATTCCTTTGTTTTAGTGATAGTTTGTTGAGCTTTATCCAGGTTTAACGGTACTGCCAAGTCCACTCCCCAAAAGATCAATCCATCCCTCAGGTGGTTCATGGTGATCACAATGCGGGAGATCAGCTTTGTTATGGCATCCTGCAATACCCTTACCGGCTCATCATTTCCATGGGTAACATTTTGTGCTAATCCTGGGGATAGACCCACAAGCTCGAACAACGCTTTGATGGATTGGATGTTCCAATCCTTGGGTAGCTCGATGTGCTTGAAATCGACCAAGTTTGAGAGGTCTGTAGCACAGAGATATTGGATCTTAGTGGCATCATACTTGTCACCTATCACACTGAGGACGATATCACCGCTATAGACCATAGCTGCTAAAACCACAACAACCCATTCCGGTTCCAATCTGAAACCACTGGAATCAAGATAATCAAGGCCGTTGACCTTATCGATAAGCTCTTCCCGGTTTAATACCTGTCCTTTTCCTTTCGCAGCCAGTTTACTACTTATATATTGGGAGATGGGTGATTTGGATGTGGTGATTCTATCCCCATCGAGAAGTTGTAGAGCATCCAGAATTGCCAGTGCTTGCTTGGATCGATTGCTGCTTGAAATTGCACGCAAGGTGTCGGAGATGGCTTGTTTTCTGTTGTAGCCAGTAATCAAGACCGAGAATTTGGGGTACTTGGGTGCCTGTGTTTCAAAGTGCTGAGCCAGGCAGATCGAAGCTATGGCATTGATTATGTCTCTGAAGTTGGCCGTCTCATTCTGCCCAATTCCTGAGATCTCTCTAATGTTCTTGCCCTTTGCCCAGTTTTCCAAGGATTGCCTTTTCCCCTGATAAACCACATCGAAAGCTTCCCAGATATGCTTCTGCAGCCAGGATACCACCTTGCGCAGGTATTGTTCAGATTTCTGGAGGTAGATGTTTTTGGCGTTCCCTGATGCGGTTAAGGATAACTCATGTGAGGCAGCGAACAGAGCCAATGCCTCATCAAACTCCTCATCCCTGCGGCTCAGATAGATGAACACTTCATCCTCGAGTTTCTGGTCCTTAACCGGACTATCATCATATGGACGCAGGAAATAGATATAGTAATCCCTCTGCGGTACAGCAGTAGAACGCTCATTGGGAGAGCCAAAGAATAGA
>Ga0302253_1000976_pt1 | contig 19502 bp, 8 predicted proteins | sample AAG_RA_Trp_MG_FD_193537 | JGI IMG/M metagenome (GOLD analysis project Ga0302253, IMG submission 193537) | Enriched activated sludge microbial communities from anaerobic digester in WTTP, New Holstein, Wisconsin, United States - AAG_RA_Trp | ecosystem: Engineered > Bioreactor > Anaerobic >...
TGCTAAAGATTATACTCATTTTACAACAGTAGGGGCTAAACATATGGCTACATTATTGTACCATGCTATCTATAATGAATATGTGCACTATCGTCAGCGAAAAAATCAATATCAAACAACACAACATCATGAATAAATTTAGCACAGGTATTCTCCTAGTAACAGCATTGTTTTTTTATTACTTTTCCAACGGACAAGATAAAGATAACGATTTATTATTATTCAAATGCGACAGTAATTTTTTTATTAATGCCAAAGAAAGTATTGGATACGACAGCCTTTTCAAAAAATTTAATAGATTGCAAATATCTGGAAATGAACAAATACGCATTTTACAGGTAGGTGATTCGCATATTCAGGCAGATTTATTGACGTGTGAAATTCGCAGAAATTTTGCCAAAACATTTTTCAACTTGACCGAACCCCCTGCCATTGCTTTCCCTTATGGCATATTAAAATCAAATAATCCTTATGCTGTTTCGGTTATTTGCAATGGGAATTGGACAGGATACTCTGTTGCACAAAAATCGCAATTTAGTAGTTTGCTTGGATTGACGGCATGTTCGCATGATACATGCTTATCAAAAATAATGATACATGTTCGAACACAAGAAGACTCGAATGCAAGTTTTAGTAAACTTCTTGTTTTCTGTAATGACGACTCGTCACATATTGCTTTAAATACTGTAATTCCTTCCATTCACAGGATACACATTTTTAATGACAGCATTTTTTGTCATGAATTTATATATAATTGTTACACCGATTCAACCACTCTTTTTTTTAAGGTATTCAGTGATACGTTTGAATTTAAACTGTATGGCATAATTCCGTTCAACGATGACCCCGGCATCATGTATCATACCTTAGGCATTAATGGTGCCAAAGCAAGTTTGTTTAACAATACACTGCTTCCATCTTTTATAAAATATATGCACTACGATTGGGTTATTCTTTCGCTTGGAACCAACGATTGTTACCTTCCTGCCTTTGACAGCATAAGTGTAAGTCAATCATTTCAAACGTTATTAGCCTCCATTCGACAGGACAATCCGAATATAGCCATCTTATTAACCACACCCATGTCACATTATCGTAAAAAAAATATTATTAATTCAAATGTAATCAGCATGAAAAATATCATGCTCGACATAGTTACTAAAAATCATGCTGCCGTATGGGATTTTTATACTGTTTCGGGAGGCGAAACGGGTATGTCGCAATGGAATCTCGGTCATCTGTCTGCACCAGATAAACTGCATTTGAATACCCATGGTTATCAACTGCAAGGTGATTTGTTTTTTGATGCTTTTTTAAACACTTACATGGAGAATATTTCCAAACCATGAAAGAATGGCTGCTCGACATATTGTCCTATCACGAAAATGAACCTTTGCTGTTCAGTCAATTTTATTTTTGGGGATTTTTTGCCATCGTTTTAATAGGATATTCTTTTATTTACAAAAAAAACACGTTGCGAAATGCCTATTTGTTTGCTGCTTCTTTGTTTTTTTATTACAAGTCGGGTGGATATTTTTTCTCGTTGCTTATTTTAACCATTGTTATTGATTACTGTGTGGGCTTGATGTTGGGAAAAAATATGTCCACACGTAAACGCAGAGGCTGGATTACCATAAGCATTGTCGCCAATCTTGGCGTACTGGCATACTTCAAATATGCCTATTTTTTTACGGATGTATTAAATTCCCTTTTTGGTACTTCGTACAGGGTTCAAAACATACTGGCATTGTGGAGCAATCAATGGACAGGCACACACTTCGATGTGAGCACTATTATCCTTCCTGTGGGCATTTCCTTTTACACATTTCAGTCCATGAGTTACACCATTGATGTATATAGAAAAAAAATCAAGCCGGTAAACAATTTTATTGATTTTGCCTTTTATGTAACCTTTTTTCCACAGTTGGTGGCTGGTCCTATTGTTCGGGCATCTGAATTTATTCCACAGTTATATCAAAAGTACAGTCTTTCTCGACAGGAATTTTCGCATGCCTTATTGTTAATATTAAACGGACTATTAAAAAAAATTGTGGTAAGCGATTTTATTTCTATCAATTTTGTGGATAGGGTGTTTGATAACCCGTCGGCTTTTTCGGGTGTAGAAAATTTGATGGCAATATACGGGTATGCAGCACAAATATATTGTGATTTTAGTGGATATACCGATATAGCCATTGGCGTAGCGATGCTTCTTGGATTTCGTTTGCCTATAAATTTTAATGTCCCTTATAAAGCCACCAATATTACCGATTTTTGGCGACGATGGCATATTTCATTGAGTTCATGGCTTCGCGATTATTTATATATCTCGCTGGGTGGAAATCGCAAAGGTAAAGTAAGACAGTATATCAATCTTATGATTACCATGTTGCTAGGCGGATTATGGCATGGTGCTAATTTACGTTTTGTTATTTGGGGCGGTATTCATGGTATTGCCTTAATGTTTCATAAATGGATTAAACAACTTCATTTCAATGTTCCTATTAATAAAACATGGGGCAAGGCAATAAGTATTTTTATAACCTTTAATTTTGTTTGTCTAACGTGGGTTTTTTTTAGGGCACATTCCATGCACGACGCTTCTATAATGTTTTCGCAAATATTTACTTCATTCCATAGCGAAGTACTGCCCTTGTTTATTAAGGCTGAGCCGTTGGTATTTGCATTAATATGGCTAACATTTATTATTCACTGGCTACCTTCATCCATTAAGGAAAAATGCAGAGGCTATTTTATTCAAACCCCACTTTGGGTAAAAATATGTTATACCATTATGGTAATATTTATTTTATATCAGTTAAAATCAAGCAACATTCAGCCCTTTATATATTTTCAGTTTTAAAAATGGTAATGGAGCAAATATATCTTACTGACAATGTTCTAATAAACTTTATTTTCTCCCTGATGACGCGGTGTTGGTTCCCAAATACTTGATTTTACTCCCGACAAAAACTTAAAAAAACCTGACATCAATGCTATGTTCATATATAAGAAATGTGTCAACAGACGAAGTATCCCCATGTTTATTCTCATTGCCGATAATAATCGTTCCAATAATACGATAAAAATAACGGCAACTGCCAAAAGCCATAAATACCCATAGATTTTTTTGCCCAATAGGAAAAGAATACCTAATGCGATAAAAGCAATTACAAAAAAGAAAGGTGTAAACCATCGCAATACTTTATGCGAAAAAAAACAAAAACTGACCGGTGAACAAATTTTTTTGAATACCGATTTAAAATAAAATAAATTCTGAAAATCGCCTGTAGCAATTCTTACCTTACGATGATATTCATCCATTAAATTGTTAGATACATCTTCATAAACATAAGCCTTTAAATTGCTAATGGCTTTATAACCTTGCGTCAATACTTGCATGTTGATATAAAAATCATCTACTAAAAAATGAGAAGGCACAGGCTTAAATAAATTCTTTTTTACAGCATAGCAGCCACCAAAGGGTCCCATCATGGTTCCCCACAAAACACTTTCATAATATTTGATTTTAACCTCAGTGCTGATATATAAATTTTCCTGTTTTGAAATACCATCGGCTCTAATTCCGCTATGCAACATATTGGTGTCCACCAATCCAACGTTGTCTTCATTAATGGAATTGACTAACTCCTGAATCGTATCTTTGTCAAATATTACGTTGGCATCTGTAATGATAAGCGTATCTGCGGTTGCCTTTGATACTAAATGATTGATGATATTTATTTTTCCATTTCGTTGTTTAAAAAAAACAGTATGCAGGTTCGTATATTTTTGCGATAACTGCCCCAAAATTTCATTCGTTCTATCCGAAGAATTATCAGAACCAACCCAGACTTCTATTAAATGGGATGGATAATGGCTTTGAAAAATACTGTTTATTTTTTCTTCTATTACTTTTTCTTCGTTATAGGCTGCCATCAAAATATTGACAGGCAATTCGGCATATTTAGTATCTTTGTTACATAACGATTTTTTTCTGAGTATAAAAAATATTTTAAGTATAAAAGGATATAATAAATAGGTATGAAAAATAGCCACAACACAAATCCAAAATATTATCTCAATAAAAATCATACACTATTATTCTTCACAAAAATACGGTTATTTTTTGATAAATGATAAAAAAGGCTATTCAAACCGAATAGCCTTTTTTAAAACTAATTAATATTTTATGGTAATGGTACCTGTAATAGGGTCTTTAATATCACTTATTTTAATAACATACAAGTAAGGTCCCATGGGTAATTTTTTTCCGTTGAATTTGCCATCCCATTGTTTCGTAACATCGGTATAGTCCATACCAGAACCGGAATAACTAAACAATAAATCGCCCCAGCGATTGTATATTTCAATATCAACTTGGTTATATCCGCCAATACCTAATATTTCAAATGCATCATTTTTCCCATCTTCATTAGGTGTTATAACTGATGGAATAACGAGTTGTATGTCAACAATAAAGGTGTCAATCATCATGCAGTTATTGGCATCCGAAATGGTTACATAGTAAGTACCGGCAACCAAATCGCTAACGTTGCTTGATTGTGCACCATTAGACCATGAATAGGAATAAGGCAGGGTGCCACCAATAGTAGTTAATTGCACATTCCCTAAATTGTTGACAGGGTCTTGACTTTGTGTTGCCGTGGTTTGCATGGGTAGAGGATTGGCAATAATCGCTACGGCTGTAACAACACAGAGATTGCTGTCGGTTATGGTAACCTGATAAGAACCTGCCGTCAATCCTTGAATGTCTTGAGTCGTCTCTCCCGTTGACCATGCATACGAATACGGTGGTGTTCCGCCTATGAGAGTAGCATGTATAGCACCATCGTTGCCATTATAGCACAACGGATTTGTACCTGAAGTATTTACCTGCAACGGTGCAGGTTCTGTAATGTTATGCTGATAAATGACCGTGCAATGATGAGAATCGGTAATCGTAACCGTATAAGTTCCTGCTGTCAAATTGTTAATGGAAGGTGTTAAAAAACCTGTATTCCATATATAACTGAAAGGACTTACACCGCCATTTACGGTCAATACAATACTGCCATTTTGCAATCCATTACATGTAATATTTTGAACAGCAGCATCCACAAGCAATATCGGAGGTTGTGTGATTTGCAAAACAGTATCGTCTGTACAATGGTTAACATCGGTAACGGTTACAGAGTATTGTCCGGCAACCACACCTGATAAAGAGGATGAAGTACTCCCATTACTCCATAAATATGAATAAGGTGCTGTGCCACCATTCACGCTTATACTAATATTGCCTGATGATTCACCATAACATGAAACATCCTGAATAGAATCAACTACAATATTGCCAGCCGGCAGATTGGTAATTTGAACCGTTTGAATTGCAGAGCATGCATGACTGTCGTAAACAGTTACATGATAATTTCCGCTGGATAAACCTTGTACCGTATCAGTATTTGCACCTGTGGACCATAAATAGGTATAAGGTAATGTTCCACCACTTGCCTGAACGTATGCCCAGCCATTTTGTGAATTACAATTGGCTGAAAATCCTGAAGCAATAGCATTGACTGGAGCAGGTGCAGTAATATAGACTGAATCAATAATGGTACAGCCATTGGCATCAGTTACAGTTACATAATAGAAATGATTCCCATCTACATTACTTAATGTATCATTTTGCGTATGCAAAGCATCATTCCAAATATAAGTATAAGGAGTAGTACCACCAGAAACCTGTACATTAGCCATTCCATCATTGCTGTTGGCACACAGTGGAGAGATATGACTTATCGTATCTGCAACTAATAAGGATGGCTGCGATAAACTAAGATTTAACATTGTGCTACAACCATGCGAATCGACTACAGTAACAAAATAATTGCCAACGCCAACATTTGTTATGGATGAATTGTTGCCAAGAGATGTTCCCTGGTCATCCTGCCATGTATAAGTATATGGTAAAGTACCTCCTTCAGCATGCAGATGAATAGAACCATTGGTAAGTCCAAAACAACTTGGTGAAACAACATCATCAATATTAAATGCCAACACATTGGGTTGCGTAACTGTAACAGAATCAATTGTAATACAACCTGCACCATCGGTTGCCGTTAAATAATAAATACCAGCAGGTACATTCACAATAGAATCAGCGGTAACTCCATTTGACCATAATAGTGAAACAGGATTAGTACCACCTTGCACCGTTGAATAAACTTTACCGGTAGAATCGCCATTACAATTAGGTAATTGCACAATATTAAATGAAAGTTGTGGTGCATTAATATCCGACACACTGCCTGTAAATACAGACAGGCAGCCATGACTATCGTGTACCGAAACAGAATAAGTGCCAGCACTTAAATTAATGGCAGTAGATGTTGTTTGTCCATTGGCTTGTGCATCCCATAAATAAGTATAAGGACCAACACCGCCTGAAACGCTGGTTTGCAAACTTCCATCTGACAGATTGCAATGTGAATTTATCATGTTGAAGGTATTGGTCAAAACTGGAGGTTCATAAATAGTTGTAGAAGATATCATAGGACAATGATTAGCATCGTGAACCGTAACAGTATAAGTGCCTGCCGCCAAACCTGTTATATCTTCACTTAATTGATTATTGCTCCAAAGATATGTATAAGAAGGTGTACCACCGTTAACAGTCAAATCAATATTTCCATTGACTGCACCATAACAAAGTACCGAATCATCGGCAAAGGATAATACGATTTCAGTGGGCTGAACGATAACAATACTGTCCACTTTGGTACAACCGTTCAAATCGTTAACCGTAATGAAATAGGTTCCTGCACTTAAATTGGAAATGGTTGGCGTACTTTGATTGGTTGACCAGTGGTAACCATAAGGGTTTATTCCACCTGATGCACTGACCGTTGCTGCACCATTATTACCGCCAAAGCAACTAATCGATGCTGTTTGCGTAACAGTGGACATTATAGATGATGGTTCTGTTATGGTAATTTGGGTAGTTGATGTACATAAATGTCCATCGGTTACAGTTAAATCATAAGTACCAGCAGGCACATTGGTAATACTATTTATAGTTGAACCGTTTGACCACTGATATCCATAAGGCAAGGTTCCACCTGTAACATTAACAGATGCCGCACCATTACTTAAACCATTACAGGTAACATTATTTAAAATAGGTACATTAATGTTGATGGCTTGTGGTTCAATAATAGAAGCACCGGAAGAAATCGTACACATATTATTATCCGTAATGGTAACCGTATAACTGCCTGCTATCAAATTGCTAATAGACGCTGATGTAGAACCATTATTCCATGAATAGGTATAAGGTGATGTACCACCCGAAACGGAAATGGTAGCAGCACCATCGTTACCTCCATGACAGGAAACATTCGTTTGAGAAACCAACATGGCAGACATACCTGCTGGTTGAGAAACACTGGTAGAAGCGGTTGTCGTACAACCATGTGAATCGGTAACAGTTACGGTGTAGTTTCCTGCTGATAAATTATTAACATTAGCCGTATTGGCACCATTTGACCACGAATAAAAATAAGAAGGTGTTCCACCTGATGCTACTGCCGAAGCAGAACCATTAGAATAACCATAGCATGATGGAGGCAGTACGGATATAATAGAAGCATTGATGGCCGTTGGTTGAGTTATCGTAATATTTTGCGTTGCCTGACATCCTATACTGTCGGTTACTGTGACGGAGTAATTGTTTGCTGTAAGTCCAGTCAAATAAGTGCTATCTGCGCCATTAGACCAACTGTAAGTATAACTTGGACTTCCGCCTGTAACAGAAATGGATATGGAACCACTACTGCCACCAAAGCAAACAACAGGTGTTACATTATCTACCGTAATGGTAGGTGCACCTGTATTATTAATGGAAACAGTAGATATGGTACTGCAACTATTGGCATCGCTCACAGTAATGCCATAATTTCCTGCGGGAATACCTGAAATAGATGCGGTAGTTGCGCCCGTTGACCAGTGATAAGAATAAGGATTAACTCCGCCGCTAACTGTAACGCTTGCTGTTCCATTTGAATTGCCACAAGTAGCATCCGCAACGGTTGGATTAACCGTCATGGCAGTAGGTTCAGTAATATTTACAACGGAAGCCTTTGTACAGCCATTATCATCAGTTACCGTTACAGTATAAGTCCCTGCAGAAAGTCCGTTAATAGATGATGTAACCGCTCCACCAGGCAACCAGATATATGTATATGCAGGTGTACCACCAGAAACCGATGCTGTTGCAGAACCATTGTTTCCACCATGGCAGGATACATTAACAGAATTCATAGTTATTGAAATAACAGTAGGTTGAGTAATGGTTACATTGGCAATACTTGTACAACTGTTATTATCTGTAACTGTTACCGTATAGTTCCCGGCAGTAAGCCCCGTAATAGATGAACTTGATTGCCCTGTAGTCCAACTGTAAACATACGCAGGTGTTCCTCCTGTAACACTAACCGATGCAGAACCATTGTTCCCACCATTACACAATACATTTGTGGAAGAATTAATGCTGGCAGAGAGTGCCGACGGTTGTGTTATTGTAACAGAACTTGTGGTTGTACAGCCTTTATTATCAGTAATGGTTACTGTATAATTTCCCGCTGTTAAGCCCGTCGCTGTTTGAGTCGTTTGACTATTTGACCATAAGTAAGAATAAGGTGATGTGCCACCGCTTTGTGTTACAGTTGCAGAACCTGTTGCTGTTCCAAAGCATGTTACTTGGTTTGAAGCAGAAATACTGGAAGTTAAAACAGCCGGTTGCGTTATGGTAACACTTGCCGTTGAAGTGCAACTATGAGAATCGGTTATGGTGACTGAATACGAATTTGCAGTTAAATTGGAGGCTGTTGCTGCAGTTTGCCCATTCGACCAAAGGTACGAATACGTTGGGCTTCCTCCTGATGCTGTAACAGTAACAGTTCCGTTATTTCCACCATTACACGAAACATTAGTAGGAATTCCCATGGTAGATATAAGTTGAGTTGGTTGATTGATGGTAACATTAGCCGTTGTAGAACAATTGTTGGCATCTCTAACTGTTACGGTATAGGTTCCGGCAACCAATCCATTAACCATAGCCGTTGTTTGTCCCGATGACCATAAATATGAATATGCTGTAGTTCCACCTGATACACTAACTGTTGCTGCACCATTGTTTCCTCCATAACATGAAACTTGTGTTGATGATGATATGGTAGCAGTTAATACAGCAGGTTGAGTTACGGTATAGGTTGCAATTTTGGAACAATTGTTAGCATCGCGAATGGTGACGGAATAAGTACCTGCCGCTAATCCACTAATGGATGAAGTGGTTGCAGTAGTTGACCAAAGATAGGTATATCCCGGTGTTCCTCCACTGGCAGCAACAGAAGCCGTTCCTGTATTTCCACCGTTGCAAAGAACACTTGTTCCAGACGTTGTTGCAGTAATTACTGATGGCTGTGTAATAGTAACCGAAGAAGTATTGGTGCACAAGTGCGCATCGGTTACCGTCACAGAATAAGTACCAGCAGTAACATTCGTTATAGAACTTGTAGTTGCACTGTTAGACCATAGATAGGAATAATTTGTTGTTCCTCCCGTGGCTGTTACCGTAGCACTTCCATTGTTTCCGCCATTACATGATACGTTGGTTTGAGCAGTAATGGAAGAAGTTAACGTGGTGGGTTGAGTAACAGTTGCACTGTTGACCATGGTACAACTATGACTATCAGTAATGGTAACAGAATATGTACCTGCTATCAGTCCGTTAATGGTTTGTGTTGTTTGACTGTTTGACCACGAATAGGTATAAGGTGATGTCCCACCTGTTGGATTAACAGTTAATGAGCCATTCGAACCACCATTGCAATTTACGTTGGTTGTGTTGAAAGTGGAAGTTAGTGCCGCAGGTTGCGATATAGTTACAGAAGATATTGAAGAACAATTGTTGACATCTTTTACAGTAACATAATAAGTGCCTGCACTTAATCCCGATGCTGTAGCCGAACTAGCGCCGCTGGACCATCCATAGGTATAACCAGGTGTACCACCACTTCCAGAAGCAGTTGCACTACCATTAGCACCTCCATTGCAACTAACATTGGATGATGAAGTGATGGATGAGGTAACAACAGTTGGTTGAGTGACAGTTACGGAAGTTGTTGTTGTACAATTATGGGTATCCTTAACTGTAACACTGTATGTGCCCGCTGCCAAATTTATAGCAGTTACAGTTGTTTGTCCATTAGACCATTGATAATTATATCCGGGTGTTCCACCGGAAGCGCTTACCGTAGCACTTCCATTGGAAGCACCATTGCACAATGGACTGATATTACTTGTAATAGTTGCTACTACTGCTGACGGTTGAGTAATAGTTACTGAAGCCGTACCTATACATGTCAATGCATCGGTTACAGTAATAGAATAAGTTCCTGCTGCTACATTAGATATGGATGTTGTTGTTGCACCATTAGACCAGTGATACGAATAAGATGGTGTTCCACCACTGGCAGAAATACTGGCTCCACCAGTTGAGCCACCGTTACAAGTAACATTTGTAACTGAATTTACGGTTACAACCGGAGCACCGGAATTATTTACTGCCACGTTATTTACATTGGTACAACTATGACTGTCAGTTACGGTTACTGAATAAGTACCAGCAGGTACATTGGTTATAGAAATTGTAGTAGCACTGTTAGACCATAAATATGAATAAGAAGGTGTCCCTCCACTTACCGAAACAGAAGCACTTCCGTTACTGTTACCACAAGTAGCATCTGTTTTGCTCATAGTAAGTGTCAGAGATGCTGGTTGTGATACCGTTACAGAGCCTGTTTTTGTACATCCTTTAATATCAGTAATAGTTACATTATAGGTACCTGCACTTAAATTCGTTGCTGTTGAACCTGTTTGTCCGCCAGGAACCCATAAATAAGTATAAGGGCCGGTACCTCCTGTGGGTGTTGCTGTGGCACTTCCATTTGAACCACCATAGCAACTGGTATTAGTAGAAGATAACGTTGCATTTAAAACAGCCGGTTGGGTAATACTTACTGAAGTAGTAGAAGTGCAATTGTTCGCATCATATACGGTTACATTATATGTTCCTGCTGCCAGACTAGTAGCAGTAGCCGTAGTTTGACTGTTTGACCAATTATAAGTATAGGACGGTGTACCACCTGTTGCATTTACTGTTGCCGTTCCATTATTACCGCCATTACAACTTACATTAGTGGAAGATGAAATGCTGGCACTTACAGCAGTTGGCTGTGTTATGGAAATAGAATTTACTTGTGAACAATTGTTGGCATCTCTCACCGTAACATAATAAGTTCCTGCTGACAATCCTGAAATAGTTTGTGTTGTTTGTCCACCAGTCCATTGATAAGAATAGCCCGGTGTTCCGCCTGTTGGTGTTGCTGTTGCACTGCCTGTACTTCCACCATTACAAGCAACATTAGTCTTTGTCATGCTTACGGACAGTGCTGCGGGTTGCGTAATGGTAACAGACGATACCGAAGTACAATTATGAGTGTCCTTTACAGTAACATAGTAAGTTCCCGAAGACAATCCTGTGGCTGTTTGTGATGTTTGACTATTAGACCAGGTGTAAGTATAAGAAGGTGTACCACCACTTCCTGTTACGGTTGCCGTTCCATTATTGCCACCGTTACAACTTACATTTGTTTGTGATGAAATGGAAGAAGTTAATGTTGATGGTTGTGTTATGGTTATGCTGTTTACAGCCGAACAATTATTGATATCATGGACTGTAACCGTATAAGTACCGGCAGCAAGTCCCGAAATGGTTTGCGATGTTTGACTGTTGGACCATAAATAGGTATAGGTTGGCGTTCCACCAGTAGGATTTGCAGTAGCGCTTCCTGTACTGCTACCGTTACAGGTTACATTTGAACCCGAAATGCCAACACTCACCGCAGTTGGTTGCGAGATTGTTACCAACGAAATAGAAGTACAATTATTGGCATCTCTAACAGTAACAGTATAAGTACCGGCTGTTAATCCTGTAGCAGTTTGTGTGGTTTGACTATTGGACCATGTATAATTATAAGGAGAAGTGCCACCGCTTTGTGTTACTGTTGCAGAGCCTGTTGAGCCACCAAAACAGGAAACATTTGTTTGCGAGGCAATGGAAGAAGTCAAAGTAGCGGGCTGTGTAATAGTGAAAGTACGCGTTGTTGAACAACTATTGGCATCACGAATTGTAACGGTGTATGTGCCCGACGTTAAACCTGATGCTGTTGCTGTTGATTGACCGTTACTCCATGTGTATGAATATAAGGGAGTGCCTCCACTTACCGAAACAGTTGCACTGCCGTTATTCCCTCCATTGCAACTCACATTTGTCTGAGATGTTGAAACAGATAACGCTGTTGGTTGAGATACTGTGGTACTTTTTACCAAAGTGCAACCCTTATTATCAGTTATTGTAACAGAATAAGTTCCTTGTGATAAACCGGAAATAGAAGATGCGGTGGAACTGTTACTCCATAAATATGAATAAGGAGACGTTCCGCCAGAAGGACTTACGCTTGCAGAACCGGTACTTCCACCATTACATAAAACAGGTGAAGAACTAATGGTAGCGGCAAGTATTGTAGGTTGTGTTATTGTGATTTGTGCCGTTGCATTACAAACGCCATTGGCATCTCTTACCGTAACGGTATAAGTTCCTGCAGCCAAACCGGTTGGATTTGCCAACGTAGAACCATTGCTCCATGAGTAAGAATATGGAGAAGTGCCGCCTGAACCGCTTGCCGTTGCAGAGCCATTATTTCCACCATAACATGAAACATTACTTACTACCGAAGCCGAAGCAGTTACACCGGTAACGCTGAAGGTCAAATTTTGCCCACCGGTTGGATGTGAACATATATCAGAAACAGAATTACTTACTAAACTAATAGTATAGGTTCCTCCTTGTACAAAAGCAGGGCTTACTGTTAATACATAATCTCTTTCGTAACTGCCCCCAGCAGCACAAATAGCACCACTCACAGATGTAACGGTATAGGGTCCACCTGGACCGCTGATAGTAAAATCGGATGCCTGCACCGTAGTGCATGACACATTTTCACTGAAACGAATGATAACCTGATTTTGTCCACATGCCGGCGATTGAACAACATTGTACAAATATGGACCTGTATTGTCCACTACTTGAGCCGTACCTCCAAAAGTAATACTATATCCATTTTGTGTTGAACTGAAATTACTTACATTAACCACGTATGTTTGTCCAGCAGTTACACTAATAGCAGAATTGTAAGTTGTACAATAAGCCGGGTCGCCATACATACACGAAGAAGAACCTCCACCGGTAGGACCTGTCGCTCCTGGTACACCGCAAAAATTACAACTTACCTGCAAACTTGGGTTCGAATAAATATCTGCACATTCGGCATTGGTTAAATTATATACCGCCCAATCATAATCATCACCGCTACTATTGGGAGTAATCTGAAATGTAAGTGTTCCAGAAGTTTGAACGGTAAATGTGTACCAAACATCGTTAAGTTCTCCTGCCAGTAAACAATTGCCGGGACACATGTCGTCTGAATATGGTAAATGTGTTGGAATTTCAGTTGGGAAATTTCCCTGACCAGAATAAGAAGCAGTAGTGGAATAAGTAGAAAAGCATAATGGTATTGCCCCTGCACAATCCTGTGTATTTGGAGCAACTGGTGTGGTACAAGATAATGTTGCAGCCCATCCATCATACATTACACTAACATCAGAAGTAAACACAAAAGTAAGACAGGTTCCACTGGAAGTAATAGTGCCAGGTGATGTAGTGCCGTTATAAGAACCTATTAATGGACTGCCTGTATTCGGTCCATTATATATATATAAATAATCATAACTTGCTTCTGTATTGAAAGCAGTAAATGTAGCAACAATGTGCCCACCATTACTTGAGCATATCGTCATGGTATAGTTTTCATCGTTCTGGTATGTACCTCCGCTACCACCGCTATCGTAAAAATAACCCGAACAGGTAGAAACAGTTCCTCCTGAACTGATAAGGTATGCTTGTCCATAAAAATTTAACATACTGAATATCAGTACAATAGAAAATAAATATTTTTTCATAAATTAAAAAATTTAATTAAGCAAATATACACAATATTTATTAACAAAAAAAAATTTTCATAAATTTTTTATTTATAGTATGTTTTAAGTTTTCATACACAATCCTTTTAACACCCAATAGCGAAACCGTAACAGCATTATTCCTTTGGAGGGTGTAAATGCAAGCGTATAAAAAAAGAATAATACCATCGAAGCAGCCCATTTTATCAACTCATCCATTATTTTCTTAAACAGTTGCCTTTTGCTTTGACGGATACGAATACGTTCGCTTTTGCCAACGCCTATGGCTTGTTTTTTAATAAAAATAGGGGTGGTTCTAAAATCGGGTACAAGATGATAGATGATGGCATTGCTTAAATAATATACCCGTTCGTTGCCTTGATAGATTCGTTGAAACATGTCTTTTTCTTCACTTCCCAGCATATTATTCCCTGTACGTCCAAGGTCTGGATTAAAAAGTCCATATACATCAAACAGCGAACGATGAAAAATCATATTGGAACCGCGCGGATAACTTTTTTTTGAAAAAGCCATAGTAACTTGATATGGCTTAAAATAACCGAATAAAGAACCGAGATAAGGGGTGTACCACGCAGGTGGCTTGCTTTCGAAATCCAACAGAATAGGTCCTCCTATGGCTTTGACATCTATGTGGTCATGAATAAATGCCATTACATAGTTGGTATAATCGGGATGTATATAGGCATCATCGTCTAAAAAAGCAAGCCATTCTCCTTTGGAAACTTCAATGCCTTTGTTGCGTGCATGCGACAGTCCCTGCTTTTCTTCTTTAGCATAAGTAATAGCCAACATTGGATGTTCCAGTTTGAAATGATGAACTACTTCTTCGGTGTTATCGGTAGAATTGTTGTCTATCACTACTATTTCATATTCTTGAGGGTTGTGATATGTTTGCAGTGTCAAGGCTGTCAGCGCTTTTTTTAAATATACAGCACGATTGTATGTGCATATTATATATGAAATTCGATACATCATTCTTCAAATAAAAAAACAAAAGTAATGATTTTAAAAAAATATTCCTTAATTTTGCTTGAAAATTATTTGGCTTTGATTCGCAATGTAATTATTATAGGTCCTGCTTATCCTTATCGTGGAGGAATAGCCGCTACCAATGAACGGTTAGCACAGGAATTTATTAAATCTGGCATAACAGTTACCCTTTACACCTTTTCATTGCAATATCCCAAACTTTTTTTTCCGGGCAAGACACAATTTTCCGAACAATCAAAGCCTCCCGATTTGAATATTAAAAGACGTATTAATTCTATTAATCCATTTAACTGGCATGCCGTAGGACGTGAAATAAAAAAAGCAAAACCTGATTTGGTAATGGTTCGCTATTGGTTACCCTATCTGGCACCTGCGTTTGGTACTATTATTCGTAAGATTAAAAAAAACAAACAAACAAAAATCATTGCCCTGGTAGATAATTTTATACCACACGAAAAAAAAGTAACGGATAAAATGCTTGCGGGTTACTTCATTAAAGCCGTGGATGGATGTATTGTTATGTCGCACAGTGTAAAAGCGGAAATTGAAAAAAAATATAAGAACAAACAGATAGAATATTGTCCACACCCGTTGTTTGACCATTATGGAAAACCACTTTCCAAAGAAGATGCCAAAAAATCATTACAATTGAATATCAATAAAAATTACATTTTATTTTTTGGGCTTGTTCGCGATTATAAGGGTTTGGACTTGCTCATAGAAGCCGTACACTTAACACAATCCATGCCCGTCAATTTTGATGTGCTCGTAGCAGGCGAATTTTATTCGGATGAAGCAAAATACAGAGCAATGATAGAACAATACGGATTAACTCAAAAATTCCATATCTATGCACAATTCATTCCCGACGAAATGGTACCCTATTTCTTTTGTGCTGCCGATATGGTAGTACAACCCTATAAGGATGCAACACAAAGCGGTGTAACTCAAATAGCCTATCACTTTAATAAGCCCATGATTGTTACCAAAGTGGGTGGGTTGCCCGAAATGGTTCAACATGGGAAAGTAGGATATGTGGTTCCGCCCGAACCGACAGCCATTGCACAAGCCATTACAAAATTCTATACGGAGCATAAGGAAAAAGATTTTTCAACCATGGCAGCCATCGAAAAAAATAAATATTCATGGAAACGAATGGAAGAGACCATTCATATTTTATATTCCAAACTTTCTTATCGAAATAATACGTTCAATGGATAAATCATCGTCATCTGGTCAAGTGGAAATAGTTGTACAACGCATTCTGCAAAGCATTCAGATAAAAGAACTTTTGCTAAAAAACACCGCATTGCTCGAAACCATTTCGCAAGTAGCGACATTGTGGACAGAAACCTTTAAGCACGGGAATAAAGTGTGGTTTTGCGGTAATGGTGGAAGTGCTGCCGATGCCCAGCATATTGCGTCTGAACTTTCAGGAAGATATTATTTTGACAGACAACCATTGCCTAGCGAAGCGTTGCATGTGAATACATCTTATCTTACCGCCGTTGCCAACGATTACGGCTATCAAGAAGTGTTTGCCCGTTATGTTCATGGATTTGCTCAACCCGGCGATACGCTGGTAGGGTTGTCCACCTCGGGAAATTCAAAAAACATTCTTCGTGCCTTTGAAGTAGCCCGTGAAAAAGGTGTTACAACGGTTGCCATGACGGGGATGAATACTGCGAATATAATATCGTTAAGTGATTTGATGATTAGCGTACCTTCCACCGATACGCCACGAATACAGGAATCGCATATTTTGATTGGACATATTTTGTGCGAAATAGTAGAAAAAAATATGTTCCCATAAATACCAAATGGAATTTATTTACCTTTATTATTTGGGGGACAAATAACTAGTCATCCCTTAAAAACTTATTTGTAACTATTCGCCCCATCTCGTCATTGCGAGCGTAGCGAAGCAATCTCACCATGCAGTCACTTCTTCATATAATACCAAACCGCTAACAAAAAAATGAAATGAATTTTGTTAGTGTGCTTTGGTTAGCGGTTTGGTATTAAGTGCTGTAATCCATATCAAACCAAAGTTTATTTTTTGAATATTCTTTTAGTCAGGAAAGACTGAGAAAAATTTGTCTAACTTTACACACGATAAAATGACGAAGATGATGAAAAAGTTAATGCTTATAACCTTGATGATAGGCTCTATTTGTTCTTTCGGACAACAAAACTGGCATTTTCAAGATTATACTGATGATGGCTATGCGGGTATTAGCCTTCATAAGGCTTATACTTTATTAAAAGACAGAAAACCTAAACCTGTAATTGTGGCTATTCTTGATAGTGGTGTAGATACTACCAATGAAGATATTAAACATTTTTTGTGGCAGAACCCAAACGAAATTCCTGCCAATGGAAAAGACGATGACCATAATGGTTTTATAGATGACGTGCATGGCTGGAATTTCTTAGGTAATGCCAAAGGACAAAACATTGATGCCGAATCGCTGGAAGTAACACGCATGTATAGCCGAATGTTTAAAAAATTTAACAACATTGATACACTTCATTTGAAAGGGAATGATAAAAAGGAGTTTGATTTGTACATCAGAATAAGAAATGATTATCAAAACCGTGTAAAAGAAGCCAACGAAGAATTGACCTATTATACTATAGTTATTAAAAATGTTACGCGTATGGAAAATGCACTGAAGCAATATTTACATACCGATACGCTTACCGAATCAAAATTAAAACCATTGCTCACATGCCAAAACGACACGATTAAAACTTTTGCCTCACGATATTATCAATCAAAAAAGGCAGGATATGAACTTGCTCAAATAAAAAATGCGGCTCTTGTTACAGAAAAAAAATTAAAGACCGAATTAAATCCTGATTTTGATGCACGATATATAGTTGGCGATAATCCTTTCAATATAAATGATTCAATATACGGGAATAATGATATTATGGGACCATCATGCAATCACGGGACATTTACAGCAGGAATTATTGCTGCCGACCGACACAATGGAAATAATGCCTTTGGCATTGCCGATTGTGTTCAAATAATGATTTTACGCATTGTCCCCGGTGGTGATGAACGTGATAAGGATGTTGCCAATGCCATTAAATATGCTGTTAATAATGGTGCAAAAATCCTGAACATGAGTTTTGGAAAACAATATTCACCCGAAAAAAATATGGTAGATGACGCCATAACTTATGCCGAAAGTAAGGGTGTTATCTTTATTCATGCAGCAGGTAACGAATCTAACAACAATGATAAAATTCCACATTTCCCAAGTCCTGTAGGAATTAATAACAAACTTCTGACTAAACGATGGATAGATGTAGGGGCATCAGGAATTAAGGTGGACGAAAATCTGGCTGCTCCGTTTAGCAATTACGGAAAAAAAACGGTGGATGTATTTGCTCCCGGTGTCAAAATTTTTTCTACTGGACTTCATAACAGTTTTCGTGCATCTAATGGCACAAGCGCCTCATGTCCTGTGGTTACAGGCATTGCCGCCTTACTAATGTCCTATTTCCCTGAACTCACATCATCCGAAATACGTAATATTATTCTTTCTTCCGTTAATATTTATAAAATTCGTGTTTTACTTCCTTCTAAATCTGAATATAATAAACGGATACCTTTTACAAAACTTTCCAAAACCGGTGGAATTGTTAATGCTGAAAAAGCAGTAAAAATGGCTATTTCATTATCAAAAAAAAGATAGCAACTGTAAAAAAATAATTTCACTATACAAGCAACCTATTAAAATATAAAGTCGTCTTCATGAAGATAATAAATTTTTTATGAAAAAAGCATTACTTTTATTCAGCGTCCTTTTAATTGTAGCATACGGTTATGGACAAAATTTTATAAGCGTTCATGAAAACAATAACGGTCAAACCATCAATCTGTCCCCGGATAAGGTGTTGGAAATAAAATTGCCACGATTATCTTCTACGGGATATATTTGGTGTGAATCACCCAATGCAATGGATAAATCCATACAACGTTCTATTGAAAATGTGGGAGATGATTTGTTTATTGCCGATAACTTCATAGATTCCAAAAATGGAAAACATCGTGTAGGGCAATCAGGTATTCAGATTATTCATTACAAAGGAACATCGGTAGGTACTACTACATTAAACCTTGAATTAAGACGTCCTTGGGAAAAGAATGCGATACCCATACAAACTTATTCCATAACGGTTATATCCAGTGGTAAATACACAGGCAATTATCTTCCGCAGAAAAAAGAATTGCCCAAACATGTTACTTCTACAACCAAATCTGTTCCTTCCAGTTGGGATTGGCGTCCACATTGCACTCCCATAAAAAATCAAATGTATTGTGGTGATTGCTGGGC
>Ga0302253_1000978_pt1 | contig 19469 bp, 14 predicted proteins | sample AAG_RA_Trp_MG_FD_193537 | JGI IMG/M metagenome (GOLD analysis project Ga0302253, IMG submission 193537) | Enriched activated sludge microbial communities from anaerobic digester in WTTP, New Holstein, Wisconsin, United States - AAG_RA_Trp | ecosystem: Engineered > Bioreactor > Anaerobic >...
GTTCTTCTTTGTGTCATAATAATACGTGTTTACGTATTACAAAGTAAATACTATAATTTGCTTCTCACAAGTTTTTTAACATAAAGTTATCAACTAATACGTGTTAATATTCGGAGTTAGGGGTTAATTTTTTCAAATTCAGTCGTCCTATGTAGTGAGGGTACTAAACTATGAGAATAGTTTAGAAATTTACCAGTGCCAGTAATTTTGATGAATTTCTTAATCATTTTTATATTAATGTATTATGTTTCTCAGGCTTGCATACAACATCTGTATAAACTTACAATTACGTTTATATCTTCATTATCCACAGTCGTTTTATTTTGATAAATGCTGTTCATGTGAGTAATATTAAATATGTGTCTTAAATAGTTCATTTTGTAACTCCGTATTAAATTTACACTTATACAAAGGTATAACTTTTTTTCATTCTGCCAAATTTTTTTTAAAAAGTTCTCATATAAATACGACATTATATAATTCATATTTAATAGGATAGATACTTTTTAAGGGACGACTATGTAATAGAAAAAATAATGTATCTACTTTTCATAATTTCCTTATTTTACTCCAAAATCAAAAACTTTTGTATTGTTTTGACCATATATTGCAAGATAAGGATTACCAGCATTATTACTTAAGTATAAAAAGCAATATTCACCCGGCACTAAATGTTTCGGAAATGTTATTTTATAAGTATATTCAGATACTTTTTCATATTTAAAAGTTACAAGACATTTATCATCAATTGAAAAATCAGTCTGTCCAATCGCACTAATCTTTCCAGAAACATATTCTCTCTTGTTTTTATTAACATCTAATTTAATCAATTTAAATTCGTTAGGACTAACTGCTTTTGCATTATTATTTGCAACCAAATTTTGGTTCATTAATTGTTGCATATAATTATCTTGATTAGTCACATTTGCATTAGAATTATTTAAGTCCTTTTTTAATGGAGTGAAGTTAAAGAAAAATTCAGGTTGTTCAGTGAATTGATAATTTGCTTCTTTACCTTCAATTTGAGATTTGAATTTTGTAGAATAAACACCAGTGCCTCTTGATGAGGTTACAACTGTTGGATCTAAAGAAATATATTTGTCGTCCTTTTTGAAATAAATACCAGATTCCTTAAAAGTGTAGTTGCCACCATCACTATTAAAAGAATTATTAACATCAGTTATAGTCTCAGTTAGTGATTGTTTATAAACCATTAGATTTATTACTGTGTCACTTACACTATTTTCTTTTAAATTAATTAAGCCTTCGGTGCTAATATCAAATGCACAGGGGCTTGTACTAATTTTTTGTAGTATTATTTTATCACCTAATTTTGCTTTAGTCAACTTTATAACTGTCTCATTTTTAATCGTGTCATTTTTTACTTGACTATTTACTACAATCGTGCTCAAAACTAAGCACAAAAAAGAAACCATGATTTTTTTCATAGGAAGAATAATATTTGAATTTATTAAACTTTTTTCTTTCATTTCAACAAGTGCAAGTGATTCTATGTGTCCGCTATGTCTTTTCATAAACTTGTTGTTAACGTTCGTGTGTAGATTTTCGAAGTGGATTACGGTGAGCGTCAGCGTCCGGAAGGACGTGACGGTCATGCGAGAATCCACAGCTGATGACCGCACAAACCCCACTTTGAAATTTACACGGTGTTAGCAATTGTTATTTATTATAAAAGCCTTCTACTTTGAAGTTGTCGTTATTTTCTATTGGTGTTAATTTATTCTTATCAATTATAAATTTTTTATTTCTCACATAAAAATTGATTCTATCACCTTTCTGCATTTTTTTATTTATAATGAAAATATTTGATTTTTCATTTAGTGGCACGTATTCATAGGAATTAAATTTATGAGAATTTATGTAAGAATAAAAATATAATTTTTGAATATGAATTTTTGGAATTATTAATGTGTCTTTACATATAACTTTCATTGGTTCTCCATCATCTAACATAATAATATCAGGAAATTCACAGAATTTATTGGAGCTTATAAAAAATTTAAACGTTTCAGTATTATCTGCAAATTCGCTAATTTTTACGTAGTCGGTGTCATTGTACTTTGAATTTAAACATATTGTATCTCCATTTCTTGTCCAAATACCAGCAGTGTAAATTGTATCGGTGCAACCACTACATGTTTCATCTTGCCTTATAAAAGTCCTCCAGAAAAAAAATGAACTATCATTGTCTATGGTTAATTGTTTGATGTCATAAAATTTCTCATTATTAGAACCAATTACATTTGGAAATGACACATCTTTTCCAAGATATTTCCCAATTACCTGACTAAAAGTCAAAGTATTGATACAAATTAACACAAATAGTAGAAGTATTTTCATATAATAATTGCTAACATTTGTATAAACTTACCATTACGTTTATATTTTCATTATCCATAGTGGAGTTGATTGATAAAATGCTGTTCGTGTGAGCCATATTGAATATGTGTCTTAAATAGTTCATTTTGTAACTCCGTATATAAATATACACACACAAAGGTATAACTTTTTTTTTCATTCCGCCAAATTTTTTTAAAAAGTTTTCATACCAGAATGCTAACAAAAGACTAATACCGACTTGCTAACAGATTCATTAAAACAATTCGCTTCGCTTTTGTTTTATAACTGTTAGTCTATCGGCTTGAACCAAAACCAACTGACAAAATTCATTTCATTCTTTTGTTAGCGGTTTGGTATTATTTTATTGTATATTCGATTTGAATTGCTTTATGTAATCTTCCCATTTAGTTGTTTTATATGTCTCATTATTGAAAAAATGCAAAAGCATTTCCATATTTTTTACAGGGAAATAACCGGGAACTGCCGATGTAAGTTGATTTTGTTCGTTGATAAAAATCATTTCGGGAAAACTGAGTTGTCCATTGGTTAGAGCAACAGCCAACTGATGTACCAAATTTTCTTTTGGGTTAAATGAATATTTCATTCCATTAAACTCAACCGTATCTTTTGTCAGAACATCAAACTGAATGCAGGTAAAATGTTTATTTAGATAAGCGGCTATGGTATCGTGTTGTAAACTTGTTTTAAACATGATGTTTGTTTCGATGCATCCAGGATAAGTTAGAAATATTATTTTCTTTTTGCCTGTTTTCATACCGTTTTTCAGTGTCATCCAGTTTATTTTGTCTTTGAAGTTGGCAGTATCTTTGTATGTTTTTTCAAAATCCTTTTTAAAATTTTCAAAAGGTTCAATTTTATAAAAATTGCGTGCGAAAAAGATTAAAACAGGTTCAATATCGGCAGCATTCATATATCCGGGAACTGCACTAATTGGGTTTAATGTTTCGTCCAGATATACGATGGTAGGATACGACATTTTATTGTTCATCAACATAACGGCTAAACTGTGTGGTGTCCGATAACCTGTACCTTCGTGGGTGTATTTTTTATCTTTAAACTCGATGGTGTCATACGTTTCTGCATCAAATTTAACCGCATAATAATTATCACGAATAAATGCTTCTATGCTGGGATTGTGAAATGTTTCGGCATCCATTTTTTTACACCAGCCACACCAACTTGTGTACATGTCGATTAAGATTTTTCGTGGCTGTTTTTTATTCAATTCCATAGCCTCTTTAAGTGTGTACCATTTTAATGTTTCTGTTTGTGCCCATAATTGTATAGAGAAACATATCAGTAACAGGGTAAAGAATAAGTACTTAAATCGTTTCATTTTTTTTTAAATAAATTATCAGTTCATCAAAGGTAAACAAAAATTGTTCCCCGTTATGCATATTTTTTAATGTATATTTTCCCTGTTTTAATTCATCTTCACCACAAATCAATACCAGCGGAATTTTCTTTTGATTGGCAATAGTTAATTGTTTTTTGAGTTTTATGGATGAATCGGGGAAAAAATCAAGTTTGATATGTTGTTGATGGAGCATTAAAACCAATTGAAGCAAATCATTTTCCAATTCAGGAACGAAATTGGCAACAAACAATAAAGTTGGTTGTGCCAAGTTTTCGGGAAAACGTTGCAGGGTTTCCATGACATCGTAAATACGGTCGGCACCAAACGACATGCCAACGCCCGACACATTGGGTAAACCAAATATACCGGTCAAATTATCGTAGCGACCGCCACCGCATAAACTTCCCATGGGTACTTCGAGCGATTTTACTTCGAGAATGGTTCCGGTGTAATAGTTCAGACCTCGTGCCAACAGAAAATCAAACGAAACGCTACTATCAAGATGAAGCACCGAAATTTTTTCAAACAAGTAACGCAATTCAGCAATACCTGCAATAGCCGTTTCGTTCCAGATAAAAGATTCGGTCAGGGCGAGTTTTTCCAAAGGTGAAGCAGTGCTTTTTATTTTTAAAATAAATGTTCTTAATTCCTGTTGCTGTACTTCGTTAAAACCTATAATTCCTAATTCCTCCATCATTTTTTCCAGTCCTATTTTATCCAATTTATCCAATATGGTGGTAAATGCATAAAAGTCATGGCTCATATTAAATTTATCTGCCAGTCCCTGTAAAATTTTTCTATTATTCAATACGATTTCCACTTTCAGGTTTAGAGCGTTAAACACATCGTTGATAATGAGCAACAGTTCCATTTCGTTCATGAGTGAAGTGCTTCCAATAACATCCACGTCGCATTGAAAAAATTCGCGATACCTGCCTTTTTGCGGACGGTCGGCACGCCATACGGGTTGCATTTGATAGCGTTTAAACGGAAAAACAATTTCGTTTTGATGCATCACTACGTAACGGGCAAAAGGAACGGTAAGGTCATAACGCAAGCCTTTTTCTGAAATACAATTAGAAAAATATTTTTCACCTTTATTTTTAGCGTCAATAAGGTCAACGTCGTTACTGAATGGAGATAAATAATTGCCGGAATTAAGAATTTTGAAAATCAATTTATCGCCTTCTGTTCCATATTTGCCAAGTAGTGTAGAAAGTTGTTCCATCGAAGGTGTTTCAACGGGTAAAAATCCGTATTGAATAAAAATGTTTTTTAATGTGTTGAAAATATAATCGCGTTTGAATACTTGTTCTGGTGTAAAATCGCGTGTCCCTTTGGGTATGGATAATGATGGTTGCATATTTGTTTTGGTAAAAGTTAAAAAGATGTTGTGTTTTATTTTAATAATTCGGCACTGGTTTTTGCTCCTTTGGAGCGAAGCAATTTAATCATTTGTTCGTTGTCGGCTAAGTCTAGAACAGAGCGACCATTTTGATTCATAGCATTGATATTCGCTCCATGCAGTAATAAAAAACTTACCATTTGGCTGTTATTTCCTTTTACTGCCCACATAAGTGGACTCATGCCAAGTAAATCGGCAATATTAACGTCAGCATTATGTTCAATTAGATAGGTAGCAATATCAAAATGTCCTTCGAGCAAGGCAACGGCTAATGGTGTAGAACCAGTATTTACCGTCTCGTTAACGTTGGCATTATTTTCTATAAGTACTTTGACCACTTCCAAATGTCCATATTTACATGCGTAGCCTAGCGCATTCCAGCGTGCACGATTTTTTTTATTTACATCTATGCCTTTTTTAAGAATAGATGAAACCTTATTTACATCGCCGTTGGCAGCAGCAGTAACAAAAATGTCCAGCAATTTGTCTGGATTAGAAGTAAGTAAAAATAAAATTACAAGTAAAACAGGTTTCATAAAGTACAATTTTTGCGAGTCAAAAGTAGTAAAAAGAATTTTATTTTCATTTGAATTGATATTTTTTTTGCCTTATGGATTTAATTCTATCAAATATAATTTGGTATTATTTAAATTAATTTCGAACGGATACAAAATACGGTAAGTATATTTTTTTTGACTAAGAGTATTAAGATTTGTACTATCACAAATTAATTGAGAATTGGGCAAAGGAGATGAAGTACGAGTTAACAGTTGTTTTCGGATACGTGTAATATAAAAGGTGGCATCATGATTAATAGGAGTAGTTCCATAAACATATAAATTATTATGTTGCGAAAACAAGGCAACTTTTTCTGCTTGTTCTTTGTATGCAAATTGGTTTTTTGAATGGGTGGGCATTATGAATATATTATACATAATGCGTAATGAAATTAATAATAGGATAAAAAATTCCAATTTGAATGAAGATGAGCGATAACAAAGAAAACCTGCTATTAAAAAAATGATGGATAAAATTAAACTTGAGGTAAGAAATACTATGCTATGCTGTTTATATAAAAAAAGATATGCTACAAAAATGCCTATACCTGTAATAAAATATAGCAATGGAATGAGCATGTTAATAAATTTTGTTTGCCATGAATGATGTTGAAAATATTCGGGCAACAGTACTATGTATAAAAATGGGAAAAGCATAAATAAATAACGGGGAAGTGTATCGGGCGATAACCAGTAAACCATAATATTGGAAATAAAAATTAAAAAAGAATACCAGCGTAATGAATTATTTTTTATATCTTCCATGACATTTTTTCGAATAAAAAAGATTAATAGAATAGTCCATGGTAAAAAGTGTTTAAACATATTAACAGGAAAATAGAATATGCCTGTAATTGTTTTTTTTAGTCCCAATTCTATTCCAGTTTTTTTGGTAGATTCGTGCCATAATGTAGTAAATACATTTTCTATAGATTGGTAGTGTTGATAAATAAAATAATAACTGCCAGTTATCAATAAGAAAACAAATATGCCGAAGATATGTTGCCATGTGAGTAGTTTTTTAAATTTTTTTTCAGCCGTAAACCAAACAAGTAGTGATATAGCCTGAAAAACCAATGATGGAAACCCTTTAAGCATATATCCTACAGCCACAAGAAAGTATGATAATATAAACAATCGAGCGTATTGTTCCTTTTTATAAAAATAATATATCAGATACAACTGTACAAAAGTAACCCATGAATAAAATATATCAATTAGTCCCTGAAATGAATCCCAAAACAGTATTCTACCGCCAGTAATTAATATCATGGCTTGAATAAATGCTTGTTTAATACCTATTTCATTTCTTAAAACCAAAAACAAAGTAAGGGCAAAACCCATTAAAGACAGAACAGTTGGTAATCGTAAAATAAATTCAGAATAATATATACCAGCAATTTTTGAAAAAAGAATTAAAATCCAATTGTATAAAGGTGGTTTATTGTAATAGAATTCACCATTGATGGTCGGTGTATACCAATGGTGTGTAATGTCCATCTCCAATGTAACAATACCGCGTGTTGGTTCATCTGTTATCAATGGAAGCATGCCCAGATTAATAAACAGGGCTGGAATGAGTAATAGTAGTATAATCAAGTATATGCCATATTCTTTTTTAAGAATTACTTTCATAAGCACTATTCAATTTTTTTAAATGTATAATAAATACCGCATAATGAAACAAGTACAGTAATTAAATAAAAAATAAGACTTACAGAGACGGATATTTGCTTACTCATTCCTAACCATTGTGCACCGTATAAAAATGTAAGTTCTCTGGCACCCATACCACCAATGGTTATAGGAAGCATAGCAACAATCGAAGAAATTAGAAAAATAAATAAATAGGGTATTATTTTATCGGTACAACCAAGTGATAGAAGAATAAAAAACACCGAAATAACCTGTAATAATTGTACTAATAATGATTGAAAATTTGTTATATGAAGGATGGATTTATATTCCTTAAAAAAAATTACGATAAAAAGGTTGTATGCAGCCATAAGCAATACAATGATTGCCCATGCCCAATAATTATAATGTCCTTTAATGTTTACAAAATAACCCATACACAAAGCAAGACACAATAATAAAACAACACCATTAATTCGTTCCAACAATACGGACCAGAAAATTTTTTTTGCTGAAACATCGGTTTTTTTATTTAGATGATATATTTTATAACCATCGCCACCTATTCCTCCTGGTAGAAAAATATTGTAAAACATGCCTAGTAAATATAATTTTAAATTGTATGAAGTAGATATGTTTACGCCAATGCAGGATAAATATTTATTTAAACGATAGGCGGATATAATTTTTGATAAAATAAAAAAAAGCAATGAAAACAGTAACCACCAAAAGTTAATGGACAAAAAAACAGAAAAAACTTCACTCAAATTTATTTTGGTAAAAACATAGTATAATGCTCCTACCGAGATAACAATTTTTAAGACAGTTTTACTAATTTTTTTGAACTTCTTTTCCACCAATACTTATTTTTTTTATAATAAAAGGTTTTTTTCCTTGAGATTCATAATAAGACCTTACTTGTAATTCAGTAAATATGCCAAATGTAAAAAATTGAACACCTACAATTATAAGAAGAACACCAAGAAAAAGTAAAGGTCGTCCTCCAATTTGATTTCCCAAGAGTTTTATGGTTAAAAGATAAACACTGATAATAAAACCTGTCAAGAATGTAATTAGACCAATAGTACCATATAAATGCATGGGTTTTTGCATGTGTTTTTTTAAAAACAATATAAATATTAAATCGCTGATTACTTTGGTGGTTCTGCTTAATCCATATTTTGATTCACCTTTGGTTCGGGGATGATGATTTACATTAACTTGCGTAATGGTAGCGCCCTGCAAACTGGCAAGTACAGGAATAAAACGATGTAATTCGCCGTATAATCCCAATTCTTTTGCGATATCGGTTTTTATTATTTTTAATGTACATCCGTAATCTTTAATTTTTACTTTAGTTGTGTATCTTATAAGGGCATTTGCAATTCGGCTGGGTAGTTTTCTTAATAGTAGTCCATCTTTTCTTTTTGAACGCTCTCCGGCTACCAAATCCCAGTTGCCTTCTTCAGCAATTTTTAGCATCATGGGGATATCGGAAGGGTCATTTTGTAAATCACCATCCATCGTAACAATATATTCACCTGAAGCAAAGTCAATACCAGCAGCCAATGCTAGACTTTGTCCAAAATTTCGTTTAAATTCTAATAATGTAACTTGCTCATTGGATATCGATTTAATTTCAGAAACAGTATTATCTTTTGAACCATCATCTACAAAAATTATTTCATAATCGTATTTTGACAATGCTTCCACAATTTGATGTATTAAGGGAATAACATTTCCTTCTTCATTATAAACAGCAATAACAATGGAAAGTTTTGGAATGGACATTATTTTATAAGTTTTAATTATACAATTTTATTTAACCAGTTTTTTATATCTAATTCGTTTTGGACCTTCGTTGCCCAGACGTTTATTTTTATTTTCAAGATATTCGGAATAGGTTCCTTCAAAAAAATAAACCTGTGAATCGCCTTCAAAAGCAAGGATGTGTGTAGCCACTCTGTCTAAAAACCAGCGGTCATGGGAGATAATAACAGCACAGCCCGCAAAATTTTCTAATCCTTCTTCGAGGGCTCGCAAGGTATTAATGTCAATATCGTTGGTAGGCTCGTCAAGCAATAGTACATTGGCTTCTGATTTTAGCGTTAAGGCAAGATGCAAGCGATTGCGTTCACCGCCAGATAAAACACCGCACTTTTTTTCTTGGTCTGGACCACTAAAATTGAAACGAGCCACGTAGGCACGAGCATTAAGTTGCTTTCCCGAAACATTTATCCATTCGCTGTCGCCCGATATGACTTGAAAAACGGTTTTTTCGGGGTCTATGGCAGTATGTGTCTGGTCCACATATCCAATTTTAACCGTATCGCCCATAATAATTTCGCCGGATGAAACTTTTTCATAACCCATGATTATTCTAAACAGAGTTGTTTTTCCTGCACCATTAGGACCTATAATACCTACGATGCCAGCAGGAGGTAATTCAAATGACAGATTTTCGTATAAAATTTTATCATCAAATATTTTTGATACCTGTTTAAATTCAATAACTTTTTTCCCCAGACGAGGTCCATTGGGAATAAAAATCTCTAATCTTTCTTCCTTTTGTTTAACGTCTTCGTCGAGCATTTTTTCATAAGCCGATAAACGTGCTTTGGATTTTGCCTGCCTTGCTTTAGGCGACATGCGAACCCATTCCAATTCATGCTGCAAGGTTTTCATACGTTTGGAAGCCGATTTTTCTTCCATTTCCAAGCGAGTTGATTTTTGTTCGAGCCATGAAGAATAATTGCCTTTCCATGGAATACCTTCGCCACGGTCAAGTTCCAAAATCCAACCGGCAACATTGTCTAAAAAATAGCGGTCGTGAGTAACGGCAATAACGGTGCCCTTATATTGTTGTAAGTGCATTTCGAGCCATTGTACCGATTCGGCATCCAGATGATTGGTAGGTTCATCCAATAGTAAAATATCAGGCTCCTGTAATAGTAATCTACACAGTGCTACACGACGGGCTTCGCCACCGCTTAACACAGCCACCGATGTATCCGAAGGTGGACAACGTAAAGCATCCATAGCACGTTCCAATTTATTGTCCAGTTCCCATCCTTGATGTTGTTCAATTTGTTCGGTCAATTCGCCTTGACGCTCAAGCAATTTTTGCATCTCATCGTCCGACATGGGTTCATTGAATCGCGAGTTTAATGCTTCGTATTCTTTTAAGATATTCACAACAGATTGAACTCCTTCTTCTACAACTTGTCTAACTGTTTTGGTAGAATCGAGTTTAGGTTCCTGTGGCAAATAACCAATAGTATAACCTGGTGCAAACACTACTTCACCCTGAAATGATGTATCTAAGCCTGCAATAATTTTTAACAGGGTAGATTTTCCTGCACCATTCAAGCCAATGATGCCAATTTTTGCCCCGTAATAAAAACTCAAATAAATATTTTTTAATATTTGTTTGTAGGGTGTAAAGAATTTATTCACGCCTACCATGGAAAATATTATTTTTTTATCGTCTGCCATACCTAATCTTTTTTTACCATTTTTTTAATCTCTTTTTCGAGCAGTGCGTTGGGAGTATTATCATTGACCAGATGATAATCGTAAAAATAAATGTTGGCATCGGCAGTACCCAGAACAAAAATATAACAACGGAATCCTTTTTTCTTGGCGGGTCCCACTTTATGCAAAAATACAACGTTTGGGTCTTTGTTGTCTATGGCTTGTTCTATTTCGTCCTGAGTAACAAATTTGAATGAATAAGGATAAATCTTTTTCAGTGCTGCTTCGGTTTGTAACGATTTTTCTACTTCTTCTTTTAACAAGTATAAAGTTTTTTTCTGAAGATTTCCTACGTTTTTATTATAATAATCGATAATAGAAGATTTGGTTAATGCAGGATTGTTGCGAATGGTTTGGATATGATTTTGAGCAAAAATAAGCAGTGTACCAATTTTATAGGCATAAGTCATTTCTTCTACATCGGCATAAGCCAGTGGCAACGTACACAATTGAGGCATATCGCTTTCGGTTTTATAGTTTCCGCCAAGTGAGACACATATAAACATATATTTTGTATGGGTTTTATCGTGTTCATAATAAACTTGGTCTATAGAAACAAACGAAAAGGAGGATGATGTACGTCTTTTATCGTATTCTTCGGTAGAAATTATTTCAAAAGAGGTTAGTTTCCAAAATTTTTCCATAGCCGATTTAAGTTGAATATTTGTTTCGGAAAACGGATTTTCGTCCAAAACCAGACAGGTTTTTGTTTTGAAAAAGGCATCCAAATTTTCTTTGGAAGCAACTTCCAATTGAGCAAAAGATTTGGTTAACAATCCTGTAAAAAAAAGTAAAAAAAATATTTTTTTCATACTATTTATGCAAATATAAGGGATGATTTTCATCGTATTTACGAATATAATAAAACATCATTTCTTTTTTCTTGCGTTTATTTAACGCATTGTATTCGTTAAATAAAGCAGGGTCATTAGAAATAAGTGACAGTACCGATTCGGGAGTAAACGGATAAATCCTTCCACTTTTAAAATCAATGACATTTTGAACAAGGTTAGTTGTTTCATAAGTCTGATTGGAATAGGGATAGTAGTAATAATTGTAAGGGTCCATGGGGGAAACGTAATTCTTTACCACCTGTGTAGCGATAAAATGTGAAATGGTACCAATAAACGATACTCTAAAAAATTCCTTGTTATAAAAAACATACAGCCCATTGTTTAAAACATAGCCCCATATATTTTTAGTGTCGATGTTTTTTGTAATGCCATATTTATCTATATAACTAATGTTTTTTTGTGTGAAAAGGGAAGATTTGTCTTCTGTCTGGTTAGAAACGATGACTTGTTCATAGGTGAGTGGATTTTGTTGAACAAAATCTTCAAAAGTAATATAGATACCCTCTTTCAAAACACTTGAGGGTGTGTATTTATAAAAGGCAGTGGTATCTACTTGTGCATTAAGTTGAATAACGATGAATGAAAAAAAAATAAGGTAAGTTTTCATAATTATAATTGAATGCCTATAATAAGGATGTCATCTACTTGTTCCAGTTGTCCTTTCCACGATTCAAAGGTTTCGTCGAGAAAGTTTTTTTGTTTCATTAAGGGTAAACTGTGAACCGAAAGCAATAAATGTTGAAAACGGCGTAATTTGAATTTTTTACCGAAAGGTCCACCCAATTGGTCTGCAAATCCATCAGAGAATAAGTAAACCATGTCATTTTCCATATAATCGAGACAGTGTGTATCAAATTTTCTGTTTTCATTGCCTTCCATTTTACCAATGGAGAATCGATTTCCTTTTATTTCAATCACTTCTTTATTTCTAACAATGTATAAAGGGTTGAAAGCGCCGGAATACTGTAATTGTTTGTTAACACGGTCTATAACGAGCAAAGCGACATCCATGCCGTCTTTGAGTTCATAATCACTGGATTGTTTGCTAAAGGTATCAGCAACGCCAAGATTCAAATGGTTTAAAATATCAGCAGGGTCTTCAATATTTTGTTCACGGGTAATATTGCGAAGCAAATCGAATCCGATAATACTCATAAAAGCACCGGGTACGCCGTGTCCTGTGCAATCAACAGCAGCGACAAAAATTTTATCTTCTTTTTCGGTAATCCAGTAAAAATCGCCACTAACAATATCTCGAGGCTTGTACAAAATAAACGAATCGGGAAGCAATTTTCGAAATAGATACTCGGAAGGCAACATGGCTTCCTGAATGCGCTTGGCATAATTAATACTGTCGGTAATATTTTTATTTTTAAGTGTTAATTCTTCTTTTTGACGGGCAATTTCTAACGATGCCAATTGTTTTTGCTGTAATGTTTCATTCGCTTTTTGAAGTTTGTGGGTACGAGACCAAACAAAAAGTATAATGCCCGAAACTACAAGTATTACATAAATTAAATATGCCCACAATGTTTTATAAAAGGGTGGTTTGACAATAATATGAATGGATGCTTCTTTTTGATTCCATATATTATCGTTATTGCTTCCCTTTAAATGCAAGGTATATTCACCGGGTGCCAATACTCCAATATCGAGAAAATTTCGGTTACCTATTTCTATCCAATTGGGATTTAATCCTTCTATCCAATACTTGAAAGAATTTTTTTTCGGTTTGGTAAATTCAAGGGCTGCAAAATAAAAGGTGAGCGAATGGTCGCTGTATTTTAATATTATTTTTTTTGTATTTGAAATGCTGAAATGAATTTTGTTTCCATTTCCATCCATTTTTTCAAATTTTGTAAATACTACATTGGGCAAAAAAGTATTATCTTTCTGAAAGGAAGGAATAAAAGAGGTTAAACCATTGGTACCGCCAAAAAATATTTCACCCGAAGGAGCAAGATAGGAAGCGCCATTATTAAATTCCAATCCTTGAATGCCATCGTATTTATCATACGATTTTATTTTTCCTGTCTTTAGGGTAAGACACGCCAATCCTCTGTTAGTACTGACCCAAATATTTCCATTTTTATCCTGAACAATTTCATAAATAGTACCATTGGGCAAACCATCTTCAATGGTATAATATTCAAAAGTCTGATTTCTTTTATTGTATTTGTTTAGTCCCGATGCAGTCCCTACCCACAGAATGTTATCATCGAACATATCGTTCAGTACATGTTCAATATAAGGATTACTAGGAACAAGAAATAATCGATTATTGCCGCTTACAGGTTTGTTAGATTTTCTATAGCCTATTCTTATAAATTTGTTACTTTTGTAATCGTATCTATTTATTCCCGTATTAGTTCCTATCCAGATATTACCGTCTTTATCACCATCGGTACAATTAACAGAGTTATCGTATAAGGATAAAGAATCATTTTGAACTGTATAATACGAATTATATGTTTTTGAATCGAAATTAACTCTGACTAATCCGAATTTGGAACCTATCCATATATTGCCTTTATAATCTTCGTTGATGTTATAAATTCTGATATCTTGCAATTTATTATTCAAATCGAAGTTAAAATATGAATTGGCATCAAAAAATTTTTTTGTTTTTCTTTCATAAATAGAAACACCATTTTTTGTGCCTATCCAGATTAATCCATGACTGTCGGCAAATAATGTATGAATATTGTTTCCTACGATTTTATTCTTTTCTGATTTGGTAGTAATAACGGTTACATGATTGGTATTGCGGTTTAATATATTAAGTCCATTTTCCCATGTTCCAATCCACAGTATAGAATCATTTTCAAGATATATGGATGCAACAACATCTGAACTGAGTTGTATTCCATTTTTATTTTTGGACGAGCGATATACAATAAATTTACTGGATTTTAGATTGCATTTGTCCAGTCCGTTGGCATCCATTCCTATCCATAGATTTAAGGAGCGGTCCTCGTATAAAGAATACAAGTAATCGCTGTATAAAACATCTGAGGTGTTTTCTTTATGAGTAAAATGAGTAAACTGATTGGTTTGCGGGTCAAAAGCAGACAGACCACCTCCTAATGTTGCTACCCATAATATGTTTTTATGTCCCCAGCATACATCAGTTATATTATTTATAGCAGGTCCCAGCGAAGGTTTAGCAGGATTGGCAAAATATTTTATAAATATTTTTTTATGGGCATCAAATTTATTCAATCCATTTTGGGTAGCTATCCATAAGTTGTTGTTATCGTCAAAAGTTAAGCCGTTGATATAATCATCGGAGATAGAATAGGGGTCTTCGGGAACGTGATTATACGACTTGAATTGTTCCATTTTCTTGCTGAAATATTTTAAGCCTGAGGCTGAACCTACCCATATACCTTCATCATCTTCGATAATAGGAAAACCCTTATCGCTTTTATTGGCAACAAAATAATCAACGGTATGCTCAAATCGAGTTATATTTCCGCTTAGAGTATCTAATTTGTATAAGGCTGTTGCGGTTTTAAACCAAATTTTCCCATCTTTGCTTACCAATACACTATATACTTCTTCTTGTGTATCGAAATATTTATTGCTTTTTAAATAATAATGTTTGAATTTTTCTGTATTTGGATTAAAGCAATCCAAACCATTTTGAGTACCTATCCAAAGGTTTCCATTATCATCTTCACTTATCGAAAAAATCCAGTTTGAAGATAGTGAATTCGTGTCAAGAGGATTATGCTGATATACATTAAATCCGTATCCATCGTATTTGTTTAGTCCGTCTTGCGTTGCCAGCCATAGAAATCCTTGTTTATCCTGAAATATATCGTTTACTGTTCCCTGTGAAAGACCATCATCTACCGAGTAGTGTTCAAATTTTAAATTTAATAATTGTGCATATACATGATAACTGCATAAATTGCAGATAATCAAAAAAATAATGACAAGTTGATTTCTTATGTTCATAGCCATTTCAAAGTTGCTAAATTAATTAAACTTTTTGAGTTGCTATTCGTCTTTTTTTAAATTATTGAAATCAATTAAATAATGGTCTCCTTTTGTCAATTTATTTATAATGCGGGATGGTGATTCTTCCATAGGAATAGTAAACATGTTAGCCCATACAGAATCTATTTTTTGAATAGTTTGTTTATCTGAAACAACAGGGTTTGGAATGCTTTTCCCATTTCTTGATTTTACAGCACCGTTGAACAATAAAAGGTAATTTTGATTTTCTAACGGTATGATAGCAGTATCAAGCGAAGCATCAAAATGAGCCAGAAAATGCCAACAAATTATTTCTATATTATGGATGGGCAGCGATTTATCTATAAGGAATATTTTTATTTCTCTGTTTGAAAAGGGCAATGTATTAAATTTGTTTTTTAAAGCAGTGGTGTTCACATAATAATTGGTATCAACCATCAAAATAAAAATGCCATAGTTGGCGTATAAAGACAGGCATGGTAACGGAGAAAAAATTTTTTCAATGGCATATTGCGTTTCTTCTGAAAAAAAGTTGTTGATGTCTAATTCGTGTTCTTCTATAATAGCATTGAAAAGAAGTTTTCCACCCTCAATGGGTTTTACTCCGGCATGTTCCAGTACATCCATAGGTCCGTAGGAGAGCATTATTCTCTTATTCCAATCGGAAAGCATACTTATATTTTGAAACAGCATAGGCAAATTATTTAGTGATTGATTGGTAACCATCAGTATTTTGTTAAACATCATTTGTCCATTACCCCATAAGGCATGAGCCACTTTAGTGGCGTGTTGTGGATATCGTGATTCCATTTGAACGATAACTAAATTATGCGCCACTCCCCATGAAGGCATACGCATATCAATAATTTCAGGCAACAATGTTTTTTTTAACAAGGGTAAAAATATACGCTCGGAGGCTTTAATAAACCAGTAATCTTCCTGTGGTGGAACACCAACAACAGTGGCTGGGTATATGGCATTTCTTTTATGGGTAATGGCTGTAACATGAAATATCGGATATTCGTCGGGAAGTGAATAAAAACCCGTATGGTCGCCAAAAGGTCCTTCACTATACCATGGTTCGTTGGGGTCAATAAATCCTTCCATTACGATATCGCAATCATCGGGAACTTCTATATTCTGAGTGATACATTTTACCAGATTTACACGCTTGTTTCTAAGAAATCCTGCAAGTATGTATTCGTCCACACCTTCGGGCAATGGTGCGGTAGCACAGTATGTATAAACAGGATCGCCACCCAACGTTACGGCGATGGGTATTTTTTTGCCTGCTTTTTGTGCTTCCTTGAAATGCATGGCACCTGTTTTGTGAATGTGCCAATGCATACCGGTGGTATTGTTCGAAAAAACTTGCATACGATACATGCCAACATTTCGTTGTCCCGAAGAAACATCTTTGGTATGAACCATTGGAAGTGTAATAAATTTTCCACCGTCCATGGGCCAACATTTTAAAATGGGAAACATATTCAGGTCGGGATGGCTATAAATTACTTGCTGACATTGCCCTTTACGGGATATTACTTTGGGGAGTAACGATGTCAGCGAAGCAATTTTTTTGGCTGAACGAATTTTATCCCGTGGTGAATCAGGTAAAGGAAGTAATGAAAATAAGGATTCTATTTTTTGCTCTATTTCAGCAAGATTTTTATAATGAAGCGCTAACGATATGCGTTTTTCACTTCCAAACAAATTGACGAGCAACGGAAAATTCGTTCCATTATTGGTAAATAAAATGGCTTTGTTAAATTCATTGTTTTTGGATATGCGGTCAACGATTTCGGTTACTTCCAATTCGGGATTGACATACGTGTTTATTTCTATCAGTTCGTCTTGTTGCTTTAACAGTTCAATAAATTCGAGTAACGACCTTATCATTTACGGCGGAATTTAAAGTATTGACCATGATAAGTAGAGGTGCCACCCAGGTTTTCTTCAATTCTTAACAATTGATTGTATTTGGCAACGCGTTCCATTCGGCATGGGGCACCACTGCGAATAATGCCAGCATTGGTTGCAACACTCAGTTCGGCAATAAACGTATCTTCCGTTTCGCCACTGCGATGACTTATAACTGGATAATAGCCATAGTTGCTTGCCAGTTGAATAGTATTCAGTGTCTCGGTAACGGTACCTATTTGATTCAACTTGATAGAAATGCCGTTGCCTATTCCGTTTATGATGCCTTTAATAAAACGCTCGGTGTTGGTAACAAATAAATCATCACCTATAAGTAAGATGGTATTGGAAATAGTATCACTAAGAGTTTTCCATGTTTCCCAATCGTCTTGCGATAACGGGTCTTCTATGGCAATAATAGGATATTTATTGATAAGTTCGATGATGTAATTTAGCCATTCTTCTTTTTTATATGTCTGTTTATTTTGTTTTACATTGTATGTATTGTCTTGAGCATTGAAAAAATGACTTGCTGCAACATCCAAGGCTATGGCAACATCTTCACCGGGTTTTAATCCGGCATTTTCAATTGCTTTAACAACAAAATCGAGTGCCTTTTCGTTTGATTCGATATTGGGTGCCAGTCCGCCTTCTTGTGAAACTTGCAACGAATATCCTTCTTTTTCAAGTATTTGTTGTAAATGATGAAACACTTCGACACCCAGTCGGTATGCATCGGTAAAGGTTTCGCTCGAAAGAGGCAGTATCATGATATCCTGAATATCTTGCATATTATTGGCATTAATACCGCCTGTCAGCATATTCATCATGGGAATGGGGAGCATAGTAGCATTGACACCACCCAGATAACGGTACAATGGTTGATTAGTGGTAATGGCACCTGCACGGGCTACAGCCATTGAAACTGCCAATATAGCATTGGCACCAAGATTTGATTTGTTTTCTGAACCGTCCAACTGATTCATAAGCATATCAATAGTTACTTGTTCGGTGATGTATTGACCTTTCAACTCATCGTTTAACACCTTATTGATATTATAAATGGCTTTTGTAACACCCTGACCAAGATAGCGACCCTTATCGGCATCTCGTAGTTCGAATGCTTCATATTTTCCTGAACTTGAACCACTAGGAACGCTTGCTCTTCCCATAACACCTCTGTCGGTATAAACGTCAGCCTCGATGGTGGGTATTCCCCTCGAATCAAGTATTTGACGTGCATTAATTTTTATAATACTTCCCATATTTTTTTCTGTAAAAGTAGCCATTAATTTGGAAATGAAAAAAACAGAAAAATGGATAAGAGGATGGGGAAAATATTCTACTCCCCATTTCTTGTACCACAAAATTAATAAATTTAGTTGGTTATTATTAACAATTTCTTTTTACTTTGTTCATAACTATATTACTTGTTGATATTTTTGAAAAGGAATCATCCTATCAATGCCCCTGCTCGCCGAAGTTTTTAAAAATAAAAATTGAGTGCTAGTCGAAGTTTTGCGTGTAGGCAAGTGTAGTGGCTAACTTCGTCGGACTTAAAAGTTTGTTTTCAAACTAAGCAAAAAATAGCGTATATTTGTGCAAACCAAAAATGATGACAACAGGTTATGCCATTTTTGAAATAATAAATTATGACGAAGTATGCCTGTACTCAATATCCGGCACACAAGACTTCGTCGAGCGTGGGAAACCGGAACTCTCCCCTTTTTATTCCCCCTCTCTTTACAAAAGAGAGGGGGTTAGGAGGTGAGTTCCTCCAATCACATAACCAATTATCTCGAGAACTCAGAAAAAACCAAACTCCTGAAGAAAAAATATGT
>Ga0302253_1000979_pt1 | contig 19439 bp, 16 predicted proteins | sample AAG_RA_Trp_MG_FD_193537 | JGI IMG/M metagenome (GOLD analysis project Ga0302253, IMG submission 193537) | Enriched activated sludge microbial communities from anaerobic digester in WTTP, New Holstein, Wisconsin, United States - AAG_RA_Trp | ecosystem: Engineered > Bioreactor > Anaerobic >...
CACATCCGTGATCATCGATCAGATGGGAGGTGGTTCATGAATCTGGAAGCGGTTCGGGTTCAAAAACCGGATGAGATGAATTTTATTTTCGGAATGTCTCACTTTATAAAAACAGTGGAAGATATTCATGAAGCAATCGTTCAGACAAATCCGTCAATGAAGTTTGGTATCGCGTTCTGTGAGGCAAGCGGGCCTTGCTTGATCCGATTATCCGGCAATGACCCGGATCTGATTCGCATCGCGTCTCAGAATGCCGAGGCGGTTCGCGCCGGACACACATTCTTCATCTTTATTGACAAAGGATTTCCGGTGAACATCCTCAATACCGTGAAGAACATCCCAGAAGTTTGTTCGATCTTCTGTGCAACCGCCAACCCGACCAACATCATTATTGCCGATGATGAAGAGGGCCGGGGAGTGATGGGAGTAATCGATGGTTTCACGTCTCGAGGTGTCGAGTCTCCTGCCGATCAGGAGCATCGCCGGCAGTTTTTAAGAAAAATCGGGTATAAACTCTAGTCAGCATCGGATTGATCGTTCCATTCGATAACATTGAACCGGTAAAATCCCAGATTCTTCAGGAAGACAAGTTTCGTCAGGCCTTCGTTGTGCGCAATCCGGATTGATCCGGCGATCTGAACGGTGGCTCCGAGAATCGGCGCGTGACAGATGACAGAAGGATCATCGCCGAGTCGCTCATTCCAGATCAGAACGTCGCCTCGTTGCGCCATGACGGGGCCATCGATAACTGTCCTTGTATGCCGGTCAACAATCAGGATATCTCCGGCGGCAGCGAGTGCCGGGGCTCCGGGATACCCCAAGATAGTCACATCCCAGGCCCCATCGTCGACCCATTTGTATGCGGGTAAGCCACTGCAGGCATTGGGATCCATGGCCGACTTCAAGGGATAACCGCAATAGCGAACAACTCGCCCGTCTCGGCCGGATGAATACTCTCTCCATCGTCCGTGTGGTGGTCGATTCTCTAATGTGCGATCGCGAAGATCGATACCTGTCTCCGATATCAGACAACCATTCAAAATCAGCTCTGACTTCGGGGTATCAATTCGAAAACAACCTCGATCCGGGAAGTCAAGATCGCTCGCCGCTTTATTGATGTAAAACACCAGAGGATCGAGTGCATGACCATCATCGGAAAACCGACCGACACGTATTTTACTTCCATCCGAGGACATATCATGTGAAACCAGCTCATAAGACGGATCGTTGATGTAGGAGGAGAACTCCTCCCAAGATGAAAAAACAGTCCCAACAGCGGTGTTTTCCCGATGTTCAGGGCTCATCTCGGCGATCCTCTCTAAGGCTTCGAAATCGAGTTCAGGAAAGGGGATTCGGTATAGAGCGGGCTCGTTGTCCCGCTCAGGGGCTCCGGTTCCTGAATCATCATTCGAGTCTTCGGGTGCATCATCGGTCGCATTCCGGATGTGCTTCGTCGATAGTTGGTATGTTATCCAGAGTCCATTGAAACCTTCTTCACAGTCTAAACGGGACGAGCAATCCACGACATCCGAGATCGATCGGACCTGTCCGTTCCGACATCCGTATAGGGGAAATATTTTACATGATTCCAAGGAGAATGTTGAGTAATCGATGGGTTTCCAATCGCAAGGGTAGAAGGGATCTTGAGGGTTGAACCGTGCAATCCTTTCGAAGCCACGCAACACCTTCAGATTGCCGCTGACTGCTTCATGCCGGGACTGATCCGAATTCTCGAAGCCAATGGGATCCTGAAGTGATGATATGGAAGATGTCATCAGATTACCGATAAGCTGTCCATCGAGGATAGTGCGGCCAACGATTCGCGACGTTTGCTGATCGGTTCCAGCCACAACCCGATCTCCGATCAAGCAGAGACCGTTTGAAAAAAATGGGCCCGGGAACTCATTGTTGGAATCGCAGAAGTCGAATAGAGAGATTGCTTTATCGGCAAAAACGGTATATTCGTCGGGATACATGTACGCTCGAATGAGGCACGATCGTTCAGAGGTTGCGGAGCCATATCGGGCCTGGGCACGGATCCTGAATAGACCGTTCCATACAGGTAAAGGAACATCGTCCCGATATCGTTCCGGTTCGACCCATGTTTTGAAACTGGCATTCTCAACGAGGGATTGGAGCGTGCAATCCTCGCTTTTCGCGCCGGAGTTCGTTTGACTATCGGCAATGGAATCGATTGAGCGATCCGCGCGATCACGAAAGTGTGAACTCCGTTGTCTCTCAATCGACGGGCAAATCGTTCGATAAATCGGTAAAAGAACGGGATCTGAGAAATCCACGACTCCGGATAACCACCGTGTTCTCGACATCCGGTTCAATGTATAGAATAGAGCCGAGTCAACAGTCGTTTCTGTAATCAACTGCTGTTCTGTTCCCGATGGCGCCTTTTTGAATCCTGCAAAGACCCCGATGATCGCGATCAGAATCGCAAGGATACCACCGGCGTTTCGCATGATTAATCAGTGGTGTTTCCGGATGCCACTCCTTTGACGACATCGAACCCAACCGACGAGCCGGATCCGCGATTGATGTAAGGAGTTGGTAACACAGGAGGAATTCCAGTCATTGTGTTCTTTGTGGAGGTCAGGCAGTTGACCGGGAAACCGATCTGAAGGAAGCAGATATCATCGGGAAAACTCGTGATACCAGTGCATGGGTCGGGGATCAGTGCCAGGCGATAGGCAAAGACAGAGCCTTGCTGAATCATGAATGCGAGATTGATGATGGCATATTCGGTTCCATTTCTCTGAACATTGAACGAATCAATTGACTGTGAATATGCAAGCGGCGTCGGAGACGTGAGAGGGAAAATGATTCCCGAGCACGACGAAAGTGCATCGATTGAACTGCAATCAGTTCCAGTCGTTGCGAAATTCGAGACATGCTGAGACGGGTGGTTGGACATCGCAGCAAATCGATCATGTGTATCGGCGGTGACCGAATACGCTGTTAACCCGTATCTGACGGAAGAGGGGATTGATAGCGGGGGATTACAGATGGTATCGGAGAAACCGGAGGATGAATTGGCGATGATTTTTATGTTGCCCAGGTTGGAAATAACGATGATGTCCGGTGGAACAGATACTTCCGACAGAAAATGACCCGAGGCAATCTTCACCGGGTATTCTGTGCCGGTGAAGAGCATGGATGGTCCTGTCTGATAGAAGATTCTCCACGGAGAATGCAAGGCATTGTATAGTTGGTTGAAGACAATGAGCTGCGGATTCGATCCGGTGCTGTTCGTGATCGCTGCCAGATCGGAGTAGCCGTCTCCGTCGAAATCCGCGATTTCAAGATCGACGATCTTAATGTTGATAGGTGACGTATATCGGAAATATCCAAGATCCAGGATGTTACCGCACTGCGTCAGCACACTGAGAATCGAGATCGTGCTTTGTTTGTTCACGCTGTCGTACGTTGAGACGAATATCTCGGGGTACAGAGTATTTGTGTTTTCGCCGTCATAATTAATATCACCAGTGGCAATCGTGGAGATCGTTGAATTGATCGATCCAACCCGTGCAGAACTGACCGGCACAAGACCGTCAATCGATGTAAATGGCAGATGATTCATGTAGTAGAGATTCGGGTTGACAGCCGGAGGCGAGTCGATGGCATAAATCAGATCATTCCAACGATCGGGCATGTCCGCGGGATCACACAGATTGGCCGACGCCATGTCGACTACATTGGCAATCGGATCGAGATTCAGGAAATACGGGAAACGGAGCGCATTGTCACATAGATCGGTCAGATTGATCTGCGTATGATCGAGAGAAAATGCAATCAGTGCATTGCGGGATCCGACGACAAGCTCATCACGGTTAAACACATTTCCGTCAGGAGTGGGAGTCGGTGTTTCTGTCAGAACGGGAGTCGGCGTATCGGTCGCCAGTGGAGTATTGCTGGGGGTGCCTGGTCCAACCGTAGCTGTTCCCGTTGGCGTATCAGCAGTCGGCGAAGTAGTAGCGGAGCCTGTCGGAACGGGAGTGTTAGGTGTCGTGGTGGGTGTTTCCGTCGGTCCCATGGTTGGTGTCGATGGTGCGGGGGTCACTGTAACTGGGGTGCGGACGAGGATCGGAGCACCTTCCAGTTCGAGATTGGGAGGTGTGAGAGTGGTCGCGAGCGTGAAATCCCGGAAGCGATAGAAAGCGGCCGGTGGTGTCGCATTCGAGCGAACTAGGTTATTATACTGGCGTGTAGGTGATCCGACTTCGGTCGTAATGTTCAGACCGATTTGACGGATGATCTGATCGATACGAACTTCTCCAGCGATACGATTCCCGTTGAAATCATCATTGGGACCTTCCGGAGCAAGCACACGGACAGTCGAGAATTGGGGATTGTCCAGCAAGTATCGAATTTCTGAATCGCTCAATACGCCATCCCCGACATCACCCGACGGTGTGTAAGGTGAAACCGGATCCGGTGGAGGCCCTCCGCCCCAATCTCCCCACAGATCCAATTGTTCTCCTGGCCAATCGCCCGTTTCCGGGTCATCATTGGGATGGAAATTGTTCAGGAAATGTCCCCAATACATGAACAACGGGTCCGGATATGATTTATTGGCGTTTGGATACAGAAACGAAGATCGGTCGACAGGACTTCCCGGGATGTAAATGTTTCCACGGATGTTGGTTGCGATGATCTGTCTGCCCGAATAAGAGTTCGCAACTCCACTGGCCAGATTTTTAACACCGTAATACTCTTTGAAAAGAAAGAAATCGCACGGATTCAAATTGTGAGTCATTCCTGTTTCCGTGCTCGCGATCATATTCTCGGTGTCCATCTCGTTGATGGCCATGTCGCTGTTGAAGTCTAACGAATACCGGACGATCTCAGCACCAAAGTTATCATCACCATAGGCGATGTTGCGGTCCCAACCCCAATCGTTACTGGGGGGGGGTTCCACGAGTTGCCGGATCGGATCGAATTCACTCAGAGGAGGCAGCGGATTGATGGGGCTTCCGTAACGATCGAGTTCGTTGGTTTTATCGCGATCGAGATCAGCGACGAAAACGAATTCGTAGGGGCCTGCTCGGAGGATTCGAGGTTGATCGTTTTCTGAGTCTCTTCCAGCTCCGACCTGTAGGATGTCTTCCCGGAGCGATCGGAGTGCGTCCTGAGCGGCATTTGCAGCGGCAAGCTCTTCCTGAGTCCCGAAAAGACTGTCTTTTGACCGCATCAGATAGGCGTAAACCATTCCCATGATGATGGTGAAGATGACAATCGAAATGAGCATTTCGATAAGAGAAAAGCCCTGTATGGTTCGTCGCTTCGATTGATTATGCAGTTCAATCATTTGAACCCCCTTGAACGTTGCTCGATATCAACTGAAATACCTCTGATCTATCATAAGGCTGATCTTGACCGAATCCAGATCGGGACACACTTGATCTAGTCCTGCACTCAGCTGCGCACCCGATTTCGGCCAAGAAACAATGATATCAATCGTTTTCATACCTTTGAACGGAGAGTCGTCTGAAACGGTGATGATCCGGGTTTCAAACAGGGAACGTCCATTTCCGTCTAAATCGATCGACTCTGGAATGAAACTACTCGAGACAATATGGTCGTACTCCAGAGAATTCACCCAATCCAGCGCTTCTCGCGCGGATTGAATCGCTGCTGAGCGTGTCGAATCGAAAGACGGACAACCTACCGTACAGGATCCGCTGATCCCGATTACAAATACACACAGAAATAGCCCCGGGTTGAGACGTGTTTGCGTGTGATTCTGTTGAGATCGGGAAAGCGAGTTCATCGAATGATCCTGACCGTTTTCTGATACACTCTTATCTGGCGCAGATGTGTGAGATTATCACGGGTGGTGTCACCCGGGTGATAGCGGTAATTAGCCAGGTATACCCGTGCCTGATCGGTGCGACGCTCATCCAGTGCGATCGGTTCATCATCGGGTGTTGCCGAAGATTGCCAATACATGAAAGGATCCTGATAGGTAAAGACAAGTCGTCTAACCTGGTATGAATTGTCCGGAGGATTGATCAGCGATACGTTCGAGTCCAGAGGGATAGGACCTTTAAACAATTCATGATTCTCCATCAAATCATTGTGGCGCGTGTCGGCGTGAAAGTTTCCTGTTGAGTGGTTGAACTCTCTGGCAAATTCCTCAGATGGTCCTCCGAACTGTGTAGTCAAACCGAATCGTCTGGATCCGGGTCCGTGCCATCCATCGTCATCAAACAGAAGATACGAATTGGAAGGCAGGTGGTAAATCTTGCTGTCCGTGCCATAATATAACCGACTACGGTAGGTCAGCAAGACGACCCAGTTGTTCTCTTCAGTCGTCGCTTTGGTAAATGCTAGTTCAAAAATGTCGGCAAGTGATTGTGTAGCGCTATCGAGTGCCATGACCGGAGCGTAGGAGTTCCAGGAGATGACCGAAACAGCGCCGAGAACGATGAAAATTCCGACGACCGCCAGCAATTCTATCAATGAAAATCCTGCTTGTCTGGTACTCAACACTCCGTTGGACCTCCCGCTTGAAATTTCCGATTCGTACGACTTGAAATGTATACCAAATCGAGGGTAAACAAGTCAAACATACGTCCTGAAATCATATGCCATGCAAAAGAAATACCACTGAAATCTCGAAGGGGCTTCTGCTCCGTCAAAATGCTGAATAAGCCTCAGTAGAGTAATTTATTCACTCATCAGTGCAGGAATAGTCGGAGATTACGGCAATGACTTGATCTATTCGAAATGGGGATGTGAGAAAAAAAGTAACAAGCCGTGGAACGGATTACTCAGTTGCCTGCTGGATCATCTGAGCTTGTCGGTTGGATTCCGACGCGACGGCATCCGAAGCACTCCGAGTTCCTGATCCCTGAGGCGTCATGCACATCATGACGGTGAAGAACAGGAGCAACACGATCAGTGTGTAGTAAAAGAGGCGATGTTTGCTCGAGAATAATGCGTCCATCCGAAGGTAGATCCTCCAAACCGGCAACCCTAATCGCAACCAACCCAGATGTCAACGGGAATTCCAACTCGATCGCGCCCGTCTCAACTTGAATACGCGATCTTGCCTCCCGCTATCGTCAGTTCAGTCGCTCCTCGCATCGTCCAACCTCGGAATGCGGTATTTTTCGATTTAGAAATCAGGCGAGACGGATCGACGACCCAGAACTTTTCAGGATCGATTATCGCAAGATCGGCAACCATCCCTGATGCGATCACGGCGAGAGGAATACCCAGAATCCTTCGAGGCGCCAGACTCATGCACTCGACCAAGCGCACCAGATCCATCTTCCTCGTATGCACCAGATGCGTAAGGATCAGTGAGAGCGCGGTTTCCAGGCCGACGACCCCATTGGGCGCAAGACTGTATTCAACCTCTTTTTCGGTGATCGTGTGAGGTGCGTGATCAGTCGCGATGCAATCGATCGTGCCATCAAGGAGTCCGGCGAGACAAGCGGTGCGATCCCTCTCGGATCGCAACGGAGGATTCATTTTCGTGTTCGTGTCGAACGAAGTGACTGCTTCGTCGGTCAAAAAGAGGTGATGGGGTGTTACTTCAGCAGTGACATGAATACCGCGCTGCTTCGCCGCACGAATCAACTCAACCGACTTTTCTGTTGAAACATGCGCGATATGTAACCGTCCACACACATACTCGCAGATCTGAATGTCCCTGCTGACCATGATTTCTTCTGCCAGACCGGGAATGCCTTGTAATCCGAGCCGGGCAGACACTGTTCCCTCATGCATCGAACCGCCTGTCGCGAGATGGATATCTTCACAATGTTCGATGATTGTCCGATCAAATCGCCGCGCATACTCAAGGGCTCTTCGAAGGACTTCGCCGTTAGCGACACACCGGCCGTCATCGGAAAACGCAACTGCTCCACATTCGATCAGTTCTCCCATTTCAGTCAGTTCATTGCCTTCGAGATTTTTTGTGATAGCGGCGATCGGATGAATCCGGATGGGAGTCCGTCCGGCCTTCTCGATGATGAACTGTGTGACCGATTGACAATCGTTGATGGGCGACGTGTTAGGCATACAAGCCAGGGTCGTGAAACCTCCGGCCACAGCGGCCCGAGCGCCCGACTCGATCGTTTCCTTGTCTTCGCGACCAGGTTCCCGAAGATGGACATGCATGTCACACAATCCGGGAATGATCCACTTCCCTGATGCATCGATGTCCTGTGCATCGTCGACCTGAAGATTCCGGCCGATCGACTCGATTACGCCATCTCGAATCAGGATATCCGCCTGCTCATTCAAACGACTCGATGGGTCAACCACATGCCCGTTGCGAATGATGATCTGCTCCATCACGGTTCCTCTCCGGTTTTAATTTGATTGTTCGCGACTGCTGCGTCCTCCGAGGAGGAACAGAAGCGCCATCCGTACCGCGATCCCGTTGCTGACTTGCTCAAGAATGATCGAGTGCGGGCCGTCGGCCACCCCCGGATCGATTTCGACACCCCGGTTCAATGGACCTGGGTGCATCACGAGAACCTTGGGGTTGGCCAGTTTCAGGCGATCGGGGGTCAGGCAATAATACCGTGAGTATTCTCGAAGAGACGGAATTAGCACCTTTCCCTGACGTTCACGTTGAATTCTTAACATCATGATGACATCTGCTCTGGGGATCACGGATTCGAAATCATAGGAAACCTCAACGCCAAGATCATCGACCCGATGTGGGAGCAACGTGGGTGGTGCGACCAGAATAACCCGGGCTTTCTTTTTCACCAGCCCGAAAATGTTCGATCTTGCCACGCGGCTGTGATCGATATCGCCGACGATCGCGACTGTCAGATTTTCTAGCGTTCCGGTGTGTTGCCGGATCGTCAGCATGTCGAGGAGTGCCTGAGTGGGGTGTTCATGCGCACCGTCGCCGGCATTGATCACGGATGCCTGTGCGCGTGAGGCAATGAAATGAGATGCGCCAGGGATGCCGTGGCGCATGACGATTATATCTGCGTTCATGGCTTCAAGATTCCGGACCGTATCGAGAAGGGTTTCGCCTTTGGAAAAACTCGATCCGCTGGTCGCAAAATTGATGGAATCCGCAGATAGACGCTTCTCGGCAATCTCGAAAGAGATCCGAGTGCGAGTACTGGGTTCATGGAAAAAGTTTACCACGGTTTTCCCGCGAAGAGTCGGGACCTTCTTGATGACGCGCTGCGAGATTTCACTGAAGGAGTCTGCTGTGTCGAGTATCAGATCGATTTCATCGACATTCAATTCAGTGATACCCAGAATATCTTTATTTCGAAGTGGCAAAGCTCAATCTCCCTTCTCGAGAATCACCTGATCGGATGACTCGCCCTGTTCCTTCAATCGGACGTGCACCTTCTGCTCAGGCGTTGTTGCTATCTCAAGTCCTACAAAATCAGGACGAATCGGAAATTCGCGTAAACCCCGATCCACAAGCACTGCAAGCCGGATGGCCCGCGGTCTGCCAAAATCGATCAGCGCATCGAGTGCTGCACGGACGGTTCTCCCGGTATACAGAACATCATCCACCAGGATGATGATTCTGCCCGATACCTCGAATGGAATATCCGTCTGACGGACGATCGGCTGATTGATTTCGAGGGCGACATCATCGCGGTACAGTGTAATATCGAGAATCCCAAAGTCCGGTTCATGCCGCACGAGATCGGCGATGGCATGAACAAGTCGTCTCCCAAGATGTGCGCCACCGGTCTGTATCCCGACGACAGCGATCTGATCGAGATCGGGATAGGTGGAAACGATCTCCTGAGCAAACCTCTGAATCACATCCCGGATCTCGGATTCATTCAGAATCGTGCCCGGCTCTGTTCCCTTTCTCATAGAATTCCTCCTGCCCCTCCGTAAAATTGCCCGAACTCTCCGAATTCGGCGTAAGTCCGAACAACTTCAGTTTTCGATGAAGATTCGATCGCTCGATTCCCAACAGTTCCGCAGTCTGAGTGATATTCCACTTGTTTTCATTGAGTCGCTGGAGAATGAATTCACGTTCAAAAATTTCCTTGGCCGATCTCAAGTCCAAACTGCTATCAGAAACTGGGACGGATTTGGAGTCCCCGAGAGATATTTTTTGAATTTCATGCCTCAGGTGATTCGTTTCGATCTGAATACTCTCCGTCATGATCACGAGACGTTCGACCTCATTTCTCAGCTCGCGGATGTTCCCCGGCCATCCATACAATTTGAGGTGTTGCATGCATTCCGGGGTAATTGTTTTCAATTGTTTTCCATATTCTCTGCAATAGATCTCAAGATAATGTCGGGCGAGATCCGGTATGTCATCAGGATGCTCACGAAGCGGCGGAATGTGAATCGGGACAACGTTCAATCGATAATACAGATCTTCGCGAAAACGCCCCTTCTCAATCTCAACCGTCAGCACCTTGTTACTTGCAGCTATCACCCTCACGTCAACCTGAATACTCCGTTGGCCGCCAACCCGCTCGATACGGTTATCCTCGAGTGCTCGGAGTACCTTGGCTTGTGTCTTCAAACTCATGTCGCCGATCTCATCCAGAAACAGAGTGCCGGTATGCGCCAACTCGAATTTGCCTTTTTTTTGCGACAGAGCGTGCGTGAACGCGCCTTTTTCGTGTCCGAAAAGTTCGGATTCAATTAGCTCTTCGGGGATAGCTGCACAATTGACCTCGATAAAAGGACTCTTGGCGCGCAGGGAAGCCTGATGGATTTCTCGTGCAACTAACTCTTTTCCGGTGCCGCTTTCACCGGAAATCAGAACACGACCGTTCGACGGCCCGGCAGTTAGGATCATCCTTCGGATCGAATCCATCGTATGACTCTGTCCGACAAGAGACATCATGCGTTGAACGCGGTATCGCAATTCGCGGTTCTCGCGCTCGAGAGCTTGCTGCTTCAGGGCTTGACGAACTTCCAATACAAGCTTTGGCAGCGATAGTGGTTTTTCGAGGAAGTTGACAGCTCCAAGACGGATCGCCTTGACAGCGGTTTCGATCGAGCCGTGTCCTGAGATCATGATGACGCCGAGGTCTGGATGGATTGATCGGATTCGATTCAAAGTCTCAATACCATCCATCCCTTCAAGCCAGATATCCAGCAGTACAAGATCCGGGGCTTCCGTGGCGATCGACTCAAGAGCTGCTTCACCGGTTTCCGCCAACCGCACCTCGAATCCTTCATCCTCCAAAATACCGCGGATCGCAAGCAAAATGCTTTTTTCATCATCGACGACTAGAATTGTTCCGAAACTCACGCTTGCTGCCCTCTTCCTTCTGCCGGGATCTGGATGGGTAACTCGAGAACGAACTTGGTTCCTATCGGATCATTGTCCATTGCCCGGATTGTGCCATCATGATCCGAAACAATCCGGTTGACGATCGCAAGTCCCAGTCCCGAACCGCGCTCCTTGGTCGAGAAGTACGGAAGAAACAGTTTATCACGATCCTCAGGAGGAATTCCTCGTCCCGAATCGGCGACTGTCAGCCGTACCATTCGATAGGTTCGATCATACTCGGTACGGATGTCGATCGACCCCTCTCCGGACATCGCATCGATGGCATTGTCGATCAGGTTGATCATCGCACGTTTGATCTGCTCCGGATCAACCATCATTCTGGGAAGGGTATCGTCGAGATCCAGGTGGAATGTGATTCGATCGTGAGAGCCGGCGAATAGAGCGATCGTCTGGGAGATGATGTCGTGAAGATTGGCGATTCTCGGATTCGGGTCCGGCATTCGTGCAAACTGAGAGAACTCATCGAGCAACTTCCGGATGCTGTTGACTTCCCCGATAATACTCGATACCGCATCTCGGAATATCGATGGAAAATCCGCTGCATTCTCATCGAATTTGCGCTGGAGTCGCTGAGCATTCAGCTGGATGGGTGTGAGTGGATTCTTGATCTCATGTGCCAGATTCCTCGCGACTTCGCGCCAGGCGGCGATTCGTTGAATCCTGAGAAACTGTGAGAGGTCGTCGAGGACGATGACAAGGCCGGAAAATTCACCATGGCTGTCAATGAGCGAGGCAAAGCTCACGGAACATACCTGGAGATGCTTGCCGACGTGGATGGATATCTCCTTTTGAAATCCTCGGGACTTTTCACTGAACGCCCGATCGACCCACGAGACAAATTCCCTGAGATGTGCTTCTCGGAACACCTCCGAATAGGCCTTTCCGAGATAATCGATGTCAAGAATACCAAGGAATCGGCGGCCAGCTGTATTGAGTGAAGATACGACTCCATGACTCGTTAACGAAATCACACCCGCCGTCAGATTTTCAAGCAGGGTTTCCAACTGATTCCTGCGACTCTCGATCTCCAGATTTGTCTTCCTGATCTGCTCAGTCGTCTGATCGATCAATCTACGGTTTGTCTTGAGCTGATCGGTCATCTGGTTGAAGGATTCCACCAACTCCGCGATTTCGTCATAGGCCAGAACGTCGAGTTTGAAATCGAGATTTCCTCGGGCTACTTCGTGCGTTGCCATCGCGAGATGGGAGATCGGGATTGAGATATGGCGGGCGAGATACAAGGCGAGCCAGATCGCGGCGAAAAGAACGGTAAGAGCAATGAGTACAAAAACTGAGACATAGATGCCCTGGCTGGGTCGAATCGCGCGTTTCTGCTGCTTGAAGAGGTTGTAATCCGACTGGATTGCTCGGAGTTTCTGGCTTAAAACGGGCGGCACTCCAATGTTGACGAAGACAACCAATGTGCTTTCGGTTTCTGTAGCTCCATCGAAACGAAATCCCATCTGAAGGAAGTCTCGGTCGCTTCCGATCAGCGTGCGGGACGACGTGCGCTCGTTCATCGTTGAATTTAGAACAATGGAGTGGGGATCGACGATCATTTCCTGCAAGGCGGGTTCGTCGAGCGACCGATGCAGTTCTTCCCGTCGAGATCCGTCAAAAACCTGGAAAAACAGCATGTTGATATCAGGGAATCGATGCGGAATCCGGCTCGGGTCGAACCTGCCGGTCGCATCGCCGGCTCCACCGCTCGCCGATCGGACATCCGCCTCAATCGATTCGGCGATACGTTTCATGGAATCTTCCATGCTTGTCAATGTGAATCGTGCAACTTCCATGGAATTGCCCACGAGATCTTCCAGCCTGGGATTGAACCAGTCTTTGATGGAATCCGCGATCAGATTTGATCCGATGATGGCCAGAAAAATGGTCGGAACCATGGTGAGAATGACAAATCCCAGGATGAGTTTGACCCGAAATTTGGAACTGCCATGCCGGCTTCGGCTTTCGGCGAACAACTTGAATACATTTCTGAAGATCAGGAGAACCAACAGAAGGATAAGGGTCAGATTGAGACTGAACAGGGCGGCGATCGCCAAGGATGGATTATGCAGGTATCGTACTTCGAGGACCGTAATCAGCACCAGTAGGAGTAGAAATCCGATGATGATCAGGATGTTTCGTCGTCGACGTTTTTGAATTCTATCGAGGGTTTCTCTGCGAGGATACGAAGGACTGAAAAGATGCGAGGGTGGTGGAAACTGGAGATTCATTCTCCGCCCCCCGAATCAGTCGACACGGACTGCCTGCCGATAGGTCCGGGTTTCGAATGTTTGTGCGACGAAGAAGAACAGGCTGTCAAAAGGAGGAGGCAGTTTCTCGCTCGACATGACGGCTCGGATCGAGACGTAGTAGTCTCTGCCCGGAGCCATGTCCTTTCGTGCATAATTCAGTCGGCCCTCGAATGAACAGAGCATTTCACGCATTTCCGCCACATCCGAGGTGCGCTGGACGATAAAAGGATTCGGGTCTCCTTGCCGAGTTTTCGAAACGGTGTATATCTTGCGCAGTGTATCATATGTCACAGTGTGGAAGTACTCGGCTTTCGACAGCGATTTGCTGTCCCAATACCAACGTTTCATCTTCAGCGCGATGAAAAACTCGAAGGTTGTTGGTATCCCCGCATCGATCATCTCTTCGATATCCTGACTGATCCCCTTGTGCAGTCTCGCGGAAATCTGAAAACCCTTGTCTGTCTGTACCCAGCGGAATCGTCGGATTGCGGGACCTTCTTCCTCATCTGCACATGCAGGCGTCTGAAGCCCACACCACATGGGCAGAACAAAAAACAAGATGGGTATGAGTATGAGACGTTTCATCAGGAGCATATTCTATCGTGTCGATTGGGGTGAGTCCAGAGCATCGATGATGGCCTCGGTTCTCCCAGAATTCCGTCTGGGTTCAGACGATCGTTAGAGACCGATTTCGGATGATTTTTCAGGGAATCAAGGTCCGATCATAAAATCGATCGATGCGACATTGGAAACGATATTGGACATGTCGAAATAACCTGAACGCATGCATACCGAGTAGAAGAATAAAGGCCCGGCTTCGGATGTTGCTGGCATGATGAATGAACCGATTACCTCGATGTGCTTCTGCTCACCGGAATGCAAGGTCAGCGTCTGAAAGGTCAATCCCTCACCGATCGATTGCCAGGTCGGATAACAGAAATAAGCGCCAAATACATCGAGCAACACATACAGATCAACCTGAATCGTGTCGGCACCGTTTGTCATTTCCAGATTGACCCAGCAGGAATCTCCGGAATGCATGTATTGATCACTCAGGATGAGATTTATCGAGAGGCCCGGAGGGATAGTCGGCGTCGCAGTCGTGCCCGGAGGGGTGGGCGTAAAAGTCGGATCGTCCGGGTGCGTTGCCGTCGGAGTCGGTGTCGGCGTGCTCGATGGCGCGGGTGTCGACGTGCCAGGTCCCGGAGTGTCGGTCGATGCGATGGTCGGGGTCATCGTCGATGTCGGGACGGCAGTTTGTGTCGATGAAGGTGTGGGTGTGCCGGTCGGCAACTCCGGGGTGGATGTGAATGCCGGAGTCTGTGTCGCGGTTGCAGTCGGACCGGTCGGGTGTATGCGAGGATCGTTGGGATTGTACCCTCCCTGGGTTTCAAGCAAGTCGTCATACCCGTCCGAATCGGTATCCACGCGAGTGGGGTTCGTGATGAAACCGTCAGTTCCGAAACGGAGTTCTTCGAAATCATCAAGTCCGTCTCCATCGGTATCCTCGAGGAGAGGATCTGTTTCTCCGGGATCGACCACTATGTTTCCGTTAACATCTTCCAGAAAATCGAACAGACCGTCGGAGTCCTGATCATCCGCTGAATATTCGGCGATACTATAATTCAACTGAGCGGAAGACTGTGTGGATCCTGTTTTCAGGGCGATATAACGGGTGTTGCCTGGATAAGAAAAAACATACGGCAATGCTGGATTGGACACCTCGGAAAACTCGACCAGACGGACTTCGTCGAAATAGGCATATCCATAATCACCGGATTCCGGTGGAGAGAGCTGCATCATGATGGAGGCATACGTGAGTGAATTCGGAGCAGTAAAATAAACCTCAAAATAGGTCCAGTCGCGATTCCCATCGACAGGACCGAGCAGAAGCTGTTCGGTGTCCAGATAGGACGTGTAGGTATAGGGATAGTAATAACCTTTGATGTAAACGCGGGCATCGATGGCATTGACCAGACGGTAGTAACCGGACAGTGAGTAGACGCGGTCGGTGGCGATCGGGATTCGATCGGAGGATTCGACGCTGATATCCGACGTGTGTGATGATTGCCGTCTGAGTCGGAGGCAGTACGATCCCTGATGGGGAGTTGTTGCTGAGATCGATGCGCTGACATTCCCGGGTAACTCCCATCCGATTCCTTCCAGAGTTTCGTTGTCCATGTCCTCTTCTTCGCAGTTACCGAACATGAACAGATCATGACCCAGCATAAGCGAACGGGAGCCGGAGGTTCCGGAAATTGAGTTGATCCGCTTTAGGATTGATCCGTTTTCCAGGCGAATCATTGGACTCAGATATGCTCCTGCGATCGATCGGTATGAGGTCGGAACTGCATTGGATTGCGAAGAGACGGTCTCGTCGAGGTAAGAAATGTCTGGTAAGACGATGCCTCGGTTTAAGTCCTCAAAGGGAAGAATCGTGTTTTCGAGATCATCTGACAAACCCATGAGTTGTTCCAGAATCCGATATCCGGCGTCTCCCCGAATGAATCGAGGCTGGTATTTTTCGAGGTAGGCTGGCAGTACACTCAGAAGATGAACGCCGTCACGGTCCATACGGGCATCGAGCATGAGTGTTTGCATCGTGTTCTGATATTTCTGATCGAAGATCATATTTCCGAGACTGTACGCGATGATCTTTCCATTGTACAACTCGATTCCCTGGGTCACATGCGGATGATGGCAGATCACCAGGTCCGCTCCGGCGTCGATGGCTTCTCTGGCGCAGGCGGATACGGTCGACGATGGAGATTGGGCGTATTCGATACCTCCGTGAAGCAGTACGATCGTCAGATCCGCAATCCGCTCACATTCTGATACGGTCCGCTGGATGTTGAAGCTGTTCATCTCCAACACGCCAGGTTTCTCATATCCGGCCATGAAAAACGGCTGCTCGTTTGCCGGCAGACCGACGATGGAGCACATTCCGACAAAGGCGACACGGAGCCCCTCCTCGGCAATGGTTCGCGGAAGCGAGGCTTCGTGAAAGTTAACTCCAGCCCCGGGACCTTGGATTCTTCCGGGCAAGGCATACGAGCTGTATCCGGTTGGATTGGCAAGCACTTGCAGCGTTTCCTGCAGACCGCGATCGGAATAATCGATCAGGTGGTTGTTGGCGAGGCACACGAGGCGAGAACCGAGTTCGCTGATTGCGGAGACTGCGTCGGGGCGGCTTCTAAATGTGATCGATTTCGTCGGGTGAGGTGATCCTTCGTCCGTGAGCGGTGATTCGAGGTTGACGATTGTTTCGTCAGCGTAAAGCCGTCTGAGCTGGGACGCGATCGATTTAGCTCCGGATCCGCCGTCCCCCGGCATGATCAGCGATCCGTCTCCGTCTCCCGGTGTGCCGTTTTCATCCGCATCTTCATAACGACGCGCAAGCATGCAATCACCGCCGAAAGACATGGAGATCACCGGATTGCGGTCATCGCCGACAACGATGTGATGGCTGGCGAAGGCAACGAGTGAGGTCGGATCCTTGACCTGACACAACACGTTGTAACGACCGGGGATTGAGAAAGCATGCATCGGATTTTGTAGAGCGCTCGATTGGCCATCGCCGAAATCCCATTCCCAGGTGAACGTCGAGCTGTCCGGGTCGGTGGCTTGTGCCGAGAACACGACCGGACTTTGGGGCTGCGCCGAAGCAGGCGCGCTGATCGAGACGCTTGGAGTGGATGGTTCCGAATCGGTGATATCACGAATCTGGTCGAAGTAGACCTGACCTGAAGAGGAGTCCTGATCATTGAAGAACAGGAAGTATGCGAGAGTGACCGGAGAGGCGGAAGGATATCGGTCAAACCAGTCTTGGCCCACCGGAAGTTTGATGGCCGTGAACGTCGAGTTCGTGTTTTTCCATCCGGCATAGACCGGTATCCATGCGTCTGCAACCGGGGTAATATCATTTGCCTGAATGATGTAGCGTATATCATGGGTGCCATCGCTGATTCCAAAACCCTGGATCGAGGCGCGCGAAGGTGTCAGAAGGTAGATTTTCCATACGGAATCCGGAGAAATGGTGTAGTTCCAGTCCGAAACAAAATAGCGTTTCCAGGTATTTCCATACAGATACAGTGACTGCGAGGTGCTCTCGGCGCCGTGCGCCGTGTCGATCCGCCAACTCGTCGATTGCTGGTCTTCACCCGGATAACTGCTGAAGCGATTCAGTTCGACCGGAGCTTCAAAATCTTCCAGAAGTTGATCCGCGAAAACCGGGATTGCGGCCGGGTTGAGGGTTATCAGCGCGACGATCAGGACAGTAAGAAAACAGCGGTACATACACACCTCCGGTTAACAAATTTGCAAGTAACATACCAGCCGCTCATAAATAGTGGCATTCTGTCGGCGATGACCGGTTGATGTGGATTCAGAAAACGAATCGAGGTGCGTCGTGATGACTCATTTCGATACGATCCGCCTGATTGGAGTGATCGCTCAACGCCTCGGATCTTCCTCCGGCAGATAGTAACGAACCTCTCCATCGGTATAGACGCGTCCCCCTCCGGGTTCTCGAAGGCTGACTTGTGTAACGACGAGACGATGGTTGAGTTCGCCCACCAGACCAAAGGCTTCGATCGGCTGATTCACCGGGCATTTCGCTCGGTATCGTAGTCTGAGATCATACGTGAATCCGCTTCTCAGATGTCGAGCGTAGGTTCCCCAAAATGCAGTTTCGTCGAGAATCGTTGCCTGAATGCCTCCGTGAAGAATACCGGGAAAACCTGCGAATAGGGTATCCACGGCAAGAGTCGTGAAGACCGCATGAATCGAATCGTCATACGAAAAAGTCAGATGCAGACCGATAGGATGACTCGGCCCGCATGCAAAACAATTGTATCCCTCCAGCTTCTCAAAGGTATTCTCAATCAGATGGATCATCCATCACCTCTCAGTGTGAATAACGGTCGAAGATTGCATGATTGAACTCACCGGGCGGGGAATGTGAGATCATCATCGAAATGATGTCGTCGGCCTGGAGATTATCGCTGTACCTCGGGATTGCGCCATTGAGCATGATATGGATGGACGAATAGTCGAACCGGTCGGCGATTTGTGGATAGTTTTCAAGTATGGCCTGGAGGAACATGAAGAAGGGAGTTCCTTCGGACACGGAGATTCGGTGTTGTCCCAATCCGGTCAGTTCCTTGAGATTCTCATCAAATTCGACGAAGACAAACACCTGTTTTAGCGGATTTTCCGTTCTCATATCGCGTCAGTAAAATGTGTCGACGGGGTCACTTGGATCGATACGTGATCAATCCTTTGGTCGGGTCATGAGGAGAAACCCCTACCGTGACTCGATCTCCAAGCACGATCTTGATCTGGTTCGTGCGCATTCTGCCTGAGATGCGCGCCATGATGATGTGCCCCGAGTCTGTTTCAACCCGATAAAAACCTCCAGCCAGAACCTGTGTCACTCGACCGTCGACCGAAATCAGATCATCTTTAGCCATTCAAAACCTCGAATCACTCTTTCTTCTCCCTCCATTTGTCCTCCGGATGAATCAGTGATGCTGCCTGGAAAGCAAGTGTGATTTTCCAAGCTTGCAGAGAATGCCACAGAATGGAGGGAATGAGCAAGTGGTTCGCCCCGGAATTCCTGCTGTCATCTCATGTGGATCTGTTTCAGTCGTGGATCCCGGTTTTTTATGGAGAAACGACTCAAAGTCCGTTAGAATGTTTGAATGCGTGGAACCGATTCTTTCATGATGTTGTAAATAGGAGGGTCATCAATGAAACTCACTCAACTGGTCATCTTGGGAACACTTCTTTCGATCACAGGAGGCGTTATGGCTCAAAATCCAACCGTGGTAATGGAAACGAGTATGGGAACGATAGAAATCGAGCTTTATCAGGACAAGGCACCCATCTCCGTCAAGAACTTTCTC
>Ga0302253_1000980_pt1 | contig 19437 bp, 17 predicted proteins | sample AAG_RA_Trp_MG_FD_193537 | JGI IMG/M metagenome (GOLD analysis project Ga0302253, IMG submission 193537) | Enriched activated sludge microbial communities from anaerobic digester in WTTP, New Holstein, Wisconsin, United States - AAG_RA_Trp | ecosystem: Engineered > Bioreactor > Anaerobic >...
TGCGTAAGTGCGGAGTTAACCCAGAAAAGGGTAGGCCTCCGCATTCCACATAGCGGAGGGCCTAATTTTGTAAGGAATAGAAACCCTGTTATAGGCAAAATTAAGGAGGTTAGGAGATCTATGGTTTATCAAAAAAGAGAGATGGGGAGACGGGGAGGATCGCGTGACGGCGGCGGCAGAGGTCCGGCCAAACCGGGTGCGCGCAGACGCGAGAGGCGGGACGATCTTGAGGGGCGTTTCCGCCGCAAGACGTGCCGTTTTTGTGAAGAGAAGGTCAACAATCTGGATTATAAAGATTTGAAGCGCATGGAGCGCTTGGTGAGTGAACGCGGCAAAATCCTGTCGCGCCGTGTGACAGGAACGTGCGCCAAACATCAGCGCTGTGTTGTCGAAGCCGTCAAGAGGGCCCGCTTTATCGCACTCTTGCCGTATCTGAAAAAGTAAAATTGATTTAAAGAACATCATAAAAGCACCAATAATCAAGATACAATCATCAGACAAATCCCAACATCCAGTTGTCAATGGCCAAACATGAACAAAAAAAGTGCTTGGTTTTGTGAATTTGGTTATGGATCATTGTTTGGTTATTGTTGCTTGGAATTCGATTATTGGTTACTTGAGAGGTTACTATGTTGAAAGTTGTTTTGAGATCCGATGTTCCCGGGGTTGGCAAGATTGGCGATGTCAAACAGGTCAAGGACGGTTTTGCCCGTAATTTTCTTCTGCCGCAGAACCTGGCTGTGATAGCGACGGACCATGCCTTGAAGCAGATGGAGCTGGAGCAGAAGAAACGGCAGGCCAGGCTTGTCCAGGAGCGAAAGAAGGCCGAAGAGCTGGCCCAGAAGCTTAACGGATTTTCCCTGACCATAACCGTCGAGGTCAATGAAGAGGAGAAACTTTACGGCAGTTTGACGGTCCAGGACATCCAGAAATCCCTGGCCGGTGAGGGGATCGACGTGGAAAAAAAGTGTATCGTCTTGGAGGCCCCCTTGAAGGCGCTGGGCATATATGATATCGACGTCAGGCTTCATCCTGAGGTGACGTCAAAGATCAAGGTCTGGGTGGTCAAGAAATAGGCCGGAAAAGCGAATCCTTTGAGTTTATAGAATTCGTAGATTTCTTGTGGTTTGAATCAGCAGATTCAATGAACCGTGGTTGGTGATGTTCCCTTCGGGGGTTTCCATATTTCTTCTATGAAAAAATCGCCGAAACGTCATGACAAGGAAGGAGCTGCCGGGGCCCTGGCGCCTATCGAGAAGCTGCCCCCGCAGAATATCGAAGCGGAAATGGCGGTGCTGGGCTGTATGTTGATCGAGGAAGACGCCATCGGCCTGGCGGTCGAGAACCTCACGGCGGAAGACTTCTACAAAGACGCTCACAAGAAGATATTTTCTTCTATTGTCCAGCTTTATGATCAGCGCAAGGCCGTCGATCTGATCACGTTGATCGAGAAACTCAGGAATGAAGGCGTTCTCGAGGAAGTCGGCGGCGCCAGTTATCTGACGGCCCTGACCAATACCGTCCCTACTGCGGCGAACGTCTCCCATTATTCCCGCATCGTCAAAGAGAAAAATGTCCTGCGTCTTTTGATCCACCATGCGACCCAGATCGTGACCGAGGCCTATGACACCGAAGATGCGGTCGGCGATGTCCTGGACCGCGCCGAGAAGATGATTTTTGAGATCGCCGACAGGCGCGTAGGTCAGGCGGGTTTTATCCTCATCAAAGACATCATTAAGGATTCTATTGAGACAATTGATCGGCTCTATCAGAACAAAGCTCATGTGACGGGAGTTGCGACGGGCTACACGGATTTCGATATTAAGACTGCCGGTCTTCAGCCCTCAGATTTGATTATCGTCGCTGGCCGTCCTTCCATGGGGAAAAGCGCTTTTGTCATCAATATTCTCGAATATGCCAGTATCATCGAGAAGATCCCGACGGCCTTTTTCAGTCTGGAAATGTCCAAAGAGCAGCTGGTCCAGCGGCTCTTGTGTTCGCATGCCCGTGTGGACGCCCACAAGGTCAGGACGGGTTATCTCTCGGCGTCCGACTGGCCGAGCCTGACGACGGCGGCAGGCAAGCTGTCCGAAGCGCCTATTTTTATCGACGACACGCCCGGCATCTCCGTTTTGGAATTAAGGGCCAAAGCCAGGCGGCTGAAGGCCCATCACAATATCGGCCTGATCGCCCTGGATTATCTGCAGCTCATGCGCGGCACGGCGGGGGTGGAGAGCCGACAACAGGAAATTTCCGAGATATCCCGTTCTCTCAAGGCGCTGGCCAGGGAGTTGAATGTCCCTGTGATCGCCATCAGCCAGCTGTCCCGCGCCGTGGAAAGCCGTACGGACCACCGGCCCCAACTGTCGGACCTGAGGGAGTCTGGCGCCATCGAACAGGACGCCGATGTGGTGGTGCTTTTGATCAGGGAGGAATATTACAATCCTTCGGAGCAGAATCGCGGCATCGCCGAGGCCATTATCGCCAAGCAACGCAACGGCCCTGTCGGAACTGTGAAGCTTGCTTTTATCAAGGAGTATACGCGTTTTGAGAATTTGGCCGGCGCCGAGGCGCAAAACGGCTGATACCGGGATAGCGCGCGGAATGATAACTCAGTGATTGACTTTCGGTTAAGGCTTTCGTATAATTTGATACATTCGCGGGAAATCACTTGCATTCATATCGGGGGGCGGGGGATGCGCGAAAATCCGCTCAGTATCAACTTTGAGCATCGAATAGGTTGAGAAAACCAATCATAGAGCTACAGTGAGACGCCTTCAAACCTACCTTATAAGTATCGTTTTCCTTTGCTGCGCTGCTTCTGTCTTCGCCCAGAAAGAAGAGGCTCAAGAGGCAGAAGCAACCCCGTCCAAGATCGTCAAATCCGTTGAAGTGACCGGCAACAAGGCCATCAGTACCGCCACGATCATGGCCAAGCTCAAAACGCGGGTGGGACAAGTTTATTTTCCGCAAGCGGCCCGCGACGACATCAAGCGGCTCTATGAGACCGGCTTTTTCTCGGATATCAGCCTGGATCTGGAAGATGTCGAGGGCGGCCTGAAGGTGACCTTCAAGGTAGAGGAGAGGCCGATCATCGAAGACATCACCATCGAAGGCAATAAGACGTTCCGCACGAGCGTACTCCTGCGCAAGCTCAAGTCTAAACAAGGGCAGTATATGAATCTGGCCGTTCTCAAGGACGATCTGACGTTGATCAAGAAAGAATATGAAAAGAAGGGCCAGCCTGACGTGACGGTGGACCAGAGCGTGACCACCGATCCCAAGACGAACAAGGCCAAGATCGCCATCAAAATCAATGAAGGCCGGCGCATCAAGATCAAGAAGATCTATGTGGATGGGAATCTCCATTTTCCGGACGGCAAGATCCTGGGATTGATCAAGACCAAGCGCGCCGGCTGGTTCAATCCCGGTTATTTCAAGGAAGACCAGTTCAACGACGACCTGGAACGCATCAAGGATTTTTATCAGAAAAACGGCTATCTGGATGCCGCCGTTGATTATCGCCTTGATTACGACGCCAAAGGGGATATTTATTTGCGTATCCACGTCGAAGAAGGGAAATCCTACAGCGTCGGCAGCATCACGTTCAGGGGCAATGTCAAGGCCACCGACAAGGAGCTTTCCGACAGCATCAAGGCCTGCCCGGTGGGAGGAGTTTTCACTTATGACTCCCTGAAGATGGATGTGGCCAATCTCCAGGGATTCTATTTCGGCAAAGGGTATATTTACGCTCAGATCAATGAATCCGCGGCCTTGGATTCCGCAACAGGAAAGGTCGATATCACGTATACGATCACGGAAAACGATATCGTTTATGTCGACAGGATCCTGATCCGCGGGAATATCAAGACCAAGGACAAGGTCATCCGTCGCGAACTGAGGATCAAACCCGGCGAACGCTTCGACGGCGACAAGCTCAAACGCACCAAAGAGCGGCTTTACAACCTCGGTTTCTTCGATGAGATCAACTACGATACGGAGCAGGGCAGTGCGCCCAACAACCGCAATCTTGTCGTGGACGTCAAAGAGGCCAAGACCGGTTCTTTCAGTTTCGGCGGCGGCTACAGCTCGATCGACCAGTTCGTCGGGTTTGTCGAGATCGAGCAGAAAAACTTCGACTGGCAGAACTGGAAGACATTCACGGGTGCCGGCCAGGACCTGAAGCTGCGCGGAGAGTTGGGATCCGTGAGGGAAAATTTCGAATTGAGTTTCACGGAACCCTGGATGTTCGACCATCCGATCTCTTTCGGTTTTGACCTCTACAGCCGCGTCCATGACAAGGATTCCGACGTGGGTTACGGCTATCGTGAAAAGCGTATAGGCGGGGACCTCCGTCTGGGTAAGGAATTCAGCGAATATGTCAAGGGAGGCATCATTTATCGTTTGGAGCAGGTAGATATTTCGAGCGTTGATTCTACGGCCATGGACGATCTTAAGGCCGAACAGGGCAAGAATCTTATCAGCAGCATGGAATTTACCCTGACACGCGACACGACGGATAATGTCTTTAATCCTTCCCGCGGCCTGGTGTTGAGCGGTTCCTATGAGATTGCCGGCGGCCCCATGGGCGGCGACAAGAAATTCAACAAAATTTTCGGTCTGGCCTCGCAATATTTTCCGTCTTTCGGCAAGAATGTCCTCCAGCTTCAGGCCCGCGCGGGTATTGTGACGCCTTACGGCGACCAGAAGAAAGTGCCGATCTACGAGCGGTTCTATGCCGGCGGCGCCAATACGATCCGCGGCTATGAGGAGCGCAGCGTCGGGCCGGCAGATCCCGTGACTTCCGATCCCCTGGGCGGCGAGGCCCTGATGATCTTCAACATCGAATACACATTCCCGATCGTGGAGTTCATCAAAGGCGCTTTGTTCATCGATACGGGCGGCGTCTGGGGAAAGGTGTCCGATTTTGACCTCGGAGGTTTTAAGACGGGTATCGGTTTCGGCGTGCGCATCAAGACGCCGATCGGGCCGTTGAAGCTCGATTACGGCATCCCGCTCAACAAGCAGCCGGGCAAGGAAAGCAAGGAAGGCCGTTTCCATTTCAGCATGAGTCACGGGTTTTAAAGACGGGAATTTACGCTGATGGAGCGTTTATCGGGCAAGAAACAAGGAAGATTCGTGCGGAGGGTTTGACGGACATTCGTGGTTATCCTTGTCAAAAACAAAAACGCCTGCTTTCGCGGTTGAGCCCAGAGGGCAGGCAGGGAGGAAAGAAATGAAGAGGAAGACGATGGTCAGGGGATTAGCGTTCGTATGCATGTTTTTGATGACCGCCGGCGTGGCTCTCGCAGCCGGAAAGATCGCCTATGTCGATCTTTCTTCGACGTTTGATAAATATGAGAAGACGAAAGTCTTTGACGACGAGCTCGGTCGGATCCAAAAGGAAAAAGAGAAAGACCTGACACAGTTGGCCGATGACATCAAAGCCATCGAAGACAAAATGCCTTTGCTGAGCGAGAAAGAAAAAGCCTCCAAGCAGAAAGAGCTGGACGAAAAGAACGCCAAGCTGAAACAAGAGAGCCAGCAGGTGGCCCTGGATTTGAGAAAAGAGCGCGACGAGAGACTTAAAGAGATCCTCCAGGACATCGAGAAGGTCATCCAGTCGTATGCGCAAAAGAACCAGTATGACTTTATCTTGAACGATCGCGTGCTTCTGTACGGGGCGGCCGGGGCAGATGTGACGCAGGATATCATCGATCTGTTGAACAACCAGTATAAACAGGATTCCAAAAAGCAGCCGTCAAAAAGAAGATAAGTCTTCGATGTTTTGCGGATAGAAGGTCGCATGGGCAGAACGTTAAAGGAAATTGCCGCACTTGTCGGCGGGGAGCTCTCCGGCGACCCTGAGACGGTGATCACGGGAGCGGCGGGTCTCAAGGAGGCCGGGGAAGGGGACATCAGCTTTTTGGCTAACCGTCGTTATGCGTCTCTTCTGGAAACGACGCGCGCCGGTGCGGTGATCGTGCCTTTCTCCGCGGCCGCCGGTAAAAAACCGTCGATCCGCGTTTCTGATCCGTCCCTGGCTTTTGCCAAGGTTGCCGGAATGTTCCATCCCGTCGTCATCCGCCACCCGAAGGGCATCCACAAGACCGCCGTGGTCGCCAGAACCGCCAAGATCGGCCAGGACGTCGCTTTGGGTCCGTACGTCGTTGTCGAAGAAGGCGCGGTCATCGGGGACCGCACCGTCATCTATGCCGGTTCATTTATCGGCCACGACACACAAATCGGCGCCGACTGCATTTTTTATGCCAACGTCTCGGTGCGCGAGCGCGTGACGATCGGCAACAAGGTTTTTATCCAGAGCGGCAGCGTCATCGGCTCCGAGGGTTTCGGCTATACCAAGGTTGATGGTGTCTACAAACTGATTCCCCAGACAGGGACGGTTGTGATAGAGGATGAGGTGGAGATCGGGGCGAATGTTGCGATCGACAGGGCGAGGTTTGACAAGACCCTCATCGGCCGCGGGACCAAGATCGATAATCTCGTTCAGATCGCCCATAACGTTGTGATCGGGAAAAACAGCGTGATCGTGGCGCAGGTCGGCATTTCCGGGAGCACGCATATCGGTAACAACGTGACGATCGCCGGACAAGTCGGCCTGGTCGGGCATATTGAGGTCGGCGACGGGGCGATCCTGGCGGCGCAGTCCGGGATCATGCGCGATGTGCCTCCCAATACCATGGTCTTCGGCTATCCGGCGCAGCCCCATCATCAGGCCATGAAGATGTATGCGGCTTTCGAGCGCCTGCCGGATATGGTGAAGGCTGTCAACGAACTTAAAAGGAAAGTTGAAGAGCTCGAAGAGCGCCTAAAACAGCGAGGATAAGCGTTGCAGAAGACGATCAAAGAAGAAATTTTATTGCGCGGCAAGGGTATCCATACGGGCGAGGATGTGGAGTTGAGGATGCGTCCTCTCGGCCCCGATATGGGCGTTATTTTCCAGAGGGTGGATTTGCCTGAGAAACCCATGGTCCGCGCGGATATCCAGGCGGCCCTGGCGGCCAAAAAGCAGTCGAGACGCACGGCCATCGGCTGCGCAGGCGCCGAGATCCAGACGATCGAGCATTTGATGGCAGTTCTTTCTTGTTTCGGGATCGACAACGTCCTTGTCGAAATCAATGGTTCCGAGGTGCCGGGCATGGACGGCAGCGCCTTGAAGTTCGTCGAGGCCGTCAAGAAAGCGGGCGTGACGGAACAGGGAGCGCCCCGCAGGACGTTCAAGGTCACGGCGCCCTTGTTCGTGGAAGGCGAGACTTCTGCCATCGCGGTGTTCCCGTCATCCGATTTCAGGATTTCCTATACCTTGAGTTACAATCATCCTGTTCTGGGAGACAGGTTCCTGGACCTTAAAATCGATGCCGGCGTCTTTGAGAAAGAAGTGGCCCCTGCCAGGACGTTTTGCCTTCAAGAGGAGGCCCAGGAGCTGATGAGGAACGGCATGGGCAAGGGGGCCAATTACGAGAATACGCTTGTCGTTTCCACAAACGGGGTCATCAAGAACACCCTGCGTTTCGGGGACGAATTTATCCGTCATAAGATGCTTGATCTGATCGGCGACCTGGCCCTTTTGGGCATGCCGATGAAAGGGCATGTGATTGCCATCAAGAGCGGCCATACGATGAACCTGCGGCTGGCGCAAAAGATGAAAGACCAGCTGGACAAGCAGTATGTCGCGGCCATCAAGGCGGCGGAGTGCGCGCCGCGGGAAGCCCAAGTGGACATCGGGACCATCATGAAGATCTTGCCGCACCGTTATCCCTTTCTTCTGGTGGACCGCGTCATTTCCATGGAGGAAGGCCGGCGGGCCGTCGGCATCAAGAATGTCACCGTCAACGATTATTTCTTTGAGGGGCACTTTCCCGGCCGTCCGGTCATGCCCGGCGTCTTGATCGTCGAGGCGATGGCCCAAGTCGGCGGCGTCCTGATGCTGAGTCCTGCGGAGAACCGCGGGAAGCTCGCATTCTTCATGGCAGCCAATAACGTTAAGTTTCGCAAACCTGTTATCCCCGGCGACCAGCTCAGGATCGAGGTCATCGTCGGCAAGCTCCGTTCCAGGACCGGCCAGGTGACGACGCAGGCTTTTGTCGACGGAGAAATGGTGGCGGAGGCGGAACTTATGTTTGCCCTTGTGGAGAAGTAATCTATGGCGCATATCCATCCGACAGCCCTTATCGCCGAAGGCGCCGCGATCGATAAAGATGTCGAGATCGGTCCTTACAGCGTGATTGGCGGCGGGGTCAAGATCGGTGCCGGCACCCGCGTCGGCAGTTTCTGTGTGGTCGAGAATGATGTCACGATCGGCCGGGGGTGCAAGATCTTCACCGGAGCCTGCATCGGCACCGTCCCCCAGGACCTTAAATATTCCGGGGCACCCAGCCGTGTTTTGATCGGCGATAACAATATCATCCGCGAATATGTGACCGTCAATCTCGCCACGACGGAAGGGGCGGCGACCGTTATCGGCAGCCATAACCTGATCATGGCTTACAGCCATGTCGCCCACGATTGTCTTATCGGCGACCATTGCATTATTGCCAACGGCGGCACGCTCGCAGGCCACGTCACGATCGAAGACAGGGTTGTCGTGGGAGGGCTCGTGGCGGTCCATCAGTTTGTCCGTATCGGCACGCTCGCCATCATCGGTGGATGCTCCAAGGTCGTCACGGACATCCCCCCGTATTCGACCTGCGACGGCCATCCCGCCAGGTTCTACGGTTTGAACCTTGTAGGACTCAAGCGCGCCGGCGTCCCGGCAGAGTCGATCCACGAGTTGAAAGCCGCCTACAGGATCTTTTTCCAATCGGGTCTGAACAAAAAACATGCCCTTGAAGAGATGAAAAAGACCCTTCAGGTGTCCAAAGAGATCGACCATCTGGTTTCTTTTATTGCGTCTTCGAGCCGGGGCCTATGTCACTGAGCAAATTGAACGGCACAAAAAAGATCGGCCTCATTGCCGGCAACGGTAAATTTCCTCTTTTGTTCGCCCGGGAAGCCTCCCTGCACGGGCTTGATGTCGTGGCGATCGCCATCAAGAAAGATACGTCTCTGCTGATCGGCCCTTTGGTCAAGAGGGTCTACTGGTTGACCCTCAAGGATTATGCCAGGATGTTTGAGATCTTTGAAAAGGAAGAGATCAAGAAAGTGATCATGGCAGGCCAGGTGAATCCCCGGAATCTTTTTTACAAGGATATGGGGGACGAGATGCTCCAGCGCCTCCTGAGCGCGATCAAAGACAAGAGGCCGGACACCGTCTTTAGCGCTGTGGCCGATATGCTGGCCCAGCACGATATCGAACTGGTGGATTCTACGCTTCTTCTGGAGAGATTTCTACCGGAGAAAGGGGTGCTGACGAAGACGAAGCCCGATGAGAAGACATGGGCGGACATCCGTCTCGGCTTCGACATGGCCAAGCGCGTGGCGGGGCTCGATATCGGCCAGACCCTGGTTGTCAAGAACGGGTCGATCGTTGCGGTCGAGGCCATTGAAGGGACGGATGCCGCGATCCGCCGCGGCGGGCAGGTGGCCAACGGCGGCGTGGTCGTCATCAAGGTAAGCAAGCCGAACCAGGACATGCGTTTTGATATCCCCGTTATCGGGCCGCGGACGATCAAGAATCTGCGCCGAGTCAAGGCACGCTGCCTGGCCATCGAGGCCCACAAGACCCTGGTGATCGACAGGGAAGTCTGCATCAAGTTGGCCGACCGCTGGCGTATCGCCGTCGTCGCTATCTAAGGGGGCGCGTGGCGCGGAGACGGCCGGCGAAAATGGTCGGTGTTTTTCATGCTTGACAAACCTTCGCAGAGTGCTTAGAATATTTTTGTTCTGATAAAAGGAGGCGTCTATGGCAGTTAAGAAGAGTCTGGTAAGCAAGAAGATCGAATTCAAGCTTTCGGCACCAAAGGCGAACTGGGTCGGTGTGGCCGGCGATTTCAACAGTTGGAAACCGGACGGCCTGACCGCCAAAAAAGACAAGAACGGCATCTGGAGGGCGTCTGCATCAGTCCCAGCCGGAACATACGAATATAAATTTGTGGTGGATGGCTCCTGGATCGTTGACCCGGGTTGCTCGCGCCGCACCATCAATTCTTTCGGAAGCGAGAACAGCGTTTTGGTGGTTAAATAACCGGTACGCGCTGAAGAGAGCTTTTTTGACAAAGGATAGCCCCTGAGGGCTATCCTTTGTTCATTAAGGGAGGCGTAGAAGTGAAATACGTCTATGGTCCCGTGAAATCACGCAGGCTTGGGTTTTCCTTAGGGGTGAGTACGGTCCCTCACAAGGTGTGCAGTTTTGACTGCGTCTATTGCCAGCTGAAGGAGACGACGCACAAGACGCTAGAAAGGAAGGCTTATATCAAGACTTCCGATATCCTCGAGGAGCTGAAAACTTTTTTTGCCCGTCAGCCAAAAGATATGAAGCTGGATTATGTGACGTTTTCGGGAGCGGGTGAGCCGACCCTTCATTCGGGCCTCGGCCGCCTGATCCGCGCCGTCCATAGGATGACGGATGTACCTGTGGTTGTGATCACAAATTCATCGACGCTGGTCCGTTCCCGTGTGCGGCGCGGCCTTTTGGCCGCCGACGTCGTCATCCCTTCGCTGGACGCTGTGACGCAGGGTGTCTTCGATAAGATCGACAGGCCGGCGGGGGGCTTAAAGGTTAAAGACGTGATCAACGGTCTCAAGCGTTTCCGCAAGATGTTCGGCGGCGGGTTGTGGCTGGAGATCATGCTGGTTCGGGGCATCAACGACAGCCCCGCCTACCTGAGGCTCATGGAAAAAACCGTCCGGCAGATCAATCCCGGCCGCGTCCAGATCGTCGCGCCCGTCAGGCCGCCGGCCCAGGCCTGGGTCAAGGTCCCGGCGAAATCAACGCTGAAAACAGCAAAGAAAATATTCGGCAGGAATTGCGATATCATTTGTTAGAAAAGAAGTGAAAAATGAACAATGAAGGACGATCAATGATGTTTCAGATTTTCATTGTTCATTCTTAATTTTTTTTGCGTCCATAGCTTCCGCCGCAGAACATTGGCGAGACCTCGCGCACCCGCCAAATTTGTAAAACAAATTTGGCGGGTGAGGCGGGCAACCTTTAAGGTGCTATGGGATACGAAGAGATTCTCGCGCCTGTAAGCTCAACTGGATACCTGCCTTCGCGGGCTGCGCCCGCAGGGCAGGCAGGGAGCGCCAGCTATAAGAGCTTTGCGCTCGTAGCTCAATTGGATAGAGCACTAGTCTTCGGAACTAGGGGTTGAGAGTTCGATTCTCTCCGAGCGCGGTATGATTAAGCAAGGGTTTCTGTCTTATCGTTTCGAATGATAAGGCGAGGCCTTGCCCACCAAAATGGTGAGGCGGGCGAGTCCTGCCAGGCGCATGGATACATGAGTTTCTGAAGCTGGGCCGAGGCGGACCTCTCCAGGCGTATGAGGCACCTGGGATTTCTTTTTTCGGTATGCGCTTGTGCGCGACGTCCTCCTGAAGATCACGGAGGCGCGTGCGGGTGAGATTTTAGCGGAGCGGCAGATGTTTTTATCTCAAAAGAATCCTTCCGGCAGACGTCTTATTTTTTTCATTTGTTGCTTTGCTTTTTTCGCCCTCATTTTTTTCGTCTATGCCAGGGTGCTGTCCGCTCCTTTTCTTTGGGATGACGAATACCTTATAGGAAATAATCCCGCCTTGCGGAGCGCCGGAGGGCTCCTGAAGGCCATGGCCTCGGATCTGGGTGCCTGCGCGGGGGAGAAGTGGAATTTTTTCCGTCCCCTCCATCTTTTTTCTCTTGCCGCGAATTATTCTTTTTGCGGCCTTGATCCCTTTGGTTACCATGCAACAAACGTCTTTCTTCACGGTCTGACGTCTCTTTTGCTGGGGCTTCTTTTCTGGGTTCTCTTCCGCCGTATCCTGTTGGCATGTCTTGCGGGGTTGTTTTTTTCCGTGCATCCGCTGCATACGGAGGCCGTCGCCTATATCTCGGGCCGCGCCGATATCCTTTCCCTGTTTTTTATCTGCCTCGCCTTGATCTGTTATCTTCAGGGATTGTCCCGGAGAGGTTTCATTTATGATGCGGGTTTGTTTTTTTGTTTCGTCTTGGCGCTTCTCGCTAAAGAAAGTAGCCTGATTTTCCCGGTCTTATGCCTCATCACGCACGTCGTTACCACGACAAGGCCTTCCTGGAGAAAATTGTTTTGGATGCTGGCAGCGGTTATTTTTTATGCATCCGTCCGTTATCTAGCCTTGGGGATTCCCAGTTTGAGCCAACACGGTGCCTTGCCGTTTATGCAGAGATGCGCCGGGTTTTTTGCCGCCGTCGCAACGTATGTGCGTCTTCTGTTCTTCCCCTGGCCGTTGCATATGGAGTATGGGCTCAAGGCCTATTCTTTCAGGGACCCTGTTGTGATGGCGGGGGTCGGTGTTTTTGCAGGACTTGTGGTTTTATGCCTGTCTGCGGCAAAAAAGCGGCCGGTGATTTTTTTCGGGTGTTGCTGGTTCTTGATCGGCCTCTTGCCTGTTTCCAATTTCATTCCCTTGAATGCCGCTATAGCCGAGCACTGGCTTTATCTGCCGTCGGCGGGGTTCTTTCTGGTGGTGGCTGCCTTGTGGGACGGCGCTTTTGACGCGGCCCCGCGGCGGACGGCAAGGCGTACCGGTCTTTGGGCGGCGGCGGGTTTGCTCGTCGTCTGTTATGCGATGATGACGGCGTTCCAGCTCGGCTATTGGCGCGACCCGCGGTATTTCTATGAGAGGACGCTTGTCTATGCGCCGGACAGCCCCAGGATTTATAACCAACTGGGCATCCTTGACATGAGAGAGCAACGTTATGAAGAGGCGAGGCAGCTTTTTGAGAAAGCGCTCCAGATGTCGCCGCGGTACGCCAAGGTTTATAATAATCTCGGCCAGTACTATAGACAGACAAAGCGGCCGCGGGAAGCCCTGGATTTTTATTGGAAGGCCATCGCATTGAAAGAAGACTACGCCCCTGCCTACAATAATCTCTGTCAGGCCTATGCGGATTTGGGCCGGTATAAGGATGCTTTGCCGGCATGCCGCCGGGCCTTGGAGCTCGATCCGGATTCGCCGGAAGCGCTCAGCAATATGGGAGGGGTCTATTATCGTCTGGGTGAAAAATTGAAGGCGCAGCAGTACTTTGTCAGGGCTGTTGAAGGCGGCCTGCCTTCACCCGAAGCGCTGAATAATCTTGGCGTCCTGTTTTTGGAGAAAGGAGACTATGCTTCCGCCGAGAATTTTTTGAGGGAGAGTTTACGTCTACGCCCTTCAGATGCGCAGACGCATAACAACCTGGCCATGGCGCTGGTTTTTTCCGGCCGGCCGCGGGAGGCGGTCGGGCATTTTGAGCGGGCCATTGCCTTGGATCCTTCCTCGAGCGCGGCATGGGTCAATCTGGCCTTGACCTATACCCGGCTCAAGGAGTTCGAGAAGGCGGCTTTTTGTTATCAGGAGGCGCGCAAGCTCGGCTATGAGGATCCAACTCTTTGATTTTTAGCCCGGACCACCGTTGTGGAAGCCAAAAAAAGGCGCCCTGGAAAGGGCGCCTTTTTTATTTCGACGGCAGATGTCCGTTATTTGCTTCCGGTTTTGTCTGCTTGTTCTACCTGATCGAAAACGTAGTCCGGGTGATACAGAGGTTCATAATCTTTGGGGATAGCGGCCGGGAACGTCAGCACATCCCAGACGCCCGATCCTGTACGGACAACGGCCTGGACTATGCCTTTGAAAAATCCGGCAAAGATGCCCACGGCGGCATTGTTGCTTTCTTTCCATTCCTGTCCGATCGTTTGAGGCACTTCGAGGAAACCCGTTGCGACATTGGCGATACCGCGTGCCAATTTATCGCCGGGGGTCTTTGCCATGGCAGGCGCGGCCAAGCTCAAGACAAGAGCGCAGACAGCAATCAACCTTACGGCATTTCTCATGCGTCCTCCTTTTCGACAGCGTCCTCTCGCCCCATGCGGAGGAATCTTCTTTTTAAGCTACCATACGGCCTTGTGTATTGTCAAGGGAGTCTTTTTGAGGATTTTTGGTCCCCGCGGGTGTATAATATAAACAAGGCTTGTCGACCGTCTGCGCTCTGTTGTGCTGCGACGCTTACCAGCGTGACCTATGAGCATCCGAAAGAAGTTTATCGTTTTCATCGGCCTTTCCATCATTACCATCCTCTGCACAGCTTTTCTCTCTGGATATTTTTATTTTTATCTCCCCCGGCTCGAAACTATCGGTTCCAACCAGGCCCGCGCTGCGCAGCAACTTGCTTATGCGCTCAGCGCAATTATCGATGAAAAAGTTCGGGATTTCCCCGCGCTTCTGGCTTTCAGGGGGTATGGAGATGTCCTTGCCGTCGCCAACAGCCGCTATCGCGATATCAATCCCGAAGAGATCGTCTCCCAGATGCAGGAGATCGACAAGAAGTGGCCCCGGATCGCGCAGGATGGTTCCTACAGGCAATATCTCGACAGGGATGTGAGCGACGATCTGCACCGGTTGCAGAAACAAGACAGCTACATGATCGGCGAACTTCTCTTGACGGACGCCCATGGCGGCCTGGTAGCGGCATCCGGAAAGACAACGGACTATTATCAGGCCGATGAAGAGTGGTGGCAGAAGGCGGTTGCCCAGAAAGGAAGTGTCTATGTGGGGGAGGCGGAATATGATGCCTCCAGCGGTGTTTTTTCGGTTCCTTTGGCATTTGCCTTGAGGGATACGAAACACCATCTTGTCGGCGTCTTCAAGGTCGTTGTGGATATCAACGCCTTCTTTTATATCCTGGTAAATTATGAAAAACAGCAGGATGTCAGTATCACGTTGTTGAACAGCCGCAACGAGATCCTTTTTCATGTCGGCGTCCAGCCTTTGAGCCGCAGCCTGCCGGAATTCGAGGCCATGGAGAAGAGCGGCCGCAAGTGGATGATCGTCAACGATTCCAGTTTTCGTGAGAGGCCGGCCGGCGTTTTTCTGGCTTATGCTGATGTCGTACATCCATGGTTTGTGGTCAACGGCCTGCACTGGAAGGTTATTATCGTTCAGGACAAAGACATGATAATGCGGCCGCTATACCTGTTCCTGCTGCGTCTGGTCCTGGCGGAGGGGTGCATGTTGACGCTTCTTCTTGTTTTCGCCTTTATCTTCGGGACCATGACGGTCAAGCCTCTGGAGAAGCTCAGCCGCGGCACGGAAGTGGTTGCGGCCGGGGACCTGGATTACCAGGTGAACATTCATTCGGGAGACGAGGTCGAACGGCTGGCAAAATCTTTTAATAAAATGACGCAGTCGTTGCGGCAGACGAACCTCAAAAGGGAGCAGGCCGAGGATAACCTGAAGAGAGCGCTCAAGATCAAAAGCGAATTTACCTCGACGGTCTCCCATGAGCTCAAGACACCCCTGGCCGCCATCAGGGAAGGGGTCCAGTTGGTCGTCGACGGCAGCTTGGGGCCCGTGAACGCCGAACAGAAAGATTGTCTCCAGATCGTCAAGGGCAATATTGAGCGGCTGGTGCGGTTGATCAACGATATCCTTGATTTTCAGAGGCTGGAATCGGGGAGGATGGCTTTTGATATGAAGCCGAACGATCTCCACGCTTTGATCCGGGAGGTCGTCCAGACGATGGCCTTCTCGGCCCAGAAGAAGGGGCTGGACCTTTCGATGCGCCTGGGGCCCGGACCTCTCGTTTGTCTCTTCGACCGGGACAAGATCGCGCAGGTCTTGAGCAATATCCTGAGCAACGCCATCAAGTTTACCGAAAAGGGAAACGTCGTGGTTTCTGCGTCCAGCCGCGGCCCCCATGTGTTGGTGTCCGTCGAAGACACAGGCATAGGCATTAAGCGGGAGGATATCCCTAAGCTTTTCCAGCGGTTTGCCCAGATCCAGGAAAAGGGATATCGCAAGACCGGCGGGACAGGCCTTGGTTTGGTCATTTCGCGAGAGATCATCAAGCATCATCAGGGCGACATCTGGATCGAGCCGGGAAAACACCAGGGCGCGGTCGTGTGTTTCACCCTGCCTTTACAACAAAACTCCTCTGCCCATGCCTAAGAAGATCCTCATTGTCGACGACGAAGCGGATATCCAGAAACTGGTCGGCCTGCGGTTGCGCAAGGCGGGCTACGACGTGGAGGCGGTTGGCAGCGGCTTGGCTGCCATTGAGGTCATCAGGCTCCAGAAACCGGACTTGATCCTTTTGGACCTCCGCTTGCCCGGCGTCGACGGTTTCAAGGTATGCCGGCAGGTCAAGGAAGACCCGGCCTTGAAAAAGACCCCCGTCATCATTTTTACGGCCATCCATCCCGAGGCGATCATACAGCAAATCAAGCAATGCCAGGCCGACGACTTCATTCTTAAACCGTTCCAATCCGATGATCTTTTGGAGAGAATACGCCAATGTCTGGGAGAGAAACAGGACGCCGCGGGAGAGTGATATGAGACGTCTGTCCGCCGTGCGGGGGATAGGGTTGCTGTTTTTTTTCTGTTTTTGTGCGCATGTGTTCGCTGCCGGCACCGATGTGTCCGCCGGCGGCCGGACGGTGACGACAAAAGTGGGGGAGGTCTTTGTGATCGCCCTTGATGCCAACCGGACCACAGGGTACCAATGGGTGTTGGCGCGCCCCCTCAACAAGAAAAAGGCCGAATTCATCTGCAGCAAATACAAGAAACTGTCGGACGGCCGCGCCGGCGAAGCAGGGGAGGATCTTTTGCTCTTTAAGGCCCTGGGTCCCGGCAAGATAAAGATCTATCTCAAATACGTCCGCCTTTGGGAGGAGGATAAAAAACCGGCCCGGAAGGCCGTCTACACCGTGATCATCCGGCCGCTGCCGGCGGCATGACCGCGCGTTTTCCTTTTTGTATCTTCCCTCCTGGCCGCCTTTTGTTTTTGTTGAGTCCAAAGAAAAATATTCCTTGTCTTTTGTATGCACATAGATATAATAGTATGCAGAAATATATGATTATATGCAAGAACATATAATTATATGTATTTGCATACAAAAGAATGTCGTCCTGCCATGATTGAATTGACCAAAAACAAGATCCGTCTTCTGAAACTCTTTTACACCCATCCCGACGAAGCGTTCTATATGCAGCAGATCGGGCGCATGCTCGGCAAGAAGCCCGGCGTCTTCCAGAGGACCATCAATGGCTTGGAGAAAAAGGGGGTGCTGGTCAGTGAATACAAGGCCAATGCCAGGTTTTTCCGGGCCAACACCAAGTCTCCTGTTTATGCGGAGCTGCGGGAATTGGTGATGAAATATGAGAAGCTCTTCAAAAAAGGGCTGGGTGTCGTGGTCGTCTTGGGCATCGCCTCATGGCTTACGTGCGTGCCGGCACAGGCAGGCGAACAAGAGCAAGCGCCGCCGCGCAAGGCCATGACCATCGAGGCGGCGATCAGCACGGCCTTTGAGCATAACAAGAACATCCTGATCCAGGAGAAAGAAGTGGATGCCGCCAGGGCCCAGATCCTGGACGCCAGGAGCGTTTTTCTGCCGCAGGTGAACGTTGAAGGCAGCTACGCGCGTACAGGCTCTGTCCCGAAGGCCATATCGTCCGTCTCCAGCAAGAAAGATTATGGTGTTTATGTCGGCTATGAAAACGACAACCGATGGGGCGTTACTGTCGATCAGTCTATCTATACCGGCGGCGCCAACACGGCGAATTTAAGGCAGCAGCAGTTGGGCCTGAAGGTCCAGGAAGAGACGCTCAGGGCGCTCAAGTTGGATACGGAATTCGAGACCAAGAGGCTGTTTTTCGGCTTGCTGTTGGCCTACGAGATCGCGCGCATCGCGCAGGACCTGCTCGACCAGGCCGCGGCCCATTATGAGGACGTCAAAAAGAAGTACAAGGAAGGCACGGCGTCGCGTTTCGACCTTCTCCAGTCCAAGGTCCAGGTGACAAAGGTGATGCCGGAGCTGATCCGCGCCAAGAACGCCATCCGTCTGACGAGGGCGGATTTAAACAAGGAATTGGGACTGGGTGTCTATGATCCTTTGATGGTCGAAGGCAAGCTTATCTATCAGCCGATCGCCGTCAACGAAGAGGAGTTTTTGGCAAAGGCTTATGTCCATAGGCCGGAGATGATTTTGAAACTCCTGGGCATTGATATTGCCAAGTGGTCCATCACGGCGGCCCGCGCCGGATACCGGCCCCAGGTGAACTTGGGCGCCGAGTATTACTATCGTTCGGACGATTACTCTGATATGTTCAACCAGCAGCACAATAACTGGGACGTGGGCGTCTCCGTCCGCGTCCCCATCTTCGACGGTTTTTCGTCATTGGCCAAAGTCCGGGAAGCCAAGGCCCGTTACGCGCAGTCCCAGTTAAGCCACGAGGATGCGGCCGACCAGACCGCCCTCTTGATCCGCCAGGATTGCCTGAATTTGCGTGAGGCGCAGGCGATCATCGATTCTCAGAAAGACAGTGTCTCCGAGGCCAAGGAGGCGCTGCAGATCGCCGTCGTCAGCTACGACAACGGCGTAGGGACAAACCTGGATGTCCTGGATGCGCAGGTGTCTTTGGCCCAGATCGAACAGACCCTTGCCGAAGGGGTCTATGATTATACGATGGCCCAGGCGGCCCTGGACCGCGATATGGGCCGGTTGACCGTCGAAGAGAAAATTTCAAACGGCAAGAAATCGGGCGTGCCCGGCGAGGTTCCTTCCAAAGCGGAGAAAAAGACATGAAGATACCGAATATACCGAAGAAAATGAGGATTGTTGCGCTCGCCGGTCTTGTGGCGTTGATCGCGGTTTTTTCTTATCTCTACGGCGTTACCCAGCAGGAGAGGGATGCCAAGCTCCTTAAGGTTTCCGGCACGATCGAGGGCGACGACGTCCGTATTTCTTTTAGGGTCGCCGGCCAGATCCTGGAGCTCCTGACGGATGAGGGCAAGGTCGTCAAGGAAGGCGATATCGTGGCGCGCCTGAATACCGATGAGTTGACCAAGGTCAGAGACAATGCCAGGGCCACGCTCAACGCCGCCGAATACCAGTATTCCTTAGACAAGCTGGATTATGCGCGCGCCGAGAACCTCTGGAAGGCCGGTTCCATCTCGACCCAGAAACGCGACGAGGCCAAGACCAAGAACGATTCGAGCCGCGCCAACGTCGAGAAGGCGAAGGCGGACCTTGAGCTGGCAGAGACCCGCCTTGGTTTTGCCGAGCTCGTCGCACCCTTGAACGGCTATGTCCTGGTCAAGAGCGCCCTGGCGGGCGAGGTGGTGCAGGTCGGCGCGCCGGTCTTTACGGCCATAGATCTCAACAACATCTGGGTGACCGCCTACATCAACGAAACGGACCTGGGCCGCGTCAAGCTCGACCAGGAGGCCTACGTGATGACGGACACCTACCGCGGGAAAAAATACAAAGGCAGGGTCTCGTTTGTCTCCAGCCAGGCCGAATTCACGCCTAAATTCATTCAGACGAC
>Ga0302253_1000981_pt1 | contig 19414 bp, 18 predicted proteins | sample AAG_RA_Trp_MG_FD_193537 | JGI IMG/M metagenome (GOLD analysis project Ga0302253, IMG submission 193537) | Enriched activated sludge microbial communities from anaerobic digester in WTTP, New Holstein, Wisconsin, United States - AAG_RA_Trp | ecosystem: Engineered > Bioreactor > Anaerobic >...
CCCTGAACCATGTAGGCCATACTGTCGATCGAATCGGTTGCCGCATAGTCCACGCTTCCCATGACATATTCGGCCGCGAAGTGGAATTTCGTATGCAGCCAATCCCAGTTGAATCCGAATCGGCTCACATCGAAATCTTCATCTTCGACACTGTCGTAAGCCTGTCCCAGCCAGCCGAACAACCCGAACTTCATCTGTTTGAGGGGTTTGATGTCGACCCGCGCCAGAAAATCCTTGGCATCGTTGTTATCGCCCCAGTCATCACCCTTGAGCGTGGTTGAACCGGGATCGGTCTGATAGCCGTTGAAGACACCGAAAGAGAAATCGACGAGCGGCAGGGTTGTGGTGGACTGCATACCGGTTTGACGCCACATTGCAAACTTTGAAGTGGTGAACGGGTAATTGACGAAATCCAGTTTCGCAGTCGACAGCGGCATGTACAGTGTGAAACTGGGGACAAAACGACCGATGGAGAGCTGGGTTTTGGGGATGTAATTGAGATTGAGACGGGTATCGAGAATGTACGGAGTGGCGGCGCCGTCGCCCTGAACGAAAAAGGTGACCTTGTCCGGAACGAGCGTGCCGGAAAGAATCAGACGGGCTCGTTTGAGTTTGAATTGTGAGGCGAGCGCATCGTCCTCATACCAGGTGAACGTGGATTGATAGACTCCGCCGAGTTTTAATGTGCCGAAACCGATCTTGACAGTCTCTTCCTCCGCCCTGGCGATCGACAATCCCCCTGCGATCAGCGATACGAACAGTAGTGTGATAACCAGTTGACTCGTATGTCTCATTGTCTCCTCCTTTGCATGAAAATGCTTCTGCATGGACACGAGTGTTTACTCAATGATTTTCGAAATCTCATCGAAGAACTTCTTCTCCTGAGACTTGTCTCCGATCTGAGCGGCCATGAGATTCGCCAGATCACGCAGACGATTCTTTGCTGGTGGGCCTTTTGAGAGCCAGTCTGAGACGGTTTCCTGGAGCACGAGATTGGCGATTGGTCCGATGGAGCGGGCAAGGCAGACTTTCATGCGGTCGAGAACCGGGGCAAGCGCGCCTTCCTTAATGACTTTGGTCGGATCGACCAGTTCTTTCGCCGGTTCCCGTGTTTGGGCTGCCGGCGCCACCGTCGGGATTCCCCGTGTAACCTGTTCCTGAGGGGATTTCCGCTGTTGCTCAATAGCTGCCTTGACTTCAGGGACCATCATGCTGGCTGTCATGTTGATGAACGGATAGTTCGCCGTCGGTTCGCAAATGATGATGAACGAGCAGTCTGCATCGACACGTTTCACGATCATCAACGATTCTTCATACTTGATTTCATAACCACTCACGGACAGACCGGACGAATCACCCATTTTAAAAATTCGGGTCAGTACCCCGCCGATCTGTCGTAATGCTTCATCCCGAAACATGGACGGCAGATTCGATCCGGTTACTCCGAGATTGCCGGCGTAAACGAACGCTCCGAGAATCCCCGGGACCATTTTGAGTTCATTCAACAATGTATCCATGGCATCCTCCGTTTCACGTCGTGGAAATACGGTTCAGGACCGGTTTGATGCTGTCAATGATCATCGTGGGAGATACGGTCGAACCGATTTCGATTCCGAGTATGAATTTCGGGCCGTTCAGTACGACGAGTTTTTCGCCCCCACTCTGATTCATGATCACATAGTTCGGGCCGTTGAACCCCATGAGTGTTCGCATCTGTTCGGTAGACATCCCGACAAACAAGATGAGATTACCGAACTGATCTCCCTTGACACCCTGCTTGCTCACGATAGTTCCATCGCGTGAGGCGATCACGAGTTTTGTGATGCCGTTTATCGCGCTGATGGATTCGACGAGCTGTTCTACCTTGGACATCTTGCGCCTCCTTCCATGCGTCTTGCCCGATCCGTTTCTCCATGGGATCGAAATCAAGAAGCCGCTGAAGAGACGTCTTGCAAAGACAACGCCAACTGATGGAGCGATACCACTCGGTGTCCTCTAGCCTTCCGGTGATGCAAGCGATGTCATGATATCGCAGATGACATAAAAAAAACAGGTTCTATTCCCGAAACCAATCTGTTCGTAAAAGATCGATTCAATTTGAACAGTCAGCCCAATTTGATCGGTTTACATTGAACATTCAAGGATCACTCGATCTCTGGATGCACGCTTTCCGAAAGGTATGCTCAAGGCACGCAATTTGCTAGTAGGTTCTTCATGGTTCTGGAGTAACAGGATGCTCATGAAAACAATCCTAATCGTTGATGATGAAAAACCCTTCGTGATGAGTCTCCGGGATGGTCTGGATATCAATCTGAAGGATACCCGGATCTGCATCTCCAGCAGCGGCCGGGACGCGATTCGTGAAATGAAATCGCAAGCGATCGATCTGCTCCTGCTGGATCTTCATATGCCCGATATCGACGGGTATGGCGTCCTGAAAAACATGAAGAAATGCAACATGAACATCCCGGTCATCATCATGTCGGCATACGGTTCCGGAGCGAAGGCTACAGCTGAAGCACTGTACCCGATTGTCCGGTTTCTGGAAAAGCCACTCGACTTCAATGAACTCCTGGCTATCATCGAAACAGTATTGATTCCAGCCGACGCTCAATAAAGATCGTTCGAGTTGCGGGGTCAATAATCCATGAGACTGTCCATGAGATTATTCAGTTTGTCTTTGTCGATCACTGTGTCCTGATTGTTGATGCTGTACCTGAAATCCGGATCGAGGGGCTCCCCCGAGTCCAGGAATTCGTTCAACCCTTCCAGTTCGTTCGAGTTCTTTTTTTCTGGTGCAGGGGTGTGTTCCGGCTGGACAGCCGGTTCGATGGCCTTCTTGACGGCTGAACGGGTACGGATGATGATTCTGCTCAGCTCTTTTTGAAATGGACTCCGTTTTGAAGGCGGCAGTTGAGACAGCAGTTTGACGGTGAGGTGAAAATGCTTTGCCGAGAGATGAATTTTCAGGGCCTGGAGAAGATGGTCGAGTGCATGGACCGGGTCTCCTGATTCGATCGCAACCTCGGATAACATGATGTGCAACCGGAAATCCGCCTGTCTGTCCGCTGAAAGATGGTCCCACCGAGGATCCTTGGCCACAATCAATCGCTCCTGTATAATCGTCTGAAATAGCATGTATTCTCGAATACAGGCATCAGGACATGGCTTTCAATGCCTTGGCCCGACGTTCAATAAACTTTTTCCAGACGGTTTCGAATATCTCCATACCTTCGTCCGAGTGTTTCGTCAGCCGCTCACGGAAATTCGCACGTGCATCCTTTAACTTTGCCTGCAACCGAGTCTCGATGTCCCCGAACTGAATTCCCTCGTCGATTTCCCTCGAGTTGTACAACAGCAGCTCCGACACCATCAATTTGGCGGTTTCTTCGAGTTTCATTTTATTCGCTGCCGTCTGAGAGCTTCGGGCCATTCGAAAACCCGGTTTGAACCGAATCCGCACCTTGGGAGGAATCTTGATCGGCTCGCCTGTGCGCGGATTCCGCCCGATTCGCTTGCTCGTCTGACTCGGCACAAAGGTACCTAGACCATGGAGACGGAGCGAGACCAGTTGTTCCATTTGTCCCGAAACAATATCGATCAACTCGTCGATTACCTGTTTGACCTGTCTGGGATGAATGTTATGTCTGGTTGAAATCATGTCGATGATGTCTTTCTGAGTAAGCATGGAAAAAGCCTCCTTCTCAATTCGACACATTGATGCCGAGTTCTTTTTGGACCTGTTCGAGAACCATGCGGGTGATTTTCTGAAAAGTCTCCACCACGCCGATCCCCTCCATCGCGACGGCTTCGAAATCAGGAACCTTGATATAATTCAATTCCTTGCGCATTTCCGCGACGGACATCGCAGACGGAAGATCTCGCTTGTTGTACTGCAGGACCAATGGGATCTTACGGACATCCAAACGATAGAGCTTCAGATTTTGGATTAGATCATCAAAGCTTTCTTCGTTGGCCGCTCGACGAGCCGGATGCGAATCCGCCACGAACACTACACCATCGACCCCGTTGAGGATGATTCGGCGGCTTTCTGCGTAAAATACCTGCCCGGGGACCGTGAAGAGATGAAATCGCAGATCGAAACCGCCGACTTTCTTCAGCGCCATCGGCAGAAAATCGAAAAAGAGAGTCCGATCGGTTTCTGTCGCGAGAGACACCAGGTTGCCGCGATACTGAGGGTGTGCTTTACGGTGAATGAATTGCATGTTCGTTGTCTTGCCGCCCAGTCCAGGCCCGTAGAACACGATCTTTGCGATGATCTCTTTTTCCTTGATTCCTACCTTCGGCATGAATATCCCTCCGGGTTCAGCGGAATTGTGATTGCGATTCTGCGTATGCCCGGCGGCACCGGGTCAGGATTTCGAGACATTTGTCGGCAGGAAGGCCGGTGACGGCCTGAATGTCGGAAGACGTTGCAGCGAGCAATCGCTGTGGTGAGAAAATGCCGACTTCGAGCAGGGTTTGGACCATCCAACCTTCCACTCCGGGAGCGACAACGAGCGACAGGATCAGAGAATGAGATGTGGCTTCGGGATCCATCACGTCGAGAGTCGAAGCGTGATGCGTGGATCGCGGCAGAAGCCTGGCCAGTTGATCGAAGGATTGCAGTAGTTGGATCCGATCGATCGGTCGGACTACCGAAGCACTCATCGTGGCTTCAAGTTGCGACTCCATCCCGCAAAACGCCTGATGCAAACTCCGAAATCCCATGGTATCTGCCGATCGACGCAGGGGTCGGATCGACGCGAGAAGTGCTTCGACAAGCTTGATGTTGGTATTGCCTGAAATCAGAGCTCGGAATCCAACGACGATCGGATCGAGATATCCGTCGAGAATCTGGAAGAACAACTCGTTCAAAATCTTCTGATCATCCGCTTCATACTCGGTTCCATACACCGCATCGCCTTCTCGATACTCGGAAAAAATATCGACATCATCGAAATCCTCGAGGATTTTCTCCATGTCCACCGCAGGCGCTCCCGGTGTCCCGGACTCACGGGCATTTCCAGAATCTCCATCGGTTAATTGCGCGATTGAATGTTCGAACTGCTCGAGAGAGGCAAGCAATTTTAGCAGCTCGACAACCGGTTGCGACATTTTCCTGGATTTCATCTTCCGTCTGATCTGGTCGAAATCAATCTCCTCAGAAAAAAATCTCAAGGCAATCTCCTCCAGTGATTCGATGAATCGGTTGATCAGCAAATCGAATTCCGGTCGGGAGTCCGTTTTGTTCATATGTTCCATCCATGGTGCTGAGCGGTTCATCACACCGTGTTCGAGACGCACGCGACGCACTCGATCCAACTCACTTCATTTGCAAATGTCATTCCACTCGAATGTCTGTCCGAATATCACAGTGCCGACGCCCAAGCGCCCATCATCCCAATGTGACAATGGATGGAGCGATCGTCCTGGAGATCCATTTTGACTATGTTGAATCATTTTGACTGGGTCGATGCCGGACCGACTGCGCCATCACGGAGCAGATGCGTGAAAAAGACCGATCCTCCCGATTGGTATGTGGATTGCTTGATATTGTCAGGGGGACTCTGCGAATTGAGACCGGGGGTTTTTGAAACATGACTCGGAATGCAGTCAAGGTGATTCTGATCAGTTCGAACCATGAAATCATCCAGAGGTTCCTGGAGGGGAGTTCGGATCTGCGAATCGATCTGGAGGTGACCCCTGTGCCTCCCACCATCGAACAGGTCGATACCGGAGAGTCCATTCGATTGGTGTTCTGGGATATCGATCCGTTTCATTTTCCCGACGATGAGCAGATCCGGCACTTTCGACGGATCGGGGAATCGTCAGTGATTGCGATCGTCGATTCGTCGCTCGATCAGATCCTCATTAAAAGCGGTCTGTTCAATCGTATTCTGGTCAAACCCATCGATGTCAGGGACATATCCACGATCATCCGGGCGGAATCGCAAATCGTTGAGCAGATTAATTACCAGAAAATCATGTCCTTCTACCGACAGATTTTCGATAGTCTCCAGGAAACCGTCGTGATCATAGACGAAAACTACAGGATCGTCCGAAACAACCGATCGCTGCTTCTGATGCGGGGACTCGAACAGGACAAGATTAGCACACAGGCATATCGGGATGTTCTGAATGAAACCTGTCATCAGGCCATGTTTCGAAGGAAATCGCCTTGTCACATGCATGGTGATCAGTGCCCGATGATGTTTCTGAAAAAAGGGTACGCACACTTCCAGTCGACACTGCATGTTCAGGATCGTTTTTTCCACGCAGAGATGACCCGAGTGGATGATCACGAAACCGGGAAGCAGTATTTTGTCGAAACAATTCGAGATATTACCGAACAGAAACAAGCCGAAGATGCGCTTCGATTCCAGATGGCATTCGAAGAGGCACTCGATCAGATCAGTTCGTGCATGCTGAAGTCCACTCCCGAGAATCTCCAGCTGCATTGCGAATCCGCCTTTCAGTCCATCGCCAAACTTATCCGAGCCGAACACCTCTACTTCATTCAGCCATCCGAGATCTTTGATCAATGGTTTGTTCTGTTCGAGTGGCTCAATCCTGCCTGCTCGCCGTTCTATTCGCATTCCAAAACGTCCATGACCGAACTTCCCGACTGGCCTTTGGTTCAAGATACACTCTTTACTCGAAAAGAAATCGTCTTCTTTCAAGATATCCAATCGATTCCGAGCGAGTCGATTCCGGATTACTTCCACGCTCATGGTATACAATCCATCGCGCTGATACCCGTCAAACATCAGTCCGGATTACACGGGATCATCGGCTTTGAATCGATTGGCCACGCATTCTCGGTTTCCGGTAATCCGGTTCACCTCCTGCGATTGCTTGGCGAAGTCGTCGGTAATGGCCTCGACCGCGCATTTTTCGAGGCGGCACTCAGGCGGAGCGAGGAACGATATCGGCGAATGACCGAGAATGCTCCCGATATGATTCTGAGATTCAACGTAGATGGCATTCTGGATTATGTAAATCCAGCAGTTGAGCGCATTTTGGGACATTCACGGGACCGGATGATTCAGACCAACGTTTACGATCACATTACGTCAGAATCGCGCGAAAAACTCAGAAAACACCTCACCACAATATCCGGAATGAGTTACTTATGGCTTGAAATCGATTGCGTTCATTCAACCGGCACCACGTTCCCCTGTCGTATGAGCCTGACCATTGACAGAGACGAGTCGGGGAGAGTCGTTGCGGTTGAAGCGATTGTAACGGACCTGCACGAATACAAACAGATGGAAAAGGAAAAAGAACAGCTTCAGGCCCGCTTGTTTCAATCTCAGAAAATGGAAGCTATCGGAAATCTTGCGGCCGGAGTCGCTCACGAAATCAATAACCCCATCGGCGTCATCCTGGGTTTCTCCGAGTACCTGCTCGATTCTCTGGACCCCACTGACCCGATTCGCGAAACACTGGAGATGATCAACGCCGAATCGATCCGGATAAAGGATATTGTCGGCAAGATGATGGATTTCGCTCGAATGGAGAAAACGGAGTTCAAACCATCGAACTTCAATCGAATCGTTCGCGAAAGCTTAAAACTGATGAAACATAAGATATCACAGCGGCATATCCGCATCTATCTCGATCTCGAAGAACCGGACCCCATCATTTCAGGGCACGAAAACGCACTGAAGCAGGTTATGCTGAATCTGATCATCAATGCGATTGAAGCCATTCCCGTCGAGTCCAATGGAACAATCAGCCTCAGCTCCAAACGTCTGGGGGATCAGCAGATTCTGTTCACTATTTCAGATTCCGGTGTCGGAATTGCCCCGGATCACCTGAATCTGATTTTTGAGCCGTTTCATACCACCAAAGAAAAAGGCACCGGCCTCGGACTGCCCATTACGGCATCGATCATTCGCGAGCACCGCGGAACGATCGATGTTGACAGCGTTCCGGGGAAAGGTACCACGTTCAGGATTGTGCTTCCGACCGATGCGAAAGCCAGATCGAAGCATTCCGGTTTCCCGGATAGAAAAGGAGTCCCGAGATGATGAATCAATCGCAGGATCGACAATCGGAGCGGATCGTTATCCTGTTTGTCGAGGACGAACCGAATATGCTGCAGCTTTTCAATAAAGTGTTCAGCGAAAAAGGGTATCAGGTGCTGACGGCATCGAACGGTATTCGCGGCCTCGAAGCCATGATGAACACGATGCCGGATCTGATCGTATCGGATATCATGATGCCGGAAATGGATGGGATTTCATTTTTCAAGGAAGTGAAGGAACGATATGGTGAAGCTCGGCCGGTGTTCATTTTCCTGACGGCTAAGGTGGACGAGAACGATATCATCAATGGCCTGACTCTCGGGGCCGACGACTATCTCACCAAACCGGTTTCGATCAGGCAACTTCAGTTGAAAGTCGAGGCCTTTTCGAACCGGTTGCAGTCCCATCGTGCACAAGTCTCCTCCGGCCTGATCGGAAGTCTCAAAGACCAGAGCATCGCAGACATCATCCAATTCCTCGAAATTTCCAAACATACCGGTGTTCTGTCTGTACAGATGAAGGGGAAAGCCGCTACCATGAATCTCAAGGACGGTAAGATTCTCTCGGCTGAGTTTCCTCCCTTGACAGGTGCAGAGGCGATCTATGCCATGATTGCCCTTCAGGACGGAACGTTCCGATTTGAACCAAAACCGGATATCGATGCGACCGAACGAATCGAGGCCAGCAGCTATGCGCTCATCTTGGAAGGGTTGAAACGAATTGACGAGATCGGTCGGGATCAGATCCTGCAGAAAGTGACGGATACTCCGATGGCTTTTATCCCGGAGCCTGAAGATTTATCCATGGAAGATGATATCACGACGGAAATTCATCAAACGAAGCGGCTCATGAAAGTCAAACCCCGATCAACGCTGCAACCGAAACCAATTCCCGAATGGATGCATCGGGGACTTCTGGAAGTCATCGCCTCGCATTGCAGCGAAATCGAACCGGATCAGATCGAGTTTTCAAGACTGATGCTGGACCGGTTCGAACAGGAAATGAGAACAACCGATTCCCGGCTGACATTGATTATGGTGGCAGACGATACGCGGTTGGAGGAGCTGGTAGGGACGATGTCCGGAGTTTCCTCCCAAGCGGGCAAGCAGGAAAGCAGTTATTCCCGAATACGGTTCACTATTCCTGATGATCTCAACATCCAGTTGATCGGCATACCGGCCGAGTCCCTCCTTTCGCAGAGCGCTATTCAGAACCTTGCGGGAGATAACCCACTCGTCATCCTGCATTCCCCAAAACAGTTCTCCGCCATTCTTGAAAAACTGAATACAATTGGGACGCGAGCGTATGTGGTCGTTTCGAGTGAAGATGACGAGAATGTCCGGGTGGAAGCATCAACGTATGACATCATGTACGAAGTCGTTACAGGTCGGTTCTCGACCTGGCTTTCATCTCTGCTGACCATGAAGAAGATCTTTATCGCCTTTGCCGTGCTGGCCGATCGAGTCAAATGAATCCAGGCTGGCTCCGTTGATCGGCAAGTTAACCAAGAAGGTGCTGCCCTTATTCGGCGCTGTTCGCACAGATATCGTTCCTCCGAGTTTTGAAACGGCCTTGCGAACAATCGCCAGGCCCATCCCGCTCCCCTCGAACTCTGTCTGTGGATTCAGGCGTTCAAAGGCATCGAAAATCCTCGGTACAAATCGTTCATGAATCCCAATCCCGTTGTCTTTGACAGAAATCACGATTCGGGTTTCCGATGGTTTTTTCCAAGATATGACGACTTTCTTCTGAGCATTCCGATTGAACTTGATCGCGTTCTGAATCAGATTGCAGAAAATCTGGATCAGTAGAATGCGTTCCGATCGGAAATCCGGCCACTGATTCGGGAGGGTGAAGGTCACATCAGGCTTTTCGATCGAGTCAATGATGGACTGGAAAAGAGCGCCGAGATCGATCGATTCACTGTGCATGCGATACTGCCCGACCTTCGACAATTCGAGAATAGACTCGACCATCCGGCGAGATTCGTTGATCGAGCGGTTCATCTCGTTGAAGTAATGGAGCGCTTTGTCAGAGAGATCTTTCGGGAGCTCTTCCCGAAAGAAGATGGCGTAGTTGCGGATGGCGCGAAGGGGGTTTTTGAGTTCGTGCGAGACGGCATACGAGTAGCGGGTCAGCTCTTCGTTGAGAGTTTCCAGTTCTGCGGCTTTCTGGGACAGAAGCCGATTGGCATTGGTGAGCTGTTCTTCCGCCTCGATTTTTTCGGAGATGTCACGGATGGCGGAAACAATCGTCATTTCGTTTTGGATGTGAATGGTATTGGATAGCACTTCGACCCAGATCGGCGATCCATCAGCCCTTCGGTCCCGGATCTTGCAGATACGAGGTTCATTAGGGAGTGGGATCGAATTTTTTCGCGTGAGAAATACCGTTCGATCCAGAGGGTGAATGAAATCGATGACCGGTTTCCCGATCACTGGATCCTTCTCCTTATACCCGTGCAAAGTCAGCCAGGTCGAGTTGACGTCGATGATCAGCCCTTTTTGGACGAGACTCAGGGCTTCGAGTGTTTCTGAAAACAGAACCCGATACCGTTCTTCACTTTCCAGCAATGCCGCTTCTGCTCTTCTTCGCGCACTGATGTCACGTGTGATGCCGATGATTCCGATCGGTTGGTCCGATTCATCCAGATCAAAAATCGCCGTGACCTCACACCGAATTGTGTGGCCTTTCGCGTGAGGAATGTCCAACTCGAATTGTAGCGGAACGTGGACGGTATCCGGATCACGTTGAGCGTTCTTCAGTCGCTCGTTCAAGATCCCCCGGATTGTCTCGAGGGAACTCGCAGGAAGACTCTGAAAAAGCGGTAGCTCGACGAGATCATCAGGATGAATACCCCTCTGCAGCAACACGGATGGACTGATGTAGGTTCGGTTTAGATCCAGATCCAGGGCCCAGAACACATCCGGAATGTTTTTCTCTATCAATTCAAATAGATGGTGCTTCGGTGCCATGGCGTTGACCAGCTCCTGAAGCGCTTCGATCTGGCGCTGCTGCGAGCGCACTTTAGAGGATGCCGCGTCATGTCGGGCTGTTTTCCGAGTATTTGCCATTCTCAACGATGACTCCCTCTTTTCACGATCGGTGATATCGGATACATAGTATCAAGGCATCCGGTCGGAAAAACAACACCCTGACCGGTACTGCGGAATCAAGGAAGGAGTCAACGATGGAATTCATGGTGTGCGGATTCGGCGAAAAAGCGGAAGAGCAGTATCTGCCGACACTTGAAAAGCTGGGCGTCGGTCTGGAACTTCAGAGTTATGGATTGATCGGATCGAAGTCCCCTGAAGCATGGGACTACCGATTGCAGCGGCATCGCGAAATCCGCCGTCGTTTTTCAGGCTCTCTCGCGATCCACGGGCCTTTCCTGGGGATATCCTACAATTTCGAGGATCATCTGTTGCGTTCAGCGGTTCGGCAGCGACTGGACATGACCTGGAACGTCGTGCAGGAGTTTCGCCCTCGGACGCTCGTTCTCCATAGCGCGTTCCAAGAGGAATCCATCCGCTTCAACTATCTCGAACAGTGGATGAAAGAAAATGCTGCGTTCTGGCAGGATGAGATCGAACGATATGCGGGGATCGGGACAACCGTCGTGCTCGAAAATGTCATGGAAGTGTCCCCGGAGTTCCAGATCGATCTGCATGACCGGATCGCACATCCGAATCTCAAACTGTGCATGGATGTCGGGCATGTCAACCTGAGTTCGCGGATCGAACCGGCCCGATGGATCCAGGCGTTCGGGCCTCGGTTGCACCACGTCCATCTGCATGACAATCATGGCACACGTGACGAGCATCTCCCGATTGGAAAGGGGACGATCGCGTTTGATCCGATTTTTGCAGCCTTACGGGAATTCGCTCCGACTGTCACCGTGTCGCTCGAAATCAATGCGTCCGGGCCGGAGGTCGCCGAGAGTCTCGCGCTGGTCCTCCAAAAATACAGATAAAAAAAAAGCGCTCTCGCGGGAGAGCGCTGTCGGATCGTTGATTCGACTACTTCTTGGCCGGAGCGTCCGCGGGTTTTTCAGCCGGTTTTTCGGATTCTTTCGTCATCGGGCATTCTTTCTTCTCGCCGTCTTTCATCATGGGGCATCCGGGTTTGTCGCCGTCTTTCTTGCAGCAGCTATCCATGCCACCCATCAGGCTCATCATCATGTGTGCGCGGGTCTGCATGCAGTTGGTCATGTGTTTGCAGGCTTTTTCATTCATCGCCTTCTGCTGGGCAACCAACTCTTCGAGCAACTGGATGGTGGCTTTGCCGGCTTTGTCTTTTTTAGCGGCGGCGAGCAGCATGTCGAGGCGGGCGTTGGCTTCGTCGCTGTCTTTCTTGATGGCGTCACAGGTGTCCTGCATGCCCTTGCAGCAACTCTTCATCATCTCGTCATGCGGGCCGGCCTTGCAAGCCGATGCGCATCCCGGCGCTTTCATTTCCTGCTTCGCAGCCTCGTCCGCGGGTTTGTCCGCAGCGGTCTGAGGCGTGTCGGCGGCGAATGCTACCGGGAGGCAGATCAGGGCGAAGGCCAGCGCGAACAGGGTGAATGTCTTCTTCATCAGGTTTCTCCTTCAATGAGCGTTTAGGTGGCGTGTCGAACACGCGTTTGAGCATACTACACACGAGAACCGAAAATGATCCCGAAATTGTTAGACTCCGGTCCGGGTGAGAAGATACGCGGATAATGCCGCCAGCGACAGAATAGCGCTGATCCAGTTCGAAGCGTCGCGGGGAGCTTCGAGAATCAGATGAAATCGGGAGGGGAAATAGAACATCAGTCCCATGAGAAAGGTAAAGAGCAACGAAAGGAACAGCCGGAGACCGGGTGACTCGGCCGGGATCGATGCCTGGTCGGCCATCGAATAGAGAAAGGACAACATGATGCATCCCAGGCACCAGACGGCAAAATCCGCAGCGAATAGCCGCATCCGCTGCCCATGCACTCCGGCATCGAACCGATGCGCTCCCGTGTCGTCCCGGCGCGACCCCAATACCAGATAAATCATGGTGCTCAATGACAGGGGGAACATGAAAACCAGACTGACGATCAGGAAGTAGGTTTCAAATGCCGGGGGGAAGAGCTCCGAGACGGTAACGGAGAACGCGCCGACAGCCAGCGCGCCGAGCACCGACTGAAGGATGACGAAGAGAATCAGACAGGGCATGCATCTCGAACCAAACCATCGAAGCCCGTTCATGTAATCCGGATCGTCCCGTTTCCACAACAGGCCGATTCCGTAAAACAGGTAGACCGGAGCGACCAGGTGGACGGCTATCGAATCCCAGTGCGTCCGGAACAATTCGAATAAAACGCCCTGAACCGCAACGGCGGCGGTATCAAAGAGAAACCGGAAGATACGGCGGGGTGACATGTCCCCATCCTATGAAGAATCACACCGTCCGGTCAAGCCGGGGAATGAATCCGGTGAATTCGCGATCGAAATTAAAAAAATTAATTTGTATATTGACTTTTTTAATTTAAGAAATTAAATATAGTTATGTGAGACTTGATTTCTGAAAAGGAGGTGCGTATGGCTCGTCGATTGAAAGGTCCGTGTCCGGCATGTGGGACTCCGATGGAAATCGCCCAGTACCGGTGTCCGAACTGCCAAACCGAGGTTTCCGGGGTGTTTCAGGCCTGCCAGTTCTGTCATCTCGAACCGGATATCCAGAAATTCATCACCCTGTTCCTGATCAAGCGCGGCAACATCAAACTCGTTGAACGCGAACTCGGAGTCTCGTACCCCACCGTCCGCAAGGAACTCAAACGCGTCATTCTCGCACTGGGATACTCCGACGATGACGAACCCCCCGCTGTGTCCCGCTTTGAAAAAGCCCAGATTCTCGATCGCCTCGACAAAGGCGAAATCGATTTTAAAACCGCCATGGCGATGATTGAAGGCGAAGAAAGAGAGGAATGATATGGCGCAGTTGAACATCGAACGCGAATTTCCGGTGGAATCGATCGAAAAACTCGATATCCGAAACACCAATGGCCGTGTGGATGCCATCGGCTGGAACCGGCCGCTCGTCCGTCTCGAAATCCAGGTCGAAATGCCCGGTGAAACAGTTCCGGACGACGCGCAACCCATCATCTCAACCGAAGAACATACGCTCAAAGTCAAAGCCGGATTCTATGCGGGTCCCGGACATTTCAATATGGACGAATTCGTCGATGAAATGGGTCGAATCGGCGATAAAGTTCAGCACCTGATTACGGGGATCTTCGGCCGCGAAGCTTCTGAAAAGAAAACGGCCAATGGAAACGTCGATGACAAACCAGAAGAAGATGATTCCGAAGTCCGTCTGAATTTCAAGTTTCCGGCGGCGGGTCGTCCGGATGTGAAAACCCATATCCGGGCCATGGTTCCGGAATCCGTGGAACTGAAGGTCAAATGCATGAACGGTCCCGTCTCGATTCAGAAGATTCAGGCGGATACGAAGGCGCAGACCACAAACGGACCGATCCGGATCGAAGGGTGCTATGGCGACCTTGCGTTGAAGACGATGAACGGCCCCATTCAGGTCGATGATTCGGCCCCCCGGGAACTCCTCGCCAAATCCATGAACGGCCCCATCCGTGTGTCTGTGACGGCTCTCCGAGGCGATATCTCCCTGAAATCCCTCAATGGTCCCGTCCGGCTGTCCATTCCCCCGACAGCCTCGGCCATGCTCCAGGCCAAATCCACATCCGGTCCGGTCAAGGTGTCCTCGCGATTCGACGCCGACAAGAAAAGTATCCGGGCGTTCGAAGGGCTTCTCGGATCCGGCGAACATGTGGTCACGCTGAAGACCGTCGCCGGCCCGGTCACGGTACTCACCGATGAACTCGACGGCGCTCCCGTTCCTCCCGTTCCTCCCGTTCCGCCGGCTCCACCCGCACCCCCGGAACCACCGACGCCGCCCATGCGCCCCTCCCCGCCGCTGGCTCCGACACCTCCCGCTCCTCCGGAAGGTCCACGTCCGGCTCAAACCCCGGATGAGGCCGCTCATTCTGCGGAAAACGACGACATGGACGATCCCGATACGTTGATTGCCAGGATGCTCAGGAACGGTAAAATTACGGAAGCGGAAGCCGAGAAACTCCGGTCAGCCTTGAAACGGTCATGATTCCTTAACGGACACGCTCGATCGCCCGTTTGAATCCCGGGAGCGAATCCTCGATCATTTTCCGGGTCACGCAGTAGGACAACCTGAAGTATCCCTTTCGTCCGAATCCGCGACCCGGAACCGCCAGGATTCGCTCCTTTTTCAACTCCTGAATGAACTCGACTTCGTCGTCGATCGGGCTGCGGGGGAACAGGTAGAAAGCGCCTTCCGGCGTGATGATGTCGTAGCCGAACGAACGCAGGCTTTCGAGCAGAAGCGCTCGATTTTCCACATACGGTGTGATGTCGACGATGGCATCGACGGCCTGACCGAGCGCTCGCTGCATCAGCGCGGGGGCATTGACGTACCCCAGAATGCGGTTGCAGAACGTCAAACCGTCCGCGATCAACTGGGCATCCGGAAGTTCGGGATTCACCAACACATACCCCAGACGCTCTCCGGGGATGGCGAGTTCCTTGGAATAGGATGTGCAGATCAGCGTGTCCCGGTGCATTTTCAGCATGCATGGCACCTCGGCGCCGTCGTACACGATCCGCTTGTAGGGTTCATCCGACAGGATGTAGATCGGATGGCCGAATTCGCGGCTTCGGCTTTCGAGCAATTCACCGAGTTGTTTGAGGGTTTTTTCCGGATAGACCCGGCCGGTCGGATTGTTTGGCGTGTTCAGGATGAGTGCTTTGACCGAGGCATCCAGGGCCATGTCGATGGCTTCGAGATTCAGATTAAAATCGATGTCGGTTTCCACAATCCTGCGGACGGCGCCGATGTTATCGATGTAAAAGCCATATTCGACAAAATAGGGTGCAAATACGATGACGGTTTCACCGGGGTTGACCAGCGTTTTCAGGGCGACGTTCAAAGCTCCGGCCGCTCCGACAGTCATGACGAGGTGGCGGCCTTCGATCGGGAGATCGAATTCGGCGGAAAGATGCCCGGCCAGCGTGTTCCGAACACTCGGATAGCCCGCGTTCGGCATGTATCCGTGCGTTCCCTTTGCCGGATCATCCAGACATTTCTTCAGCGCTTTCATGAATTTGGCCGGAGGCTCTCCCATGGGGTTGCCGAGCGAATAGTCGAAGACGTTATCAGCGCCCAGTTGCGCTCGCATCGCAGCGCCTTCTTCGAACATCCGCCGTATCCACGATCCTTCCTTCATGAAATGTTCAATCTTCTGAGAAATGGCTCCTGGCATAAACCCTCCCCTTCTAACAGAACTGTAAAGTCTCAGACGGCCGACGTCGCACCGGGATCCGGCCCGTCTCGGACCTTATATCGTAACTGCTTCGGAAAGGAAAGAAGTTCGGTTCTGCACCGACCGGTATCTCTCAGAATGCCAAGATCCCTGCTTCCTCCCAGGAATATGTCGCTGGCCAGGACCAAGAAGCGGAATCCATCAAGCGGGACTGGAACCGGATCACATTGAAACGGAGTGTCCGACCCGGTGCCAGATCCAACTCGGTCATGGGAATCCGGATCTCCAGGTTCCACGCGCCTTTCTCGGAAGCCGCCGCCGCCGTGATGTCCCCATTCCACTTCGCATCCAGCTTCGGTCTCGCGGTCTTCGCCGTCTCTAACGGTCCCTTCTGGTCCAGAATCACGCCATCGGGATTGAGAACGATCTGTACGCACGTTTCCGGGGGTTCCCCGCACCAGAACATCAGAAACACACAGTCCCCCTCAAATACCGGCGCATCCCGACCATCTCCGAAAACCCGCATTTTTTCAGGCTCCGATTCCGAGCAGGTCACCCCGATGTACACATTCGTCTCATCATGCATCATCGCCACCCGCGTTGCTTCGATCGCTGAAACCCCTCCGTCTGGATCTCCGAACTCATCGATCGAAACCGCCTTGCGCCAAGCCTTTTCCTGCAATCGTCCGTCGATCGAAACCGCCTTTTTTGTCGAGGGGATCGACACCGTCAAACGGATACCCGGCCGCTGAAGCGACGTATACGTCCTGCCGCTCGCCAGTGTGCAATTCATGGCCAGTCTGGGAAGAGGATAAACCATTTTATCGCGCTGTCGCGCTGAAAAACTTAGGGAAGACGACATCCCCTCAATTGAAAACGTGCCGGAATGTGGCGACATCTTCCATGCAGACTTCTCATCGTCCCATGTGAAGGTGCCTCGAAACGGTGTCTCGCCCGGATTCTTCAACATCATCGGCACCGGATGATCTCCCCCTCCAGTGGCATCGATCCGGAAATCCGTCGCAAGCGACTCGTCAATCGCATTCTGCGCAATCAAGTCGGTGACCGGAAGATGATCTCCGGGTTCGGTCGATCCCGGACGTATGATCGTGCAGAAAGCCGCATCATCGAGCACCGTGAACCAGCCGAACTGGTAAAACTCACCGCGATCCGGATTGTCCCCGATATGTCCACCCGACGATCCGATCATTTGGTAGCGAATGCCGTCTTTCTGCATAAAGGCGCTGTTGTGGTAATGTCCCGAGAACACCCAATCGACGCCACCTCGCACGAACATCGTGTGCATCTCGTCCGGCAACCCGGATTGCGCGGCTTCCAACCAGAACGGCTTGTGAAGAAACACGCAGGTGAGGGGTGCCGCGGCGTGCGCTTCGAGATCGCCCGAGAGCCACTCGATCTGATCGCGCCCCATGTTCTCGAAGCTCCGGATCTGGCTGACATCGAGCACGATGAAATGAACCAGGCCGGAATCGAACGAATAATACGCGGGAACTCCGGTGCGCTTCGTATACAAATCTCTGCTCGCGTCATTGAAAATATCGTTGTTGCCCGGCACGAAATGAAACGGCATCGACAGAATCGAAAGGTGTTTCAGCACAAGATCCCATTCCCGATTGATTGCATCAGCGTCAGGTTGAGGCCCCTCGATCAGATCTCCGACGGTGATGACGAGATCCGGTTTGAGATTTTCGATGTCGCGCAGGGTTTTCTCAAAGACGGAGTCGTCAGCCGTTCCCGTCCGATCGCCCAGGATAGCGACACGAAGCGCCGCCTGCCCGCTTTCGACGGAACATAGAACCAGCAGCAGAGTGTATAACCAATAAAAACGTTTCATGTGTGAATCTCCCGTTGATCAATCCGCCCGGAATCCCATCGACTTCAAACACGTGCCGTCGATGGTTTGCGGAAGCCGGATTATCATCGAATGGATCCGAATTTACAACAGCGACGCTCCAAGGTTAAGATAGCACGGCACGCAGGAGCACGATGTATGACCGCCACTTCCGAAATATTCCGTCTGACCGCCATTGTACCCGCTGCCGGTCGTTCGAGCAGGATGGTGAGATTTAAACCATTGCTTTCGTGGCCGCCGGACACGGCAAACGGTGCAACCGTCATTGAATCCACGATTCGCTCGATCCGCTCGGGCCTCCTTCGCATCCATCCGATCGAGTGGAACATCATTGTCGTTTGCGGGCATCGTCTTCCAGAGATGTCTCTTCTGTTGCGAGCACGATTCGATGATATCCGCGTGATCGAGAATCCCGATCCGGACGCTCCGATGAGTTCATCCATCAAATGTGCGATGCCGGAAGCTCTTGAAGGATCCTATATCATGGTCCTTCCCGGCGATCATCCTGCGGTGCGTTCTGACACGATTCGCGAGGTTGTCCGGAAGGCGATGTCGGAGCCGGGCTCGATTGTTGTTCCATTATACAACGGAAGGAGGGGGCACCCGGTCGTTTTCCCGCCTCACCTCCATGCGCGGCTCGCACGACCGGATCCGGATTTGGGTTTACGAGCGATCATGCATGACCCGGATGAGGTTGTCGAGGCGATCGAAACCGGTGATCCCGGCATTCTTCTCAACCTGGATTATCCGTCCGATTACCGTACCAGGAATTCATGAAGGAGCGGCCCGGCGGATTGATTGAGAACGGAAAAAACAGTAGCATGAACCCCGGACTTCCTCGGGAGGGTTGGATCATGGAGCATGTGTTGACGCAGGAGAAAACCCATGTTGTCGGAAAACCGGTCATCCGTCCGGATGCACTCGAGAAAGCGGTTGGTCGGTCCCGGTATGTCGCGGATCTGATGCGTCCCGGCATGTTGCATGCCGTCACGGTTCGAGCGCCGCAGGCGTCCATGTCTTCCGTACGGATCGATGCGTCCGTCGCTGCCGCCATGCCGGGGGTGGTGTGTATCGCCACGGCATCGGACATCCCCGGAGCCAACCGAGTGCCTCTGGTGTTTATGGACCAGCCGTTCCTGGCCGAATCTGTCGTCCGGTTCCATGCCGAAGCGGTCGCGCTCGTGGCCG
>Ga0302253_1000982_pt1 | contig 19388 bp, 23 predicted proteins | sample AAG_RA_Trp_MG_FD_193537 | JGI IMG/M metagenome (GOLD analysis project Ga0302253, IMG submission 193537) | Enriched activated sludge microbial communities from anaerobic digester in WTTP, New Holstein, Wisconsin, United States - AAG_RA_Trp | ecosystem: Engineered > Bioreactor > Anaerobic >...
TGAGGGACCGACGAATATGGGAGAAAGCGGATGCAATGCGGACATCCATAGAACAATCCGCATAGCCGGCGTTGCTGGCTGATGTATTTCAGCGTCAGCGCCCCGGTTGACTTTTTATAGGAGGAGGAGGAATACATGTCAGATATAATGCTTGAAGCAGATAGCTACGTGCAGACATCTCGTGCGCTCGCGAAGGCTATTGCTGCTACGGCGAATTACAAAGCTTTCGAACAGGCGCGGGATCGCCTCAGCACTGATGCCGAAGCGCGGAAAATGCTCGATGAGCTGGAGGCCGCCGAACAGAAGGCCCAGTTGTCCGCAAGCTGGGGTGGGCTTTCCGAGCGCGAAAGTAAGAAACTCGAACGCATGCGCGAAGAGACATTCAGACAGCCCACGATCCTTGCCTTTCTCGAGGCCCAGCAAAGCCTGATTGCAGAATTGCAGGAACTCAACCGATACATGACCGAGAAACTCGGCATTGATCTTGCCGATATGACCAAACCGCAGACAGGTTGCTGCGGTTGAGGAGTAACCATGGAAGTACGATTACAGCAGGCAGCGGATCGCTTTATCTCGACTCTTCGGAATAATCCCAAAGTGAATGCCTTCAGGAACGCGAACGATGATTTTTTTAACGACCCGGAGCTGGCGGCTCTAAGGAAGCGTTACAACGAACATCTTATCATTGCCCGCAAAAAGCAATATGACGGAACGCTAACCCAGGAAGAACTCAACACAATCCGGACACTCCAGGCGCAAGTGAGCAACCATCCGATCACGCAGCGGTTTGTGCAGGCTCGTGCGGAAGTCCTTGATGTGTTGACCGAATGCAACAATGAAATCAGCACGCTGCTCGGTTTCAATTATGCGCAAGTTGCTGCTCCGCCGGCGAATTGCGGCTGAGCGGGGTTTTTCTCGAACAATTTGCATTCAGAGATAGTGTACTTAGTGGCGCACAGATGAACATTACCGAAGAACATCGTAAACAAATGGTTATTCTATTCAAAAGCCTTGCCAACCCTGTGCGCCTCAGGATACTGGAACACCTCCGTAAGCGTCCGTGGTATGTCTGCGAACTGGCTGTGGAAATTGGTATTGATAAATCGATTGTCTCAAAATATCTGCTCCAGATGAGGCAGGCAGGCATCGTGGATTATCAAAAGCAAGGCAATCAGGTCGAATACAGGCTCCTCGCATTCTGCATCGCGCGCCTTGCAGATTGTGTTCTGGAGGAGGTGATAGCATACCAGAATCGCTTTCTCGATCTTCCAGCAGAAAAAGTATCATGCGAACCCTGAATCTTTCATATGCAAGATGATTTCGTATAACGTTAGCAAGCAGGAGGAATCATAATGAAAAAGGCGTTGCTGCTTTGCAGCTGCAGTTTTGCATGCCCCAGCATGACAGGCATTGACTTCAGGGAATTATCAGAGAGGATCCGACTCGAATTACCGCAGGATTATATGCTCATCCATCCAAGGCTGTGCGAGACAAATGGAAAGGCTTTGATGGAGGATCTTCTCAAAAAAGAGGGGATCACCTATGTCACCGCCGCATGCAAGATAGAAAAGCAAGCAAAACTTCTCCGCGATGGTTTTGCCAGGGCGGGTGTTCCTATGGAAGGCCACTGGAAGCCCGTTTCTATCCAGTTCAAGACAACAGAGCAGGCTTTGAATGACATAAAGAAAGCGCTCGAGGAGGTCGGGTAATGGCATCACAAACCTATATGGGCATTCCGCGGGAAGAAATTCCGTGGCGACCCTTTATTGATGCTGACAAATGCACAGGATGCGGCTCATGTATGGAATTCTGCAGCAATGGGGTGTTCAGGATGGGCGCGACAGTCATGGAAGTGGCAAAACCCTTCAATTATGTCGTCGGTTGTAACGCCTGTCTTGGAGAATGTGCCTTCGAGGCTCTCACGTTCCCGACGAAGGAAGCTCTCGTTCAGTCTTTGCGCGAGCTTCGAGCAAAGTATGCAAACGCGTCATAAATAAAGAACGCAATCATATGAGCGAAACAATTCTCGTAAGGATTGTCGCGCCGCCTGCGGCGCCGAATGCCTGCGGCCACACCTGGGAAAATGCCGCCAAGCTTATTGAATCGAGGATCACGGCCAGGTATCCCGGCAAGGTCACTTTCGAATTTGTGCCGTTGTTCAGCAAAGCATTTTTCGATATGCCTCGTGTGGTCCAGGCATTAGGCGATGGGACGGCGCAAATGCCGGTCATTCTGGTCGGTGACAGGATCATCCAGTCGGGCGGCAAGATTTCAGAGTCAAAAATCCGCGCGGAAATAGAGGAGATATTATATGGGTAACACTCAACAGAACAACACGGCGGACGCATCGCTTGGCGTGCTCGACCGCATTCAGCCGCTACTTCTCCTTGCGGCAATTGCCATGGGATTGCTGCTTGCCTCTATGGTACCAACGTTCGCAAGCCGGCTGGAGCCCTTGGTGACAGTCGGTGTATTCCTTGTGATTTTTCTTATAATGCTTGGGGTCGATATAAAAGGCGTCATGCACGCATTTCGAGATTGGAAAGTGACTGGTCTCGCGATGGGAATTAATTTTATCATTACTCCTCTGCTTGCATGGCTTTTGGGGTACGTGTTCTTGCGGAATGAGAGCGATGTATGGGCAGGGCTCATCCTCTACCTCGTAACCCCCTGTATTGGATGGTACCTCGTATTTACCGAGCTTGCGAAGGGAGATGTAGAGCTTGGCGTCAGCCTTCTGTTTTGGAATGTGATTCTGCAAATCCTGCTTATACCGGTATACATGGGATCGCTGGCAGGAACGATTGTACATGTGAGCATTCTAGAGATGTTGAAGAGTGTTGCAGTTTTTCTCGTTCTGCCGCTCGCGCTCGCGCGGCTCGGAAGGATGCTGCTGTCAAAGCGATCGGTTTCGTTTAGAGCCATTCAGGAGCAATTTCATCTCGATTATGTGAAGACGATTGTTCTCATGTTTGTGATTGCAGCGATGTTTGCTTCCCAGGGCGGCGTTCTCTTCAGAAATCCGTTTATCGTGGTTAGGATGATACTTCCTGGGCTGCTTTTTTTCAGCATCGTACTCGCGATCGCGCTTATCGCTGGAAAACTGTTCAAGCTTCCCTATCGAAAGGTTGCTCTTCTTGTTTTTACGACGACATCGCGAAACTCGGAAGCATCGCTCGCTGTAGCGGTGACTGCGTTTGCAGCGCGTCCTTTAATCGCGTTGACCGTGGTGATCGGTCCCAGCATCGAGCTTGTGGTGCTTATTCTGATCCTACGCCTGATGCTATGGATTCGTGAAAAAGCCTGGTATGCGTTATGATTATGCGACAAAAAGCCTTCCAATCATTTTCTGCAGGGTGTTCGCGCGCTGGATGGAGTCCTTGGCAACAGTCGGTGTATTCTTTGTGATTTTACTTATAATGCTTGGGGTTGGGAAAAGCGTTTTCCAAATTTCAATACATTAATTTCCCATTCTGAACTTTCGAAGCTCAGAACGGGAAACCGCACATTATACCTCGAAGTGCAAGTCTGCTTTAAGACCCTCCTGCAAGGCATTCGTAGCCGTACCGTCGGTGGTGGCCTTGGTCAGCAATTGCTGAAGTTTGTCTTTGGGAGCGGGGCTTTTTACGCTAATCGTGCAGTGAATCTGTTCCAGCCCCAGAGGGTCGTTCCGCTTTTGAGCGGTAAAGTCGATTCGCACATCATCGATCTTAATGGATTCCGTTTGGGCCACCTTGTTGATATTCGACATGATGCAGGCGCCATAGGCTGCAATAACTGCTTCTGGTGGCGTAAGGCCCAGTTCCGGTTCGGTTCCCACGAGCGACATTTTCAATGTGGCTCCGTGGGCAGAAGCTACCGCGATTTTTCCGTTTTCCCGACTTAGCGAAATTTCATATTTCTTATTCTGGGGATGTTCGCTCATGCTCTTTGCTCCTATTGTTGCAATGTTGCAAAATAATAAAATTAATATATATAAACTAATTAAATTAGTCAAGTAATTAAGCACCCTCCATATCTAGATCGTATCCGGAGAATGGAGATTATGAAGCTAGCTGGTCAGTCTCATCCTGCGCCTGATCTTCTTTCCTGAACAGTCCTTTCATCTTTATCGCCGCATTGACCAGCAGAATCATGACGGGCACTTCGACGAGCGGTCCTATAACCGTAGCGAAAGCTTCTCCTGAGCTGATTCCGAAGATACCGATGGCTACTGCGATGGCGAGCTCGAAATCATTGCTTCCTGCGGTGAATGCAAGTGAGATCGTCTGCTGGTAATTCGCGCCCATCGCCTTGCCGATGAAAAAGGTTACGAACCACATGAGCACGAAGTAGAGCGCGAGAGGAATTGCGACAATCAGCACGTCCAGCGGCTGTTTGACAATGAATTCGCCCTTGAGCGAGAACATGACGACAATGGTGAAGAGCAGGGCGATCAGGGTGAGCGGGCTCTGATTTTGGGGATGAATTTGGTTTCGTACCAGTCAGCACCTTTCGTTTTCTGCAGGATGTAGCGCGTTCCCATGCCGCCGAAGAATGGAATTCCAAGATAAATAAGGACGCTTTTTGCGGATTCCCACATCGAAATGTTGACCTGGATGCCGCGTGCGAGCCCGAGGGCATTCAGAAGTGCGGTGATGAAAAACCAGATGTAGACTGCATAGAAGAGCACTTGGGCGATTGCGTTGAACGCAACGAGACCGACACCGAGCTCTCTGTCGCCTCCCGCAAGATCGTTCCACACAATGACCATTGCGATACAGCGGGCAAGTCCTACGAGAATGACACCTATCATATATTCGGGATGCGCCCGCAGGAAGATGACCGCGAGCCCGAACATGACCAGGGGGCCAACCAGCCAGTTCTGGATGAGTGCCAGCGCAAGCAGTTTTTTATTCTTGAACACTTGTCCCATTTTTTCATATTTGACCTTTGCAAGGGGCGGATACATCATCAGAATAAGTCCGATAGCAATGGGGATTGTGGTTGTCCCGATGCTCATGGCGCTGATGAATTGCCCGAATCCCGGCCAGAAGTAGCCGATCGCAATGCCCGCTCCGATGGCCAGAAAAATCCACAATGTCAAATAGCGATCGACAAACGAAAGTTTTCTTGTTCCTTCCATGTTTATTCCTTGTTGAGAATCATTCAGAATGACGCAGGAAACAGGTTATTTGCGCATTCCTGGCGATGTAAGCCTTGAAATCATCTCGCTGTTGAATGTTATATATGCGTTAATAAGCATATATAGATATTGCAAGAAAGTCAAGATTTGCGCGCGGGCTTTTTGATTCCGGCAGTACCTTTTTCCTCTTCGAATCCCACAACACATTTGCCATTGAATCGAAGCGCGAGGCGGTCCCGGAGCCTGTTGAACTCGGTCTGGTATTTCTCGACTGGCATGGCTTTTCTGAGGAGCTCAGCCAGCATCTGGTTGACCGGGGCGCTGTCGTTGAAGTAGTGATAGGCCCAGGTGCCGATTTTCTGGAACTGCACAAGGCCTGCTTGTTTGAGCACGCTCAGATGGCGCGAAACTTGATATTGCGGAATTCCGAGAATGGTGACGATCTCGCATACGCAGAAGCTCTGCTGCTCCTCGATCATGAGGCGGAGTATCAAGAGCCGGGTGGGATCTGAAAGGGCTTTGAATAGTACGCTCAGTTCCATGCAGATTGTTCCTTTTATAATTTCGCGGTACTACAATGATTGTATGTGCGAAATGGCATGAATGCAAGATAAGAGGAGGGTTTAATGCGTATCGGCTATGCCCGCCCTTCGGTTCTCGAGCCTGATGCCGCGCCCCAAGTCAAAGCTCTGCAGGACGAAGGCGATGATGTGCGCGGCTTCAAGTCTCCCGCGCGTCGACCACTTTCTCGACGACAGGAGTGAGGGCTTGAATGAGCGCATCTTTCTCGACGCCGGTCACTTTGACCGCGCAGTATGCATTGGTGGGATCCTCGCCTTCGAATGTTGCGAATGAAACAATATTACCGCCAGCCTTCGTGATGGCATTGGAAACTTTGGCAAGCTCGCCTTTTTTCTCGGGCAAAAGCAGCGTGAGCCTGATACCTTTGTGGCGCGCGCCAAAAAGCTCGATAAAGAGCTTGAAAAGGTCGGTTTCGGTGATAATGCCGATGAGGACATTGCCGCGCATGACCGGCAGGCCGGAAATACCATTGTCGGCCATGATTCTCGCAGCTTCTTCTATCGGGAGGTCTTCATCGACAGTAATCACATTCCGGGTCATCACTTTTTCGACTTTGAGCTTCGACAGCAGGTAGTGAAGTTCGTAGATATCGAGCGAGGTCGCCGGCGAGGGGGATGCATGGATAAGATCAAGCGTAGTGACAATGCCAACGAGCTTGCCCTTGTTGTCGAGCACAGGAAGCCGCTTGATTTTTTCGCGGCGCATAATTGCCTGTGCTTCTGGCACCGTGACATCCGGGGTAATGGTAATGGGATTTCGGGTCATGCGCTGTCCGACTTTCATGGCTTTCCTCCGTTGGGCGCAATTTTCGGTCGCTCGGATTGCGATCTCGCACGTTTTGGCCTCGCAAGTCTCAGTCTCGCGACCTTCTCTCTATAATATACTCCCGATTTCCTACAATCCCAAATATGCCTTGCGCACTTCTTCATTCTCGAGGAGATGCGCGGCGGTGTCGGCCATTTTAATGACGCCGTTCTGGAGCACATAACCCTTGCTCGCAATTTTGAGTGCCATATTGGCATTCTGCTCGACGAGGAGGATCGTTGTTTTGCGCTCTTTGTTGATTCTCTGGATGATTTCGAAAATGCTCTGCACGATCAAGGGTGCGAGGCCCAGAGAAGGTTCGTCGAGCAGAAGGAGATGCGGATTGGCCATAAGCGCGCGCGATATCGCGAGCATCTGCTGTTCGCCGCCTGATAAGGTGCCGCCAAGCTGATTGCGCCGTTCGGCCAGGCGCGGGAATATCGAAAACACCTCCTCCATGTCGCGCTGTATGTCTTCTTTGTCGCGCCGAAGAAAGGCCCCCATGTCCAGGTTCTCTGACACGGTAAGCTGCGGGAAAATGCGGCGGCCTTCGGGCACCTGGGAAACGCCCATTTGCACAATCTTGTTCGGGCTCACTTTGGTGATGTTCTGGCCCTTGAGCAGAATTTCTCCGCTGCGCACAGGCGTAATGCCGCAGATGCTCATGAGTGTCGTGGTCTTGCCTGCGCCGTTCGCGCCGATAAGGGTGACAATTTCGCCTTCCTCTACAGAGATCGATATGCTTTTCAAGGCATGGATGTTGCCGTAGAAAGTGCTCACATTCTTCAGTTCCAGCAGTGCCATGTTATTCTCCTAAATATGCCTTGATGACATCGGGGTTTCGCTTGATCTCGTGCGGCGTGCCTTCGGCGATGAGGCGTCCGTAATCGAGGACGTAGATGCGTTCGCTCACGTTCATCACGAGGCTCATGTCATGCTCGATGAGCAAAATTGTGATGTGCTCCTGGTCGCGGATAATGTTGATCGTCTCTTCGAGTTCTTTGGTTTCCTGGGCATTCATTCCTGCGACTGGCTCGTCAAGGAGGAGCAGGAACGGGTCTGTTGCGAGGGCTCGGGCAATTTCGAGGCGGCGCTGTTCTCCATATGGCAGATTGCTTGCGGTTTCGTTGATATACATGTCGAGCTTGAGCTTCTTGAGGATGAGGTAGCTTTCTTCGATGACGCGCTGTTCTTCTTCTTTTGTGGAAGAATCGCGCACAATCGCTTTGAAGATGCCTGCTTTGAGGGAATTGTGCCGGCCTATCATGACATTTTCCAGCACGGTCATGTTGTTAAAAAGACGAATGTTCTGGAATGTGCGCGCAAGGCCTTTATGATTGATGATATCAGGCTTGAGCCCATGGATGTGCTCGATCTGACCGTTTTTGTTGCGTATGGATACAGTTCCCTCGGTCGGCTTGTAGACGCCGGTGATGCAGTTGAAAATTGTGGTTTTTCCTGCGCCGTTCGGCCCGATGAGCGAGGCGATTTCTCCTTCGTCGATATGCATGGAGACACCGTCGATTGCGCGCAAGCCTCCGAACGCCATCGAAAGATTTTCGATTTCCAGTATCGATTGTTTTGATTGCAGTTGTTGAGTACTCATTTGGCGAGTTCCTTTTCTTTGAAGGTATACTGCTTTCTTTTGCGGGGAATCAGGCCATCAGGTTTGAATATGATGACCAGAATCATTGCAATGCCGTAAATGAGCATTCGATACTGCGCAAGGGCGCGGAAATACTCAGGCAGAAGCTTGAGAAGGATTGCGCCGCCGATGGCACCTGGAATAGAACCCGTGCCTCCTATGACCACCGCCATAAGGATGATGATCGATTCCCAGAGGGTAAAGCTGTCGGGGTTGATGTATGTCGTCTGCGCGGCCATAACCACCCCGGCGATGCCCGCCCAGAATGCCCCAAGCGCGAAGGTGATCAACTTGTTCCTTACAAGATTGATACCCATCGCCTGGCATGCAATTTCATCTTCGCGCATGGCTTCCAGAGCGCGTCCCACCTTCGAGTCCTCGATTCGTCGCACAACGAAGATTGTAATCAAAACCAGCACAATAGCGATGAAGTATATATATGTCGCCGCTTTTTGCGGCGTAAGCTTTATATTGAATAGCCAAGGGCGCGGAATCAGGCTGATCCCCGTCGCTCCCCCAGTGATATCTCCGGAATTCTGCATGACCATGCGGAATATTTCGCCGAATGCGAGGGTAATGATGGCAAGATAATCGCCGCGAAGCCTCAAGACCGGCAAGCTAAGAAGAATGCCGAATAGCGTTGCGATAATGCCCGCCAGCGGCAGTGAAATCCAGAACAGCCAACCCGGATCGATGCCTGCAGCGATAAAAGAATGGCCGACATATTTCCATAGGAGCCCGTAGGTATACGCTCCAACGCCGAAAAATGCTGCATATCCAAGATTCAGAAGGCCGCCGAGCCCGACAACAATATTCAGGCCCAGCGCGAGAATTATATAAATGAATGCCGTAATCATGACGTTGGTGTGGTACATGCCGAAGAGGAAGGGATAGGCGACCGCAAAAGCAAGCAGGATAAAGAGCGCTCCCTTGCGCACCACTGCAATGCCGAGATACTGCGAAGTAAGCGCTTTGAGCTTAGCCAGAGGCCCCCCAGCACGATTGTCATAGCCGCGCTTCTCGTTCCATTCCAGCGCAAAGCGCCACAACAAAGAGAGCACGAAAGCGGTAATCCCCACGAGCGGCAACATATTCCAGCGGAACTGGACTTGCGCTACACCTTTCGAGACATTCACCTTCATCACCATGAGCGGGAAAAGAAGAACCATGAACCAGATTGCGATGAGGAAAGATTTTCCGATATCTGCCAAAAGTGAACGTGATTTCATAGGTTACACCTTCTGTCTCTGGGTTCTGCCGAGAATGCCATCGGGCTTGATGAGGAGAATCACAATAAGAATGACAAAGGCAAAAGCATCTTCATAATCGCTGGAAATGTAGCCAGTACCAAGACTTTCCGTCCATCCCAAGATAAAGCTACCGAGCACCGCGCCCGGGATGCTCCCGATCCCCCCCAGCACCGCGGCCACAAATGCTTTGATACCTGCGACAAATCCTATGTAATAGTTGATTTGCCCCATGTATGAGCAGATCAGAACGCCGCCAATCGCAGCCAGACTCGAACCGATGATAAAAGTAACCGAAATAACCTGATTGACATCGACGCCGACAAGCTGGGCCATGTGCATGTCCTGCGCGGTTGCCCGCATTGCCTTGCCTATTCTGGTGAATTTGATGAGCAGTGTAAGAAAAACCATGATAATGGCGGTGACGCCCAGAATGATCAGTTGCGTGGAATTTATGTATTCTTTATATGGCTGGAGCCACGAGAATTCCGGAAGATACGACGGGAACGGCATGAATTTTTCTGTCTGCGCAAGAAGTACAAAATTTTGCAGCACAATCGAAACGCCGATTGCGCTGATGAGCGCTGAAAGCCGGGGTTTGCCCCGAAGTGGCCGGTAGGCAATCTTTTCGATTGTGTACCCAAATGCCGACGCGTAGATAATGGAAAGCAGCACCGAAAAAAGCAGAACGAGCCATACCGGCATGCCATTGGAAAAGAAAAAGCCGCCCAGAATAAGCGCAGTAAAGCCGCCGATCATGTAGATCTCGCCATGCGCAAAGTTGATCAGCTGAATAATACCGTAGACCATGGTATATCCAAGGGCGATAAGCGCATAAATGCTGCCTTTTGCCGTTCCGCTCAAGAAAAGCTTTAAAAAATACTCCATGTGCTGATCCTTGGGAAGTAAATTCGAAAAAGAAGCCGTTCCGACTTGTATGCCAGAACGGCTTCAAAGAGGCTCGCAGAAAAAAGGCTTACTTCAGTTCTACGAACACGCCGTTCTTGACCTGATATACGGAGAAGCCAAATCCGATGATATCACCTTTCTGATCGAAACTGATGTGCCCAAGTGGCGTATCGACATAGTTGGATTTGAGCGCGGCTACGATCTTGTTGTAATCGGTTGATCCAGCTTTTTCAATCGCATTGAGAAGTGCCTGGGTGGCAGCATAGGCATTGAGGAAGAATGCACCGGGCTCGGTGCCGAATGTTTTCTTGTGTTCTTCGATTGCCTTGATAGCGAGCGCATTGGTGGAGGTGTCGGTCGGGCCGGTAGCATAGACGCCTTCGGCGTATTTGCCTGCAACCTCGATGAAGGTGTTGTCTTTGACGCCGTCATCGGAGATGAAGGGGATATTCATTCCCTTGTCTTTCATCTGTTGCACCAGCTTGGAAGCTTCGGGGTGATAGCCGCCCCACACGACGCCATCCACTTTTGCATTGCTGATTTTGTTGACTACCGCGGAATAATCCGGGGCGCCAGGGTTGATGCCTTCAAAGAGCGGTACCTGAACGCCATATTCTTCAGCATATTGCTTAACGAGCTCAGCAAAACCTTTTCCGTAGTCGCCCTTGTCATGGAGCACGGCGATCTTTTTCAGTTTGAGCGTTTTGGCAAGGAAGGTAGCCGCAAGTTTCGCCTGTGCATTATCCGGTGCGATGGTTCGGAAGAAGTTCGGATACTCACCGCTCTGGGTAAGCGGCGGATTGGTTGCAGAAGGCGAAATGGTGACAATTTTGGAATCTTTGTAGATTCCCAGGGCTGCTTTTGTCGCTCCCGAGCAAATATGCCCGATGACCGCAACTACTTTGGCGCTGACCAGCTTTGCTGCCGCATTGGTAGCCAGCTCGGGTTTGCACTGATCGTCTTCGATGACGAGCTCTACCTTCTGGCCATTGATACCGCCCTTGTCATTGATATTCTTGACAACAAGCTTTGCCGCGTTGACGCTCGGCAGACCGTAGGATGCCAAGTCTCCGGTATGTGCGCCAGCGACGCCGATTTTGATTGTCGGGGCTGCAAATGCATTTTGAGCACCCGAGAACACCATTAATCCTGCCAGGGCAAACACCGCAAGCAGCATGTACGTACGCTTCATCAAGTATTCCTCCTTCCGCATATACAGAGCATGCGTATAAATAATGAATGAAGCTAATTTCTGCGAAGGATATATGGACTCCAAAGGCATGTCAAGGCGTTTCTATGAAAAGTATTGTATTTTTGCATTTTGCATATTGACCAAATTGGGCGATCCAGCTAAAATAGTTGCAACGTTACTACAAATAGTAACAAAATCAAACAGAGCCGTTGTATTCGAGCCTGTCCACAAGCATGAGGAGGTTGTATGCGCCGCACAAGGATGTTCTTTGTCGCTCTTGCCATCATCGGTATGGTACTGCTTTCGTGCGCTCCAAAGAATGCAAAGGTAATCGGAGTTGCCAAGTTTGTTTCTCACCCTGCGCTCGATGCGATCGAGAAAGGGATTGTCGATGAGCTTTCGAAATCCAAACCCGATTATAAAATCGATCTGCAGAACGCGAATGCGGATATGAACACCGCTGCCCAGATTGCGCAGCGCTTCAAACAGGAAAAAGTCGCGCTTGCGGTGGGCATCGCAACTCCGACAGCGCAGGCGCTGGCGAATCAGATAAAAGACAGGCCTGTTATCTATTCCGCGGTCACCGATCCGGTTTCAGCGGGGCTTGTATCGAGCTGGGACAAAGGCGGGGCGAACATCACCGGCACCAGCGACATGACCCCTGTGCGCGAGCAGCTCGATCTCTTGCGTTCGCTTAAAGATGTAAAGCGGGTTGGAAATATCTATTCGTCAGGCGAGGCGAATTCGGTGGCGATCGCCGCGATTGTCAAGCAATACTGTCAGGAGAATGGCCTTGAATATGTCGAGTCAACCATCACGAATTCATCCGAGGCGAGGCAGGCGATTCTTTCGATTGCGAACCGGATTGATGGCCTGTACCTCGGCAACGACAATACGGTGTTTTCAGCCCTGAGCGGTATTGCGGAAGTCGCGCTGGAAAAGAAAATTCCGGTAGTGACTGCCGACCCGTCCTCGGCTGAAACGATTCCGGTGCTCGCCGCGCTCGGCTACGACTATTACCGAATGGGCGTTGCGACTGGCAAAATTGTAGTGCGCGTCTTGAACGGAGAGAAAACAGCTGACATTCCCGCGCTCCTCCCCAAGGACAGCGAGGACATGAGTTTCGTGCTCAATCTCGATACAGCAAAGAAAATCGGCATTTCTGTGCCCCAGGCTTTGGTGGACAAGGCAAAGGTGATCATCAGCGATAGCCAGGTAACCCGGAAATAATCGATGATTGAAGGCATACTCGTCGAAGGGCTCATCTACAGCATTCTTGCGCTCGGAGTCTTTGTAAGCTTTCGGGTTCTGGATTTTCCGGACCTGACGGTAGAGGGGTCCTTTCCGGCGGGAGCTGCGGCTGGGGCAGTGGTGGCGCAGGCAGCGAGCGCCTCGCCGCTGCCGCTTGTGCATGCTCTAGCCGTGCCTGCCGGGTTGCTGGCCGGCTTTATCGCGGGCGGGCTTGCCGGTTTTGTTACGGCGGTGGTGCATCATAGGCTCAAGGTTCCGCCCCTTCTTGCCGGTATCGTCACCATGACCGGATTTTATTCAATCAATCTCCGGATTCTGGGCGGCAAGCCCAATCTGCCGCTTATCACCAATAACCCGATGCTTGCACAGGCGAGATCATTCTTGAGCAGCCTGCTTTCGCCAGAGGGGGCGCTTCTGGCGTCGTGCGTACTCGTGTGTTTAGTGCTGTTCGGGTTGCTCGATCTCTTTTTTCATACTGAAATCGGCATCGCGATGGGCGCGCTCGGCGACAACGAGAATGCGGTCATCCAGGCGGGCATTCAGCCAAACCGCCTCAGGACGTGGGGCATCATGCTCGCGAACGCATTGCCGGGGCTATCGGGAGCAATGGCAGCGGCATATCAGGGCTTTGCCGATGTCAATCTGGGGCAGGGAGTTGTCGCTGCGGGACTCGCTACAGTGATGCTTGGCGAGCTTGTGGTTCATTCGCAATTTATAGGTGTGCAGCTTGCGCGCGTTTTCCTTGGCTCCATCATTTTCCGCGCGCTTATGTATGCCGCCCGCTCCTGGGGGTATGTCGCCGGCATCACGCCGAACGACCTGCGGCTGCTCACCGCGTTGCTCATTATCGCGTCCGTTGCCATTTCGCGGTACGGGAGGAAAAAGCGATGATAAGCGTGCACGATATACTAATAAGCTTTAGCCTGGGAGGTGGCGCGGAGCATACGGTGCTTCGCAATCTCACGCTCGAAGTGAAGCGCGGCCAGACCGTATCGATCATCGGCTCGAACGGAGCAGGAAAAAGCACCCTCCTCAATGCTATTGCGGGCACCGTACCGTTGCAGGCAGGAAAAATCCTCTTTGATGGCCAAGATGTGACACCCCTCCCGGAATGGGAACGCGCGATCCATGTGGGGCGTGTGCGGCAAGATCCGCTGGCTGGTACGGCGGGCGACATGACGGTGCTGGACAACCTTGCGCTCGCTGCGCGTAAAGGGCCGCGCAGGTTCCGCATTGCTACGCCGCCTAAATTTGCGCGCCAGATGGCCGAGCGGGTAGCTGAGCTCGGCATGGGGCTCGAAAACAGGCTGCACGAAAATGTGTCGAGGCTGTCAGGCGGCCAGCGGCAGGCGCTCACCTTGCTCATGGCGGTGCTCTCGCGTCCCTCGGTGCTCCTCCTCGATGAGCATACGGCCGCGCTCGACCCTGCAAATGCTGAGATTGTGGGCGAGCTCACGCGCTGCTTTATAGAGGAATTTCAGCTCACCGCGCTCATCGTGACGCATGATATGAAGCGTGCGCTCGATCAGGCGAGCAGGGTGGTCATGATGCATGAGGGTAGCATCATCGCTGACTTGAGCGGTCCCGAAAAAGATCGCATGGATGTGCCTGGCCTTGTGCGGCTTTTCAAGCAGGCGCGGGGAGCAGAGTACGCTGAGGACAGGGATTTGTTGAGGTGAGGGGGGGAGTGTGCTTTTGATTGAGGCATGAATGCGTTGGAAGTCAGGGTTTCTTTATCGATGACCTGTCGATGACCGCAAAGAGAACGGCGCAAAGGACTTCGAAGGCGAGCTCATTCTCTTTGGAAGCAAGCAGTTTTCTGACTGGGATGCAGTGACAAGGCCATTCTGCCGTGCCCAATCGATTACAGCGAAACTCTTCCGCAAGATTTGCAGAATAATGTCTGCTTTATTCCTGGCAGTGTACCCTTAAACGTCTTTAATCTCAGACCTCCTTGTTCCTTCTGCATGGTTTGAACGGAAAATCGAGTATAGGCAATTTATCAACAACAGCGGGCAGCTTTGCCACTTCACAGGCTTGAAGCGATGGCGCAGGCAATTGAGAGCACAAAAAATAAGCGATGCAACATCTGACAGCTAATTATAAGGATGTTGCAACTATATCGATAGCCCTAGGGGAATTACCATGACCCTGCCGGGGGAATAGGATGACCCTTGACAGTGATTAGATCGGCTATCAGCAACAGCTTTGAAAGTATATGACCGATCACCTTATTTTTCTATATTATTTTATGTTTTTATATGTGGAACCACTATAGTTTGCTGCCATAAAATTATACAGGAAGCAATTGATAAGGGCTTAATCATGAAATAAATTTACTCTGAAAGTTTACTATCATATCGATATATTTTGTGTTTTCTATTTAAAAGTTCACTCTAAAAGTTGACTTTTGTATAGAAATCGAGTATGATATCTATATAATAGTTTACTTGGTGGTGAAGCTATGGGCATCAATTCTGAAATCCTTCAGGAAATGAAGAAAAACAATAATGTGATTACGACATCACAGGTGTTGCAGTTAGGATATTCCAAGGCTTTGCTTACGAAGTATGTGAAGGCCGGCCTTTTGGAAAGAAGCGGGCATGGCGTGTATATTCTTCCGGATGCGGTGAATGACGATATGTATGCGCTGATGCTGCGCTCCTCAAAAATTATTTTCTCCCATGACACAGCCCTCTTTTTGAACGGCCTGTCGGAGCGTACGCCGTTTCGGCATACCGTAACCATTCCCAGCGATTCGGCGCTGCCGGCCTCCATCAAAGACGAATGCACTTGCTTTTATATCAAGCCGGAGCTGCACAGGCTTGGAATGATTGAGAAAAAAACAACTTTCGGAAACACGGTGCGCTGCTACAATATGGAGCGCACCATTTGTGATTTTTTGCGCAGCCGGAACCGCTGTGATGAAGAAATGGTGATCAGCGCCGTGAAAAACTATGCGGTATCCAAGGGGAAAAACTTGAATCTGCTTGAAGATTATGCAAAGCGTCTGCGGGTTGAAAAAGTGCTCAAGCGGTATATGGAGGTGCTGCTATGAGCTCTAAGGCGATGAGCCTGAAGGGCCGCATCAACCACTACGCAAAGAAGAACAACATTGCGGCCCAGGTAGTTTTGCAGAACTACATGTTCGAACGTTTTTTAGAACGTCTGTCCAAGTCCGAATATCAGGAAAAATTCGTGATCAAAGGTGGAATGTTGGTTGCGGCCATTGTGGGCTTGGATACGCGCTCGACCATGGACCTGGACGCTACGCTGCGCAATCTGCCTTTGACGGAAGAGCAGATAACGCAAGCGATTCAAAGCATCTGCGGCATTGGCCTGAAAGATGAAGTGGCATTTAAGGTTGTTTCCGTCGCTTCTATCCGGAAAGACGACCGCTACGGCGGTTTCTGCATCAGGATGGATGCGGTTTACGATACGATTGTTACACCGCTTTCTATTGATATTTCTACCGGGGATGTGATGACGCCGTCTGCAGTTCCCTATGAATTCAGCAGTATTTTTGATGAATCTGTCCGTATCCGTCTTTGGGGCTATAACATTGAAACGGTTATGGCTGAGAAGGTTGAGACAATTCTAAGCCGAGGCATATTCAGCACACGCCCGAGAGATTATTATGATATCTACATTTTGGGTACAACCCAAAAATATGACAAGGCGCTTTTTCTGGAAGCGCTGTCCGCTACGGCGGAGCATCGGGGCAGCAAAGCGATTTTGTCCGCTCCCGAGGCTATTTTCGAGAACATATCCGAAAGCCGCGACCTTAGGCAGATGTGGGCGAAATATCAGAAAAAGTTCCCTTATGCGCAGGATGTTACATACGAAGCGATTATCGAAGTGCTTCGCAGCCTGCTTTTTCAATGACTTTAGCAAAAAATCGGGAGTTATATATTCTTAAACAAGGAGGCTGATGGCGAAAATGGAATATTAAAAGCTGCTGGACCGCAGCGACGACTGGCTGAAATACGCGATTCGGCTTCACCTGTGCCGCGAACCAAAGGATACTCTTGTTGAAATCAGAAACGCGGCGCTGGCGGATAGCCGTATTCAAAGGTACCTTGCTGAAGTTGCAGACTTTCACAGTACGCTGGTGAAGTGTTCTCCCACTTTTCAGACCATTTATGCACTTATTTTCTGCCGGAATTCTGCCGGTGTTGCATAGCCCAAGGCCATGGTGTGTCAAAGGTCATCTTATTCCCCTATAATAAGCCGCGAAAACTGGACAGATTAATAGGAAATAAAGTAAGGGATCTTCAAGTCCACCTTATTTCACTATATTTGAAGTCTTGACAGGCGGGCTCACTTTACGATCTTCTCGTTGTTGTAGATCGAAAAAGCTCCTTCTCACCCCATCGATCGCGCTATCTTCGCAGCATGCGTAAATCAGTATATCATACTTCAGCAATAAAAGATTTTTTGGGTCATACGCATCGCAGAACTCGATACGAGCTCGATGCGCCCTCCCAAAAAAACGGAGGAAGCTTCGAATGAGTGAACGGGCGCCGGCACATCGATGGTTTATTGTCGCCATGGCCACGCTGCTTATGATTTGTCTTGGGACTGTCTACGCGTGGAGCTATTTTCAGACGCCGATTATGAAGGCGTATGGATGGAGTACCACACAAGTTTCGCTGATTTTTTCGTTCACGATCTTGTTTCTCGGCGTGGCGGCCGCAATAGGCGGCGTGGTGCTGCCGCGCGTGGGGCCTCGCAGACTCGCGGTGAGTGGCAGCATCCTCTTCAGTCTGGGGTACGCGGTCGCGGCGCTCGCGCTTTCGATCAAATCGCTGGCCCTTCTCTATATCGGATATGGATTCATCGGTGGCACAGGGCTCGGCCTTGGTTATGTCACGCCGGTTACAACGATCGCAAAGTGGTTCCCGGATCGCAAAGGGCTTGCTACGGGTATAGTAGTCATGGGCTTCGGCTTTGGTGCGCTTGTCATGAGCAAAGTGCTCGCGCCGCTTCTGCTTAGCCTCACGGGCAACGACCTCGTCACGACCTTCCTGCTCTTTGCAGTGCTCTTCTTTGCGATCACGATGACGAGCTTGTCGTTCTTGCGCACTCCACCCCCAGATTGGAAACCTGGTGCCTCGCCTTCCAAAACTGTCCCATCTCCTCTCGAAGCCTTCCGCGCGGCAAAAGGTGATATTCTGTCCGCCCGCTTTCTTTTGCTCTGGTTGATGTTTTTTTGCAATATCAGTGCGGGCATCACGGTGGTGGGGTTTCAGTCGCCCATGTTTCAAAAACTTCTGGCCCAGTCCAATCCGGCGCTGACCTCCGTCGCCCTTGCCGCCATGGGCGCGACGCTTATCGCCGTCACCTCGATTTTCAATGGGGTAGGCAGATTTTTCTGGGGCGCTGTTTCCGACAGGGTAGGGCGGATCGCTACATTCCGTATTATGCTCGGCAGCGAACTGGTGATCTTTATACTGCTTATCATTACGCATCAGCCAATATTGTTTGCCGCGTTGCTCTGCTGGGTGCTTCTTTGCTATGGCGGCGGATTCGGCATCATGCCCTCTGCGGTGGCTGAACTCTTCCATCCGAACAAAATGACCGTCATATACGGTGCAGCCCTCACTGCGTGGTCCGCGGGCGGTGTCGTCGGGCCGCAGATCACTGCCTTCATTCAGGATCGCGTGCCCGAGCGGGCATCGACGCTCTCTTTCATTGTGGGGGCCTGTTTTGTCGCGCTTGGTTTTATGCTATCGCTCATAATCCAGATTGGACCAAAGAAAAGCGGAAAATAACAGAAAGCGGCAAAGCGTTTTGTTGGGGAAAGGCGCAGTGATGTATTACCGCTCGTTTTTTCTCCGGCGCCCTTGGGTGCGCTCTCATTCAGGATGCAGGTTTCATCTTTGAGAACCTTTTCCGCTCCCGACAGGATGACGACCGCTCTCATCACGCTTGCTTCAAAAAAGCGCTTGACAGGGGGTCTGACCCCTTTTTGCAGCCTATATGCGGAGCTTCTCGACGCCGTCCTCGATGGGGTCGATGAGGTCATCGGTGGCGCCGAACCACGCGCTGCCGGTGTTGTACGTGCATTCTCTCTTGCCCGTATCGTCTTCCCTGATATGGAATTTCATGCTGTCGAAAGTGAGTGTGCCGGAATCTTTGCCGGAAATCTGGAGCGTGCCGTTGATGGCCATGTCGGTTTCGGCGCTTTTCTGGGTAGAGGTCGCCTGGCCGCCAATTCCGCCAGGTATGTCGAGCTCCCAGACATATACGGCGTCAAAGTCCTGCGTAATGTTTCCATTAAAAGTCCAGCCGGCGTTCGAGTAAGTCTGGAATTACGTGGTAACCGTGCATTTTATAGACATTGTGATTCGCCAAAGGCCGGGGCCGTTGGGGTCATCCCTCGCAGGGGGCTCGGTGTATTTGGTGCCATCATCTTTATACGCATCAGCAAACTCCGTTTCATTCCATTTCTTGATGTCCGTGTACGCGGTCACCGGATCGCCCACCTGATAGGACAGGCCGCTTAAGGTGAGCCCTCTTGTCAAGACCACATAGGCAGCATTTTAAAGTGGACGTTGACCCCTTCATGCAGCGTTTTCTTGTTCCCCAACGGAGAACCTACTTGCATAGATACTGTCAGGTGTCGCATAG